>Ga0302319_10001988_pt1 | contig 44993 bp, 38 predicted proteins | sample Bog_T0_2_FD_203319 | JGI IMG/M metagenome (GOLD analysis project Ga0302319, IMG submission 203319) | Peat permafrost microbial communities from Stordalen Mire near Abisko, Sweden - Bog_T0_2 | ecosystem: Environmental > Terrestrial > Soil > Wetlands > Peat | place: Sweden: Abisko, Stordalen Mire...
AAGTTATGCAGGAATTTGTCGGTGATGCGTGCAGCATTCGGCTGTTCGGCCCGCAGAGCGGCGCGATAGTGGCTGCCCAGGCGCGCCAATTCGGACGGCGGCGACCCGGCCACCGCCTCCGGGTAGGCGCCGCTGCCGAGGACCTCGGTGATCGCCTGACGCAGCAAGCTCAATTCGCCGGCGCCCCAGACCTGCGGATGGCTGGCCAGGATCTGCTCGACCAGGGTGGAGCCCGACCGCATCATGCCGACGATGAAGATCGGCCCACCGGCCGGGGCCGGATCAGGCGCAAGCTCCCGCAACAATTCGGCCGAGAAAACCGCCTTGATTCGCGCCAACAGCGCCAAGGTCGCCGGCTCGTCATAGGGCGATTGCTGCCGCTTCAGTCGGTTGCCAACCAGCAGATGCGCGAAGGACCGGTCTTTCTCGCCAATATCTTCATAGGCCTTGGCGAGCGCGAAATGCAAACAAAGTTGTTCCTTGTCGGGCCGCGCCGCGCCCGACTGCAACAGCGCTTGCAGTTGCACGAGATGCGGATCATCGGCTTGATAGCGCTTGGTCACGGCCAGGCTGAGATGAAAGGTGAGGCGCTGCGGTGCCAGATCGAGCGCCTGCTGCATCTGCAGCCTTGCCGCGTCGAGTCGGCCGAGATCATGCAGGATGGCACCCAGCGCATTGTGCGCCTCGGCAAAATCGGGCGCGATCTGCACGGCCCGCCGGCATAGTGTCTCGGCCTCGGCGACTCGCCCCATCGACCGCATCGTCGCCCCGAGATTGTTGTAGATATCGTAGTCATGCGGCGCCAGCGCCAAGGCCCGTCGATAGCTCACACGGGCGTCCGCATCATAGTCCATGTCGTGGAGCGCCGTGCCGCGACTGTTATGCGCAGCTTCGTCGTCCGGGCGGAGGCGGAGTGCGCGCTGATAGCTCGCTTCCGCTTCCGGCAAGCGCTCCAGATCACGCAGCACCGTCCCCAGATTGCAGTGGATGGCGGCCGCTTTGGGATGAAAAGCGGGCATCAGCTGCAATGCCTGGCGATAGCAGGATTCCGCCTCGGCCGGCCGGCCGGTTTCCCGCAGCAGATTCCCCAGATTGTTATGCGCGTCGGCATAGTCGGGCTTGACCTTGAGGGCGAGGCGGTAGTGCGACTCGGCTTCCGCCTGCTGTCCCAAATCGCGCAGCGTGGTGCCCAGATGGTTGAGCGCGTCGGGATAATCCGCCTTGAGGCGCAAGGCCTGCCGATAGCTTGCCGCCGCGTCGGCGAGCCGCCCCACAGCCCGCAAGCTGGTCCCCAAATTGGCATGAAAAGGCGGCATCCGGTCGTTCAGCGCGATCGCTTCGCCGATCAGCGCGATGGCGCTGTCATGATCGCCGCGCTGGGTGGCGATCACGCCCAACAGATGCAGGCTGTCGGCATGGCGCGACTCGGTGGCCAAGACCTGGCGATAAAGCCGCTCGGCCTCCTCCAGCCGGCCGGATTGGTGCAGCCTGACGGCACTGACGAACAGATTTTGCAGTAAAAGCGAGGCCGCTTGCGACAATGCGCACTCCTCTGTTGCGGTTGGCACACCCTTGGGTCAGTTGGTCGGTATCCTGAACCCGTCATTGCCCAGTTTAGCGCGTTCGGCTGTGACCAGCGCCAGTGAAATCGGCGGCGCGGCATTGCCCCAGGCGTCGCGCGCATAGCTGAGAATGGCGGCGATGACATCGTCGCCGAGATAGAGGTGAAAGGCCGGCATGCCGGCCTTGCCATGCAGGATCAGTCCCGCCACTTCTGTTTCGTCGCCGAGTAGAATCGGGCTGCCCGCCAGCGGTGGAATCGGATGCCCCAAGCCTTGCCCCTCGGTCTGATGGCAGGCGGCGCAGTTCTGCAGATAAAGCGAGCGGCCGGTTTGTTCGTCCGCGTCCGCCGCACCGGGCGCCAGGGTGGCCAGCAGGAACAGACCGGCAAAGCCGGTGTGACGTTTGCTCATGCCTGCAGCACGCGATGATGAAGCTTTTCGATCTGCATCCAGGCCGATTCGATGGCACCGGCTTGCCAGCCGGTCATGTAGGAGAGATGCTCGCCGGCCAGATAGACCCGCCCCTCGGGCTGCAGCAATTTCGGATAGGCGGTCTTGCGCCCCGCCTCCGACCATTCCGCCCAGCCGCCCTGATTATATTTGGCGCGGTGCCAGCACCAGGAGAATCCGGTTTCGAAATTGGCGCGGTAGTGACCCGGAAAGACCGTTTCGCCGATATCAAGACAATATTCCAGGCGATCGCGCAGCGACTTGGCGCTGGCCTGAACGGCGACCGCACCATAGATATAAGCGCCGAGCAGCACGCCCTTCTGGCTTTGCCAGGCCGTGGAGGGAAAACTTATATTATAGATACCCATGCCATTGTCGAAATTTGTCTTTATATGGCCGCCATAGATACTAAAATCTTCTTCCCAGAAACGCCGTTTCATTTGCAGTCCGGCCTTCATCACCGGTGCATAGGCAACCCCTTCCATCGCCTCCTTGAACGACTCCGAAAAATCGGTGTCCAGCCGATGCAGCACGGAGAGCGGCATGGTGACGATGGCGTAATCGGCGGTGGTGCTGCCGCGCTGCCCGGTTTTGGTGTTGATCCAGTCGGCGGTGACGCCCTGGTCGTTTTGCCGCAAACGCTCGATTTCGCTGTCGAAACGGATCAGATGCCCCATATGGCGTTCGAAGCCGCGGGCAATCTGGTCCATGCCACCGACCGGCTGGAACATGGTCCATTGCATGTCGAATTCGGTGACGGCGTTGAAATGCTGCCACAGGCGGGAATTGAGGATGTCGGAAAAATCGAGCAGAGGAAGTCCCTCGCCCTTCACCAAACCTGCTCCGGGATGGCGGGCGAAGCCGCGGATTGAAATGCCCATGCCGTCGACACCGCGATAGGTGAGATCCTGGCGCGACAGATAGCCCTCGTTACAGAGATAATCGAGAAAGATTTCCTTGTCGTCCGCCGACAGCAGCCCGTCCAACCGTCCGGTCGCCGCCGCCTTGGCGACCAGCTCACAGGTCATGCCGCGCAAATCGGCCTTGATCTCGCCCTGGCGTACAAGCTGCCGGTTGAGCCGGCCCGGGACGTCGCGGCCATAGAGAAACGCGGCGTCATTGTCATTGACCATGATTTCGAGCGGCACGTCGAACAATTTTGTGTAATAGAGCGTGGAGCGGTGATGGTAGGGGATCCGCCACGGGCCAATATTGATATAATGTCCGTCGTCGAAATCGCAGCGTGCCGGTTCGCCGCCCATTTCCTGGGCCTGAAAGCCGCGTCGAGCCGTCTGGGCGCGGCCGCCGGAAAAGCTGCGCGCCTCCAGGATGGTGACGTCATAGCCGAGCTTGGATAATTCATAGGCCGAGGTGGCGCCGGCATGGCCGGCACCGACGATCAGGATTTTCTTGCCGGCGCCCGATCCGCGCAGTTCCGGCGGCCGTTCCGCCGCCGAGGCGGTACTGATGCCGAATGCCTGCATCGCGGCCAGCACGGCGGCGCTACCGCCGACCCGGCCCAATTGCTCAAGCAATTGACGGCGCGTCAGCCCCGGCAAACCCCAATCCGCCATGACGGCTCCTGAATCAGCCCCACTTCAATAGCTGATCCGGAGCGGGCCCCAAGGACCCGCTCCGGATCGCCCTCCCCCCGACCCTGTCAGAACGAGGCGACGATGCGCGAATAGAAATAGGCGCCGTCGATGCCCCATGGCGTATAATAGGGATAGAGACTGCTTTGGCGGCTGCTCTGCTGCAGGACCAGCGGCACATGGCCGGGCAATACGTCGAACACGTTGTTGCCGCCGATATTGACCTTGATATTGTCCGTGATGAAATATCCCAGATCGACATCGGTAATATAGGCCGACTTGATGTAGATATTGCTAAAGGGCGTAACGGCGGTCGACGAACCATTGGTTTCATCGGCGTGGCCGTAGCGGGTTTCGCGCACGGTGACATCCGCTTTGCCGATATGCCAATTGGCCGACAGGGTCAGTTTGTTGGCGGGCGAGGATTTGGTCACGTCGGTCCGGATCTGCGGCGTGACGAAACTCGGCGTCTGGCCGGCGGCGATCAAGGCGGCGGCGAAGGCGGGCGGGATCGGATATTGGTTGGTGATGGCGATATTGTTGATATTTCCGGCCAGCGCCCATTTGACGGTGCCATATTTGCCGAAGTCCGACTTGTAGTCGGCGGTGACATCGAGACCGCGGGTCCTGGTGTCGATCGAGTTGGTGAAGGCGGATACGAAGGCCTTGGTGCTGGCCAGCAAAGCCGCCGGAATCGGGTTGCCATTGGCCGCCGCCGCCTGCAGCGCCAGCGGACCGCCGACCTGTGCCGAGTCGATGATCTGCTTGTCGAGGAAGATCTGGTAGACGTCGGCGGTGACATGCAGTCTCGGCAGGGGTTCGACCACGAAGCCGAACGACACGTCTTTCGAAGTTTCCGGCTTGAGCGGCTGGGCCCCCAGAATTTGGGCGCCCGGCGAACTGGGCGGCGCCTGGATCGACAGCGAGGTGGGCGTCACGCCGGTTTCCGAAAAATAGGACTGCGCCAGGGTGGGGGCATGGAAACCGTTGCTGACGGTGCCGCGAATGCCGATCTGCGGGGTCACGTCGTAGCGGGCGGTCGCCTTCTCATTCACGGTGCTGCCGACGCCGGTCTGGCTGTAATCCTCAAAACGGGCAGCCAAATCCATCGTCAATTTGGGGATGACCTTGGCGGACAGATCGCCATACACCGCCTCGACCGTGCGCGTATGCGTGGAGGCGTCGGTCGGGGTCGCACCAGCTTCGGACTGGGTGCCGCCATCCAGATAAGTGTCCGGGGCACCGGCGCCCAAGGCAAAATATTCGTAACGGAATTCGGCACCGGCCGCCACATTGAGCGGCCCGGCCAGGAAGCCGGTATCGATCGGACGCCGGAAGTCGGCATTGACGGTGGTCTGTTCATTGTCTTCGCTATAGAGCGGACCGCCGGTGAAACCGGTGTCGAGACCAAGTCCGGGATGCGGGGCGTAGGTCGGCGGATTGCTGAGGCCGGTATTGTAGGAATTCATCAGACCGAAATGGTCGCTGTCGCGGCCATAGGTGACCGACAGATCCCAGTCCCATTTGCTGAACAGATGTTCACCCTTGATGCCGCCGGTGATGGCACCGTCGACTTCGTTGAGGGTCATGCGCGGGAAGAAGCCGTCCGGCCAATAGAACGGTGCGCGGGCGTCTTCACGGTTGTTCTCGAAGCCCTGCGACGAACGCCGCCCGAAAGTGCCGAAGGCGTAAGCCGTGATGTCGTTGTTGATCGGCTTTTCCGCATTGAGGCCGAAATTGACGATATCGCTGAGCGGCGAACCGTCGATGCGGTTGCGTATCGGGCCATTGACGACGCCATAGATGTTGACTTCACCGGCGGTGGAACTGCCGCAGGAGGGGTTATAGGTACGGCAGTTGATGCCATTGCGGTTGGAAAAATCGTGGTGGCGATAATCGACGCTGACATCGACGAAACCGTCGCCCAAAATCGACGCCGCCTGGGAAAAGCCGACCGCACCCTGGGCCCCGTCGCCGCGGCTGGTGACGCCGCCGCCGGCGGTGATATTGGTGCCCGAATGGGCGTTCTTCAGAATGATATTGATGACGCCGGCCACCGCGTCCGAGCCATATTGCGCGGCGGCGCCGTCCAGCAGCACCTCGACATGGTCGATCAGGGAGAGCGGGATCATATCGAGATCGGTCTCGTTCGACCCGGCGTCGGGGCTTTGATCGCTGCCACCCGGAATGATGGCGGCCGATTGATGGCGGCGCTTGCCATTGACCAGCACGAGAACCTCATTCGGATTCATGCCACGCAGGCGGGCGGCGCGGATCAGGGCCCCTGCATCGCCATTGAAGGCGGTGACGGCGAAGGAGGGCAGCACCTCGCGCAGTGCATCGAGCGCGCTGGTGGCGCCGGTCGCCTCAAGCGATTCGCTGCCGATCACCTGGATCTCGGAACTGCTGTCCAACGCCTTGACGCCGACATCGCGAGTCCCGGTGACGATGATCGTATCGGCGTCCGTATCGACGACTGCGGCAGCGACAAACTGCGGCAAACCGGCGGCCAGCAATGCAAGAGCGCTGACACCCGTCAATGTCCTGTTCCGTGACTTCATGCTATAGATTCCCCATTGTTACGATAGTTATACCGACGAGATTGGTGTTATTTTATAAAATAGTTAAAAGATCACACTGTTTATTTTAATATTATTCATTTTACTGGCTGCCCAATCTAACAGGTATAAAAACTGCGTTGTTCAAGCTTTTGGCATGACTAACACATGAGCAAACTTCTCCGTCGAGCTCTTAAAGGTCACTCTGTCACGCAGATGTCACAGGCGTCAAGACGCGCCGCGCCCTTTTTACGGTCATAAAATAAATTGGCGCGATGATAGGCATTTTTGCCACAGGTGATCGGCAACGGCTTGGACTTCCGGCGTCAAGCAGGTAGCTTGACGGTCATGAGTGTTGACGATGAACTCCTGGAGCAGGTCAAGCGGATCGCCGCGGCGCTGGAACGGCTGGCGCCGCCGGCACCCGCCCTGCTTCGGCTCGAGGACGCCGACGCTTTCGTCTGGCACGCTTCGCCGGAAAATTTCCAACCGGTGTATCGGGTCAACCGCGTCGCCGTCGGTCTGCTGCACGGAATCACCCAACAGAAGGACGTGCTGCTCGACAACACCCGAAGATTTGCCGACGGTTGGCCCGCCAACAACGCCTTGCTGTGGGGCGCGCGCGGGACCGGGAAATCCTCGCTGGTCAAGGCGGTGCATGCCGAAGTCAACCGCGAGCGGCCGGGCAGTCTGGCGCTGGTCGAGATCCATCGCGAGGACATCCCGTCCTTGCCCCGTCTGCTGCATCATGCCGGCCTGTCGCCGCGCCGCATCCTGCTGTTCTGCGACGATCTGTCGTTCGACGGCTTTGACGCCAGCTACAAATCGCTGAAGGCAGTGTTGGACGGCGGTATTGAGGGTCGCCCCGACAATGTGCTGTTCTACGCCACCTCCAACCGCCGCCATCTGATGCCACGCGACATGATCGACAATGAGCGTTCGACCGCGATTCACGCCAGCGAAGCGGTGGAAGAAAAAGTCTCGCTGTCGGATCGTTTCGGATTGTGGATCGGCTTTCACAATCTCGATCAGGCCACTTTCTTCGCTATCGTCGAGGGATATGCCGCCGCTTTCGGGCTGTCGCTCGACCGCGCCACGCTACACGCCCAAGCGCTGGAATGGTCGCTCACGCGCGGCTCGCGCTCGGGCCGGGTGGCCTGGCAGTTCATCCAGGATCTGGCGGGTCGCTCAGGGCGCCCGCCGGCATGACCTTGCCATTCAGCACCGGCAATGGGTCGATCGCCCTGGTACCCTGGCGCAACTCGAAATGCAGCTGTGTCGGCGTGACGCCGCCGCTGTCGCCCACGGTGGCGACCTTTTGCCCGCGCTTCACCAGGTCGCCGCGCCGGACCAGCAGCTGGTCGGCATGCGCATAGGCGGTCATCCAGCCCTCGTCATGCTTGATCAGCAAGAGGTTGCCAAAGCCGCGCAGCTCGTTGCCGGCATAGGCGACGACTCCCGATTCGGCGGCCACGACCGGCGTCCCGCGCGCCGCCGCAATATTGATACCGTCGCTGTGCTGGCCTTTGCCGGTGGTGCCGAATTCGACGAGGACGTCCCCTTTGACCGGCCAAATGAAGCCGCGTGCCGATTTTACCGGCGGCGGCGGCAAGGACAGGGCGGCGGCCTCGACCGCTTGTGACGACGGCGGCGGCGGCGGCGGCGAGGCCGGCGGACCCGATGGCGGCGCGGACGATGCAGCGGGAGGGGCAGGCCCAGCTGCGGTCACGGCAGACTTGGCGATCGGCGCCGCCGTCGCCGGACGAGCCGCCGTGGCCAAAGGGGGCGCTGAGGCACTGGCCGCCGGAAGCTGCAATTTCTGGCCGATCTTAAGGAGAAAAGGCGGCGCCAGGCCATTGATGCGGGCCAGTGTGGCAAACGGCACGCCGGTCTTGCGCGCGATCACCGACAGAGTGTCGCCCTTGCCGACCAGATAGAAACCATGGCCCGGCAGTTGCAGAAGCTGGCCGGGTGCCAGCAGATAAGGTGCCGCCAAGTGATTGGCGTCGATCAAAGCCCGCAGCGACAGATTCAACTGGCGCGCCACCGAATAAATGGTATCCCCCGGCTGCACGCGGTAACCCTGCGCCACGGCGCCCGGCACCGCAGCGCTGCTCAGCACCGGCGGCGAGGGTCCGGCGCGCTGGCCGGAACTGCAGGCGGCGAGGCCCAGCAGCAGGGCCAGGGTGGCAAAACGCCGCAGCGCCGTGCCGGTCACGCCACCTGTCCCGTGACCAGCGGCACAAAGCGCACGCGGAACAGCGGCGTGCTGGTGATTTCGCCTTGCCGTTTGCTCACCCGCAGCAGGGTCTGGTCTTCGCCCTGGGCGCCTTGCGGCAAAACCAGAATTCCGCCTTCCGCCAAGTGCGCGACCAGCCGGTCCGGCACCCTCTCGGCCGCGGCGGTGACCATGATGCGGTCGAACGGCGCCACCTCCGGCCAGCCGCGGCTGCCGTCACCCAGCTTGGCGGTAATATTGTGCAGACGCAGCGCGCGGAACCGCGCCTCGGCCGCGGCCAGCAGCGCGTCGTGCCGTTCGATGGTGTAGACCCGCCGGCACAGTTTTGCCAGCACCGCCGCCTGATAGCCCGAGCCGGTGCCGATTTCCAACACCGTCATGCGCTCGCCCACCGCCAAGGCCTGACTCATCGCCGCCACCACCAGCGGCTGGCTGATGGTCTGGCCCAGTTCGATCGGCAGGGCGATGTTTTCATAGGCCTGATCGCGGAAGGCCTCGGGAACGAAGAGATCGCGGCGGATCCGTTCGATCGCCGACAAGACCCGCGTATCCGTGATGCCCGATCGCCGCAGTTCCATGATCAAGCGGATCTTGCGGGCGTCCGTGCTCATGCGAACAAGGTCGTCAATTTCTGCAAGGTGGGTCCATGGGTGAAATCGACGCAGAGCGGCGTCACCACCACCATGCCGCGAGAGATCGCTTCGAGATCGGTGCCGGCCAGGCCGGCATCTTCGAGTCGTTGACTGCCGATCCAGTAATAGGCTTGGCCGCGGGGGTCGGTGCGTTCCACCAATTCGTCGCCAAGCTTGCGTTTGCCCTGCGCCGCCACCCGGATGCCGCCCACCTTGTCCGCCGCGACATCGGGAAAATTGACATTGATCAGGACATTGTCCGGCCAGCCGGCTGCCGCCAAACGCCGAATGATGCCGCTGGCCCAATGCTCGGCGGTCGACCAGCGCACCGGCTTGTCGGCATTGCTGTGCTGGGACAAGGCGATCGAAGGAACGCCCAACAAGGTGCCTTCCATTGCCGCCGCCACCGTGCCGGAGTAGGTCACGTCTTCGCCGAGATTGCTGCCGCGATTGACCCCCGACAGCAGCAGATCCGGCTTTTTGTCGCGCAGCAACTGGCGTACCGCCAGCAGCACCGAATCGGTCGGCGTGCCGTCGACATTGTAGCGTCGGCGCGACAGTTTTTGCAGGCGCAGCGGACGACGCACCGTCAGGCTGTGCGCCACCGCGCTCTGCTCGGTCGAGGGGGCTACCACCCACACATCGTTCGACAAGGAGCGCGCGATTCGTTCCAGCAGTTTCAGGCCGGGCGCATCAATGCCGTCGTCATTGCTGACCAGGATGCGCGCCGCCGACAGATCGGGGAGCGGTGCGAACTCAGCCATGACCGACGATGCGTGCAAGCCCGCCCAGATAGGGGCGTAGCGCTTCGGGCACCGTGATTGAACCGTCGGGCTGCTGGTAATTCTCCAGAATTGCCACCAATGTGCGGCCGACCGCCAGGCCGGAACCGTTCAGCGTATGGACGAAGCGATTGGCTTTGCCATCCTTGGGGCGAAACCGGCTGTTCATTCGGCGCGCCTGAAAATCGCCGCAATTGGAGCAGCTGGAGATCTCGCGATAGCCCCTTTGTTCCGGCAGCCAGACCTCGATGTCCAGCGTTCGCCGCGCCGAAAAACCGAGATCACCGGTGCATAGCAGAATCACCCGATAGGCAAGACCAAGGCGTTGCAATACCTCTTCGGCGCAGCCGGTCATCCGCTCATGCTCAAGCGCCGACTGATCCGGGTGGGCAACGGACACCATTTCGACCTTTTGGAACTGGTGCTGCCGGATCATGCCACGGGTATCCTTGCCGGCAGCGCCGGCTTCGGAGCGGAAACAGGGGGTCAAGGCGGTAAAGCGCAGCGGCAGCGCCGATTCGTCGAGCAGATCGCCAGCCACCAGATTGGTCAGCGGCACTTCCGCGGTCGGTATCAGAAAATGCCCGGAACTGGTCTGAAACAGGTCCTCGGCGAATTTCGGCAATTGGCCGGTGCCGAGCAGCGCCTGACCCTTCACCAGCAACGGTGGACTGACTTCAAGATAGCCGTGCCGGGTGGTCTGAAGATCGAGCATGAAGGCCGCCAGCGCCCGCTCGAGGCGGGCCAGAGCGCCTTTCAGAACCACGAAGCGGCTGCCCGACATTTTGGCGGCGACCGCGAAATCCATCAGCCCGAGCCCTTCGCCGAGGGCCTCGTGCGACAAGGCGGGAAAAGCGAATTGGGGTGGTGTCCCCCAGCGCCGCAGTTCGACATTGTCCCGTTCATCGGCGCCGATCGGCACATCCTCAGCCGGCAGATTGGGGATCGCCAACAGCAGTTGATCGATCTGCTCGGACAGACTTTTATCCTCAAGCTCGAACTGCTCAAGATCAACGCGCAGGTGGCCCACCTCCTTGATCAGCGTCTCGCTGCCGCCGCCGTCCTGCTTCTGCCGACCGATCTGTTTCGACAGCGCGTTACGGCGCGCCTGGCCCTCCTGGAAGCCGGTCTGGGCGGCACGGCGGCGCTGATCGAGTGCAATCACTTGCGCCGAAAGCGGGGCAAGACCGCGCCTGGCCAGGCCGGCATCGAATAAGGCGGGCTGGTCGCGAATGAACTTGATGTCGTGCATGAGATCCTTGCGCTTTGCTTCGGTTATAAAGGCCGGCAGGGAACCCGGCAAGGGAAGCCTCGCCTAGCCCTCCAGCAACAGACGCACAATCTCGGCGGTACGGCGGCCTACCGTCAGCGCTTCGGCGACGATGTCGGCGGCCACGGCGCGGTTCTGGGCGCGGCGGTCGATGTCGGCCAGCAGCTGCGCCAAACGGGCGAATCCCAATTGGGCAGCGGCATTGTCGAGATTGTGCGCCGCCGCCGAGGCCTTGCCGAAATCCCGCACCGCGATCGCCGCGGATATTTCGCTGAGGCGCACGCTCAAATCGACGGAAAACCGCTCGGTCTGCTGCTTGACGCCATCGCGGCCGAGATCGACAGTGAGTCGGTCGAGACAGGAGCGATCAATCAGGGGCGGCGGCACGGCCGCTTCGACCATGAGGTGGTCTTGCACCGACCATGCCGGCACCGCCACGCGGTCGTCTACCAGCCTTTCGGCCCAGTTGTCGAGCAGGGTCGCCAGGCGGGTACGGTCGAGCGGCTTGTCGATGCAATCGTTCATGCCGGCGGCGAGACACAGATCGCGGTCGTCGGACATTGCGCTGGCGGTCAGCGCGATGATCGTCACCGCGCGCTGGTCGCCGGGCAGCGCCCGGATCGCCCGCGTCGCCTCCAAGCCTCCCATCACCGGCATCTGATAGTCCATCAGAACCAGATCGTAATTGCCGCTTTGTACCATCTGCAGCGCTTCGGCGCCATCGCGGGCAAGATCGGCACGGCACCCGAAACTGCCGAGAATGCCGAGCGTGACCTGTTGATTGATCACATTGTCCTCGGCCACCAAGATCTTGAGGACCGCCTTCTTGTTGGCCATGCCGTCCGAGATGTCGGGCGGCGGCGGTGACTCGCCGCTCCCTGGCGCCCGGCCGCTTATCCGCACTAGCGGTATCTCGAACCAGAAACGGCTGCCCTCTCCCTCGCGGCTATCCAGATCGAGGCTGCCGCCCAGACGATCGATGATCCTCTTCGAGATCGCCAGCCCCAGGCCGGACCCGCCATAGCGGCGTGACGAGGACGAATCGGCCTGACTGAACATGGTGAACAGGCGGGGTTGAATCGATGGGGCGATGCCGATGCCGGTGTCGCGCACAGTGACGCGCAGCCAGGGTGCATCATGCCGTATGAGTCGCGTGGCGATGATGTTGATCGAACCATGTTCGGTAAATTTCACGGCATTGCCGGCCAGATTGAGCAATACCTGGCGCAGCCGGGCCGCGGCTCCCAGATAGGTGCCGGCGAGCTGTGGATCGACCGACACCGTCAGGGATACCGGTTTCTCCCGCAATTTCGGCGCCAGAATGTCGACGACTCCGGCGATCAGCTGCTCGATTTCGAACGGTTCCTGGCGCATATCGATGCGGCCGGTCTCCATTTTCGAGAAATCGAGGATGTCGTTGATGATGGCCAGCAACAGTTCCGCCGACGCCCTGACGGTATCGGCAAAATGTCGCTGCTCCGAATCGAGCCCGCTATCGAGCAGCAAGCCGGTCATGCCGATAATCCCGTTCATCGGCGTGCGGATCTCGTGACTCATCGTTGCAAGAAACTCTGCCTTGGCGCGATTGGCACTGTCGGCTAAATCGCGGGCGCGGCGCAGATCGGTCATTGCCGCCTCGCGATTGGCCAGCAGGCGGGTGATCCACCACATCAGGACCGAAAACGCCACCGATACGGCGACCGCCGTCGAACCGACGAACAGCGCTTTTTGGCGCCAGACATTGAGGACGACGTCCTCGGTCGCCGTCACCACCAATACCAAAGGGTAGCTTGCCACTTCGTGGGCCGCCACGATCCGGAGTCGTACATCGGAGGGATCGACCGGACGCGGTTCCCGGGTCAGCCTGATGCTGATGCCCTGACGCAGCGCCTCCAGCGCCGGATGATGGGCGACGATAGTGCCGATGCCGGCGTCGGTCTCGGGGACACGCGCCAAAAGGGCGCCATCCGAGCGATACATGGCAATGGAACTGAAATCACTGAAATTGACGGCGGTATAATATTTTTTAAAAAAATCACTGCGGAAACCAATTAGACATATACCAATCATCTTTTTTTCTTTGTTGAATATTTTACGAGATAAATAGAACTCCAATTCACCTGTCGTTCTGCTATGGACAGCATTGCTCACATACAAGTCCAGCTCTGGATTTGCCAGCTGTTCTCTAAAGTAGTCTCGGTCTTTGATATTGATCGCCGGTGTCGGATATTCACGGGTAAAATTGACGAAATTGCCATCGAGATCGGCGATGGTGGCTACGTCGACCTGCGGCACGCCGCTGATCTTGTCGCGCATAGACTCATAAGCGGCCCGCGTTCCCATCAAGGCATGCAACTGCGCGGAGTTCTCGATGCCGAGTTCCGCCACCCTGTCCTCGATGTTTTTTTGCACCAGCTCACCGGCATTGAGCGTCTGGCTGGCCTGCTCGGCGAGAATGCGCGTGAGCGAGGACAGGGTGCCTTCCCACTCCTTGATCGCCTGTTGCCGCTGTAGATAAATGGTGACGCCGGCCACCGCCAACACCAGACCGATGAACAGGAAGCCGGCCACCAGCAGGACGCCGCTGCCGGTCGCGAGACGCCCCCCCGCCTGCTTCTTGACGGGGTCGCTGTCGGCGGGTGCGCTGTCCGGTTCCGCCACGCCGCTCAGCCTTGATCGGCTTTTGGACGGCTTCGTTCCACCCAGCGGCAGGAAAAGATGGAAATTTCGTACAGCAGCAGCATCGGAATGGCGAGACTCAATTGGCTGAAAATGTCGGGCGGAGTCAGCACCGCTGCGGCAATGAAGACGCCGACAATGGCGTAGCGGCGCTTCGCCACCAGGTCCGCCGCCGTCAACAGGCCGACCCTGGCCATCAGAGTCAAGGCCACCGGCATCTGAAAGGCGATGCCGAACGCAAAGATCATCTTCATCACCAGCGATAGATACTCGCCTACTTTGGCCTGCAGTTCGATCGGCAAACCTCCGCTGTCGCCCCCCAAAGTTTCGAACGACAGGAAGAATCGCCAGGCGACCGGCAGCACCAGATAGTAGACGGTTGCCGCGCCGGCAAGAAACAGAATCGGCGTCGCCACCAGGAACGGCGCGAAGGCGCGTTTCTCGCGGCGGTAGAGACCCGGGGCAACGAAGGCCCATAATTGGCCCGCCCAAACCGGAAAACATAGAAACGCGGCGGCGAACGCCGCTACGCGCACATTTGTCCAAAAGGCTTCGGTCAGATTGGTGTAGATCATGTGGCGTCCCTGATCGCCATGCGCCGCCATGGCGTCGGACAAAGGCTGAACCAGAAACGCATAGAGATGCTTGGCCACCGCATAGCATAGAAAGAAAGCCAGGAAAAAAACCGCGCCGGAAATCAGCAGACGGCGGCGCAGTTCCACCAGATGCTCGACCAGCGGCATCTTATGATCGTCGGGGTCCTCGCTCACGCCGGGCGCTCAGGCGTCGGCTGTGCTGCTGCGACCGCTTGTGGCGACTCCGTCTCAGGCGGCCCCGTAATTGGCAGCGTGGATTTCACGTCAGGCAGAGGATCCGGCGCCAGCGGCGGCGGAATCGGCGGTATCTGCAGCGACTCCTTGATCGACTTCAAATCGACCATTTCCTCGAGTTTGCTTTGCAGCCCGACCGGGGCGATGCTTTCCACCTCGCGCCGCAAATCCTGCATTTCCGAATCATGCATCATGTCGTCGAGATTGCGCTGGAATTCCGTCGCCATCTGGCGGGCCTGGCGGGTCCATTGACCCACCGTGCGCATTACCCGCGGCAGGTCCTTGGGACCGATCACGATCAGCGCGACCGCGGCGATCAGGGCCAACTCCGACCAGGCTATATCGAACACCCCAGGTCACTCCACCTACGAGTGATGCGCCTCATCCTTGCGACTGGCGGCGGCGACCTCCTCGGCCGACAACGCCTTGGGCTTGTCAGGCGTCGGCTCGTCGTCCTGCAAGCCTTTCTTGAAGGCTTTGACGCCCTTGGCCAGATCTCCCATCAGATTGGATATGCGGCCGGTACCGAACAGCAGCAGGACGATCGCCAGTACCACCAACCAGTGCCAAATGCTGAAGGAACCCATCTCACTCTCCATCCACCGGCGACACGCCGGCACGCCGGATCATCGCAAAATGTGCCGACGGCGGCAACTTAGTGGTGCGCTTTTGACGTGCCGACGCCGCCAACCCCTTGTCTTAGGCCTTGTCGGGGTCGGGCGCAAGGCTAGCCCGGATTTCTCACACCAACACCGTCAGCATCGCGTTTCGGGGAGGCAATCCGGCAAATCGCGGCTTTCGCCTTCACAAAAGCTTCACGCAGGCGTGCTGCCCGGTTGGGCTAAAAAACAACAAAGCTTGTTGGGGGACGATGCGAATGGAAGTGATTTTCAGCGGCGACCTGTCTGCCGCGACGCTGGTGTTGCTGTTCGGCGCCTTGCTGCTTGCACTCGGCTTCGAGTTCGTCAACGGTTTTCATGACACCGCCAATGCCGTTGCCACCGTGATCTATACGCGGTCCCTGCCGCCCACTCTGGCGGTATTGCTGTCGGGCAGCTGCAACTTCATCGGTGTGGCGCTGTCGTCCGGCACCGTTGCCTTCGGCATCATCGCCTTGCTGCCGGTCGAACTGGTGATCGACGTAGGCTCCGGACCCGGTTTCGCCATGGTGTTCTCGTTGCTGTTCTCGGCCATCCTGTGGAACCTCGGCACCTGGTATCTGGGATTGCCGGCCTCCAGTTCGCACACGCTGATCGGCTCGATCGTCGGCGTCGGGCTGATGAACTCCTATCTCAGCGAACGCCCGTTCGGCGATGGCGTCAATTGGGGCAAGGTGCAAGACACCGGATTGGCCCTGCTGATTTCGCCACTGGTCGGCTTTTTTGCCGCGGCCGGCCTGCTGCTGCTTGCCAAATTGCTGATCCGGGACAAGACGCTGTTTACCGAACCGCCCAAGCACGGGCATCCGCCGCTGCCGGTCCGCGCGCTGCTGTGGTTCACCTGTGCCGCGGTATCCTTCGCGCATGGTTCGAACGACGGCCAGAAGGGCATGGGCCTGATCATGCTGGTGCTGATCGGCATCGTGCCGGCCGGTTTCGCGCTCGATCTCGCGGCCGCGCCGGAGCGGATTGCCGCGTTGCAGGCCGACAGCGTCGCCGCCATTGGCTATTTCACCCAGAAAGCCGAGCAGCAAAGCATGGAGTCGGATCAGGCCAAGGCCATATTGTCGCACTATCTGCGCACCGCAACCCTCGCGCCGGAGGTTTATGTCGCGGCCATGGTCAAAGCGCAGGAATTGCAGCAGGAACTGAGCGGAATCACCAGCTTCGCGGCGCTCGGCGCCGATCAGCGCAGCCTAGCCCGACGCGACGCCTTTCTGGTCACCGAAACAATCAACAAGCTGAACAAGGCGCATCTGCTGCCGGACGACGATCGCACCAAGTCCCTGCTCAGTCTGGCCAAGGGCCTGAAAGGCGTCACCAGCTTCATTCCCACCTGGGTGAAGTTCGCGGTAGCGCTGGCGCTCGGGCTCGGCACCACGATAGGCTGGAAGCGCATCGTCGTCACTGTCGGCGAAAAGATCGGCAAGGCCCACCTCACCTATGGCCAGGGCGCTTCGGCCGAATTGGTCGCCGCCACCACCATCGCCGCCGCCGATGTTTGGGGGTTGCCGGTCAGCACCACCCATGTGCTGTCCTCGGGCATCGCCGGTACCATGGCCGCCAATCGATCCGGCCTGCAGATGGATACGCTGCGCAACGTGCTGCTGGCGTGGGTTCTTACTTTGCCGGTCTGCGTGCTGCTCGGCGCCGGCCTGTTCGGCGCGTCGCTATTCTTCGTGCTGCGCATCCTCGGTATGCAGTGATGCCTGCATGTCGAAATTAAGGCAGGGTCTCGACCCTTCCGCCTTGTTGTGTCCATGTTCGCACTATAGCTTTGCCTGTGTCAGGCGAAGGGCGGTGCCATGCGATTGAACCCGGTTTTTCTGATTCTTGTATTGTTGGCTGGGCTGACGGCGTCGTCGGCACTGGCCGATCCGCCGACACGGGTCGGCCGCATCAGCCTCAGCGACGGAGCTTTGTCGCTGCGCCATGCCGGCGACCCGGCATGGTGGCCGGCCGCCGCCAATACGCCGATGATCATGGGAGACAGCCTGTGGGTCGACCAGGCGTCACGTGGCGAGGTCGAAATCGGCGCCGCCGAGATCCGACTCGATCGTCAGAGCGAAATGACCCTGCTGCGGCTCGACGACCAGACCACCCAGATTCAGCTCGAACAGGGCGCACTCAATCTGAATGTCCGCTTCATGCCGCCAGGCGAGCTGCAGCTCGTCACGTCGGTCGGCACGCTGACGATCTTTCGGCCCGGCGAGTATCATGTCGATGCCGGACGGCCGAATGGGCCACCGACCCAGTTGCTGATGGCGGTGCTCGACGGCGAAGCCCGATTCTCCGGTCCGGTCGGCACGGCCGAATTGCATTCCGGTCAAGGCGCCATGGTGCCGCCCGATTTGTCCGGCTGGAGCGTGGTCGCCGTCATGCCGACTGCTTTTGACCGCTGGGCCGAGGATCGCGCCGCTTCGCAGCAGGTGACTCAGTCGAGCCAATATGTCGCGTCCGACATGACCGGCACCCAGGATCTCGACGCCTATGGCAGCTGGGAGCCGGTCGGCGACTATGGCGCGGTATGGTTCCCCGCCAGCATCCCGGTCGGCTGGGCGCCTTATCGCTTTGGCCATTGGGCCTTTGTCAGGCCGTGGGGTTGGACCTGGATCGACGAGCAGCCCTGGGGTTTCGCGCCGTTCCATTACGGCCGCTGGGCCTCTTTCGACGGCCGTTGGGGCTGGTTGCCCGGCGACCGCCGCGAGCGGCCGCTTTACGCCCCGGCCCTGGTAGCGTTCACCGGCGACCGCGGAGCGGGCATTGGGTGGGTGCCGCTTGGGCCGCACGAAAGATTCCACCCCTATTACCAAGCCAGCGACGGTTACGAGCACGGAATCAACCGGTCCCATGAGGGCGGAAACGGCCGTTTCGAAACAACGGCGAAAGGCGACCAGTTCGTCAATCATGCCGCCGCCAGTTCCGTGAGCGCCGGCAGCTTTACCGGCGGTCAGCCGGTGCACCAGAATCTGGCGCCGCCGTCGGGTGGCAGAACGGGACAGGCGCCGGTACTGGGCAATCTCGATCATTTGCCGCCCCCGGTAGCGGCAACTGGCCCTGCCCTGCCCCGCCCGCAAACAGCGCCGGCCGCCGCCGTCGCGCCGCCGGCCAGCCCTCCGCCGCAAGCCCGCTTCGGCGTCGCCGCACCGAACGCGGTTCCGCCACCGGCGCCGCTGCTGCCGCGACCTGCAACACCCATGCCCGCCGTGCAACCGCCGCGCCCGTCACCACCCGCGACGCCGGCGGCGCCGGCGCAAGCGGCCAAAGCCGCGCCGAACGACAAGGAAAGGGAGCACGATCACCGCTGAAATTGCGCCGGTTAGGCTTCATCCCCGAGCGGTTCCGGCTGCAGCAATTCCATCGCCCGCTGTTCCAGAGCCGACTCGTCGAGTGGCGCGTCGTTTTCGGGCGGCAGTTCGGCGGCGCGATTGGCATAGCTCGCCATCGCCGGCCGGGCGTCGAGCAGGCCGGCAGCCTTCAGTTCGTCGAGCCCCGGCAGATCGTCCAGGCTGGACAATCCGAAATGGTCGAGAAATGCTTCGCTGGTGGCCCATTGCATCGGCCGGCCCGGCACCGGGCGACGGCCGCGCGGCCGCACCAGAGCAGCCTCCAAAAGCGCGTCAAGCGTGCCGCGGCTGAGGGCGACACCTCTGATTTCCTCGATTTCGGCGCGAGTCACAGGCTGATGATAGGCGATGATCGCAAGGGTTTCGAGGGCGGCGCGGGACAGCTTTTTCTCGACCACCGACAAAGCAACCAGGGTCGGCTGCAGGTCCGCGGCCGTGCGAAACGCCCAGAATCCACCCGCCTGCTGCAGCGTGACGCCACGCCCTTGATAGTCACTTTGCAGCCGGTCCAGCAGGGGCTGCAGGGCTTGCCCCGGTGGCAGGCGAGCCGCCAGATCACGTTCGCCGAGCGGCACGGCGGCGGCGAACAGGACGGCTTCGAGCAGCCGCAGCGATTGCGGGTCGATCATTCTGGCTGCTCCGCCGGTTTCGGCCGCAGCCACAAGGCGGCGAAGGCGCCTTCGTCCTGCCGCAGTTCCAGGCGCCCCTGACGGCATAATTCCAACGCTGCCACCAGATGCGCCGACAAAGCCGAACGCGCCAGCAAACCGGACAGACCGGCGGGCAGGCATTGCGACAGGGGTGCCCAGCGCGTCAGGCGACCGAGCATGACTTCCAGCCGCTTGATCGCGTCATCGGGCGAAAACAGATCGGGTGCCTCGATTTCCAGGTGGATCACCGCACGCCGGCGACCGAGCTCGCCATAGGCGCGCAGCAGGTCGTAAAGCGCGACCGTCCCCCAGGAGCGGGCCTCGGTCGGCAAGAGTTCGGGGGCGCCGCGCGGAAAACGCTCGCGCCCCAGCAGCGGCCGCACCATCAGTGCCATGCCCGCCTTGCGCATCGCCTCCAGCCGCTGCAATTGAAACGCCAAATTGGCAGCCAATTCAGTGGCGCTCGGTTCATCCTCGGCCGGCGGTTCCGGCAGCAGCAGTCTCGATTTGAGATAGGCCAGCCAGGCCGCCATGACCAGATAGTCCGCCGCCAGTTCGAGATTGGCACGGCAATGAGTCTCTATGAAAGCGAGATATTGCTCAACCAGAGCGAGGATGGAAATGCGGGTCAGATCGACCTTTTGCTCGCGCGCCAGCGTCAGCAGCAGATCGAGCGGCCCTTCGAACCCGTCCAAATCGACTGAAAATACTGCCGCCGTCATCTTTGTTCAGGCCAGCCCGGTCAGACGATAGAGCCATTCTTCCAGCAGGCCGGCGGGCAGTCCGACCAGCCACAGGAAGGGTCGAAAGCCCAGCATCGGCAACAGGAACAGGCCGACCAAAAGGATGGCGAAACTATAGCGCTCGAGCCGCGACAACCGAATGCCCCATGGCCGCGGCAGCAATCCGACCAGCACCCGGCCGCCGTCGAGCGGCGGCAGCGGCAACATGTTGAACACCGCCAGCACCAGATTGATCTCGACCGAATTCTTCAGATTGGCCTCGGCGAAAGCCTGACCGGCGATCGGCAGCAGGCCGACCGCGTACATCAGCAGAGCCGATATCAGCGCCAGCAGCAGATTGGTGACCGGTCCGGCCGCCGCCACGGCGATCATGCCGATCCGAGGCGGTTTGAGGCGGCCGAAATTGACCGGTACCGGCTTGGCCCAGCCGAACAACATTTGCCCACCCATCAACAGCAGCATGCCGGGCAACAGCAGAGTGCCGACCGGGTCGATGTGATGGATCGGATTGACCGAAACGCGTCCCATCCGCCAGGCGGTATCGTCGCCGAAGCGAAACGCGACGATGCCGTGTGCCGCCTCGTGCAGGGTGATCGACAGCACCAAAGGAATCACCCAAACGGAGAAACTGCGGATACCCTCAGCCAATTGCGGGGGAACCATCATGCATTTTGCTCCAGCCAGAGATCCAATTGCGCCTGGGTGTCCGTAGGCGGCACCTGCCGTTTGCGCGCTTCGGCGGCCGCCAGGCGCTCACAGCTTTTGTCATCGAGTGGCCGCACCCCGGCGGCGACCGCCTGCATTTCAGCCATCGCCCCATTACAGTGCAACACCAGATCGCAGCCGGCACGCAACGACAGGGCGGCCCGTTCGTCAAACCCTCCGGCCAGGGCGCGCATCGACAGATCATCGGTCAGCAAGACCGAATCGCAGCCGATGAAGCCGCGAATCACCTCGCTGATGACCACGGGTGACAAAGTGGCCGGCCGACAGGCGTCATAGGCGCTATAGACGACATGCGCGGTCATCGCCCAGCCGGCGTCGCGCAAGCAGCGGAAGGCCACGAAATCGCTGCCTTCAAGGGTGGCGCGATCGGCATCGACGCGCGGCAATGCGAGATGGCTGTCCAGCGTGGCGCGGCCATGACCGGGGATATGCTTGACGACCGGGAGAACGCCGCCATCCAGCAGGCCGTCGATCACCGCTCGCCCCAGATCGGCGGCCAGGATCGGCTCGGTGCCCAGCGCGCGGTCACCGATGATGCCGTCGGCGCCCGCCACCGGCAGGTCGAGTACCGGCGCGCAATCGACGTCGATGCCAAGATCCGCCAACGCCGCGGCAATGAGCCGGGCGTTGAGTCGGGCGGCGCGGCGCGCCAAGGGCAGGTCCGACGCCGCCATCGCCCCGAACCGCGCCATCGCCGGACGCGCTGGCCAAAATGGCGGCTTCAGGCGCTGGACCCGCCCGCCCTCCTGGTCGATCAGAACGGGCGCAGCGCGGCCGACCGTCTGGCGCAAAGCGCCGACCAAGTGACGCACCTGGTCGGGAGTCTCGATGTTGCGGCCGAACAGGATGAAACCCATCGGATCGATGTCGGCGAAGAAGCGCTTTTCCGAGTCGGTCAGGGTGGTCCCAGTGCAGCCGAAGATAACCGCGGCGGGCGGGTTAACGTCGGGCAATGAGGCACCCCTGATCCTGTTTGGTCAGGGTCGCGCACAAGAGCCGCGCCTGTGCTTCGTCGAGCGGCCCACCGCGAATCCGCCAATAGATCCCCTTGGCGCCCAGATCGACCCGCACGATGTCGTCGTCGAGCCCACTCAGTTCATCCTTGTGAAGGCTCTTGAGATGGTTCCACGCCGCCCGGGCTTCGGCCTCGCTGCGTACGGCACCCAATTGCACCACCCAGCCGCCATTTTTCGACTCGGTCGGCGGCACTGAAGCGGCGGGTGGCGAAACCGGAACCGGCGCCGGCTTGGCAGCCGAGGGCACGGCGGCTGGACTGGCGGCGGCGGCGGTTTTGGCCGGCGGCGGCGAAGGCTGTTCCGGTGACGGCAACAAGCGCTCGATTTTCTGGTCGTCCTTCTTGGCGCCCATCCGTTCGTAAATCAGTTTGTCCTGATTGGGGACTTCCATGCCGCCGCGTTCATCGGGTTTGGCCTTGATCGGCTTGTCGTCGGCGTGAATCACCGGCACCGAGATCTGCCGGTCGCGCGGCGCCTCGCCGAACAGGATATGCCGCGCCACGACGCCGAGCGCCATCACGCACAACAATGCCAGCGAAATCGACAGAACGACCTTGCTGATGGCGCTTCGGCGCGCCTGCCGGCTGTCCGGGTCGGAATCGTAACGCTCAGGGATGATGTCCAGGATGTCGCGGTCCGGATCGCCGCGATCGGGGGCGTCGCGCATCGGCATTTATCGCATCTCCTCCATCGGCTCTACCCCGAACACGGCCAGGCCGGACGCCAGCAACAGCGCCACGCCGCGAACCAAGGCCAAACGCGCCATGGACCTGGGTGCATCGTCGGGCAGCAGGAAACGAAGCGATGTGTCGTCCTTCCCCTTGTTCCACAGGCCATGGAAGGAAGCTGCTACGTCGTAGAGATAAAATGCCACGCGGTGCGGCTCATGCGCGATGGCGGCCGTCTCGATCAGGCGCGGCCAGCCCGCCATCCGCTTGATCAAAGCAAGCTCGGCGGGATCGGTCAAGAGCGACAAGGACGCCAGAGCGAGGGCGTGGGACGACAGATCGGCGGATGGAAACAGGGTGGCGGCGTGGCGCAGCACCGAGAAGGCGCGCGCATGGGCGTATTGCACGTAGAACACCGGATTGTCGCGCGACTGTTCGAGCGCACGGGCCAGGTCGAAATCCAGCGGCGCGTCGTTTTTGCGGGTCAGCATCAGGAATCTTACGACCGGCTGCCCGACCTCGTCGATCAGATCGCGCAAGGTGACGAAGGTACCGGCGCGTTTGCTCATCTTGAAGGGTTCGCCGTCCTTGAGCAGATTGACCATCTGGCAGATCTGCACGTCGAGCGTACCGGCGCCATCGGTCACGGCGGTGACCGCCGCCTTCAGGCGCTTGATATAGCCACCGTGATCGGCGCCCCAGATATTGATCATCTGGGCATAGCCGCGGCGGAATTTATCAAAATGATAGGCGATGTCGGTGGCGAAATAGGTCCAACTGCCGTCCGATTTCTGCAGCGGCCGATCGACGTCGTCGCCGAACCGGGTGGCGCGGAACAGCAATTGCGGACGCGGCTCCCAGTCCTCCGGCGGCTTGCCCTTGGGTGGCTCCAATTGACCACGGTAGATGAGACCCTTTTGGGCGAGCGACTCGATCGCCGCCTCGACGCCGCCCGACTCGACCAGGGCGCGTTCCGACGTAAATATGTCGTGGCGGACACCGAGCGCGGCGAGGTCCTGGCGGATCAGCGCCAGCATCGCCGCCACTGCTTCGCTGCGGAAGGTCGGCAGCCACACCTGGTCGTCCGGTTCCACCCAGCGGTCGCCGTCCCGATCGGCGATGGCGCGGCCGACTTCTACCAGATAGTCGCCGGGATAAAGTCCCTCGGGTATGGCAAGGTCGGTCTCGCCCAGCGCCTGGCGGTAGCGCAGGTGCACCGAGCGCGCCAGCTGATCGACTTGCGCGCCGGCGTCGTTGACATAATATTCGCGGCAGACGGTGAACCCGGCCTTGATCAGCAGAGACGCCAAGGCGTCACCGACCACGGCGCCGCGACCGTGGCCGACATGCATCGGACCGGTGGGGTTGGCCGAGACATATTCGACATTGACCCTGACGCCCTTGCCGGCCTCAGAATCGCCATAGGCGGTTCCGGCCCGTAACAGGTCGCGCAGGCGCTCACCCCAGAAAGAGTCGGACAGTCGCAAATTGAGAAATCCCGGTCCGGCCACTTCGGCGTCGCGGACCGCCGGCAAGCGGCGCATTCGCTCGACGAGCAGGCGCGCCAGCAGCACCGGCGCGACGCCGGCCTGTTTGCCGAGCACCATGGCGGCATTGGTCGCCACGTCGCCATGGCTTGGGTCGCGCGGCGGCTCGGCGGTGACTTTGGCAAGATCGAGATCGTTGGGCAGGGAGCCATCCCCCTGCAGAACGGCAATGGCGGCTTTGATATCGTCCCGCACCATGGTGAACAGATTCATCGGCAAGAACTCGTCGCGGTACCCGCGCACCCAGCCGCGCCGGTCATGGTGTTATCTGCATGTCGAACAAGCGGCGATATTCATCGAGCGCGAATCGATCGGTCATGCCGGCGATGTAATCGGCGATCACCCGGGCCCGGTCGAGCGGGTCATCCCGATCGTGCCCGGCCTGGATTTCAGGCGGCAAACAATCGGGTTCGGCCAGGAACAAGCTAAACAATTGGCGGACCACCCGCTTGGCCTTGCTGGCCATCCGGCTGACCTTGTAATGCCGATACATATGTTGGAAGAGAAAGCTTTTCAATGCCTTGTCATTGGCTCGCATCGATTCCGAGAAGGCCGCCAGCGGCTGGCCCAGGCGGCGCACTGCCTCGACGCTGTCCGGCGCGAAGGCGGCCACGCGGCGCTTGGTCTCATCGATCAGGTCGCCCACCATCAAGCCGATCAGGCGCCGCACACTCTCGTGAATATGCAGTGAGGCATCGATGTCGGGGAATTCGCGTTTGACTCCGGCAAACACCGGACCGACCAGCGGCACGTCTTTAAGGTCCTCTATGGTGAACAATCCGGCCCGCAATCCATCATCGATATCATGGTTGTTATAGGCGATGTCGTCGGACAACGCCGCCACTTGCGCCTCGGCGCTGGGGTAGGAATCGAGCGCCAAATCGTCGGTCGCCTGATAGGCAACGATCGCCTGAGGCAGCGGTTTGGCGCCGGCCATGCCGACCAGCGGGCCGTTATGCTTGACCATGCCCTCGAGCGTTTCCCAGGTCAGATTGAGGCCTTCGAACTGGTAATAGCGGCGTTCCAGCTTGGTGACGATCCTCAGCGCTTGCGCATTGTGATCGAAACCGCCGAAATCGGCGGTCATTTCCTGCAAGGCGTCCTCGCCGGCGTGGCCGAACGGCGTGTGGCCGAGATCGTGCGCCAGAGCCAGCGTCTCGGCCAGATCCTCGTTGAGGCCGAGCACCCGGCACACGGTGCGGGCGATTTGTGCCACTTCGAGCGAATGGGTGAGCCTGGTTCGGAAATTGTCACCCTCATGATAGACGAACACCTGGGTCTTGTATTTCAGCTTGCGGAACGCCTCGCAATGGATGATGCGGTCGCGGTCGCGCTGAAAGACCGACCGCGTTTCGCTTTCCGCTTCAGGATGAAGGCGGCCGCGACTCTGTTCGGCGCGGCAGGCGAAGGGGGCCAGAAAAGGCGGGGCGTTCATGGCCGGGACAGTACGCGAAGACCTTGCCGCGGTTCAACGATAAAGGCGGCGCGACAGAGCGGGACGCCCGGGCTTTTCCTCGTTGCCCCGTCCGGCGGCCGCTTCTATGATGCCGCCCGCTAACGACCCGGCGCCCCGTCCAAAAGAAAGCAAGATGCTCGAGAGTTTTCGTAACGCCAGTCAGAGCTGGTTCATCAAGATCCTGTTCGGCTTCCTCATTGTGAGTTTCGGGGTCTGGGGTGTCGGCGATGTGATCCGCCAGCGCGTCGCCTCGACTCCGGCCATCTCGGTAGGAGACCAAACATTTTCGGGTGAAGAAGTCGCCGAGCGGTTTCGCCGCGACGTCGACCGCATGTCGGCGATGTTCGGCTCGAAACTCACTTTGGAGCAGGCGCGACAATTCGGCTTGCTGCAGCGTACCGTGCAGCAGATGGTTGACGCGGCCTTGCTTGACCAGGCCGCCGAGCGGCTGCAGCTCGGGGTCGATGAACAGACGCTGCGCCGCACCATCGCCGAAATCCCCGCCTTTCAAAGCCAATTGAAGCTGTTCGACAAGACCACCTACCGGCGTGTGCTGGCGTCGATGAATCTCAACGAAAAGCAGTTCATTCACCTGGAAAGCGGCGATTTGGCGCGGGCACAATTGGTGCGGATGATCACCGACGGGGTGGTGGCGCCGGCCGATTTGACCGCCGCGCTCTACCGCTATCACGGCGAAAAACGGGTGGCGGAATATGTGGTGTTCGCCGCCGATCAGATGCCGGCCCCGCCGCCGCCCGACGACGCCACCTTGCAAAAATTCTATGACGATCACAAGCCGCAGTTCCAGCAGCCGGAATTGCGTGCCGCTACGATCCTGGCGGTGCATGGCGCCGATCTGGCCGCCACCCTTCAGCCCAGTCAGGCCGACATCGATCAAGCCTATCAAGCGCGACTGGGCGAATTCCAGACTCCGGAAAAGCGTACCATTGAACAATGCCTGTTTGCGGACCAGAGCAAGGCGCAATCTTTCCTTGATTCGGTCAAGGCCGGCACCGATTTCGCCGCCGCCGCCAGGCAGGCCGGCACGGCGGTGAGCGATCTCGGCACTTTGGCCAAGAACGAAATGCCGATCAGCGAATTGGCCGACGCAGCCTTCGCCCTGCCAGCGCCCGGCTTGGCCGGACCGGTGCAGTCGCCGCTTGGCTGGCACGCGCTCAGGATCGACAAGATCGTCCCCGGTACGACGCGGGCGCTGGCGGAGGTGAAGGACGGCATCGTCGCCGCCCTGGTCAAGGACGAGACCACCAATAGGCTTTACAGCCTGTCGACCAAGCTGGAGGACAGCATCGGCGGTGGCACCAGCATTGCCGATACCGCCCAGGCGATGGGATTGAAGGCGGTGACTTTGGCCGCAATCGACGACCATGGTCGCGACGCCGACGGCAAGCCGATCAGCGGCGCGGCGGTCACCCCGGCCATTCTCGCCACCTTGTTTCAAACCGTGCAGGGCGGCACCAGCGACGTCATCGCGACAATGACGGCTATTACGTGCTGCATGTCGACAAGGTAACGCCGGCCCTGATCCGCCCGCTCGACCAGGTCAGAGCGCAAGCGAGCGCGGCCTGGCAAGTGGCCCAGAGAAGCGCGGCGGCCAAGGCTTCTGCCGACGCGGCGGCGCCACGGATTGCCCAGGGTGCGACCATGGCCAGCCTGGCAGGTCCCCTTAAAGTGGAAACCAGCCGTCCGTTCCCGCGCACCGGCAGCGCTCAGGTTCCTGCCCAGTTGGCTGCGGAGATGTTTCATCAGAGCGCGGTAAGCGGCGTCGCCGTGGTTGCCGTCGGTGCCGATTACTGGGTCGCACGTCTCAAGGAGATTCAGCGGCCGGATGCCGTTGGCGCCGGCTTCGATGCGGCACGCCAGGAACTGAGCCGCAGCCTGGCCGACGACCTGCTGCAACAATATCTGGCCGCGCTCAAGCTCGAGATCGGCAGTCAGGTCAATCTGGCGGTCATCGAACAACAATTCGCCAAATGACCCCGGCGGTCGCCTTCGGCCAGTTCCAGCCACTCTACGATGCCGGGCAGCCACAATTGCTGTGGACCAAATTGGTGGCCGACCTGGAAACACCGGTATCGGCAATGCTGAAGCTGGCTGATGGCAAACCCAACAGTTTCCTGCTCGAATCGGTGGAAGGCGGTGCGCAGCGCGGCCGCTACTCCTTTATCGGATTGAAACCCGACATCATCTGGCGCTGCCACGGCGATCGCGCCGAAATCAATCGCGACGCCCTGTCCGCGCCGGACAGTTTCACGCTCTGCCCGACCGGAAGCGCCAGCGGTGCGCTGGCGTCTTTGCGCGCGCTGGTGGCGGAATCGAGTCTCGATATCCCCGAGCTGCTGCCGCCGATGGCGGCTGGACTGGTCGGTTATCTCGGCTTTGATATGGTGCGGCTGGTGGAACGGCTACCGGATCGCGGTAAAAAGTCGGACGGGCTGCCGGACGGACAATTGTTGCGACCGACGATGATGGCGATTTTCGACAATGTCGATGATTCGGTGACCCTGGCGACACCGGTGCGGCCCCGGCAGGGTATCGACGCCCAAAGCGCCTATCGTCTCGCCTGCGAGCGCCTGGCCGACCTTGTGGCGGATTTCGATCGCGCCGTGCCGGTGACGCGGGACAGCGTCATCGCCCGGCAAGGCTCCCCGGAGCCGGTCGCCAACATGAGCGAGGCGGAATTTTGCAAGATGGTCGAACAAGCCAAGGAGTACATCCTGGCGGGCGACATTTTCCAGGTCGTGCTGAGTCAGCGTCTCATGGTGCCGTTTGATCTGCCGCCATTCGCGCTATACCGTGCGCTGCGGCGCACCAACCCCAGTCCTTTCCTGGTGTTCCTCGATTTTGGCGGCTTTGCCGTGGTGTGCTCCAGTCCGGAAATTCTGGTCCGCTTGCGCAATGGTACGCTCACCATCCGGCCGATCGCCGGCACCCGTCCGCGCGGTGCCGATCCCGAAAGCGACCGCGCATTGGCGGCCGACTTGTTGTCGGATCCGAAGGAACTGTCCGAACATCTGATGCTGTTGGACCTCGGTCGCAACGATGTCGGGCGGGTGGCCGAAATCGGCAGCGTCCGGGTCACCGAACGCAACATCGTCGAGCGCTATTCGCATGTGATGCATATTGTCTCCAACGTCGAGGGCCGCCTCGCAGCGCCGCACCAGTCGCTCGATGCGCTGTTCGCCGGCTTTCCCGCCGGCACCGTCTCCGGGGCCCCGAAAGTGCGGGCCATGCAGATCATCGACGCGCTGGAACCCGACCGACGGGGTCTCTATGGCGGCTGCATCGGCTATTTCTCGGCCAATGGCTCGCTCGACACCTGCATCGCGTTACGCATGGCGGTGGTGAAGGACGGTGAAATGACGGTGCAGGCGGGGGCCGGGATCGTCGCCGATTCGGTGCCGGCGCTCGAACATCAGGAATGTCGCAACAAGGCGCGCGCTTTGCTGCGTGCCGCCGAGGAAGCGATAAAGTTTGCCGGGCGGCGGAGCGGGTCAAAATGATTCACGGACGAATCTAGACTTAGTGTACTCATATAGAACAAAATTTCGGGAGATTTATACGGGTAATGTACACTAGAGATTTATTCCTTATAAATTTACAGCAGGTTTCCTGAAAATATCTATCAGAGTTTTTATTTTTACACGATTTTTCTCCGCTGTCTTATAGACTTTGAGTTTGTAAATATTAAATATGTCATTAAATAATTCAAGTTCTGATGCTTTGTAATCCTCAGATTTGCGAATTGCCATGTCCCATTCCCCGAATGCTCTTTCGCTAATATCGGCATCATGAAATTTTACAAAATCATTATGCCGAGAATCTTTTGAAAGTTTCTGATACAAAGCTTCGATTTCCGCCCGATCGCCCTCTATAAACTGTAAAAACTTCCCATTAGCAAAATAAAGAATCCCAGTTATTCCGTGCTTTTTATTGTATAATATCGCGTCTTTAACAATATTCTCGATATCGCCTTTCTTGAGATGTTCAGTTGCATTGCTAATGTATCCAATAGTTGCAAGCATAATCCATGCCTTAGCTGCAATTATTCACGGAATATCCGCGGCTGTAGCGTAATATGTTGAAATATCGCACCATTTTGTTATCTACGCCATCTTGCATGATTTCAAGATCGCACACCCGCGAAGGTTTATGGTGCGTTTTTTTCCCGGCCGATCACCCGTTTCCGGCAAGACCAATGTCTCCTAGTTTGACAGATTACACCGTCAAGTTCAAATGTAGTATCGACTTCTTAAATGTGGCTGAAAAAGAACGCCGATGGCCATCACTATACTCAGCGGGCGGGAGTTCAACCAGGACATAGCCAAGGCCAAAATGGCAGCTGAAAAGGGACCGATCATTGTCACTGACCGCGGAACGCCGGCGTTCGTGTTGCGGAAATATGACGATTGGCTTACTCAAGGTGGGCTGAGACCGCGCGTCAGCTTGCACGACACTCTGACAACTGGAGATTGGCGTAATGCACGTCGCACGGCGCCAACGACAAGATGAGCTGCTATGGCCAGATCAGCGACCAAAAAATATTTTGTCGGGCTGTCGAGGAACATTTTTCTTCTTACCTTTGCCAGCCTGTTCTCTGACATCTCGACGGAGATGCTTTATCCGGTTTTGCCGGTATTTTTGACGCAAACCTTGCAGGCAACTGGAAGCATCGTCGGCCTCATCGACGGTTTTGCGCAGGCCACGCAGAATATCGTGCAGGGTTTTTCCGGTGCCTTGTCGGACAAGCTGCAAAAACGAAAATCAATAGCCTTGGTCGGTTACCTGTTGTCGGCGATCGCCAAGCCCTTGATGGGACTTTCGCCGGTCTGGCAGGGCGTGTTCGGCGCAAGGTTGCTTGATCGGCTCGGCGCTGGCATCCGCGCGGCACCGCGCGATGCGCTCATCGCGTCTTCGGTGGCAAAGAAGGACCGCGGCAGAGCCTTCGGGCTTGAAGGCGTTGGCGACAACGCTGGCGCGTGCCTCGGCCCTTTGCTTGCCGTCTTTCTCCTCTACGCGCTGCATGTCGACCTGCGCACTATTTTCACTCTGGCGATCATTCCCGGCCTGCTGGCCTTTTCTATGGTCCTGCTGGTGAAGGAGCGGTCGGCAGCGGTGGCGGCTAAATCAAAAATCGATATCAGCCTGCGGCAGTTTCCAAAAGCCTACTGGAAATATCTGCTGGTAACCGCGTTGTTCGGACTTGGTAATTCCAGCAACGCGTTTTTGATCCTGCGGACCCAGGAGATCGGTGTCTCTCTGGAAACGACGATCCTGATCTACGCGGCGTTCAATCTGGCGGCGGCGTTGATTTCCTATCCGGCCGGGTCTACTTCCGACAAATGGGGCAGAAAAAATGTCCTGCTCGCCTCGTTCGTCATTTTTATGATTACCTATATCGGCTTCGCCCTCTCGCAAAATACCTTCCTCGTCGCTGCGCTGTTCGTCCTCTATGGCTTATATCAGGGAATATTCCGCGCTGTCGGCAAAGCGTTCGCAGCGGATTTCGTGCCTGAGCATCTTCACGCCAGCGCTATCGGCTGGTACAGCACGACCGTCGGCTTGCTGCAACTGGTGGCCAGCATCGTTGCCGGACTGCTGTGGGACCGGATCGGCCATACTGCCGTCTTCTATTACGGTGCCGCCTTTGCAGTCGTCGGCGGCATCGGACTTTTGCTATTGCTTCCGACCAGCCATGGCCACTAAGAATCGCTGTGTTTATTCATCTTACCGCCCGAACGAGGTCGCCGACATTCGCCGTGACGCACTTCAAGCTGAGTGTGGATAAGGCTGACTTCAAGCAGTGACCGAACCGGGGACGACCGTTACCGGAACAAAGTGAGGTCGTTGGCGGCCCCTGACCGCAGGATCACTTTACGCAGGCGGGGAGCGCGGCCAGCCAATAGTCCCCGGGCTCCGGTAACAATCAGAACCGTGAGAGGACGCAATATTGGAAGAACGATCGCACGACGCCGTTGTCAGCGAACAATTCGGTCCGCAGGCACAGTCCTATCTCACCAGCACCGTCCATGCCCAAGGCGAAGACTTGACAGAATTGGGCCGTATCGTCGGCGCGCGTCCAGAGGCGTTCGCCCTGGATTTGGGCTGTGGTGGCGGCCATGCGTCCTTTCTTCTCGCCCCCCTGGTGCAAAAAATCGTGGCCTATGATTTGTCCGAGGCCATGGTGGCGATGGTCCGTTGCGAGGCCGCCCGCCGGGGCCTTGGCAATCTGGACGCCCGCCAAGGCTCCGCCGAACGGCTGCCTTGCCCTGATGCAGCGTTCGATATCCTGGTGACCCGCTACAGCACCCACCACTGGCATGACATCGCCGCTGGTCTGCGCGAAGCCCGCCGGGTGCTGAAGCCGGGCGGTCAGGCGGTGTTCATGGATGTAGTGGCGCCTGGATCGGCCCTCCTGGATACCTGGCTGCAATCGCTGGAACTGCTGCGAGACCCGTCCCACGTTCGGAACTATTCCGTCACGCAATGGCGAGCCATGCTAAAGAAGGCGGGATTTCGGGCTGACACGATAACACTCTTCAGACTGCGTTTGGAGTTTTCGTCGTGGATCAAGCGAATGAACACGCCAGTAATTCATGTACAGGCCATTCGGTCTTTGCAAGAGCGTGCCGACGCGGAGGTGCGGAGCCATTTCGCGATGGAAGCCGATGGGAGTTTTACGCTCGACACGATGCTTCTGAACGCCGGGGGATGAAAGGCGGCTAATTTGCGGCGCGCGCCATGACGACGGCGGTAACCGGCACCAGCGTCAACCCTTTTTCGGGCAAGGATGGCAGCCAGGCGGCCAGCGCGGTAATGGTGCCGTCGTGCGGATGGCCGATGACGATGACGCTGCCATTCCGGTGCGCCAGAATTTCGATCCGCTCCAATTGCCGGGCAAGCGCCGAAGGCGACTCGGCGTTGTCGAGAAAAACGTCGCGCGCCGCCGCCGGCACCCCGTTTTGCCGCGCCATCCGGATACCGACGCTGGCACCGTTGGTCAGCGAGTCGATGAACAGCAACCCACGCTTGTGCAATTCCTCCATCACCACCCGCATACCGGCAGGGTTGGCGGTGAATCGGCTGCCCATATGATTGTTGATACCGACATAGCCGCCGGCCAGGCGATCGAGATCGCCGACCAGACGGCGCCGCAGTTCGGCGGACGGCAAATCGTCGCTGAGCACCTCGGGCCCGGCATCGAACGACGCCGAAAGCGGCTGCATCGGCACATGCAGCATCACTTCGTGACCCTGCTGGCGCGCTTGTGCCGCCTGTTCGTCAAGATGTCCGGCATAGGTCATGAAGGAAATGGTCAAGGGAGCGGGCAAGGCCAGCACGCGCGCCGAGCGCGGGCGGTCGAGTCCCATGTCGTCAATGATCACAGCCACCAGCGCGGACCCGGTTTGACTCGGCACGGCGAAACTTTGCCATGCCGGCAGGGGGATCGGCAGCGACATCGACGCTGTCGCGGTCTCGGGACCTAAGGCCGACGCCGCAAAGGACGGCATCGGCGGCGCCGGCCAAGTCGCCGGCAGACCGAAGGCAACCGTGGCGGCCAGCAACGATCCGCAAATCGCCGCTACACCAATCCGAGCCTTGATGGCGATGCCGGAAAACTTTCTCGGGATATTCACGCGCCGACCATTGCCGCTGGTAATGCCGCATGATCGGCGTTGCCCGGTCGGTGGTCAATCGGCTTGGCTGACACGCCGCTCCGCGACGAGCTTACCGGCGGGTTCGGTCGACGCCCGGAAGTTCGCGTCCAGGCGCAGGTCTCGCGCGGTTTCAGTCAACAATTGCGTCACAGTCCGATCCATTGGCTGATCAGGCGGAACGGCCATACCCGTTGCCACAGGAAATGTTCGAACGGAAATCCCATGGTCAGCCCGAACCAGAAACTGACGCTGAAGATGGTGTTGCGACATTTGCGAAGGTTTCGCTGCCAAAACCCGTCGGCGACGATGGAGTCGCGTTGATCTTCGACCATAGGCCTCTCCCAAACGAGACAACCGGACCCCCGCCTGGCAAAATGATATATTATAGCAATAGAGTCGTGAAGAGCAGACCTGGCCGGTGCGCCAGGTGCAGGCACTTGCGGTGAGCCCGGCACCCCTCTCGCCTTGCGTGTCTTGTCGGCTGGGGCCTTCAAACGCGCCAAAATCGCCGCTATGATCGAGGCGTGTTGCATTTCCAAAATTCGTAATATCTCGATCAAGGACTGGCGCTCCGATCATGCGGTGCCAGGGAGTCATGACAGAATGCGCCTCGACGCCATACCGCTCGCCTGGAAAAGACGGATTACCGACGGGGGATTGACGCTCGCCGCCACCGTGGCGCTTATGCTGCCGGCGCTCTATAACGGTTTCCCGCTGGTTTTTCATGATACCGGCGCCTATCTCGCCCGCGCGTTCCAATCGCAGCTTGAACCCGGTCGCGGTCCGTTTTACGGGTTTCTCATTGCTGCCAGCGGCGGCTATGTCAGTTTGTGGCCGGTGATCGTCCTGCAGGCGGGGGCAACGGTATGGCTGATCGCGCTGACCCTGCGCCTGCATGGCGTTGCCGGCCGGCGTGCGCTGCTGCTGGCCGTCTTCCTGTTATCGGCGCTTACCGGCGCAGCATGGGGTACCGCCACGCTGATGCCCGATGCCTTTTCGCCGCTGGTCGTGCTTGGATGGTATCTCCTGGCGTTCGGCGCCAACCGTCTGGCCCGCACCGAATTGGTCGGCATTGCCGCTTTGCTGCTGCTGGCAGCGCTGGTGCACGTAACGCATCTGGCTTTGCTGCTGGGTTTGGCGTTGTGCCCCGGGATACCCTTGCTGATCCGCCATAAGATGCACCGGGCCGGCGTGCTGCTGGCGGCGGGGCTGCCGCTGGCGGCGCTGCTGGTGATCCCGCTGATCAATGGCTTGGTATCGGATCGCTTCGGCTTTACGCCGGGCGGCGAGAGTTTCGTGTTCGGGCGGCTGGTGCAAAGCGGGCTGATCGAACGCTATCTCGACGAACACTGTCCCGACGGCACCATTCGCTTATGTAACTATCGCGGGTCCTTGCCGGAGACCGGCGACTCTTGGTTGTGGGACGTCGACAGCCCGTTCTACAGCTTGGGCGGCTGGGAAGGCTATGCCGGAGAAATGCGGCGCCTCACCACCGCGTCGCTCGCCGATCACCCCTGGTTGCATCTGCGCTCGGCGGCATTGGCGACGACCGAACAGCTGGTGCGGGTCGGCGTCGGCGAAGATATCGACAGTCCGACCTGGCACACCGATGCCGAGATCGGTGCGCGTCTGCCACAGCTGTTGCCCGATTTTCTGGGCGCGCGGCAGCATGACGGGCAATTGGGCCGACTGACCAGCCTGTTGAACAAACTCTATGTGCCGGCCACTCTGGCGGCTTTGGCGGCTTTGTCGGCTTTGCTGTTGGTCACGCTGTGGCGGGGTCATGGGCGTGGCTTGCCGGCCACTGTCGCCTTGGCGCTGCTCGGCAACGCCGTGCTGTGCGGCGTGTTTTCCGGACCGCATGACCGCTATCAAAGTCGGATTGCCTGGTTGGCCGGATTGACGGTGATCGTCGGCATTGATGAGGCGCGGCGGCGCGTAAAGGGATCAGCGCAACCTGGGGAAAAGTAGTAAAATATTTACTTCAGCCATTTTAGATTGTGTTTGACAGTCGTCACAAATTGACGAATGACATGGGTGGGTGGGGAGAAAGGGGTCCCTGGGTTGCTCGGATCGATGCGGCCAAGCGCGTCCACTCGGCTTTTGCTCGTGCTTTCGTGGCTGCTGCCCCTGCACTGCGGCTTTGCTGCGACATTGAAGGACATAAAAATTGCCCTTCATGTCATCGATTTCGTCAACAATTCACCGCCGGGCCGCACGTCGATCGGGATTGTCTACGATTCTCACAGCAAGGACTCAGCCGATGACGCCCAATCGATCGTCGAGTCGCTCGCCGCGGCCGGCAGCCATGGCGGCGGCCTCAAGCCCGTTCTGATCGACATCAAGGACATCGACGACGCCACCGGCTTGCGCGCCGTGATCGTCGCCGATCATATGAAACCCTTTTACGGCGCGCTGTCGACCTATGGTCGCCGCACCAGCACGCTGATCATGTCGACCGACCTCGATTGTGTGCGGGCCAGCAAATGTACCGTCGGCATCGCCAGCAATCCCCGCGTCGAAGTGATCGTCAGCTCGCAGCAATCGCAAGCCAGCGCCATACAGTTCTCCGAAGCGTTCCGCATGATGGTAACGGAATACTGAGATGGCGCGCTTTGGCATCAACCCGATCATGCCCCTGTCGCTGGTCGGCTATCTGTCGGTCGCCGTGGCGCACGCGCAATCGCTCGACTATCGCGGCTTCGAAGGCATGTTCGAAGAGCCGGTGACGATGAGCGCCACCGGTAAACCGGAACGCCTGTCCGACACGCCGGTCACCATGGATATCATCACTGCCGAGGATATCCGGCGTTCCGGGGCGCGCGACCTCCCCACCCTGCTCAAGCGTCTGCCGGGAATCGACAGCTACCATGGCTCGCCCGGCACGCAGGAAGTGTCGATGGGAGGCTATATCCAGGTGATCGGCGCGCGCGTGATGGTGCTGCTGAACGGTCGGCAGCTTTATCTTGGCTCGTTCGGCGCGGTATTCTGGTCATCGCTGCCGGTTGAACTCGACGAAATCCGCCAGATTGAGGTAATCCGTGGACCGGAGAGCGCGCTTTACGGTTTCAACGCCGTCGACGGCGTCATCAATATCATCACTTTTGACCCGGTGACCGATCCAGTTACCGGCGCGACGCTGCGGCTCGGCAACGACTCGAGGCGGGACGGCTCGGCCAGCTTCACGCAAACGCTGGCCGAGGACGTCGGCCTTCGCCTGACGGCGGCGGCCGATCACGCGCATGACCAGGGCGGAATCGCCTCGCCTCTCAGTCCGTTGGCAACGGAAAATCCGGACCGCAAGCTCTTGTCCGCCTATCTTTCTGCCGTCCTCGACAATGGCGACCATGTTTCGTTCGAGGCATCGCACAGCGATATCTCCCAACGTTCGGTGGCGGCGGGCACAGCCCAGTTTTTCGATGCGCGCGACAAGACCGACTCGGTCAAGTTCGATTACATTGCCGAAACCGCCATCGGGCGGCTGGGCGCCAGCGCCGCATTGACGCTCTACGACTTTCCCGAAGCGTCATCGGGCGGGCTGGGCGAATTTCGGCTGCACGATCACACCGCCGAGGCGGAACTCTACGACCTGTTCAAACCGACCGCGTTCGACAGCCTCCGCATCGGCGTGCAGGCCCGCAACGAAAACATGAATGTCGTCAATTTTTCCAGCGGCACCATCTCCGGCCGCCTGCTGGCCGGCTCCGCAATGTGGGAACATCAATTCGCGCCCGCCCTGTCGATCGTCAATGCGCTGCGCTACGACTATTTTCATCTTGGTCGCAAGAGCGCCAATTTGCCGGGCGACCTGTTCGATGATCACGACTTCGATCGCAGCGTCCAGGGATACAGTTCGAATAGCTCGCTGATCTACAAATTGACCGCCGACGATTCGCTGCGCGCCTCGGCGGCGCGTGGTCTGGCACTGCCGTCCCTGCTGGATTTCGGACAATTGGCGCTTTTCATGCCGCAGGAGGGCGGCAGTTACTTCTACGGCAACCCCGCCCTCAATCCGTCGGAAGTCTATGAGGAGCGTCTGGGCTGGGATCACCGCTTTGCCGACTCCGACATCGCCACCCGGCTCAGCCTCTATCACGAACAGACCATGCGCGTCATTGCCAGCCAGCCCGCTTCCTTCCCGACACCGCCGCCGCCGGAATGCAATCCCAACAATCCGCTGACCGCGCAGTCATGCTATGCCCAGATTTATGGGGCCGGCAACGGTGCAGTTGTCAATGGCGTGCAGGTGCAAATCGACCACAAGAGCGCCGTCGGTCTGACTTGGGGTGCCAATTACAGCTTCGAGCGTCTCTCCTTGCACTCGGTAGCAAACCCCAACTCGGAAGTACAGTTGCAGAACAGTCTGCCGATCCACAAAGTCAACGCCGCAATCGGATATGGCTGGCAGCAATGGAACGCGGATCTACGACTTTTTTATGCCAGCGGCACCAGGGGCACCGCGGTGGAGATAAATCCCACCCCGCAGGCCGTATTCCTGCCGATCAAGGATTATCTGATCTTGTCACCGCGCGTGGCCTACTCAGCATCGGACAGACTCGTGCTGGAGTTCTCTGCCGACAATCTGTGGACTTACAAGGACAATCTGGCGCAGCGGACCAGCCCGACTTTCTTCCTGACAGCTCGAATCGCCTATTGATTCGATCGTCCAGACGCAGCGATGAGTATTCTTCGACAGAACTGAAGATATAAAATCAGGTCCGGACCTCATCACTATTAGTAAAGTGACGACTGTCATATTTATGATAATGTTCTGTATATTGCCGTCATGTTCATTACAAATCATTAACCTATCTATTGGACTGTTGAGTTCTGTAAAAGGATAATGTCTATTTGCATCAGATGCGCGTAACACCGCAGGTGATGGGGAAGATATTGCCATGCCCGACCACGCCATGACGCCACCGTGCGGGCGGACAGAAAGAACGAGCACCGATCGATCTGCCAGGGGTCATGCTTGGCTGCAATTGAACGGCGCGCGCGTAGCGGTTCTGTGCGCTTGCCTATGCGCCAGCCCCTGCATCGCCCAATCTTTGGACTATGACGACTTCGAGGAACTGTTCGGTGAACCGGTAACCTTCAGCGCCACCGGCAAGCCGGAACGGATCTCCGACACGCCGGTGACGATGGATGTCATCACGGCCGACGATATCAGGAATTCAGGCGCGCGCGATCTGGTCACCCTGTTGCGCACCCTGCCGGGCATCTCCGGCTATCGCGGCTATAACGGCAATGCCGAATTCTCGATCGGCTCCTTGTTTCTCAACGGCCGTGAAATCTATCTGAGCAGTTTTACCGAGATTTTTCTCGCCGCCCTGCCGGTAGAGCTCGACGAGATTCGCCAGATCGAAGTGATTCGCGGGCCGCAAAGCGCGCTCTATGGCTTCAACGCCGGCGAGGGCGTGATCAACATCATCACCTATGACCCGGCCAAGGATCCGGTCAATAACGTGACGCTGCGCGGCGGCAACCAGGCGCGCCGCGACGGCTCGGCAATTCTGACTCGGACTTTGGCACCCGGTATCGGCATGCGCCTCACCGCGTCCTCCGACCACGCCCACTATGACGATAGCGGCGGGCCGACGCAGGCCAATTTGGGCGGCAATCAGAATCCCGATCGCCGGGTGCTGGCCGCCAATGTCTCGGCAATCCTGGACAATGGCGATCGCGCTTCAATCGAGTTGTCACACAGTGATATCTCATTGACCGGCATGCTGCCGCATATCACGCAATTGTTTAACATAAGGCTGCAGACCGATGCGGTGAAAGGCAATTATGCGGCTGAAACCGATATTGGACGGGTGAGTGTGAATGCCTTCCTGACCGCCCAGACGATTCCGCAGGCATCGTCGCAAGAAGGTGGCGCCTTCACGCTCAACGATCACACCATCGACGTCAGGATCGGCGATTTGCTCAAGGCCACAACGGAAGATTCGATCAGGCTCGAGGCCGAATTTCGCAAAGAGGACGTACATACCGGCAGCGTGCCCGGTTCGGTCGCCACCCAGATGCTGGCGGGATCGATGATGTGGGACCATCAATTCAGTCCAAACTGGTCACTGGTCAACGCCACCCGTTATTACCGCACCGAAAATAACGAAACCGAAAGCGGCCTCACGTCAGGAATTTCCAATTATGCCAGCTATGGTCTGGCCTATAATACATCTCTGATCGACAAGATCGGCGCGGACGATTCGCTCCGGGCCGCGCTGTCGCGGGGCATTGCCTTGCCGTCACCGCTCGACTTCGAGCAGCTTGGCCTGTCATCACTGCTCGGCCGTACCCTAACGATCGCCAACGACCCCAATCTCAGCCGGTCATCGTCACTCGAATACCGGGTGAGCTGGGATCACCAATTCGGCGATCACGACATGTTGGGTCGCGTGAGTTTGTTCAGCAAGCAGAGTTCCAACGCCCTGGCTTTGCTGCCGGTGCAGATCGTCGCCTCATTCGATCCCGCCTGCCGCATTCCCAACCCTTACACCGCCGCCTTTTGCCAACAGATAAGCTCGCAATCGGTACTTTCCGGCGTGTTCGATGGCGCGCAATGGCAGATCGACCACAAAGCCGCCGCCGGGGTGCGCTGGGGACTCAATTACAGCATCGAGCGGTTGCACCCGCACAGCGACGCGGCCGACAAGGCGGTAGTGTCGACACTCGACCGCAGCCAGATCTACCACAAGGTCAATGCCAATCTCGGCTATGGCTGGACCAATTGGACCGCCGATCTGCGGCTGTATTACTCCAGCGCGGTGCCGACCTTGATCTTGAACACGACGGGGTTGCCCGGTGTCGATCTGGTCGACGCAAAAGACATCGTTACCTTATCACCGCACCTCGCCTGGTCGCCGCGCGAGGATCTGGTGATCGACCTGGCAGCGGATAATCTGTGGGGCTATCGGGAAAATCTGCTGCAGAGGGTGGGGCCCAGCGGTTTTGTCTCGGTGAAAGTGAAGTACTGAGGTGCTGCGGGCAGTTGGGGGCTGATTTCGGTGTCCCGGGGGGAGTTATCGTTCCGGCTGTCCTCCGCGAGAGCGGGGATCTTGTGGTTGCGCCAAGATATGCCCAGATCTCATAGACATGATATGCCCAGATCTCATAGAGAGGAGTCCGAGCATCGCCTTACGGCGAGCGAGGGCTGGCCCTCGTTCGCCGAAACGCAAAGAATGCCATATTTATAACCAAACACAATAGATACACACCCAGTCACTTTCCCAGCGACGTCGGTGTAAATCCAGCCCTGCACCACCAACCCGGCGCCGACCTGGAACAATCAGCCCATTAAGCGCAGGACATCGGCCTGTCGAGCGGATAATCTCGGTGCTTTAGACCTGAGAGTGGTCCGTTGCTCCTGCTTATCGACAATTACGACAGCTTTACCTACAACCTCTGCCACTATCTCGGCGAATTGGGCGCCGAGGTGGTGGTGCGTCGCAATGACGCCTTGTCCGCCGCGGCGGCGATCGCCCTGGCGCCGGACGGCATCGTGCTGTCGCCTGGTCCTTGCACGCCGGATCAGGCCGGGATTTGCCTCGACCTGATCGTTCTGGCGGCGGAACGACGGCTGCCGCTGCTTGGCGTTTGCCTCGGTCATCAGGCGATCGGTCAGGCCTTCGGCGGCATTGTGGTCAGAGCTCCACAGCCGATGCACGGCAAGACCAGCTTGATTCACCATGGCGGCACCGGCCTGTTCCAAAGTTTGCCGTCCCCCTTTCTGGCCACCCGCTACCACTCGCTGGTGGTGGACAAAGACAGTCTGCCAGCCTCGCTCGACGTGACCGCCCGCAGCGATGATGGGCTCATCATGGGACTGGCGCACAAGACTTTGCCGATCGCCGGCGTACAATTCCATCCCGAGAGCATCGCATCGCAGCATGGTCACGCCCTGCTGCACAACTTCCTGGCGACGACCGACGCAAGACACCGGGCAGGGACCGCCGCCTGATGAGCTCCCATTTCAGCTTGCGGCCGGTGCTGGCCAAGCTCGCCGAAGGCGGCTCGCTGGGCGAACAGGATGCCCACGCCGCCTTCGAGCTGATCATGAGCGGCGGTGCGCCGACAGCGCAGATCGGCGCCTTTCTTATGGGTCTCCGCATCAAGGGTGAAACCGTCGAAGAGATCACCGCCTTGGCGCGCGTGGTGCGGGCCCGCGCCCGGCCGGTTCCGTCGCCGCCGGGGACCATCGACACCTGCGGCACCGGCGGTGATGGCATAGACAGCCTGAACGTGTCGACAGCGGTGGCGCTGGTGGTCGCCGCCTGCGGCGTGCCGGTCGCCAAGCATGGCAATCGGGCGGTTTCCTCGTCGTCCGGTTCGGCCGATGTGCTGGCGGCACTCGGCGTCGACATCACGGCAGACGACGAAAAACTGCGCCGGTGCCTGTGGCAAAACAATATTTGCTTCATGTTGGCGACGCAGCACCATCTGGCCATGCGGCATGTGGCCGCGGCACGGCAGGAACTGGGCATCCGCACCGTCTTCAATTTGTTGGGTCCGCTGGCGAATCCGGCCGGTGCCAGAATTCAACTGCTCGGCGTCTATGCCGAACGCTGGGTCAGACCGCTGGCCGATGTGCTGGGACGGCTCGGCAGCCAGCGCGCCTGGGTGGTGCATGGCAATGACGGACTCGACGAATTGACGGTGACCGGGCCCAGCACGGTCGCATCGTGGGACCAGGGTCGGGTCAGCTGCTTCCAGATCACGCCGGAACAAGCCGGTCTGCCGCGTTGGCCGCTCGACTCCTTCAGGGGTGGCGATGCGGCCTTCAACGCCGCCGCGCTGCGGCGTCTGCTGCAGGGCGAAACCGGCGCCTATCGCGACATCGTTTTGCTGAATGCCGCGGCAGCGCTGATCATCGCCGAACAGGCCGACAGCCTGGTCGACGGCGTCTGCCGCGCCGCTGCTGCGATCGATCGCGGCGACGCGCAGGCACGCCTGGCCGAGCTGGTGGCGATGACCAACCAGCCAACCCTGCCATGAGCGACATGCTCATGGAAATCTGCGCCGAAAAGCAACGCCATGTCGCCTATGCCAAATCGCTCTTGCCGTTGGATCGGCTGCTCGACCTGGCCCTGGCGCAGCCGCCGGCGCGCGGTTTCGCCGCCGCGCTGGAACGCCGCGCGCTGCAGGGTCCGGCGCTGATCGCCGAGATCAAGAAGGCCTCGCCGTCGGCCGGGCTGATCCGCGCCGATTTCGACCCGTCCGCGCTGGCGCGCGCCTATCATGCCGGCGGCGCCACCTGCTTGTCGGTGCTGACTGATATTCCCTATTTTCAGGGCGAGGACAGCTTCTTGATCGCTGCGCGCGCCGCTTGCCCGTTGCCCTGCCTGCGCAAGGATTTCATGCTGGAGCCCTGGCAAATCGTCGAATCGCGCGCCTTGGGTGCCGATTGCGTGTTGCTGATCCTCTCGGTATTGAGCGACGATCAGGCGGCGGCGCTCGAAGAGGCCGCTTTGGAGCTGTCGATGGACGTTCTGCTCGAAGTGCATGACGGTCATGAATTGGCGCGCGCACTCAAGCTCCGCTCACCGCTGATCGGCATCAATAACCGCAATCTGAAGACCATGACCACCGATTTGGCGGTGTGCGAGACGTTGGCCGTGCAGGTACCGGACACTCGCCAGATCGTCGCCGAAAGCGGCCTCAAGACGCCCCACGATCTGGCGCGACTGGCGCGAGCAGGCGTGCGCCGGTTCCTGATCGGCGAAAGCCTGATGCGTCACGCCGACGTCGCCGCCGCCACGCGCATCCTCCTGTCGCCCGCATGAGGGAGTAGCGATGAACGATTTCAATCACTTTGACGGCCAGGGCAGCGCGCGCATGGTCGATGTCGGCAACAAGCCGAACACGGCGCGGCGCGCCGTCGCTGGCGGCACCGTCATGATGGCGCCGGCCACCCTGGCCTTGATCCTGAGCGGCGGACACGCCAAGGGCGACGTGCTGGCGGTCGCGCGGTTGGCCGGGATCATGGCAGCCAAGCGCACCGCCGATTTGATCCCGCTTTGTCACCCGCTCGGGCTCGACTCGGTCACCGTCGATCTTGCCACCAGCCTGCAACCGCCTTCTGTCCATATCACCGCACGCTGCAGCGTCACCGGACGCACCGGAGTCGAGATGGAAGCGCTCACCGCGGTCACTATTGCCGCGCTGACCTTGTATGACATGTGCAAAGGCATCGACCGCGCCATGCGCATCACCGACATTCGCCTGCTGGAAAAATCGGGCGGTCGCTCCGGTCACTTCAAGGCAGGGTGAGGCGTATCATTTACCCTTGACGTTTAAAAAGAACCAAACTAGAACAAGTTCGTATGTTGCGGGTTTGTTCCCGCCAAAACGCCCATTGCACCGACGGTAATCGGGGTGCGGAGAGACTGATGCTGACTAGCAAGCAATATGAACTTCTGCTGTTCATCGATCAGCGCTTGAAGCAACAGGGTATTTCGCCCTCCTTCGACGAAATGAAGGAAGCACTGGCGCTGAAATCCAAATCCGGTATCCATCGCCTGATTACCGGCCTCGAGGAACGCGGCTTTGTCCGTCGCTTACCGCATCGGGCCCGTGCACTCGAAGTGTTGAAGCTTCCAGACAACAGCCATGCCGACGGACGAGTTGCAGCAGCGGCGCCCAGTGTTTCGGCCGGCAGCGCCATGGGACGCTTCGCACCCACCGTCATTCGCGGCGATTTTTCCGGCGCATTACCCGGCGCTCATGTCGGCATGGCCGCCGACGCCATCGATCTTCCCCTTTATGGCAAGATCGCCGCCGGCACGCCGATCGAGGCGCTGCGCGACCATTCCAACACCGTCAGCGTTCCCGCCACCTTGCTGGGCGCCGGCGAACATTACGCGCTGACCGTCGAGGGCGACTCAATGATCGAAGCCGGTATTCTCGATGGTGACGTGGTGGTGATACAGCGCTGTGACAGCGCCGACAACGGCACCATCGTCGTCGCGCTGGTCGATGACGGCGAAGCGACTCTGAAGCGACTACGCCGCAAAGGCGCGTCTATCGCTCTCGAACCCGCCAACCAGAAATACGAGACCCGCATCTTCGGTCCCGACCGAGTCAAGGTCCAAGGGCGCCTGGTCGGACTGATCCGCAGCTACTAGATCATTCCTCGCCGGCTGGCGGGATGACCTGTTTCAGGGTAACGCGCATATGGTGCTCGCCGCTGGCCAGATCGATGCCGTGACCATCGACGGAAGCGATTTTCCAGCCGTTCAAACTGCCGCCGGGTCCAACGCGGACCTCGTTCTTCTGTTCCTCGGTCCTTATCAGGGCCACTGTTTTGCCCTTGCCGTCGGCGACCAGACCGGTCAGGCGCAACGAGGCCGAGGACAGCTTGGTGGCGGGCGCCTGGACCGGAGCGCGGCGACTCGGACTGAATAGCGGCCGCTCCACCAGATCCGCGCGTGAAGACGGCGGCGGCTCCGCGGCAGCGGCACCCAGCCCTAACAGCAGCGCAATCAGCCACGTCATGGCAACTCCGGCGGCAGATAGCCGAACATGTCGAAGGACAGCGACAAAGCATTGTTGGGCGCCACCTTGATCGACAAGGCGGACAAGAATAGTTGTGGCCGGCCGCCTTCGATCGCCGCCAGCAGCACCGGCAAGATGTCCTGTTGAATCGTCATCTTGCTTCTGACCCCGGCACGGCGAAATCCTTCCTCGTCGGGCAGAACAAGCGCTTCGGTGCTCGTCACGCTGCCGCCTGACGCCTTGATCAGGCTGGTCAGGCGGCTTTGCAGAGCGGCCGCAGCCAACGAGGGATTGGCGCCGGTCAAAAATTCGGCCAGATCGGGCGCCGCACCCCTTAGCACCTCCTGTTCGGCAAGCAATCCGGGCCGCCGGGCGCCGATAGTTTGTTGCTGGTCCAATAAAAGACTCGTCTCGA
>Ga0302319_10001991_pt1 | contig 44971 bp, 31 predicted proteins | sample Bog_T0_2_FD_203319 | JGI IMG/M metagenome (GOLD analysis project Ga0302319, IMG submission 203319) | Peat permafrost microbial communities from Stordalen Mire near Abisko, Sweden - Bog_T0_2 | ecosystem: Environmental > Terrestrial > Soil > Wetlands > Peat | place: Sweden: Abisko, Stordalen Mire...
ATGGACTCATTACCGCCCGCTTGCCTGGCAAGGTGCGCGGCCAACGCTCTGTGTTTTCAAAATCTTGCGAGGCTGGAACCCGCACAAACTTGCCCGTGCCCCATCCTTCGCGCGGCCTTTTGCGCCAAGGGTGGGAACCCACAGAGACCCGCTCGCCTCGCTTCCGGGTACACTAGAACCATGGCGGAGATTCATCGCAGAAAAACCCCCACCGTAAAAATTGGCCATGTGCGCGTTGGCTGGGAGGTCCCGGTTCTCGTCCAGTCGATGACCAACACCGACACGGCCGACGTGCAGTCCACCATTGAACAGGTTGCAGCCCTCGCCCTTGCCGGCTCTGAGATTGTGCGCGTCACCGTCAACAACGAGGACGCCGCCGCCGCCGTGCCGCACATCGTGGACGGTCTCGAGAAGCGCGGCCTCCGCGTGCCCATCGTCGGCGACTTCCACTACAACGGCCACATCCTGCTCAAGAAATATCCCGCCACGGCCCGCGCTCTTGCCAAGTACCGCATCAACCCCGGCAATGCGTCCATCGGCCGCAAAGACGACAACAACTTCCGCACCATGATCGAGTGCGCAGTCGAGAATCACAAGCCCGTCCGCATCGGCGTCAACTGGGGCTCGCTCGATCAATCGCTGCTCACGCGCATGATGGACGAGAACAGCAAAAAGTCCGAGCCGCTGCCCGCCTGCGACGTGATGATCGAAGCCATGATCGCCAGCGCCCTCGAGTCCGCCGCCGCCGCGGAGCACTACGGCCTTGGCCACGACATGATCATCCTCTCCGCCAAGGTGAGCGGCGTGCGCGATCTGCTCGATGTCTACACCAAACTGGCCGCGCGCTGCGATTACGCGCTCCACCTCGGCCTCACCGAAGCCGGAATGGGCTCGAAGGGCCTGATCGCCTCAACTGCCGGCCTCGCACCGCTCTTGCTCGCGGGCATTGGCGATACGATTCGCGTCAGCCTCACTCCCAAGCCCAACGGCGACCGCACAGAAGAGGTGCTGGCCGCGCAGCAGATTTTGCAATCGCTCTCCATCCGCAGCTTCATGCCCCAGGTCACAAGCTGTCCCGGTTGCGGCCGCACCACAAGCACGTATTTCCAGGAACTCGCCGAGCAGATTCAGAGCTACCTCCGCACCTCCATGCCCGAGTGGCGCAAGAAGTATCCCGGCGTCGAGGAGCTAAAGCTCGCCGTGATGGGCTGCGTAGTCAACGGCCCCGGCGAGTCGAAGCACGCCAACCTCGGCATCAGCCTGCCCGGTACCTTCGAAGACCCCGTCGCGCCCGTCTACATCGATGGCAAGCTCTCCACCACCCTCCGCGGCGACACCATCGTCGCCGAATTCAAGCAGATCCTGGACAACTACGTAGAGAGCCACTACGGCCAAGCCGCGAAGAGCGGCGAACTAGTCAGCGTCCGCTGAGCCGCAGTTGCCTTTCGCGCCTTCCCCTCAATACGATGAGGGTGCCCCCGGTCCCTCGCCGTTGGGGACCGGGGAAAGCACAACCTTCAGCGATCAGGCCTTGTATCAGGACGCGGCTTTCAGCCGCGTCGCAAAGGCCCCCGAAATGTGGCGGGCTTTAGCCCCGAGAGTCGCTTCTCCAGGCGATGCTTCTCCGGCGTACAATTCTTTGGCATGAAAGCAAGTGCGATCCTGTTTGCGCTTACGCTCCTTGTCCCGCCGACATCATCCCCGCAGACGTCCGCTAACCCCAGCTCCAACCAACTCCACCAGATTCAAATCTCCGCGGATGTTGCGCAGAAACTTCTCATCCACAAGGCCGAGCTTCAGTGCCCTAAGTTGGCGATGCCCCCGCGCTTTACAGCCACGGTGGTCGTGGCATTTGAGCTTGATCGAGAAGGGACTGTTCGCTATCCCTCCGTAGTCTCCGGCCCGCCCCTCCTCAGGACGCCCGTCCTTAATGCCGTTCGCAATTACAAATACAAGCCGTATCTGTTGAACGGCAAAGCAGTCGACGTGGAAACAACCGTCCCTGTCAGCGTGGACACTTACCGCGACTGTCCGAATCACGAATGGTAGCGTTGTGACGCGTCGCACTGCGCCATTCGTCCATCTCTATTCGAATCCTTCCATGGCGCTCCGTAACAGAATCTGCGCAACTCTACTTACGCTCGTGCCGACGCTCGCCTTCGCCGCTAAACCTAAGCCCTGCGTTACCGCCGATCAGGCCGCGCAAATGCTCAACAAAGACGTTTGCATCTCCGCGCATATCTATGATGTAGTGCGGCTTCCGGACGGCACACGCTTCCTCGATGTGTGCTCCCCGCAGATCACGGACGATAAATGCCGCTTCACCGTCGTCAGCTATCGGGAAGATCACATCGAGGTCGGTGAACTCAAGAAGTACCGCGACATGGACGTCGAGATTCGCGGCATCGTGCAGCCCATGCACGGCCGGGCCGGCATGGTCCTGAGCCACGCGAGGCAGTTCCACGGCGGCCCGCCGAAGTTCAGGCCGAACCCGCTGCTGGCGCGCGGCTTCGACGCGGAGCAGGAACGCCCGCCGGTCAACGATCCCAACCTGCGCAGCCAGGGCGGACGTCGCGCCTTTATGAACACCAGGGATCAGGAGACGCTGCCGGGGAAGTAGTTCCAGTTACCCCGATGCCGGAAAGCGCCTTCAGCCATGCAAAACACGCCTGAACAGCCGCTTTTAAGGGCGGCAATAGCCTGTTTAACGTTCTCTTGGGAAATTCTCTATGAACCTTTGCAATTATTTGGTCAATTTCACGGTTCCACTCACCAATTGATTGCTCAATTTCAAGGTATTCCCCTCCAAAAATCGCAACCTTACGTGCGAACATTCCGGGGGCGCGCCGCACCTCCCAAGCGAACATTTGAGGGGGTAAGCGCACCATCCAAACCAACATTTAGCCTGATTCTGCACCACTTAGCGTTACATCCCCACCCCAGAATCAAAAGAATGCAGAAACCGCCGTCCGGTTCACGGCGCCTGCGCCTCGTAATACGGCGGAGCGAACCGCGCCCCGTACCAGAGAATCCAGCAGGCGACAAACAACGAAACCAGCGTCGCGCCCAGACCGATGCTCAAGGTCGAGTGATCGCTGATGGCGCCGATGATCTGCGGTGAGAAGGTGTCGCCGAAGGCGTGGATACAGAAGAGATTAATGGAGATAGCCGTAGCACGCACAGCTCCCTGCACCGAGTTCACGATGGCCGCATTGAGCGGACCGGTATTGACGAAGATGAAGAACTCGGCGCAAAAGAGCGCAGGAATCGTGGTCGAGTGCGGCCCAAAGAAAACCAGAACCCCGAAGGGAATAGTGAAAACCACGCTCCAGAACGAAACGAGGTAGAGCGCGCGATGGTCGGTACGTTGCCAGCGGTGCGCAATCCAGCCGCCAACGAGAGTGCCGCCAATGCCGTCAATAACAGTAATGGCGCCGACCACGAGGCTGGCATTGGCTACGGAAAGCCCGTTGACGCGGTGCAGGAAAGTCGGCACCCAGGCCGAGATGCCACCCAGCGCAAAGGTAATCGCGGCTAGGCCAAACGTCGAGGTCAGGAACGCTGGATTCTTGAAGATGCGCAGGCGCGGCCGCGCGAAACGAATGCTCCCGAAGGTGAAGCTGATGGCCGCCACACCAAACGCGGTCAGGAATGCGTCCATCTTAACCAGGCGCAGACGCCGCTTGACGATGCGTTCGAGCGCAGCCCAGGAATCGATCCGCGGCGGCGGCACACCCCTGTAACGGTCCTTCCCACCGCGCTCCGGCTCGCGGCCCCATACGCCATAGAGTGCGGCAATAATCAATCCAGGAATGGCGCAGAGGAGAAAGGGCCTGCGCCATCCCCACAGGCTGCCCAGTTCCCCACCCGCCAGATAGCCGAGCGCCGCGCCCACGGGAATGGCCAGATAGAAGATGGAGAGGATGCGGTTGCGGTCGCGTTCCGGATAGAAATCTGCGAGCACGGCCGGGGCATAGATACCGAAGGTGGCCTCGCCTACGCCTACCAGCGCGCGCCGCGCGAAAAGGCCCCAGTAGGTGTGAACAAAGGCGGTGCCGAGAGTGGCCAGGCTCCAGAGAATCGCGCCCGTGATAATAAGCGGCTTGCGGCGAAGCCAGTCGCCCAACCAGCCGCTGGCCGGCGCAGCAAACATGTAGAAGAAAAACAAAGCCGTGGTGAGCCTGCCCATCATCTCGTCGGTGGCGTGGAACTCACTTTGGATAAGGGGCTGCGCGCCGTTAAGAATGTAGCGATCGAGATAGTTGAGCAGGTTGAGCGCAATGAGCAGCAGGACCGTGCCCAATGCTGGGCTTTTGTGGGGACGCATCTTTCTTAAGAAAGTTGGCAAGCGGCTCCGGTCTCAATGCAAAGCGTCGCGAAGACCAAGGAATATCACAAAGGCCGGGACCGAGGGAACAAGGGAGCAAGGGAGCGAGGGAACAAGGGAACAAGAAAACGGGGAGCGAGGGAGTAAGAGATTTCTTAGGGCCGGGAGGCCCTCTGTAGCGCCAGTCTGGAGACCGGCGCTACTATTTGCGGCTCAGTTCACGGGCGCGGCCAGCGCGCCTCGATGGTAGTGCCGATCCCGCCGCGCGGGCGGAATTCGCCTTTCACCACAGCCCACACCGGGTCGCAGGCCTTAACGACGTCTTCAAGGACCTGGTTGACGATATTCTCCTGAAAAATGCCCAGATTGCGGTAGCTGAACAGATACTCTTTGAGCGACTTCAATTCAAGACATCGCTCTTTTGGCATGTAGCGAATGGTGAGCACACCAAAGTCGGGCAAACCAGTTTTGGGGCAGACAGAAGTGATCTCGGGATCGGCGATCTGAATCTCGTAACCGGGGAACTGGTTTTGCCAGGTCTCTATGGGAGGAAAGTTGAAGTCAAGGCCGGCTTTTGCATGCTCTTCGGTGTAGCGGGGAGCGGTGGTCATGTGATTATTCTAGCGGGGTTTGCGGAGTTGGATGTGCTAACGACGCTACATCAGCACTCTACTTGGAGATTTCATTAATGTGAATCATAATTTCAACGATTCGACTCTTATATACTGGCTCTGGTTAAAGGCATGCCTGAAGCAAGAACGCAAATGAACCGCAGATGGCTTTGGATCGGTGCGGCAGTCGTCCTGATTGCCGTGTTTCTCACGGCGCGGTTCTTTCTACGGGACCGCCTCCCGGTGCGCGTGGCGCAAGTGGAGCACCAGCAGCTGCTCAACACCGTGAGCACCAACGGTAAGGTCGAGCCGATTACGAACTACCAGTTCTACAGCCCGCTTGCCACCACTGTGAAGGGCGTGTTTGCGCAGGAGGGCGACCTGGTGCACAGTGGCAAGCTGATTGTGACGTTGGATGATGTGGCAGCACGCGCCCAGGTGGCAAGCGCCGAGAGCGCAGTGAAAACGGCGCAGGCCGCGCTGGACGCCGCCACCCATAACGGCACGCAAGCCGAGCAGCAGGCATCCGCCGCGGAGATGGAGCAGGATCGGCTGGCGCGCGACCAGGCGCAACACGATTTGGACGCACTCACCAAGCTGGCCGCCACCGGAGCCGCTTCACCCGGCGAAGTAACGGCCGCGCGAGAGCGCCTGGAAACCGCGCAGGCCAGCCTGAATGCCGCGCAACAGAGTGCGCAACATCGCTACTCGCCCGGAGAGATTGCCCGCGCCCAAGCGTCACTGAACGACGCCCAGGCAGCATTGGCGTCGGCACAGCATATCGAAGCGCAAACCGCGTACTACGCACCGGTGACGGGAACCATCTACACCATGGACGCCGCGCCCTCGGAATTCGCAGAAACCGGAAAGCTGCTGATCGAGATGGCCGACCTGCATAACGAGCGCGTGCGCGCCTACTTTGACGAGCCCGATCTGGGCCGGCTGGCGATGGGACAGGCGGTGTCGATCCGATGGGATGCGAAGCCCAGCCGCGAATGGCACGGCCATATTGTGCGGCTTCCAGTAACGGTGGTGACCTATACCACGCGCAATGTGGGCGAGGTGCTGGTGGATCTGGACGGCACTGAAGACGACCTGCTGCCCGACACTAACGTGACTGTGACTGTAACCATCTCAAGCGAGCCGAATGCACTGAGCATGCCGCGTGAAGCGCTCCACGAACAGAGCGGAAAATATTTTGTCTACAAGGTCGTGGGCAATGAATTGCAGCGCGTCGCGGTCACCATCGGGCCTCCGACCGTAACCCAGGTGCCGATTCTCTCAGGCCTTCAGGAGGGCGACGTGGTCGCCACCGGAACCAGCAACGGACAGCCCCTGCAGGAGGGCGTACCGATCAAGGAAGTCCGGTGAAGCCGATTGCCAGAGCGGTTGCGCTGCTTTTGGCCTGCACGGCGATTGCCGCAGGCGCTATCGCTTTCGCGCAAATTCCCGCAGCCACACTGAAGCAAGCGGACGATGCTCTGCAAGCGGGCGAAGCAGACCGGGCGCTGAGCCTGCTGACGCCGCTGCCTGCTCAAGGACAAGGCGCGGCCGACGCGCAGAATCTGATCTGCCGCGTGCGCTTCACGTTGCAACAGTGGGACGCGGCGGTCACGGCGTGCGAACAGGCGGTGCGCTTGGACCCAGGCAGCTCTATCGATCACATGTGGCTGGGACGCGCACTTGGCGAAAAGGCCAGCCGTGCTTCGTTCCTTACGGCGTATTCGCTGGGCAAGCGGGTACGCGCGGAATTTGAGCAAGCGGTGCAGCTCGATCCGAGAAACGCAGGCGCGCTCTCCGATCTGGGCGTGTTTTACAAAGACGCGCCGGGCATTGTGGGCGGCGGAACGGACAAGGCTGAGGCGATTGCCGCGCAACTGGACAAGGTGAATCCCGCGAAGGCTTATGAGCTGCGAGGCAACATCGACGTTTTGCGCAAGGATTATGTGTCGGCCGAGCGCGACTTCAAGCAGGCCGTTGCGGTCAGCCCGCATCCCGCGGAGCAATGGACGATTTTGGCGAATTTCTATCGCAATCAGAAGCGATGGAACGATTTCGATGCCGCAATCCAAAGCTGCGTGAGCGCGGCCGCGCGCGACAGGAATTCTGGCGTAGGTCTCTATGATGGTGCAGGCATATTGATCGAAACCAGGCGCAATCCAGCACTGGCCGCAAAAATGCTGGAGGACTATCTTGCGGGCTCGTCGAAAAGCGAGGAGGCTCCTGCATTTATCGCACATGCTCGGCTGGGGCAACTGAAGCAGCACCTCGGCGATGCCGCCGGAGCAAAGCAGGAGTTTGCTGCGGCAGCGGCGATGGCGCGCGAATATAATCCGGCACAGACTTCAAAACCCTAGGATTGCGAACCTTGATGCAAGCATCGACCGTGAGAACCGCACACAAATCGCGCCACGCAGGGCTGCCGGTACTGGTAGCCACGGTTCTTGCCGCCGCTGCAGCCGCGGCGCCGGCGCAGGTGTCTCTGACGACGGTCGTGGAACTGGCGCAGAAGAACAGTGTGACAGTGCACTTGGCGCAGGCCGACGTGCAGAGGGCAACCGCGCAACTGGCGCAAAGCCGCGACGCCTTCATCCCGTCGCTCACGTTCGGTTCGGGTCTTCCGGCATTTCCGGAGGTTGGTTTTACGGGCTCCCTGCCCACCATCTGGGACAGCACCGTCCAGTCGCTGGTCTTCAGCATGCCGCAAATCCAATACATTCATGCGGCGCGCGCCGGGGTGCAGGCAGCGCAACTGGCATTGAAAGATGCACGCGAACAGGCGGCCCTCGATGCCTCGACAGCATACATCGAGCTGGACACAGTGAATCGCGAACTAGAAGCCGCGCGCACACAGGAGCAGGCTGCGGCGCGGCTCGTCGAGATCGAGCAGCAACGCGCGGAGGCCGGCGTAGATCCGCTAAGCACTCTCTTGCAGGCGCAACTGACGGCGGCGCAACTCAAGCTGAGCCGGCTGCATCTTGAAACACGCGCGGCAGTCCTCGCCAAACAACTGGCCACGCTCACCGGATTGCCCGTAGGTTCGATTTCTCCCGACCATGTGAGCATTCCCGAGATCCCGGCAGTGACAGGCGATCTGAAGCCGGTGCTGACGCCCGGGGTTGATTCGGCGCAGCAACTGGCGCTCTCAAGAGAACGCCAGGTGCAAGGCGACAAAGAACACCTGTGGCTGCTGCCTGAAATCGGCTTCGGCCTGCTTTACAACCGCAACACCACCCTGCTGAACGACATCAACAATTACTACAGGCAGCCGCTTCCCGCTAACAACTTCAGTACCGGGTTTTCCATCAAGGTTCCGATTTTCGATCCTGGGCTTCACGCCAAATTGCGCGCATCGGCTGCCGATGCGCTGCGCGCGCGAGTTGAGGCAGAACAGGCACAGCAACAGAACGATGTGCAGATAGTGCAATTGAGCGCGAGCCTCCGCGAACTGGATGCGCAGGCCGAAATTGCCAGCCTGAAGCAGCAGATTGCCGGCGAGCAACTGAAGAGCGTGCAGGCGCAAATGGAACTGGGCAACGGCGCGGGCAACGGGCCAGGCGCGCCGCCGCAACTTTCGCCCACCGCCGAGCAGCAGGCGCGCATCGACGAACGGCAAAAATACCAGGACGCGCTCGACGCGGGCCTGGACCTAAGCAAGGCACGCCTGAACCTGCTTAGGGCCCTTGGCCACATGCAGGACTGGCTCGACGAACTGCATCAGAAACCCTGATTCGGCTCAAGCGGAACCAAGTAAGGGAATAAGGGAGCGAGAGAGCAATGAAGCAAGAGAGCCTCTCATCGCGAACACGCGCTGATTCTGATGAAGTTACGACCTACATTGGCGCGCGTCAGGGTTGCAAAGATAGCCGCCAAACCTTCCCCGAATCCGTCTAGTCAATCATCGTGAATGGTAGAATTGAGGTGATGCCCATGCCACTGAAAACAATCTTCCTCAACCCTCCATCCTTTAAGAACTTCGACGGCGGCGCCAGTTCGCGCTGGCCGGCCACACGCGAGATCGAGTCCTACTGGTACCCGGTCTGGCTAACCTATCCGGCAGGCTTGCTCGAGGGTTCGCGTGTGCTCGACGCACCGCCCCACCACGTCTCCGCCGAGGAGACCATCGAAATCTGCAAGGGCTACGAGTTCCTCGTTCTCTTTACTTCAACGGTGGGATGGGAGGGCGACCAGCGGCTTGCGGAAACCATCAAGGCGGCGAATCCATCGATCCGCATCGCCTTTGTAGGACCGCCGGTGACCACCGACCCCGACCGCGCGTTGAATGAATGTGCGGCGCTGGACTTCATCTGCCGCCGCGAATTCGACTACTCGGTTGTGGAATACGCCAACGGCAAGCCGCTCAACGAAATTCTTGGCATCAGCTACAAGAAAGACGGCAAGGTCGTGCACAATCCCGACCGCCCGCAGATTGAAGACCTGGATGCCATGCCGTGGGCAACCAAGATCTACAAACGCGATATGGATGTGACGCGCTACAACGTGCCGTTCCTGCTGCATCCCTACATCGCACTCTATTCCACACGTGGTTGCCCGGCGCAGTGTACCTTCTGCCTGTGGCCGCAAACGCTCTCGGGCCACGCCTGGCGCAAGCGGTCAACCGATGATGTTGCAGCGGAGATGAAGTGGGCCAAGGAGAACTTCCCCGAAGTGAAGGAATTCTTCTTCGACGACGACACGTTCAACATCCAGAAGGTGCGGACCATTGAGCTTTGCGAGAAGCTGAAGCCGCTGGGCATCACTTGGAGCTGCACGTCGCGCGTCACCACCGATTACGACACGCTGAAGGCCATGCGCGAAGCCGGTTGCCGGCTGCTGATCGTCGGCTTCGAGTCCGGTGATCCGCAGATTCTCAAGAACGTGAAGAAGGGCGCGACCGTGGAGCGGGCGAGGGACTTCGCGCGCGACTGCCATTCTCTCGGTTTGACGATTCATGCCGATTTCATTCTCGGCCTGCCCGGCGAGACCAAACAATCCATCCGCAACACCATCAATTTTGCCAAAACTCTGGACTGCGAAACCATCCAGGTGTCGGTCGCGCACGCGTATCCCGGAACCGAGTTCTATGAGTACGCCGCGAAGAACGGCTTCATCACCAATGAGAAGATGGAGGACGGCGGCGGCCATCAAATGGCGCACATAGAGTATCCCGGCCTGCCCACCGACTACGTGATGGAGATGGTGCACCGCTTCTACGACGAGTACTACTTCCGCCCCAAGGCGGCGTTCCGCGTGGTGTGGAAGGCGATCGTCAACCGCGACCTGCCGCGGCTCTACGTCGAAGCCAAGTCGTTCCTAAAGTTGCGCGCGCAACGCAACCGGCAGGTAAAGGAATCGCGCAAGCAGCAGGCGCAGCCTCCCGCAGCCGCCGGCGCCGGCGCGTAAAACCGGCAACGAATTCATCAAGAGAGGGCGGCGCATTGCGCACGCCCTCATTTCTTTCGCCGTCCAACGGATGAGCTGACCGAACATGGTGCATCACTCACTGTCGCCGCGTCAATACCTGATTCTCGGCCTGGTCGCCGTCTCCGCTCCTCTGGGCGACAGTTGCCTGTCGCGCGGCATGGCCTCGATGCCGCCGATCACGCTGGCGCATCCGGCGTCGCTCATCGCCGCAGTCTTCACGCCCTGGATCGCACTGGGCATTACGCTGCTGATTGGCTTCTTCGCCAGCTATCTCACGGCGCTCTCATGGGCCGATCTCACTTTTGTTCTGCCGGCAACAGCCTTCGGCTACGTGATCATTGCGCTCCTGGCGCACTTCTGGCTGCACGAGACAATTTCGCTCGAGCGCTGGGCGGGCATTGTGCTCGTCACGCTCGGCGTGGGATTCGTCGCGCAAGGGCCCTCCCTCACCCAGCACCCCGCTCCTGACGCAGAATCCGCAGACCGGGAGCCGCTGGAATCGGAGGTCGAGACGCGATGACGATCACCTTGCCCGCCGTGCCACTGCCAGCAACCATCAATCCGTGGTTTTCAGCGGCGATGATTGCCGCAGTTGTGCTGACCTCGACGACTGGCGAAGTGCTGACCGCCGCAGCCATGAAGTCGATTGGCGACCTGGACGTGATTCGCGCGCACTCGGGCCTGAAAGGCGCGATCCGCGCCGTGCTTACCAGCCCTCTATTTTTCGTAGGAGTTTTCTTTCTGGCTCTGGCGTTTTTCTCGCTGCTCTTCGCGTTGAATCACCTGAACCTGAGCCTCGTTGGTCCTGCTTCGGCCTCGCTTACGCTGGTCACCAACGCCGTCGCCGGCAAAATCTTCCTCAAGGAAAATGTCGACCGGCGCCGATGGGCATCCGCGGTGCTGGTGTGCATTGGGGTGTATTTGCTGGCGCACTGAAAAGCTAGCAGCCTTCAGCTCATCCAAGGAACCTCATCAGCCCTTGTGGCTTCAGGTCCGGATTCAGGATTTTCCTGCGGTCTCCGAGCGCTGTGCATACCGCTTCTGCGGCCAAATGCCCGCTGCGTGCCGCGCTTTCCATCGTGGACGGCCACCCTGTCGAGATCCAATCGCCGGCCAGAACACAGTTTGGCCAAGGCGAGACGGAACCGGGCCGTGCCGCATCGATTCCCGGCGGCACGGTGAAAGTAGCGCGCACTTCCTTGACCATTGCAGCCTTTTCGAGTTTGGCCTCAGCCACAGCAGGAAAGAAATCTTTGAGCTCGCGCAGTGCCAAATCGATTGCCTCTTCGCGGCTGAGCGCAGCAAAACTGTGCGAGGCGCTCACAACAAGCTCGAGATAACTGCCCTTCCCGTTGCGGCCCGGCTGCAGGCGGCTCTTGTTGTACATCCAGTGAATCTCGCGGTCGAGTAAAACGGCGTGTTCGAGATCGGTAATCTCGCGGTCGAACCAGAGATGCACACTGCAGATTGGACCGTGCTCCTGGCGCTCGATCTGCTTGGCCAGGGTTTCGGCGCCCCTGGCGGGAGGCATGTGCGGCAGAAGCCTCGCCATCGCCTCAAACGGAAGCGCCAGCACCAGGTAATTGGCAAACAACGTACCGGCGCGGGTGTTCATCGACCACCCCGAGGTTTCTTCGTCCCACTTCGCGCTCTCCACGCCGAAATTGAATACCACGTCTCCGCCGCGTGCGCGCAGGAACTGCTCCGCTCCGGCGTAAAGCTCACTCAACGGCACTGAGCTCATGCCCATCGCGCCCGCCTGCGCCGAGTTCAGAAACAATTCACGGATCACCTTGGCTGCATAGGGCAGCGCAATCTCGTCCACGTCTGCATTCAGGGCGCTGGCAATCACCAGCCGCCAGAAGCGATCGATAGCGCCCTGCGTCTGCCCGTTCTGCCGCAGCCATGTGCCCAAGGTCTCGGCCGACTCCGCCGCGACGGGCCGCATAAACGCAGAAAAGGCGCGCATCAGAGCTTTCTTGTCTTCGCGCGTAAAAGCCTTGGCCCTGAGCAGACTGGGCAAACCGTGCAACGGAGCCGGCAGCCAGCTCGGTCCGAGCTCGGAGCGCCGCCCGCCCGGCTCGATCATAGTCATCGTGCGCGTCCAATGGATGCGATCGACCGCGCCGATGCGTCGATAAAAGCCAATCAGATTGGTGCAGCACCCGAAGAGCACGTGCTGGCAGTTGTCGATGACCTCGTCCACGCCGGGATGGCGATAGGAACTAGCCCGGCCGCCCAAGTAGCTGCGCCGCTCGATGAGTTGGACGCGGAGCCCGGCCTCGGCCAGCGCACAGGCCGCGCTCATCCCGGCCACGCCTCCGCCGACGACGATGACCGATTTTCCCGTGCCCGGCGGCAAATGGTTCCCTTTCCTGTTCATTCCCGCTGCGTGCCTCTCCTATGATCGCCGATCGCCGCGGGTTGCCGCAGCCTGGCAAGAGAAAGAAAAACTCAATTGTCCGGGTGGGATTCGCGAGCGAAGTGCGAGCGCCTCCTGCTGCAATGCCTGCTGCATGCAATGCATGGTGGCAGTGAGGGACTCACATCGCCACGCAAGTTGCTAATTTTAATGTAGATAAGTTTCCAGTCGACGAGAGTATCCCCAAATATACCCCCAAAGAACAGGGGTTGGCGCTCTTCGCTCCAGATTTTGACCGCCAGATCACCGATGGGTTCCGGGGGCATTCCCCAGCGCTAGTGAAACGCGAAGCTGGGCACGGCGCTTGGGGAGATTGCTTGATACAGAGGTTGCGCCGGCCTCTGGCGGCTGCCGGTGTGACTCGTCTGATCATATTACGTTTTCGGGTAGGACTCGAACAGTCCCGCCTCATCCAACCCCTTGCGCAAATCCACATCGATTTTGTCACAAATATTGGAAAAAGCAAGGGCTACGTCACTTCTCCTTTGCCACTGACCACATCCTCTGAAATCGCTAAAATCGCGCGAATGGGCATCCCGGCGGTACAAAAGCGGTACATTTTCAAAAGCCCTCCATTACTATCTCCGCCCAATAGGGCGATGAGTGGGGAGCGTTCCTCAGCACGGCTCCTCATTGTCTCCAGAAAAACGATGCCGAGCGGGAGACCGGGATCGAACCGGCGACATTCAGCTTGGGAAGTTGGACGTAAATTGCAAACAAAGAACATAGCGGATTCTCGCACTCCCTTCTGGCGATTGGAAATACGGGATTTTCGATAATCTGCTTGGCAGAATCCTTAATGGAGTTCAAACGGAGTTCACTCGCACTACTCACCTTCCCAATTGCAGTCCCAGGGCTCGCCGACATCCGGAGGAGCGGGAACCAACCCAAGTTTTTAAGTTGTGAAAAAATGGTCCGGGAAGAGAGGATTTGAACCTCCGACCCCCTGGTCCCGAATCAGCAAACGATGTGCTAACTTGTTGATTCGTTTAGGTTGGTAGTGCGTCTAGTTGGACCTAAATGCATGGTTTTCGGCAGTTATTGGACCCAAGTTGGACCCAAGTTGTCTGCTGCCGTGTCCACCTCCGTATTTGGATCTCAATTGAAACTCGAACGCCCAAAGGCGTCACCACGGAAGAAGAACAAGCGAGTTCTCTCGCCCGAGGGGCTCGCTCGCGTCGCCGAGGCAGTCAAGCGACGCTGGGCGGCCGAGAAGAAGGCTGTCGCCAAGTAGACGCTACGACTGTTCGACAGGGAAAAGATGCATCATGGCTTGAAGTCGCCAATCAGGGCCAGATTGCGCAAGTCAAACGATCTTCTTCTTTGGCGAGCCGATCGCGACGGAAGGGAGGGAGGCCACACTTCTCTTCATCGCACGTCAGTAATCTGAGAAGACTACAGCAAAGATGTAATATATATATTGAGACCACGCCTGTGACTCTGGAACAAATCGTTCGTCGGTATTTTCCCCAAGCAGATCGAGCCTTCGTACAAGAGTCGGTTGCTCGACAGGTTGAGCGCACTCCCGAGTTGTACCTCGCTCCGTACTGCAACGATCCGCGTTCGATGGGAGGACGTTACGTCAATTCCGATCTCTTCAAAGAGACCTTCGCTGAATATAATGCGTCCAAGGAATCACGCGGACGATACAACGCTCCTGTGCACAACGCAGCAGCCGTGCTAGCCTCCGAGCAATTTCGCCGCGTCGTTTCCGACAACTGCGAACCATACCGCGATAGTGCGCTCTTCCTAGCGGGAGTTCCAGGCGCAGGCAAGTCCTCCTATGTGCTTCGTGCAAACAGCCCCTTCCCTAACAACCTGCGCGTCTTGTATGAAGGGCAACTCTCCAACGCCGACCAAGCTATATCCAAAATAAAGCAGGCAATTGAAGCGGGTTTAGCTGCGGAGATTACCATCGTTCATATTTCATCGGAACAGGCACTTCACAATACAATTCATCGCTTTCATCTCCAGGGACGTGGGGCGAGCATCGAAGCTATGGCCAGCATCCGGGGCAGACTTCCCGATAGTTTGCGCGCCGTTCATGAACGCTTTGGCAATGCAGTGAAACTACACATTATTGACAGAAGAGGTACACTGGATGCAGTTCTACTGCACGGCTGGCGCCATCTTCCAATACTCGAGTCTGAGGGGACTTATGAAGACATTAAACTCAAACTCGCCGAAAACCTTGAGCGAGGCTACCGATCCGGTGATATCAAGGAAGACGCCTACGAACAAGCCCTTGGAAAAGCCCCAAGGGATTTCACTCGACGAGTGGCAAGAGAACGCTCTCGCGGGTTTGAACGATAAGACAGAGCCCTTTCCGCCAGTATGGTAAATCGAGCGACCTCGCATTTGCAGACCCGAAAAAGATCTCGAGCATCAAGAGATGCAATCGTATCGAAACGCATACATTATCGTAGGGTAGCTGGGATTCGGCCATGGAGCGCCAAAGCAGCGCAGGGAATCAGGAATCATGACCTTACATTCGTTTGACGGATACCGATCCGAGTTCATACATTTAAGTTGTAGGACTCGAATCATCGGTCAAACGTATTTTCAACAACATGCAGGTCAGTTTCCCGCCTAAACCCTCAGTCCGTCAGAGGTGATTCTCGGCGCGACCTCTGCTGTGACAGAGTGCAAGCACCATACGAATCATAGAGTTACAGGTTGTTCTTGGGTCCAGAAAGGAGCGTTAAGTCCTTTATAGAGCATAAGGGGCAATCTATTGGACCTTGATTTGGACCCTCGTTTTTCAACGTCGGTCAAACCCAAACTCTCTATGGCCGCCATTGCTGGGTTGGCACTCGTCAATAGATCCACAGGCAAAGATGCAGCAGAACCCCCCAATAAGAAGTTCCGTCGGTGAGGGGTATGCGTGCGCGTCAGCGCAGAGGAGGCGATTGCGCGACATTTTGCATGGGAAGATGGCAGTCCATTGGAAACAAAGAACATAGAGTTTCTTGCATCTCGTTCTGGCGACTGAGAATACCGGCTTTTCAATCTTTTCCCTGTACACGGATCAAACGGAGTACAAATGGAGCACACGAATCTCCCTTTTGAGACTTCGCGTGCTTTCACTTCTGCTCTGCCGTCGCTTTCGACTCGCGTCGCCGCGCCTGATTCTCCAACTCCGAAGGTTCAACCGCGGCTATGCTTCAGAGCAGAATGCAGAGTTGTGGACCTGATCACCTCGCTCGGTAAGCCCGAAGGCAAGACGCTGGAGTTCAAACGCGATCTCTCGTCTCCGGACGGCGTGCTGAAGACCATCGTTGCATTTGCCAACACTTCTGGCCGCGTTGTGTGCTGGGAGCCGAAGATGTCACAAAGAGGGTCTGGCCCACCCGGCGAATCCAATCCAGACTCGACTCTCCCCCTTTGATGCAAAAAGAGGCCAATTCTCGAGCGTGAAACCTCCTTAAGGTTCCCTTAATTCTAGGTGGCATAGAATCCTGGAAGCTTATTCAATCTGGTTACCGTGGTTCTCAAGTGTTGCACGCGCGCGAACACGCCTCCATGAGGCACATCTCGCGGCAATCGCCGGATCACAGAAGGAATCGTTCACGCGCTGAGAGCAGGTGGGCGTGTTACATACTCGAGGATGTAGCACTCAATCTCCATCTGAAGTCAGTATCCAGATACACTGCGACGAATCCACCTGCCCAACTCCTGTCAGCACTGCCTTGAGGACAGAAGAAGTTTGCAGGGATTGCATCTGGCAAGGAGTGCATAGCGTTTTGAATGCTACGTTCAAGCCCGAAATGGCGCAAGCGCCCGTCAGGAAACCTGCTCTGCGGCGGATGCTGAGTTTCTTTGCGACCGGAAAGAACCAGCCGCTGCTGGCAGATAAGAGCAAGATCGATCGCTTATATAAGCGCCATCGAATACTGATCATGACGGCGATCACGCTCGGCTATGGCATTGCATACATGTGCCGCCTCGGTTTGTCGGTAGTGAAGAAGCCGCTGATTGACAATGGAATGTTCACGGCCGATCAACTGGGAACGATTGGCGCGTCGATCTTTTACGCATATGCATTCGGGAAGCTAGCCAATGGCTTTCTGGCAGACCATGCCAACATCAAGAGATTTCTGGCCTTTGGCGTGCTTATGTCGGCTCTGGCTAATATCCTCATGGGCTGGTCATCCGTTCTGTGGGTGTGGGTGGTTCTGTGGGCGCTGAATGGCTGGTTCCAGGGGTTCGGCGCCCCGGCCGGCGTTGTATCGATGTCCCAGTGGTTCAGCAACAGGGAGCGCGGCACTTATTACGGCATCTGGAGCACGGCCCACCCCATTGGCGAAGGGCTGACGTTTGCCCTGCTCTCCGTGCTGGTAAGTTGGTTTGGTTGGCGCGCTGGATTTCTCGGGCCGGGGATCATCTGCGTGGGCCTCGCCTTTGCGATGTATTTCTCGCTGGAAGACCGGCCTCAAACCATGGGATTGCCCCCGGTTGCGGACTGGAAGAACGACCATCCGACCCACGTCGAAGACATCACCCAAAAACCGAAAACCACTTGGCAGATGCAGATTTCGATTCTCGCCTATCCTTCGATCTGGATACTTGCCATTTCCTGCGCTGCCATGACCATGACGCGTTATGCCATGAACGATTGGGGAATGCTCTACTTGCAGGAGGCCAAGGGTTACTCGGGCGTCGAGGCGGGAGGCCTGCTGGCGCTGAAATCTCTGGCGGGGATGGCTGGGTCCGCATCCTACGGCTTCGTTTCAGATAAGTTGTTCGGTGCGCGACGCCCGCCAATGAATCTGGTCTGCGGTGTGCTCGAAATCCTCTCGCTGGTCGTCATGTTCGCGATTCCTCCAGGCCACCCACTGGTGATAACCGCAATGCTTCTCATTTTCGGGTACGCTATCACCGGTCTGATTACCTCACTGGGCGGTCTGTTCGCCGTAGATATCGCGCCCAAGAAAGCGGCCGGAGCGGCCATGGGCTTTATCGGCGTATTCAGCTATGTCGGCGCCGCCATACAGGAGCGCATCAGCGGCGTTCTCATCGGCAACGGAACTACATTTGTCCATGGCGTGAGGACATACGACTTTCACAGAGTCATCCTGTTTTGGCTGGGAACGTCGGTGTTTTCCCTGCTGCTGGCTACGTCCCTGTGGCGGGTTCGAGCAAACGACTGAAACTTAGGAGAAGCATCATGTCGAGTAATTCCAGATATGACGTAGTTATCATCGGTAACTACACAAAAGATACGATTATCTCGCCCGCCGGCACCCGCTACGTAGACGGTGGCGGCTTTAATTATGGCGCTCACGTGGCCGCAATGATGGGGCTGAAAACGGCTGCGGTCACCCGGCTCGCGCGCGAGGACCAGCGTGTTGTTGAAGCGCTTCTTCGCCTGGGCATCGCTGTATATCCAACTTATACCGATTACTCCACAATCATGGAGCTGTATTATCCGACCACGGATGTCGATATACGCACATTGACGGTTGCGCACACCGCCGGGGCGTTCATTCCGGAACAGGTTCGCCCGTTGCAAGCCGGGGCCTTCCTCATTAACTCTTCAATTCGCGGAGAAGTGGATCTGGATGTAATCAAGGCCCTGCGCGAAAAGGACGCCCTGCTCGTGGCCGATGTGCAGGGTTTCACCCGCATCGTCACTGCCAATGGAACTCTTAAGTACGATGAATGGAAAGAGAAAGAAGAAGTGCTCTCGTACATCGATATCCTGAAGACTGATGCCGTAGAGGCAGAGATGCTAACAGGCAAGAAAGATATTCATATTGCTGCGGCTGAGCTTGCGAGATGGGGTCCGAAGGAAGTGGTTCTCACCCATCGCGACGGGGTACTGGTTCTCGCTGACGGAGAATTCTTTGACGCACCCTTCCTGCCCGAAAAGCTGATCGGTCGCTCGGGACGCGGCGACACGTGCATCGCTTCGTATGCCTGCAGCAGATTGAACGCGGATGCCCAGCACGCAACCCTGTGGGCCGCGGCCGCCACCAGTCTCAAAATGGAAGCGGAAGGCCCCTTGAAGAGAACCGTCGAAGAGGTGCAGGAACTGATTGCCAGCGCGTATACGCTGACCCGGTAGACATATCGACAGATCCATGCGTTGAGGATTAGGAACTCGGAGCCTTCGTGCGCGATCTGCTTAGCTCAGGATCACTGCAGATTCAGCTCTGAACTCGCACGCCGAGCGGGTAGATGACGCGATGAGCCGAGAGTGGTGCACGATATGAGTGACGCGACAGCCTTTGGCGTGTTCCGGACAGAACTTGGGGGCAAAGGCATGCGTTCAAGATTGCACGGGATTCCTTGCTGCTTTCTCTTTGTGTCGCTGGCGATTTCATGGGCAGCGTTTCTGCCGGCACAGGTCGCGACGCCGGCAAACGGCGCACCCACGCAGGGGGCCGCCCCGATGCTGCCAACGGTGATTCATGGGCAGGTGGTTGATCCCTCGGGCGCGCGGATACCGGGCGCGACGATCACCGTTACTGATGCGGCAGGTGACAACGCAGCATCGGCGACTTCGGACGCATTGGGCAACTTTCAAGTGAAAAACCTGACACCGGGCGACTACCTCATTCAAGCTCACGCTGTGGGGTTTGCCCCATTTCAATCCACCACCATCACTGTCGCCGCAGGCCAGGCGATGCGCGTCAATATCGTGATGGCGGTTGCCGTTGCGCAGCAGAATATCGTGGTGAGCGACGAAACTCCCGAGGTGAATGTGGAAGCCGGGGGCAACGTGAGCGCAGTGGTGCTGAAAGGTAGCGACCTTGGTGCGCTCTCCGATGACCCTGATGAGTTGGCGAATGAGTTGGCGGCGCTGGCCGGCCCTTCGGCCGGACCCAATGGGGGAGAGATTTATATTGATGGGTTCAGCGGCGGCGAGTTGCCGCCGAAGACGGCGATACTGGAGATTCGCATCAACCAGAACCCGTTCTCGGCGGAGTTCGACCGTCTTGGATTTGGACGGACGGAGATCCTGACAAAGCCGGGAACGGATAAGACGCACGGCCAGTTCTATCTACAGGGCAATGACAATTCGTTCAATACCGGCAATCCGTTTACGACGAACATTCCTCCGTATCACAGCTACCAATTCAGCGGAACACTGAGCGGAGCGCTATCGAAATTTGCGTCCTACTTTCTGAGCGTAGAGAGCCGCGATCAGCAAAACGTGAATACGTGGCTGATTCCCGACGCGGTGCTGCCCAACAGCACGGGTCAATTTGTCGACAACCTGAATTATGGCGTGAGCCTGTTGAGCCCGCATATTCGCGACAATGCGTCGGCGCGGTTCGATTGGCAGATGGGCAAGAGAACCACCATGACTGCGCGCTACGGATTCTGGTACCAGAACGAAAAGGGCAATCTGTCCTCGGGACAACTGGCGAGTGCATCGACGCACGAGTCGAACTCCGATCATACGGTGCAGATCAGCAGCTCGACAATCTTTAACGATCATTTCATCAATGAGAGCCGGGCGCAGTTTGATAGGCACAATGAAAACCACTACCCCGACTCGGCGGATCGTTCGATCAGCGTTGCCGGAGATTTTGTGGGCGGCGGTTTTATCGGACAGGAAAGCCAGGACCACACCATTCAACTTGAGTTTCAGAACATCACTACTTTGACCCGCGGCAATCACGCCATCAGGTTTGGAACGCGGTTGCGAGATACGCGCGATGCCAATCTTACCAACGCCAGCTTCAACGGGAAGTTTGTTTTTTCGCCGGTCACGGTGGGGCCAACTACCTACGCCGCGAGCCAGGTCTACGAAATGATGGCCAACGGCCTGGTGTCGGGACATACTTTCAATAGTCTGGTCAGTCAGGGGATTGGGCCGTCGTCGGCGAGCTACGCTACCGGCAACGAATCAGCGCTCGCCAACGTTTTTGATCTTGCCTTCTTTGCGCAGGATGATGTGAAGATCAATCCGCGGCTGACGGTTTCAGGCGGATTGCGCTGGGAGGCGCAAAACCATATTGCCGATCACGACGACTGGGCGCCTCGCGCGGAGCTTGCTTTTGCGTTGGATGGCGTAAAGGGCAGGAAGACCAAGACCGTTCTTCGCGCCGGCTACGGATTCTTCTATGACCGGTTTGTAGCGCAAAACTTCCTTACGCTCAAGCACACAAACGAGCAGACGCAGATCGTTCTCAACAATCCTACGTGCACTTCGACGGCTACGTCACTCAACACGATCGACATGACGACCTGCTCGAGCGGTGTCGGAGCTGCCACCAGCAGCGCCGCGCCGGTGCAATATGAAATCGCGCCACATTTCCACGCTGACTATACAGAGCAGTTAGGCGCGAGTCTGGAAAGGCAGTTGCTGCCGGGCACCAGCGTAACCCTCACGTATCTACGCTCGTTTGGAATTCACCAGCCAGTGATCCGCAATGCCAACCAGGCCAGCGGAGGAACCCCGCAGAACGCTTCGCAGAATTACCTGTACGAGTTTTACGCCGAGGCTATATTCAAGCAGGACCAACTGATCGCCAATTTCAATACCAAGGCCAGTGCCAATCTTCAATTCAGCGGCTTCTACACGTTCTCTTCAGCTGACAGCAACGGCGCGGGCAGCAATGGCGTTTCGAATGCCTACAACCTTGACCAGGACTACGGTCGAGCCGGCTTCGTTTTGCGTCACGTGGCGTTCTTCATGGCCACATACAATGGACCTTGGGGCATAAGTTTCAATCCGTTCATCCTGGCTCAATCTGGCCGCCCATTCAACATCACGCTGGCCACCGATCCCTTGAACAACCTCTTCAACCAGCGGCCCACGTTCGCCACTTCGTCCACGCCAGTGGCCGACCAGGTAGAGACGCCCTATGGTCTTCTGGACTCTGCCCCACTCCCGGGAGAGAAACTCGTTCCGGTCAACTTAGGCAATAGTCCATCATCTGTTGCAGTGAACCTGCGGATCAGCCGCGCATTCGGTATCGGACCCAAACGGGCAGGCGCAAGTCCATCTGGCGGTGACGTGAACCCCCTGATGAATCTTCCGAGCAGCAACGCCGGACATCACCCCGAGCGCGGTCCTGGGGGCGGCGGCCTCGGTCCCGGAGGCTTCGCCAGCGGCGGTGGCGGAGCCCTTAGCGGGTCTGGCGGTTCGGGAGGTACTGAGCGCAAGTATTCGTTGCGTTTCAGCGTCCAGGCGCTCAACGTATTCAATAACATCAATTACGGAACGCCGGTGGGCACGCTCAATTCCCCTTATTTCAATCGCGCGACCAGCCTGGCCGGCGGCGCCTTCAGCGCAGGTTCTGCGGCGCGGCGCATCTTTGCGCAATGCGCGTTCTCATTTTGAACTGATGCGAACATTGCTAGCCCTATTACTGTTCACTTAATAGATTTTGTGGCATTCTGTACTGGAGGTACAGGAGGGCTACATTGGCGCGAACAGTTGCCGAACTTCCAGCCGGGGCGCGGATCACGGACTACATTAGCCTTGGCGTGATGAGTAAATCGTTTCCTGCTGGGGCGATTGAGAGGGTATTGGCGAGTACAGGCAGGGCCAGCCTTCGTCAGCGGGACCTGCCGGCGCACGTGGTGGTGTACTACGTGATTGCCCTGGCGCTGTACATGCAGTCATCGTATCGGGAAGTGTTGCGTTGTCTGCTGGAGGGCATCTTGTGGCTGCGCGATCCCTCAGCGCGGGTGCGAGTAGCGGGCAAATCGGGTATTTCTCAGGCGCGCACGAGACTAGGCTGGGAGCCGCTGCGACAGTTGCACGATGAGCTGGTCCAGCCGATTGCGGTTCGCGGCACATGCGGCGCCTGGTACCGGGGCTGGCGGCTGGTGAGTCTGGATGGCAGCACGTTGGAGGTGGCGGACGAGAAGGTCAACGAAGAAGCTTTCGGCCGTCCCGGAGCCAGTCGCGGTGCCAGCGCCTATCCGCAAATTCGCTTTGTGTCCTTGGTGGAGAACGGCACTCACGTGCTGTTTGGCAGTCAGATGGACAGCTATCGAACCGGCGAAATCACACTGGCCAAAACCGTGCTCCCGCGCCTTGGCAAGGGCATGTTATGTCTGGCAGATCGGAATTTCTTCGGCTTCGCGCTATGGCAGCAAGCGCAAGGAACGGGCGCAGACCTGCTGTGGCGGATGAAAAAGAACATGCGCTTGGCCTGTGAGAGCCGTCTCGCCGATGGCTCCTATTTGAGTCATGTGTATCCTTGCGAACGCGACTGGCGGCATAAAACCCACGGCATCGCGGTGCGAGTGATCGACTACCGGCTGGAGGGTATCGAGGGCGCCGAACCGATCTACCGGCTGGCGACCACCATCCTTAACCCCAACCAGGCTCCGGCCAGCGAACTGGCCGCCCTCTATCACGAGCGCTGGGAGATCGAAACCGCCTTCGACGAACTGAAGACGCATCTGCGCGGAGCGCGCATCGTGCTGCGCAGCAAGGCTCCCGATCTGGTGCGGCAGGAATTCTACGGTCTATTGATGGCTCACTTCGCCATCCGCGGCTTGATGCACGAAGCTGCCCTGAAAGCCAACGAGGATCCGGATCGGCTCTCGTTTCTTCACGCCGTACGCGTCGTCCGCCGCAAACTGGCCGTCTATCCCGCTATTCCCCCCTCGAAAGAAGAAGGCATTTCATGAGGCCGTTCTCCACGAAATCCTCCAGGAACGCGTCGTCTCCAGCCGCCTTCGGCGCAATCCCCGCGGCGTGAAACGCAAAATGAGCAACTTCCCCTTGCGTCCTCGCCACGCAGCGCCACTACCACCCATCGACATCGGTAATGCAATTAGGATTATTAAGTGAACAGTATTAGGGTTAGCGGGCCGCATCGAAACGCGGCCCGATTTGTTTGCAATCGCTTACAGTCAGCCAGCACAAATTGTTTTAGTGGCTCTTTGCCCTTGGCCAAAGACCTCCCAGGAACTGCGGCAGTTGCTTACCCGGTCGGAGGCTATTGAGAGGGCCTGACGGTCGAATTTCGCACAATCAGTTTGGGTTCCAGCAACAGATGCTTCGCCCTGCGTTTTTGCTTTTGCGCGATCAGAGAAAGTGCCAGGTTGGCGGCTTCCTCACCCTGTTCCTGGGCCGATTGATCGATGGTGCTGAGAGGAACCTCAAGATAGGACGACAAGCGCAGGTTTCCGCATCCGATTACTGCCATATCTTCTGGAACCCGCAGCTTATTTGCTAATAGGCAACGAATCGCTCCAACCGCTGTGAGGTCGTTGTAGCAGAAGACCGCGTCGGGACGCTTCTTCAGGCTGAGCAGGTTGCTCATTGCGCTATTTCCAATCTCAATGCCGGCCTCTTCAAGCCTGGAGCGGGTGGCCACAAGTTCCTGGCAAAAGGGAATATGATTCGCCGCCAGTGCCTGCTGATAGCCATTGAAGCGTCCCACCGAGGTACTGATTAGTTCGCCGCCGATGTGCGCGATGCGCTTGCAGCCCAAGTGGATGAGGTGCTCGGTCGCCATGCGTCCCGCCGCAATATCGTCGGTGCCCACAAAGTACGCGTCGAGTCCGGGCAGAAGCCGATCGAGCAGAACGTAGGGAATTCTCGATTTCACAATCGACTTGAAGCTGCTTGCGTCGTTCTGACAAGATGCAATCATCAGCGCATCAACACCTCTGGCCAGCAGGTGCTCTATCTGCTGGCATTCCAGTCCCGGTTCTTCCTCTGCCGAAGCGAGAATCAACTGATATGACTGCCTTCGCAGCGCGGCGCTCGCCCCTCTGGCAATCTCGGCAAAAAATGTGTGAACCAGATCGGGGACGATCAGGCCGATCGAATAACTCTTTCCCGAGGCCAGGCCGCGAGCCAGCATGTTGGGCTGGTAATTCAGCTCCTTGACTCTTCGCAGAACGCGCTTTCGAGTAGCTTCTCCCACATCCGGCTTGTTGCGGATAGCTTTCGAGACCGTAACCAGGGACACTCCCAAATCCCTGGCAATATCTTTCAGCCGAACTGCCATTGGGAGAGTCCTTTCACGCGCCGAAGGCTATACGTAAGCGCTAATGTAGCATAATCACCCATGCCGCACAGTCAACCGTAAAGCGCCACTTCTAAACTCGCCCCTCGGAGTTCTCGACAGAATTCAATACACGAAAACCGGTGGCGCCGCAAAAGCGCGTCAAGTTAGAATCGAGACCAACGGGCGATGCAAGCGAGGTAACTCTTCCCCCTGCCGACAGCAGACCGGCGCAACCAAGAAGCGATTACCGCCGGACTGATGCCGTCTCACTTACTCAACTCTGTGCCGTTGCTATCATCCCCGAGAGCGTCTACCCGCGCGTCATGGTTCCGTCCCAGGTGCTAGCCTTGGCGGGAATCTCCTTGTCTCGAAACCACGTCGACGTTACATTCTTGGTTTCGGTGTAGAAAATGAAGCCGTCGCGTCCCATGCAGTGAAGGTCGCCGAAGAACGATTGCTTGTGACCGGTAAAACCGAAGACTCCAAGCGGGACCGGAATGCCCACGTTAATGCCCACCATGCCACCGTCGGTGCGCCTGGCGAACTCGCGCGCAAAGTGGCCGCTCTCTGTGTAGATCACCGATCCGTTGGCAAAGCGGTTGTTATTCATTAGCTGAAGCCCTTCTTCGAAACTGTCCACGCGCTTGATGCAGAGCACCGGGCCGAATATCTCTTCGCGGCCGCACGCCATCTCCTCGGTTACATGGTCGAAGATCGTGGGACCGACAAAGAAGCCATCCTCGCACCCCTCCGGCACCTTCGGATTGCGTCCGTCAAGAACCAACTTGGCGCCCTCCTTGATCGCGGTCTCTATCCAGCCAAGAACAAATTCCTTATGCCCGCGATTGATGACCGGGCCCAAGCCGGTGCGCTTGTCGTAGGCAAGACCCAGATTGACCGCCTTTGCCATGCGCGTAACGGCTTCCACCAATTGGTCCGCGATGGCGTTCTCGACAACAATCACGGGCAGGGCCATGCAGCGCTCCCCTGCGCACCCGCAGAATGAGTTGATGATGCCCTGCGCCGCGCGCTCGATTACTGCATCCTTCAGCACCAGTGCGTGGTTCTTGGCCTCAGTGAGCGCCTGAACGCGTTTGCCGTTGCTTGCTGCGGTGGAGTAGATGTGCTTGCCAACGCTGGTCGAGCCAACGAATGTCACGCCCTTGATGTCAGGATGGCGGAGCAGAATTTCGGCTTCATTGCGGCTGGTAGTGATCACGTTCAGAACGCCGTCCGGCAGGCCAGCTTCCTTCCAGAGCTCAGTGATGCGCATGGCGGATTGGGGCGCGAAACTGGCCGCCTTCAGCACCATGCAGTTTCCAGTGACGATACAGATGGGCGCCATCCAGCCCTGTGGAATCATGGCCGGAAAATTCCACGGCGCAATCCCTGCGAACACGCCCAACGGCTCGCGAAACTGAACAGTATCGTAGCCTGAGGACACGTTCATCAACGATTCGCCCTTCATCATCTGCGGCGCGCCGCAGGCAAACTCCATCACCTCGATCGCCTTGAGCACATCGCCCATGGCTTCGTCCCATTTCTTACCGTTCTCCTGGGCGCACAGGCGCGTCAGTTCGTCCAGATGCTCATCCAGCAACTGCTTCATCTTGAAGAGCACCTGAGTGCGTTTGGTTACCGGGGTGTCGCGCCAGGCCGGGAACGCCTTCACAGCAGCGCGAATGGCATCTTCCACCTCTTCTGCCGTGCACTGCGGCGCATACGCGATCACGGCACCGGTCGAGGGGTCGTAGCATGGCATGTACTTGTCCGTCTTGGATACCCGCCAGGCGCCTCCTATGCCGCAACTGAGCCTCTTGGCGGGCAATCCGCTGATAGCTTCAGCCTTGGCATCGCTGGGAACGGAAAAGTAACGATCGGTGGTTACAGCGTCGATAACTGCGGTTAAAGTTGACATGATAATTCCTTTCCTTAGAAACCTGGTTAATTCGCCCTATCTCTGGACTATCGAACGATCTCTCCATGACGAATCGGCGTCGCCTTTTCCTTGATGTTCCGGCCAATGTCCATCCACCTATGCCGCGTATCCGGCCGGATAAGTCACTCCTTGTCGGGATTAGGCAGCATAACATCCCGGACTATCACGTTCATCTCCGCGCACGCTGCGATGAATCCTCGCAACGTGCGCCGCGTCGATCCGAAGGTATCAAACTCCTCATGGCTGAGTCCGTTCTCAGTGTAGGCGCGCTCAAAGTCGGGAAACTTGCTCAGCAGCGTGTCCACGATCTTCGCTTCCACCGGCTGGTCAATCCTTGGAATCACTTCGATGTCGCTGGCATTGTAGCGGCGCTGCCAGGCGCATGGCGGAGAGATCACTACGTCGCCGCCGATGAATTCGCTCCAGTGCATGTGATTGCGAAAGGCCGCTGAAAGAAGGCGCAGCCGGTAGCCGCGCTCGCGATAGATTTTGTACGCTTTTTTAAACACCGCGACGCCGGCCCACTCCAGATAGCCCGGATCAACGGAGAGGTTGTGCTTGTCGTGGAGGACCTTGAGCCAGTCGTCGAGGCGCCCGACCATCAACGTGCAAACGGGGCCCATCGTCGAAATATCGAGGCCTTCGGCCTCGCGGCGCTTCAGTCCGCGCTCTACGGCCTCCGCGACGGCAATGGCCTGGGGCAGCGTAAAACTTACCGTCGCATTGATGCTGATGCCTGCGTAAGTGGCCTCCTCGATGGCCACAATTCCCGCACGCGTGGCTGCGATTTTGACGATCATATTCGGAGCCAGGTTACTGAACCTGACGGTCTGCTTCAGCATGGCATCGGAGTTGCGATAGTTCCTAGGATCCGTCTGGATGGAAAGCCGGCCGTTGTGTCCGTGCTCCCGCTCGAAGATTGGCAGCAGTAGCTTGGCGGCGTTTGCCGACATTTCTTCCACGATCATCCACGCGATATCGTCTTCCGTTGCCCGTGGGCAGGTTTCTGCCAGCGCCAGAATGCGGCCCTTCCAAAACGCCATCTCCTGCTTGAGTACCGTGACCGCTATGGAGGGGTTGCAGGTGGCCCCCACCGCGCCGTTTTCGATCGAGTAAGTCAGCTCCTCGATGGCTGCCGAATCGTTCCACAGGCAAGTGGACGTGGTCTGCGTCATTTTGTGCAACGGGCTCTTATATTGGACTTGCGATTCTATCTGGGCCATGCATCTCTCCATTCATGTCTTGCGCTTTCTGATTTCATCGCCAAAGGGAATTCAATGATGCAGCTGAAACCACGATCACACATCAACATCCCATCATTTCAATCTGCGCGACCGGTGCGGCTTTTCTCGTTAGCGATGCACACGCCTTACCTCAAAACGAGTAAGCGGACCGAAGTCGTCCCGAGTGAACGCCAATGTGATCCAAGCATGTAGTTCAGGTAAAAGTAAACGACCGGAAAAGTGACAATCAATCCGAGCACAAACCCGATCAACCTTGCCTGCACCTTTCTCATTCCAGAGCAACGCTGCATGCCGTACTATTCACTCACTTTCTTCCGTTGGCCTTGTTAGATGCCGGTACTGTGGCCTCAAGGCCTTGAATAATTCCCTTAACTTCGCTCGCGTAAGTTCCGCTAGGCGCAAGCTGCAGATACTTTTTGTAGGCCTCAATGCAGCCAGGCGGGGCGATCATCCTGCCAGTTTTTGGGTCGGAGGTTACCTGCATGACAAGCGCTTGCCCCTTGATGTAGTAGACATTGGCCACGTTCGGGTCGATGGCAATGACCTTGTCTGCGGCCGCAGCCGCTGCGGCAAGATCGGCCGTCTGGTTGACGGAATCGTTTTCGCTTGCCGTGTAGAAAATGATGGCCTCGTTGACGTAATACCTCGCGGCATGGGTTGGATTCAATTTCGCTGCAGTTTCATATGCCGTTGCTGCATCCGGTATCTTCCCGGTGTTGGCCAACGCGTGTCCCATGTTGTTGTAGGTGGCTGCTTCAGTTTCCAGGTCCGGCTTGGCCGACGCACTATCTGTCTCAACAGATTTTCTGTACGCCGCTATCGCATCGTCGTACTTCTTGAGTCCAAAGTCGGCTTCTCCCAGCATGAACCAGAAGATGGATTCGGTGGGCCTTGCCGTGGTGGCCTGCGTCATATCGTCGGCGGCCTTTGCATAATCGGGCGGTGTGGCACTCATCGCGGCGCGCGCTTCTGCCGTCAAGGCATTCAAGTTCCTGATCACCGCGTTCTCGGCCAGGATGGCGGCGTTCTTTTTCCGGGACTCCTCCAGCAGCCTCTTATCATCGTCGCTCAACTTGTCGATGTATTCCTGCCGGCTCATGTCGAAGTTGACAATGGCGTCCTGCCCTGCAACCAGGGTCACGGGCTTTGAGAAATCAGCAGTCAATCCCTTGCGAAACAACACCAGAGTATAGGTTCCCGGCGTAATACCCTCGCCCCTGTAATTGCCCTCTTTATCCAGGTCAAAACTGTAGACATAGTTACTGCCCTTATCGATCTTTCCTTTGTCCTGAGTTAGTTTAACCGACCCGTTGGTCACAAGTATGCCCAACGGGTCGTTGGCGTTGCCGTGAACCGAGGCAGTTGCACTCTGCGCGCGCAAGGAGCCTGCCGCGAGAACAAGAATGAGCAGTATGCGAGATATGGATTGCAGGAACTTCATCGAATTGCTCCAGTCTTATGGCCAACTGTTTAAACCGCAACACTCTCACATTATCGGAGTGAAAGCCCGCGTTGGCGTGATCGCAGTCACTTCTTTCCGGTTGCCGCGTCGGCAACCTCCCGGAACTCGTCCCAACTGCACGCACTTGTCCCGCCGCCGCATGCCGGCAGTGTAACCACCTGACGCGCGGGAGGATTGGCTGCCGTCAACTCTTGCGCCTCGTGCATCTGGCGGAGTGTTTGCACGGTCACGGTTACCTTGACCCGGTAGGCGCCCTGTGGTGTCTGCCAAAGCTCGAAGGCAAGCTCCGTGCCCGGCGCGATATCATCGGCACGTCCATCGAGGTTCCAGTGCAGGCCAAGCAACGCCGAGATGGGTCCGATGTTTGTATCGTGACCCACCAGCAACACCAGTTTGTTCCGCGGCGCCCCGAGGGCCCCCGCAACTGCCTTGCCTTCAACTCCCTGTTGCAGCGTCCTGGTAATTGCATTCAGCATGTTGGACGCTTCCATCCTGGCCAGCGAAGGAGTGCGGTGCATGAGATCGAAGTAGATGCTGTGCAAGGTGATGAACTTGATCACCTCGGCTTCGTCTACCTTCCCCCATCCCACCGACTGCGAGGGCATGCCTTCGGTATATTCGAGTTGAAAATCTTCTGCGAAACTAGACGCCTGTGCAAGCGGGCCTTGAAGCGTCACAATATGGTCGCCTTTTCCCTTTACGGCTCCATTCTTGCCTTCCATCAAAGGGACTTCCGGCGGCCGGGCCGGCGTGCAATCCGCATCCAACTCGCACCCCAGCAGCACGCGATTCATCTGCTCCAGCAGTCCGTTATATGGCGAAGCCGGTAGCGCCGTTACTCGGGTTGAAAACTCTGCAAACACACGGCTCGATTCCGCGGAATCCATGGCTTCTGGCGGGGCATGAAAGAGAGGGTCGTTCTCTCCCTCGCCAAGAGAATGCATCGCAACTGCACAGTCTGGGAACAGGCCCGCGGCCAGAGCCTTGCCACTTTCCAGAGTGCGCTGGTCGGTGTCCGCCCAGATGTAGGTATCGGATGCTCCGGAGCAGCCCTGGGCGGCAAAGAGGCCCGCATTTGCCAGCGACGCGCGGTCGTAAGCGCCAAAGAGTTTCATCAACTCGAACCCGTGCGCGGTCAGGTATCCTGGCGGAACGCTCCAGGCGGGCCAGGGCTTTGAAGAATATGTGTTCAGGCGATCCACCGTCCATGTTGGCGACCGTACTCCGTGCCGGCTGACCACCACTACCAGCTTCAGCTTGTCCTGATTGGCGCTGTAGGAGCCTTTTCCAGCCGCAGTCTGAGCATTCAGTGCGGTCCAGGCAAACACGCACAAGGAGACCAGCAAAAGTGCCTTACAAAGTCTGATCACAAGAGTTCCTCAAGTAAGCAATGATGTTGAGCTGCCCTGCGTGTTTCACCGCAGGCGCGGTTTCAAATTGAGAGCCCGTCTCTGCGCAATGCGGAGATAAGCTGCGCTGACTCCGTCGCCTATAAGAAGGGGCACATGCCATCGCAATGGTATGTGCCCCAGCCAGGCTAGCCAGTTGGCGCATGATGCCTGGCATTAGTCGTGTCCAAAGACGTACCTGATGCCAGCGTCATAACTTGGCTTGTAAAACTCGCGCTGGTTTACAAATTGCGGGCTGCCCTGGTAATAACCGTACACTTCGTTGTTGAGATTGAGTACGGAGGCCTGGACGCTCAAGCCACGGAAGAAGCGATAGCTTGCCTGCACATCCGCTTGATAATGAGGCAACGTCCAGATGTCTCCGGACGGACCCTTTGGACCAAGGCCGCTTGGATCAGCGCCTGCGCCCGGAGCACTGATCGGTGAAATCCAGTTGTATGAGAAGACACTCGAGCCGTTATATGTAAGCCCAGCGCGCGCAGAGAAGCGCTTGGTGTCATAGGTCGGGCTCAAGTTCCACGTATTGTTAGGCTGGTCGATCAATCGCGGATGGTCGTTGCGAAGTGGAATGGACTTGATTTTTGACTGTTGGTAACCGTAGTTGGCGGTAATGCCAATTCCGGCGAGCACACCAGGAAGAAACGTCAGATGCTGTTGGTAGCTAAGTTCCACGCCATATAATCTGGAATTCGTGCCACTGATATATTGGGTAACCTCGGCTCCCCCAGTGTTGGTGCCGGAGGCTAAATCTTGCTCGATATTGGCGAGAGTCAACGGTGGAATAGAGCCAGGGGGCAGTGCGGCGAGGTTGGTTCCGATCGGAATTGTGAACAAAAGCTGAGGTGCGGTCAGCTGCTTGTAGAAGACACCCGCCTGGATCATTCCAATCGGTTTGAGAAAGTGCTCGTAGAGCACATCGTAATTGTTGGCGTGTTCGGCATGGAGGCTGGGATCTCCGACGGTAAACGATGGCGGATTAGCGCTTTCGTCATACGTGATGTAAGGAATCAACTGGTAGGGATCGGGACGGGCGATGCCCCTGCCATATACGATACGAAGCCCCTGATCGTCAGTGATCTTGTAGCGCATATTGATGTCCGGAAAGGCATCGAAATACGAGGGATTGTTGGTCACCACCGATGGCACGCCGCAACCGGTGTTCGTAGGCCCTCCGCATTGCGAGGCGCCCGCCGCATACAAAGTGACGTTGTGGCCATGCGTACGCATGGTCGTTTGCTCGAAACGCACTCCTGCCTGGACATGGAGCCTTGCCACATCGATGGTATTCATTACGTAGCCGGCTGAAACACGCTCGATGATGCCGAAGAGGTTTGGCCAGTTATCGAGGGCAGTTTTGTACCCATCTACATCTGCGGAAAAGTTGGTAAGCACAAAGTTCGTCGTCCTGTTGAAATCCGAGACAGGCCCGAATTTCCCTCCCATGAACTCGCCTTTGAAGTAGTCGGTGTTATTGAAATAGCCCTGCAAGGCGGCCATGGAGTAGGCGGCAACGCCGGGCGTGGAAGCTTTTGTTCCCCAGCCGTCGTAGACGGTTTCAGTTGCATCCTGGAGCTTATGAGCATTGCTGATTTTGAAGCCGGCCTCGATGATCCCAAAATGACCGTGGAACGTGTAGTTCTGTGAATCCGAGATCTCGCCTGTCAGGTTGAGCTGTGTGCTCAAGCCCTTGGGGTCGGGGTAGGTAATGTCTTTGAAGACGAAGTCGTTGGCGTTCTCAAGCGGCGAGGTGGCCCCGCTGCAAGCGCCGAACTGTGGGAAGAAGGTTGCGCCCTGGGGCCCGTAGTTACATTGCAGCGAGGGACCAATCCAGGCGAAGTCGGCCTTGGGGTTGCCGGCCGAATCCTGCTCAAATGAACGCGAGACCGCGGCTTCCCAGACCAGCCAGTTACTGGGATGAATCTCTCTCCCGCCCAGCATCAACGTGCCGATCGAAGCATTGGGGCGCTTGGACGAAGTATAGAACTTTGGACTCGGCGAGTTGGCTGAGGTGCTCGGATAAACCCCAGTGGTCGTCAGCGGGGTCGATACCGGCTCGTAATACCACTTGTCGCCCCAGTCCTTGAGCTGGCTGTAAAAGCCGCGGACGAAGATGCTGGAGACGTCATTGAACTTGTAGTCCGCGCTGCCGGAGTAACCATAGCGGTAGCGGTAATAGCGGTATTCGCGCATGGTGTTGTTATCGTAGAAGGGTTGCGCCATGGTAGAGAGCGGGTCGATTTGCGGTTGGTAGTTGTCAATGCCGCGGCCGTTGAAATCAAAAGCTACATTCCCCAGAACGCCGAGCTTCTTGCTTTTCAGGAGCCGCTCGCCAAAGGTTCCGCCCGAGGCCGCATTGTAACGGCCATTCAGGATGTTGGTGCGGCCGCCATTCAAAAAGACATTGATGGTGGGCTTTTCCTGGGCTTCCTTCACGGTAAGCTCGACGGAGCTTCCGATTCCTTCCGCGTCCATATTGGCCGATAGCGTCTTATTGATATCCACGTGCTCGACCATATCCGAGGGAATGATATCGAGACGGACCTGGCGAACCAGCGGCTCGGGGGACGGCACTGTAATGCCATCGATGGTGATATTGGTCAAGCGGGGTTCAGTACCGCGCACCTCAATGTATTCACCCTCGCCTTCCAGGCGCTGGAGCGACACGGAGGGGAGGCGGCCGATGGCGTCGGCGACGTTGGCATTGGGCAGGCTGACGATGACTTCCGCCGGCAGGATCTGCTGGATGTTGTCTGCCGCGCGTGACTCGTCGAGCGCTTCCATCTCTCCATGCGGGCGCTCCGCGGTGACCAGGATCTGCTCGATATTGCTTCCTACCGCAAGCTTGAGGTCGAGCTCGGCGGTTTTCCCCGCGACCAGTTCGACCTTGGTCTCCTGCGTCGCGAATCCGGCAGCGGAGAGCTTCACGGTATAGGAACCAGCCGGAACCATCGGAAAGGAGAACGCGCCCTGGTCGTCGGTGGACACGGTCACGCCAAGCGGCTCCAGCTCAAGCTGCGCGCCTTTCACAACCGAGCCGCCGGAATCCACAACCGTACCGGTAATCAGCCCCTTGCTACCCTCTCCTGCGGCAGCCTGGCCTGAAGCCGCTGCTGACAACAGCGACAGGCTCACAAGTGGTAGCAGCACGGCGAGGCCCAGCTTGTTCCAGCCTCTCCCTATCACTGACAAATGCGGGGCGCCTCTCCGCAAAGAGAAGAATCGCCCTGATGATTGAGTCGCGAATTGAAACCTGCGAAGAATATTCATTCTCTGGCCTCGATGGTCTTGGAATTAACGCGCTCGCTGGCTCGTTCGACAGTCTGCAAATGCGTTAGCGCTTAAGTGAAAGGAACATTAGACCGCTCATAACTGAGCTGTCAAGATCTTTTTACAACAAATGTGAAAGTATGCGGTTTCCTTCACTTTCAGTTAATGTCGCGCGAAACTCACTTACCGTTGCGGCTAACTTGTGTTGGCTTTATCAGGTCAGACTACGTCATCCGGCATAGAAACAGCGCCAGACGCGACGGCTCACTTGTTATATCCTCCGCGCCCGCGGTTGCGACATCGCTACGTCATACAAGGCGTTTACGCCACTATGCGCAAACACCATACTTGCAGGGCCGCCGGAAGATAGAACTCCATTTGCCGCCATAGATAGTTATTGACTCACAAGCGCAACAAACCTATTCCACCTAAATGGAGTAATCAATGCGCGCTAACTGCACCAGTATCATAAAGTGCGCCATGCTATCCACTATCAAGGCGTCACGACTTATGCATTCCTATCGCACTTACAGATAGCGACACAAGCCGGCGGGAAGCGTTCCAAGGCGAACTCTACACTGGGTTGTACTACCTCACTCTCTTTTGCCATGCGATCCATATCACATGATTGGCATGGCTGCCATTGCCAGGCGCACACGCGCCTGGGTCATTTGCGCCCCACCACCAGGATGGTGAAGCTATCCGGCACCATCGCCCCTTGTGGGTGACGGGACTTCGTGCTCGACGCGGGAGACGGCCCATATTCCGCAATGGCCAGGAAAATTCGATCGGTTTGCTCGTCGTAAGCCAGGGACGCCGCGCCTTTCGGCGTGGGCAGATCCTCAATCACCTTGTATCCGTTTGCCGCATCCACTACCGTCAGCGTGCCGCCGCCGTTGGAGCTGAATGCGAGCTGATGAGTGGCGCTGAAGCGTGCCGCGTCAGGGCTATCCCCGATCGCGGGCGAAGCGAGCTCTTTGCCTGTGTCCGCGTCTACGACATCCATCTTGTTGTTGTCGCAGACCGCAAAGAGGCGGCGGTTCTCAACGTCCAGGGCGAGCCCGGTGGGAGCCTCGCAGTTGGCCAGCTTCCAGGTTGCGACCACCGCTTTTGTGTGCACATCGAGACGGACGATGGAACTCGTGCTTTCGAGATTGTCGTATACCGATCCCTTGCCATCGGCCACAGGGAATTCAGGTTTGCCGGGAAGCGCGATCGTCGCGACCACGCGATTGGTGGCGGCATCGATCACGGTGGCAGTGCTGCTCTTGCCGTTGAATGCCCAAACCGTCTTGGTCAATGGGTCGAATGTAATTCCGTCCGGATTGTCGCCTGTGGCCACAGTCGTAACCGGCTTGAATGTATGCCGGTCGAAAACCATCACATCGTTGCTGAGCCCGTCGCTGATGTAACCGAATTGGCCTTCGGTGTCGAGCGCGACTCCGTGCGCGTTCTTCAGGCCCGTGATGGCGGCAACTTCCTTGCCCGTCGTGGTGTCCACGATTTCCACGCGCGTGCGATGCGTAACGTAGAGCAAATGCGTTGTGGGATCGTTGACCAGGTAATCCCATGATCCATTTCCGCCAATCTTCCAGTGATCCACTACCTGATAGGGTTCCTGGCTGAAAGCCAGGCTGCAAGTTAGAACACAAATGGAGGCTGGAATCACAAGTGCGATGGCACGAATAAAACGATGATGGAATAAGAAGAACATGATTGCTCCTGACGAGCCGAGTAGGTTTTCTGGCACCGAGCGATTATCAGGAGCCAACCTTAAGCAGCAATGAAGGTTTGATTAATTTATTGCGGGGAACGTTGCCGAGACCTCTGTTCCCCGTTCTAACTGGCTTTGAATCTTTATGTTTCCGTGGGCCCGCTCCACAATTGCTTTGCAGATCGCAAGGCCCAGTCCGGCGCCGCCGCTCTGCCGGCTGCGCGATGCATCGGCGCGGTAGAACCGCTCAAACACATGGGGCAGGTCGGACTCCGATATGCCCTCGCCCTGGTCCGTAACTCGCAACTCCGTGCCTGCGGCGCAGGCGCGCACTGAAACTGCCACAAAGCTCGCCGCCGGACTGTGTTGCAGAGCGTTGAGGAGGAGATTTGAAACCAGTACCCCGGCGTCGCCACTTTCCATGGCTACCCGGCTTGCAGCCTCGGCATTCACGTTAATCGTAGTTTTCTTCACTTGGGCAAGCGGCTGCAGGCGATTTGCGACAGACTTAACGACCGAAGATAGATCGATTTCCTGACCCGGTGCCTGCGGCGCCTCTTCAACGCGGGCCAGCGTCAACATCTGCTCAATTAGCCCTTGAATCCGCTGCATATCGGCGAGAAGCTCCTGAGCCCCCTCTTCATATTGCTCCGCGGTTCTCTTCCGCATCGTCAAAAGTTGCAGACTCGACTTGAGCAGAGCAACTGAAGTCTTGAGCTCGTGAGCGGCATCGCCGGTGAACTGGCGCTGGCGTTCGAAGGCGCGCTGCAAGCCCAAAAGGAGCCTCTTGATCGAATTGGCAATGGGCGCGAGTTCGCGCGCGCGGAGAACAGCCTCCGGAGGCGAAAAATCCCACGACTCCATTGAAACGCGCCTGGCGCTCTTGGCTAGTTCGTGCAAGGGCTTCATCAATGTGCGCAGAGATCCGATCAGCACAAATCCCGTGACGATCAGCAGAAATCCGGCTGCGGTGGCATAGTAACGGTATGCCTGCGTCGCTTCGTATTCAAGATCCTTAGTCGGCGTAGCGTAAAGGAGCGCAATTGGCTGCGCCCGGATCCCTGGGCTTTCCTGGTCCATCGAGCGCACACCTTCTTTGTGAAAGGCGCGGTAGACTTGGCCTTTCCACTCGAAGTTGAAGAAACCCGAAGCGTTGGAAGCGCGAATCGAAGCCAATACGTTTGGCGGCACCTGCTGAGAGCTGCCCACAATGCCGCTGGCCGTTGCTGCCACATAAATATCTTCGGCTTGAGGGGCTAATTCACTGACATCCAGGAAGAGGCTGCCGTAAGGATCGGCGCCATGCACGGCTCCCAACAGTGAATCCACTCGCCCGCGCAACATGACATCAAATCCCCGGCGCCGGCCATGCATCTCGTGGGTGGTTGCCACAATGGCGAAGGATGCCACGCATAGGAACTCCGCAACGAGGACTCCCCCGATCAACCTGCGCGTTAGCCAGTGCGTCTTCATATCAAGTCGTCCGGTTTTGCAAGTCTGTATCCGGAACCGCGTACCGTTTGCACCGTAGCCTCTATTCCTGTCGCACGCAGTTTCTTGCGCAGATTGGACATGTGTGCCTCAATTACGTTGGAATGGTGCTCCCAGGTAAAGTCGTAAAGATGCTCTAATATCTGCCTCTTCGAAACGATCACGCGGGGCCGGAACATTAGATATTCAAGGATCCGATACTCTGTTGGCGAGAGATCGATGAGCTTGCCGTCGCATCGTATTGTCTGTTCGACAGAGTTCACGCTGAGCCGGCCGACCTCGATCACGGGAGTTGGAACCCCTTTTCCGCGACGAATCAATGCCTTGGCTCGAGCAATCAACTCGCCAAGGTCGAAGGGCTTTGTCAGGTAATCGTCAGCGCCCGCGTTCAATAGCCCAATCACATATTTTCGTTCGTCACGCGCTGTAAGTACCAGAATCGGAGTCTTATCCCCGCGCGCCCGCAGGTTTTTCGTAATCGTGAGTCCGTCGATGCCGGGAAGCATCAGATCCAGCGAAATCAGATCGTAATTTCCGCTTTCCGCCATCGCCATGCCGTCGTGACCATTATGCGCACAGTCCACAGCAAACCCCGGCCCCTCGCGCAGCGCGACCGCTATGTTCTCGGCAAGTCGAATTTCGTCTTCAACTACGAGCACGCGCATGGGCTTTATTTACCTGGCTCATTCCCGATCAAAACTGTATTTGGCCCGAAGGACAGCGGAAGTCTAGCACAATGCGCCATGTCACCGTCGTTTTGGCCACGCGCGGCCATCTTCATCCAGCGCATAAGAAGCTCTATTTACAAAGCAATCTACTTGTCGGTTCCGGTTGTCTCGATCGGCTCCTGCGCACTCAGATATTGGGCGTTCCGCTACTGTCGCCATTTCTGGCGGCGGAATGCGTGCGATCATGCACCATCATTTTTCTAGTCTGCGCGCAATTTGCTTAAGGAAGTCTTAAGGATGCGCAGGTAGAGTGGATTCTCTAGTTGATGGATCGGAAATGACTCATTCCTTCTTTATTCAGCCATTAACAAATCGGCGGACGCATCCAAATCGACTCAAAGTGCACACGTGTGCACCTACCGCGCGCCGCCGCATGACCTCGACTAATTCCCTCTCACTTTCTCAGCGCCCTCTTCGCGATGGTATTGCGGGACTATGTGACGGCTGCAAGGAAAAGGGTTCGTTTGCGCCGATAGTGAAGAGACAAAAGGCCGCTTTTAGCTCGACAGCGCAGGAACGAACGGTTTCGGTTCTCGAAAGAAGGGGCTGGGAGCAAGCGGCTGGAAGCTGGAAGCTGTTTTCGGGAGAGCAAGCATGAAGACGCGGCGCATGACGATGGCCCAGGCGTTGATCCAGTTCCTGAAGGCGCAGTACGTGGAGCGGGATGGACGCGAGCATGCATTTTTTGCGGGCGTGCTGGGGATTTTTGGGCACGGCAACGTGGCGGGGATCGGGCAGGCGTTGCAGCAGAACCCCGATTTCAAGTACATCCTGGTGCGCAACGAGCAGGCGGGCGTGCACATGGCCGCGGGATTTGCCAAGGCGAGCAACCGGCTGCGGACGTTTGCCTGCACGTCGTCGATCGGGCCGGGCGCGACGAACATGATCACGGGCGCGGCTCTGGCAACCATCAACCGGCTGCCGGTGCTGCTCTTGCCCGGCGATATTTTTGCGCGGCGCAACGTGGCGCCGGTGCTGCAGCAGATTGAGTCACCCACGACGCAGGATACGGGCGTGAACGACTGCTTCAAGCCGGTGTCGCGCTACTGGGACCGGATTTACAGACCGGAACAACTGATCACGGCGCTGCCTGAGGCGATGCGCGTGCTGACGTCTCCGTCAGACTGCGGCGCGGTGACGCTGGCCTTGCCGCAGGATGTGCAGGCCGAAGCCTACGACTATCCGGAAGAGCTTTTTGAGAAGCGCGTGTGGCTGATCCGGCGCGGGCAACCGGACCGCGTTTCGCTGGAGCGCGCGGTTGCGGCGATTCGCGCGGCACAACGGCCGCTGATTGTGGCCGGGGGCGGCGTGCTGATGAGCGAGGCGTCGACGGCGCTGAGCGAATTCGCGACGAAGACTGGAATTCCTGTTGGGGAGACACAGGCTGGAAAGGGATCGCTCGCGTGGGATCATGCGCAGGAGGTGGGCGCGATTGGAGCCACGGGCACGCTGGCCGCGAACCGGTTGGCGAATGCGGCTGATCTTGTCATCGGAATCGGCACGCGCTACTCCGATTTCACTTCAGCCTCGATGACGGCGTTTCAGAATCCGGCGGTGAAGTTCGTCAACATCAACACTGCGGAGTTCGATGCGTACAAGGTGGGCGCGATTCCCGTGGTCGCGGATGCGCGCGTGGCGCTGGAACAACTGGGCTCTGCGCTCGCGGGTCACGCGGTGAGCGCGCAGTATGCAGCGGAGATTGCGGAACTGCGCGTCGCTTGGGATGCGGAAGTGGACCGGCTCTTCCATCTGAAGAACCCCGGAAAGCCCGCACAGAGCGAAGTGATTGGCGCGATGTGGGAGGCAGCGGACGAGCGCGATGTGCTGCTTTCGGCCGCGGGCAGCCATCCCGGCGATCTGCACAAGCTGTGGCGCACGCGCACGCCCAACGGCTACCACATGGAATACGGCTACTCGTGCATGGGGTATGAGATTCCCGGCGCGATGGGCGCGAAGCTGGCCGACCCCAGCCGCGAGGTTTACGTCTTCCTGGGCGACGGCACCTACCTGATGATGCCGACGGAGATTGTGACGTCGGTGCAGGAGGGGATCAAGATCATCATCGTGCTGGTGGACAATCACGGGTTCGCCTCGATCGGCAGCCTGAGCCGCTCGCTGGGACAGGGCGGGTTCGGAACGCGGTATCGCGCCCGCGACGGCGCGACCAAACAACTGGACGGCGATGTGCTCAAGGTGGACTATGCGGCCAACGCGCGGAGCCTGGGTGCACATGCGCTGAAGGCTGGTACACTCGACGAATTGAAACAGGCCCTCGAGCAGGCCAAGACGCTGGACCGTACCACGGTGATTGTGGTGGAAACGGATGTGTCAGCGGGCGTGCCCGGCTACGAATCCTGGTGGGATGTTGCGGTAGCCGAAGTTTCCGAGTTGGAAAGCGTGCGTGAGGCCAGGGCACGCTATGAAGAAGCGCGCAAGCGCGAACGCTACTTCCTCTGAGGTGTTTTAGAAGAATGAATAAATCGTGATCACCTTCGCGTCCGGTCTGCCAACCGGCTGCGGAGATTCTGAAAGAAGGATTGATGAGAAAGCTATTGGTTGGCAATGCACCTTGTTCCTGGGGCACGTTGGAATTCGAAGCGGTGAAAGGCGAACAGATCACCTTTGACCGCATGCTCGACGAACTTGCGGAGACCGGATACACAGGAACTGAATTGGGCGATTGGGGCTATATGCCTACGGATCCCGCCGCGCTGAAAGCGGAGCTTGCCCGGCGCGGCTTGGTGATGCTGGGCGCATTTGTTCCGGTGGCCATGAAGTATCCCGCCGCCCATGCCGCCGGCATCGCCAATGCCGTGAAAACTGCTCGCCTGCTGGCCGCCGTTGCCACAACGCCCGCTCCCTACCTGGTGTTGGCGGATAACAACGGCTCTGAGCCGGATCGGACTCGTATGGCCGGACGTCTTACTCAGGGATCGGGGTTGAACGCGGAGGAGTGGAAGATTTTCGCCGGCGGCGCCGACCTGGTGGCGCGCGCAGTATTCGAGGAGACCGGCCTGCGAACGGTGTTTCACCATCACTGCGCCGGCTACGTGGAGACTCCGCAAGAGATCGCGACCCTGCTTGAGCTTACCGATCCAAAACGTCTCGGGCTGGTCTTCGACGCTGGGCATTATTGTTATGGGACCGGACAAGAGAATTGCGATGTGGTTGCCGCGCTCAATCGTTTCGCGGACAGGGTGTGGTACATCCATTTGAAGGATTGCCAGCCTCAGGTCGCCCGCAACGCTCGCGCCGGCCAGTGGGATTATTTCACTGCCTTGAAGCACGGCGTATTTTGCGAACTGGGCAAGGGCTGTGTCGATTTTCCCGCACTGTTGCGCTGGCTGACGACGCGCAAGTACGAGGGCTACACCATCGTCGAACAAGATATCCTGCCCGGCATGGGCTCGCCCAAAGAAAGCGCGCGCCGCAACCGCGAATACCTGCGCTCCATTGAGAGCAATTTTGCTTGGGTAAACTAAACGCTTTTTGCCATTTTCCACGAGGGTATATGAGCACGCAAAAGCTTCATATCGGAATCATCGGCGCCGGCCGCATCGGCCGGGTGCATGCTGAAACGTTGGCATTTCGTCTACCGGAATCCCGGATCGTTGCTATCACCGACGTCAACCGCGAGGCCGCACAGGACGTGGCTGATCGCTGCAATATCCCCAAGGTTGTGGATTCAAGCACGGAGATATTGGCCGATCCCCAAATTCAGGCAGTCCTCATCTGTTCGCCTACCAGCACCCATGCCGATCTGATCGCCGCCGCCGCCAAAGCCGGCAAGCACATCTTCTGCGAGAAGCCGATCGCTTTCACTCTGGACGCGATCGATCGCGCACTGGACGCCGTGAAAGCAGCCGGAGTGCAGTTGCAGATCGGTTTCAACCGCCGTTTCGACGCCAACTTCGCACGCGTCCGCCAGGCTGTGAAAAGCGGCGAAATCGGCAGGCCCAGCCTGATGCACATCATCAGCCGCGACCCCGCGCCGCCGCCGCTCAGTTACGTCCGTGCCTCCGGCGGAATCTTTCTTGACATGACCATTCACGACTTCGACATGGCCCGCTTCCTCATTGACGATGAGGTTGAGGAGATCTACACGGCGGCTGGCGTCATGATCGATCCGCAAATCGGTGCCGCCGGCGATCTCGACACCGCCCTCATCGTGCTGCGTTTCCGCAATGGCGTCATCGGCACCATCGACAATAGCCGCAAGGCCGTCTATGGCTATGATCAACGGGTAGAGATTCTGGGCAGCGAGGGCTCAATCGGCACCAGTAACTGTTACCCCAATCAGGCCGTCGTCAGCAGCGCCAAGGCGGTGTACAAGGACCTGCCGCTTAACTTCTTCATGGAGCGCTATACCGAAAGCTTCGTCTCTGAGCTGCGTTCCTTCGTGGCCGCCGTGCTCGAGAAGCGCGCCACTGAAGTCACAGGCATCGACGGCCGAATTCCCGTAGTCATGGCGTTGGCCGCGAAACAGTCGCACGAAGAGCGCCGTCCCGTGCGCATGGATGAGGTAAGTGCGCTAGTTTGCGCACTATAAGTTCCATCTTACCTTGATATAACACTCGTCTAAGTTAACGATTGCCGCTCTTGCGTGCTTCTTGCCTCCGCGATACATGAGGCAAGAAGCACGTGAAGACATACCATACTCCGCTGAATGCTACGATTTCCGGGAGACTTCCAAGTAGTCAATCCTGGCCATGTCATCCTTGCGGATGGACGCACTCATGGCGCCCGCGACGATCTCCTGCGCGCGCAATCCGTCCAGATGAGTGATCGGGAATGGCTTTCCTTCGCGGCAGCAAATCAGGAAGGTCCTGAGCTCTTCTTTATAGGCCGCGCCGAAGCGATCGATGAACTCTGGAAGAGGCTGGTCATAGCGCCGCATTTCAAAATTCCTGAATGCCAGCGGTTCCGTTGCTTCCCGGGTCCCATACGCCTCGACCATCACTTCAAGCAGCTTCTGCTTGAAGCATCCTATGCGAATCAAGCCCTTCTCGCCATAAATCACGGTTTCGCCGCGATAACCAGCTACGTGATTGCGTGTGACCTGGATCTGAGCGATAAGCTCATCGCCAAAATCGAGAATCATCAAGGCATCGTCAAAATCTTCCTGGCATGTCGTCAGCTTGTGGCTATAGATTCGCGAACCGATCGCCAGGGCGAGCTTCGGCTTCCGGCCCGATAGCCACACCACTTCGTCCACATTATGGACCGCCATGTCAGGCAGAATGCCGGGACTCGCAAATCCGTCAGGCGCAGGCCCTGAATCTTCGAGCGATGAATAGATCTTGAAAATCCGCCCTATCGCGCCTTGATCGATGAGTTGCTTCGCAAAGCAGATGGGTGCGTCAAAGCGCCGTTGGAATCCAAGCATCAGTGCCGCAGGATGCTCACGCTCTAAAAGCTCCACATATTCGCGATCGCCCCGCAACGTCCCGGTGAGAGGCTTTTCGAGAAACACCCTCTGCCCGGCCTGAATCATCATTAGCGAGTGCTCGCGATGCAGCGGCGTATTTGTAGCGATCACCGTGACGTCGCACAAGCCCGATTTCGCCAGCCCTTCGATGTCATCGAATACGGGCGTGGAACCGCCAGTCAGCGAAAGAAACGTGTCCGCGGCTTTTCGGTCGATAGTTGCAACGCATGTCAGCCGGCACAGATCGGACTCCTTCGCCAATTCGTGAAGATGCAATGCATGGATCATCCCCATGCGGCCGAGGCCCACAACCCCCACACGGATCGGCTGAGTTAAAGGACTGGATGAAGGCGTAGAGCTCTCCATATACATCTTGACGCACTCCTCATAAGTTCCAGAATTCTGCGGATAGGTTATCATAAATCACTTCGAGTTATGCGGCGAGCGTGTAAGCTCCCGAGATGAACTCCAGCGAGTATCTCTCGTATTGCCTTAAGAATTGATTAAGGTTCGATTTGTACTCTCGATTCGTATGAGAGTTCACACGTTTAGATCAAATCCATTGCTCGGCGCATGGCCTTCCCGCTTTAATTCCCGGATTGCAATCCGTGCACTAGCATTTATTCTTCCCGCCGTATTAGCCGTCCCCGCCCGCGCGCAGGGAGGGCCCCCGTTTATCACCGACGATCCCGCACCGCCGGGGAACCATCACTGGGAGATCAACTTCGAATGGACCGCCAATCACAATCCCGGCCAGTCCTTCTACCAGATTCCCGACGTCGACATGAATTACGGCTGGGGCGACCGCATCCAGCTCAAATGGGAGCAGCCCCTGGCCGCCGGCACCAACGCCAATAACTCCACCGGCGTGGGCCTGGGCGAGTCGCTTCTGGGCATCAAGTTCCGCGCTTACCAGCACTACACTCCCGGCAAAGAGAAGACCGACGATAACATCAACTTCTCCATCGGAACCTATCCGCAGGTCTCGCTCAACACACCCGCCGGCTCAGCCCAGCGCGGCATCGTCGATCCCGGCCCGCAATATTATCTGCCCATGGAAGTCACGACTCAGCTGGGCTGGTTGGCGCTCGACGGCGAGATAGGCCGCTGGATTGGCAACGCCAACGCGCCCAACCAGTGGGGACGAGGCCTGATCGCGGGCCATTCATTCAGCGACCGCTTCGAAGCCTACACCGAAATCTATGACCTGCAAGCCATCAACCGCATCGGTGATCAACCTAAGCAGCGTTCGCTCACGCTCGATCTCGGCGGGCGTCAGTCTCTCGACCGCGCCAACCACGTCCGCCTGCTCTTCATGGGGGGCCGCGGCATCCAGGCCGTCACCCGAACCAACGGCGAGCCCAGTTGGATCGCCTACGTAGGTGTTCAGTTCCTCCTGGGCCCAAAGGAGTAAGTAGTCTCGTCATTTCCCATAGGCAATTACGAGAGCATGTTTCATAAACAGTGCCTCAGCGTGATCCAGAAGCAAGCGATGTAGAAGAAGGCTTGGTAGGTGGAGAGCAGATGCTCATGGCGAACCAGCAATCGGCGGAATTGACCAAGCCATGCGTT
>Ga0302319_10001993_pt1 | contig 44964 bp, 44 predicted proteins | sample Bog_T0_2_FD_203319 | JGI IMG/M metagenome (GOLD analysis project Ga0302319, IMG submission 203319) | Peat permafrost microbial communities from Stordalen Mire near Abisko, Sweden - Bog_T0_2 | ecosystem: Environmental > Terrestrial > Soil > Wetlands > Peat | place: Sweden: Abisko, Stordalen Mire...
TCTCGCGAAAAACTTTTCGTGCACGTAATGCTATTGATGTCGAAAAGCGTCCCCTTTTTTGCTTTTCAACGGATCGCGATTTCAAAAGAGCAATTTGCTGTTCATCGAGCGGTATATCTTTGACCCAATACGCCAAAGTGCTTTTTGGGACCTTTACCTCCTTTAAAATCTCATTATACGAGAAACCATTTTCACGTAATTGTATGGCTCGTAATCTAGATTGTACCTTATCCATATAGTTATATAACAATATAATATCATTTTTTTAAGATTGATGCTACCATAAAACTCACAACAAAATGAAACAGAACTCTATACCAAAGGAAGTCATCTATGTCGTCGAAACGCTCGAAAAAGCGGGTTTTCAGGCATATCTTGTCGGTGGATGTACTCGCGATCTTTTTTTGGGTCGCAAACCAAAAGATTGGGATGTAACAACAAATGCAACACCTGAACAAATCATCCCGCTTTTTACAAAAACCTTTTATGAAAATGATTTCGGCACCGTTGCAGTGGTTAATGAAGAAGCAGAAGAATCATTAAAAATAATTGAAGTTACACCATACCGTGTTGAGAGCGTCTATACCGATCATCGTCATCCAGACAAAGTCCACTTCAGCGAAAAAATTGAGGATGATCTCAAACGTCGCGATTTTACTATCAATGCTGTTGCTATAAATCTATCGAAAGGAGCCATAAAAGACATAATTGATTTGTATGGGGGATTCAAGGACATAAAGGACAAAATTGTAAAAACAGTAGGAAATCCTAATGATCGCTTTACCGAGGATGCTTTACGTATGCTGCGCGCCGTCCGCTTAGCAGTCGAATTAGGTTTCACGATTAACATCGACACTGAAAAAGCTATAATCTCCAATAAAAACCTCCTTAAAAAGATATCTACTGAGCGAATTCGCGATGAATTTACAAAAATCATCATGTCTACCGAACCTAAAAAGGGAATTGAGATGCTCCAAAGACTTGGTCTTTTAAGCTTTATTGTTCCGGAATTAGAAAAGGGAATTGGTGTTGAACAGACACAAGCCCACGCTTATGATGTGTGGGAGCATCTTTTGCGATCATTACAACATGCAGCTGATAAAAATTATCCCTTAGATATCCGCCTAACAGCTTTGTTTCACGATATAGCAAAACCCCAAACACGTCGCCTTTCACGTGAAACAGGACAATTCACGTTCTATGGTCACGACGTAGTTGGTTCACGTGAAACGTCAAAAATCCTTGAAAAACTTAAGTTCCCAAGGAAAATGAGTGATAAAATCGTTAAATTGGTCCGCTGGCATATGTTTTTCTCGGATACTGAGACAATTACGCTCTCAGCCGTCCGTAGAATGGTCACTAATGTTGGTAAGGAAAACATATGGGATTTGATGGATGTACGCGTATGCGACCGTATAGGAACCGGTAGACCTAAGGAAAACCCATACCGTCTCCGCAAATATCACGCAATGATTGAAGAAGCTCTCCATGATCCTATTTCAGTTGGAATGCTTAAAATAAATGGTGCTGACCTTATGAAACTCTCAAAAATTAATCCGGGACCCAAAATAGGTTGGACATTAAATGCATTACTTGAAGAGGTCCTTGATAATCCGAAATTAAACACAAAAGAATATCTTGAAAAACGGGCGCTCGAACTTGTTGCATTGGACGAAAAAGAGTTGAAAAAACTAGGAGAAACTGCGAAAGAAACAAAAGATGAAAAAGAAGCCGAAAATGTAGCTGAAATCCGTAAGAAACACCATGTTTCATAAATAACCGTTTCTCGTGAAACGTTAAAAAATGGCCTATTTTAGGCCTTTTTTAATTATTTTACATAATTTTGCTTTTTGACCAAAACAAAACCCCGCATGAACGAGATTCTTAGAGATTAGATTAAAGAATCGCGAAACGGGGTTTGCGAAGAAGAAAAATTGTGATGAACCTACAACGTCGCCAGGGGAGACAAAAACATTTCAGACACTTATGTGTCACGATCCAAGATGGATCAAAATTATATGTGAGGTCGAATGTTTTATCTGCCAAGCCAACAAAGGGTTCGAATTATCCTCTTCAAAAAAGAGAGCTGTTTGCCCTTGCCCTATTGTTTAAAGAACAGTGGTTCTAAGAATTATTCCTCGGTTAAAATTCTTTTCCCCGTCTGAGAACTATTGTATCACATAAAGGACATTTTAAAGGACAAAAATAGTATCAACTGTGGATAACTAATCGACTCAATTATTCGAGAATAATTTCTATAGGACAGTGGTCAGAACCCATCACAGTATCCAGTATTTGAGCGCTTTTTATACGTTTTAAGATATTTTCGCTTGCAAAGAAATAATCAATTCTCCAACCAACATTACGGTCACGCGCAAATGTTTTCATATCCCAATAAGTATATTTGCCGGTTGCTTCCGGAAAAAAATTCCTAAAAACATCAGCATATTTTTCGGCAATAACTTTATCGATCCATGCGCGTTCGATTGGGAGGAATCCTGTATTCTCCTCATTTTCTTTTGGTCGAGCCAAATCAATTTCAGTATGCGCCGTATTTACGTCGCCGCAAAAAATAACTTCGTATCCGCGCTTTCTGCATTTATTTATATACAACAAAAATGCATCGTAAAAGCGTAATTTATAATCAAGGCGTTCCGGACCGCCGCCGCCATTTGGAAAATATGTATTAATAAGAACGAGTTTTTTGATTTTCGAATCATCTTTTTTACCTTTTTTGAGTGTGATATCTTCAAAAAATATGGCTAAAAACCTACCTTCTTGGTCTAATTCTGGAACACCGATACTGTATTCGACTTTTTCAACTTTAAAATCGGTTTTGACGTACACGGCAACGCCGCTGTAACCTTTTCGTAGTTTTGAATGATCAAAAAAAGATTGGTAACCGTTCGGTGTGCGGATATTTTCATCAAGCTGATCCGGATGTGCTTTCGTTTCCTGAAGACAATAAATGTCAGGGGATTCATTCAAAAACCAATCAAAAGCTCCTTTTTTTACATTGGCACGAATACCATTAACATTCCAAGAGATGATTCTCATAACCTTATTGTATCAGATTATTTTTTATCGTTATTTTTATTATGAAATTTTTTATGTACATTACGGAGTTCAGTATCGGTAAAGTGAGTATAAATCTGCGTAGTAACGATATTTGCATGACCCAAAAGCATCTGAACGGAGCGTAAATCAGCCCCATTCCTCAATAAATCTGTAGCAAACGAGTGACGAATCACGTGAGGCGTGACTTTTTTCGATATACCAGCTTTGACAGCATAATGTTTCAAAATTCGCTCGATGGAACGACTAGTGAGTCGCATTGAATCTCTGTTACGAGCTAATTTTTGACTTTTCTTAGAATTTTTTGATTCTCCTGTCTCATGTGGAATTTGTACAAAGAGAGCATCATCCATGTCTTCACGTTTATTTAAATATGTCTTGATCGCTTGGCGAGCATCTTCGGAAATAAAAACAACTCGAATTTTTTCACCTTTACCGCGAATAGGGAACTCATCTCGAGATAAATTAATGTCACGCGGCAAACTACATAGCTCTGAAACGCGCAAACCCGTCGAAAACAACAATTCCATGATCGCTTTATCACGCAAACCACGAAGTGTTGATACATCTGGAGCAGCAAAAAGACGGCTCAAATCATCAGTAGAAATGAGATCGAGAGACCTCTCGGAAACTTTTGCTAATTCAATTCTCTCAGGCGAAAGGGATTCAATATTGCGATGAGACAAATATTTCAAAAAAGACCGAAGAGCAATAAGATAATAATTCTGTGTCCTTTTTTTCATTAACGTCGGAGATTTACCTTTTTCTGGCACCGCAGTTTGACGATTCAGCCAAATTCTGAAATTTCTAACAATATCATCAGTAATTTCCGCTGGATTTTTTATATTCGTTTGTTCTAGAAAACGTGAAATATAATGATCGTAATTAGCAACAGTGCTCAAGCTTCGTCCTTTTTCTATTTCAACATATTGGAGAAATTCTGTTTTCAGTCTCGCAATTTCTGAATTCTTTCTTGCAATCTTTTTTTCAGATTGTGGAGGGATATCGTGCGACATTAATAGTAAGTATACCTCCTATAGCTATTTCAAGCGAAATTGAATCAATTACCACCTGACTATAAGTGAAAACTTGCAAAGTAAAGCTATTCATGCTATTATTGCCCGACGATGTTAACGACAAAACAGAAAAGCAAAATAATCAAGGAATCAGCAATTCACGATAAGGACACGGGTTCTCCCGAGGTTCAGATTTCGATTTTGACAAAAAAAATCGAAGAACTCGCTGATCATCTCAAGAAACACAAAAAAGACAACCACTCTCGACGTGGTTTGCTCGCCATGGTTGCAGATCGTCAATCACATTTGAATTATTTGAAGAAAAAATTTCCTCGCCGACACTCGTCTATCGCGAAAAAACTGGATTTGAAAAAATAATCTGGTTTTGCAATATTTTTCATAATTTTGCGGAGAATCTAGCTTTTTTATTAGCACGTTAACATTCAGTTTTTTAAGGAGAGCGTACTCTCGACTAGTTTTCATTATTTAATTCTAATTTTTATATTTCATGTCAGTCATTAAACACAAAGAACAGCGCGTTGGTATTTTTATCGATACGCAAAATTTATACCACACAGCAAAAAACCTTTATCACGCAAGGGTTAACTTCGGCCAAGTCGTCAAAGATGCACTCGGAGACCGATCTCTTATTCGTGCAGTCGCATACGTTATTACCACCGAAGCGGGTGATGAAAAAGCCTTTTTCGAAGCTCTCACTAAAATGGGAATCGAAGCAAAGACAAAAGATTTGCAAATTTTCGCCGGAGGAAGCAAAAAAGCTGATTGGGATGTCGGTATGGCAATCGATGCGGTAAAACTTGCACCAAAATTGGATGCAGTTGTACTCGTAACAGGTGACGGTGATTTCGTACCACTTGTTGAATATTTACAAATGCATTCTGGATGCCAAGTTGAAGCAGTGTCATTTGGTAAATCAACTTCATCAAAATTACGCGAAGCAGTAGATGATTTCATTGATCTCGATCATAACCCGCGAAAATATCTCATCGGAGGAAATGGTAATGGAGGATTATCTTCTGAAAATAGCGCTCCGAGTGGACGTCGCGGAAATTCACGCCGGAGACCACCACAACAAGCCTAAAAAAAGATATACTATAGGATATGGAGGAAAAAGATATTGATCCAAAAACAATCCGTACATACGAAAGTGATATTGCAAACGCAATACAACATCATCAGACATCACAAGCTGATATGGTAGTTGCCGCTGAAGAAAAAAAACACGAACAAGAGCAACAATCAAATGTCTTAGTCGTACATGCTGACACTGAACCAAAAGATAAAATCAAATGGGTCAAAAATACTATAATGATTCTACTGAGTCTTATCTTACTCGGGGGAGGTGCATATATCGCATACTATTTCTATATCACTAGTCCATTAACTGTAAAACAACCTTCAACCCCTGCACCAGCGCCATCGATAGTCGTATCAAGTATTATTACTCCTGACCTTCAAAAAATCCTCGACATAACTGGTCAAACTTCCGCACAAATTAGTGCCCAAACAGAAAAACTATCATTACAAAATACATTGCAGGATGGAGGTATTTTCGAAATTGTACTCGCAAAACAGGCAAGTTCAACACAAAACGGAAAGACGACTTCAGTACTCAGTCGCATAACTGGACCACAATTTATTTCAACACTTGGATTGAATCCTCCTCAGGGTTTAACAAGTTCGCTGACTAATCAATTGATGTTCGGGTTCTATTCTTCAACAACTGGAGTCAACGGTACAACAACAACTCCATTTGTAATTCTTACAAATAATTTTTTCCAAAATGCTTTTGCGGGGATGTTGAGTTGGGAACCGACAATGGCATCAGATTTTTCAGGTCTTTTTGGGGTTCAGCCTACACAATGGTCTTCAGGTAGTTTCCACGACAAACTCATAAAAAACAAAAATGTTAGAGAATTTATAGACATAAATGGGAATATTGCATTTCTCTATTCATTCATAGACAACAATACCCTCGTAATAGCGCAAAATGAAGCCGCCTTGAACGAAATCATAACTAGATTTGAAAGTAATGCATATATGCGCTAAAATGAGACTACAATAGAAAATGATTAAAAAAGACCTCGATTATTTCAAGAAAAAATTACAAAAAGAGAAAACTCTTTTGGAAGAAGAATTGAAAACTGTCGGACATAAAAATCCAAATATAAAAGGGGGATGGGAAGCTTCTCCAGAAAATCTTGATACAGACAGCGCAGATGAAAATGAAGTGGCTGATAAAATCGAAGGACTTGAAGAAAATAGTGGGATTCTAGAAAAACTTAAAAAACAACTTGCCGAAGTCGTATCTGCACTAGATCGAATCAAAAATGGAAACTATGGAGTATGTGAAATTTCAGGAGAACCAATTGAAAAAGAAAGGCTTGAAGCTAATCCATCCGCAAAGACTTGTATAAAACACATGCGCGGCTAAAACACTCCGACTGAATTTAAGTTATCAACAATTTTATCAAAATTTTATTATTTTTTCAGCAAAATTTTATCTCGTTTTGTTAAACTTACTTGATGAGTTTTTCGAAAACATACACATCTCAAATTCATGGATTACGCGCCGAAATAATTACTATAGAAGTTGACCTCTCAAACGGTTTGCATGCATTTTCGATTGTGGGACTTGGGGATAGGGCAGTTGAAGAAGCGAAAGATAGGATGTCAGCTGCAATAAAAAATTCCGGCTTCACCTCTCCAAAACAAAGAAACCAAAAAGTCGTTATAAGTCTCGCACCAGCTGATACTAAAAAAGAGGGAACATCATTTGATCTCGCTATGGCGGTTTGTTATTTATTGGCATCTGGGGATATTAAATTCGATGCTGACAAAAAAATATTTATTGGTGAATTATCACTTGAAGGTAATATCAAAACAGTTCGCGGAATTTTAGCAATGATTCGATATGCGAAAGAAAAAGGCTTCGAATCAGTCTTTGTTCCAAGAAAAAATGCCGAGGAAGCCGCTCTCATAACCGAAATTAAAATTTATCCAGTCGACTCATTGCGAAATCTTATCGACCACATATCAGGGAAAAAATGTATCAATCCTCAACCCCATACAAAAATAATAACGATTGGGAATAAAAAAAATAATAACCAAAATGAATTTCTTGATTTTGGAATGATCCATGGACAGGAAGCTGCAAAAAGAGCCCTCGAAATCGCTGCGGCAGGTAGGCATAATATAGCTATGTATGGACCTCCTGGAACGGGGAAAACAATGCTAGCAAAAGCTTTTACAGGTATATTGCCACCACTTTCAGATGAAGAAGTATTAGAGGTCACTGAAATCCATTCAATATTCACAGATCCACAAAAAAATACAAACTCCGCTGAAAATTATAGAATAATTACTTCTGCTCCATTTCGAGCGCCACATCACACTTCACCATATTCCGCGATTATTGGTGGGAGCGGTAATCCGAAACCAGGCGAAATAACACTGGCTCATCGCGGAGTCATTTTCCTCGATGAATTTACTGAATTCGACCGACGGACTATTGATTCATTGCGCCAACCAATGGAAGACAAAAAAATTACCATAACTCGAACAAAAGAGTCAGTAACATATCCAGCCGATTGTATATATGTTTTAGCAATGAATCCGTGTGGGTGCGGAGGGAAAAAATGCATATGTACAGAAAAGGAAATTAATCGCTATCATAAGAAAATAAGTGGTCCAATAGGCGACCGTATTGATATATGGATATCTGTTTCAAAAATAGAATATGAAAAATTTTCAGAGAACACAACATCTGATTCTATTAATATAAATAAAAATGATTCTGTAACAATAACTGAGCGTATTAAAAAAGCGCGTATATTTAGAAAAACAAAGATAAAAAAATCTACTATATCTAACGAAACTCTTTCCTTTTTCAATCAATTAGCTAAAAAATTTGATCTTTCTGGACGTGCATACATCAGAACGATGGATGTCTCTCGAACAATTGCTGACCTTGAACAATCAGAACAAATACAAAAACAACACATTATGGAAGCCCTCAACTATCGCCAAAAGAACTAAGAAACTACCATGAAGTCAAATCACCAAAAGGATTGCGTGCTCCGCGAATTTCAAAGTGAACGTGAGGTCCAGTTGCTTCACCTGTTTTTCCAACAAGACCAATTGCTTCGCCTTGTGTGACAGATTCACCATTAGTTACTAAGACTTTACTCATGTGTGCATAGAGGGTTTGTGTACCATTAGGATGATTGATAACGACATAATTTCCATAACCGCCGTTCCATCCTCCATTTTGGATGCTAATAATAACAATTCCATTCGCAGAAGCTAGAATTGGAGTGCCTTTTGGTGCGGCTAAATCAACTGCATTATAACCATGAATACCTTGCGTTTCTATACCATGAACAAGAGGCAACGCATAATATCCGGGATAATAAGGTCCGTTGGTATTATGTGCTGGCTCAGTTCCTGGTGCACCCCATCGCGATTTTGCAGGAACATGGCCTTTACTTTTCGAACTTCCTGAACCGCTCAAATTTGAACCTGATGGAGGACTCTGAATTCCATCGAGAGTTGCGTCGGGAATAATAATCGTATCACCGGGATTTAAAGTCGATGTTAAATCAATATCGTTATATTGCAAAATGTCCTGCTGATCTACACCATAATGACTAGCGATATTCTGAACAGAATCACCTTTTTTTATGGTATATTGAATACCAGAAACCGGGAGAATAACAAGAGTTTCTCCTGCCTGAAGCGGAACTGTTCGATCAAGATTGTTCATCCATACAATTGTGTTAACTGAAACACCAAAAAGTCCTGCAATTTCAGAAAGAGTATCTCCGGAACGGACAACATATGTACTGATTTGAGTATTTGTCGTTGTCGCAACTGAACACGGGTCAATCTCAGAAGAAATTGTATTATCGTTTGTCGTTGGTACCGAACAATCCGGTATCGGAGTAAGATCAGGATTAACCGCCGCAACTAAAACATTATTTTGGTCATCATTTCCGTCTCCAGACGTCATACCTGTTGAATCAGTAGAAGATGACGTTGAAGATGTAACATCATCTGCAATTGCTTGGTTTGGACCAAGATTAGAAACGCTGCCCGATATATCCGCCATTAGTGAAGAAAAAAAGCCCGCATGTGCAACAGCGGGACTGATAAAAATATTTAAAATAAGGCTAAAAATAAGGAAAAACGCAGAAAACATATGCATAAAATAACCTTTTGTGGAGGTTTTTGATTGTGAAGTAGACTTGATTGTATTGTGAGAAAAAAATTTCATAACAGAAACGGGTCGAGCGGAAGGTCTATCTTTCAATCGTAGAAGTAAGTCGGTAATTCAGTATCATAAGAATATGGCTCCGTATAGCCATTTTATAGTCTTGACCAAGAGGTCTCGATAAGCTACTCATATAGGGTATCAGTCAGGTTTTTATTGTCAATCGTCCATTGTGGTATAGTATTTGTATGTTAAACGAGCGCCAAGAAGAAGCGGTTGCAACAACCGAGGGTCCTTTACTTATACTTGCCGGCGCAGGTGCCGGAAAAACCAAGACAGTGACTCATAGAATCATGAATTTAATAAGTAAGGGAATAAATCCTCGAAATATTTTAGCTATCACTTTTACAAATAAAGCAGCAAAAGAGATGCGGGAACGTGTGGATAACCTTCTTTCCGAAGATAACGCCACAAATCGACCGGTTTACATGCAAGATAGGCCATTTGTTAGTACATTTCATGCCCTTGGTGTTCACATTATCAAGGAACAGAGCCATAAAATTGGTCTGGCGCGACATTTTACAATATATGACCGAAGCGATTCTAAACGTGCAATTAAGGAAGCCGTCGAAAGTTTGAACTTGGATCCAAAACAATTCGAACCTGGAATCATTTTAAATAAAATTTCGCGTGAAAAAGGTGACGGCGTCACCAATAATACATTTCGTGAAAAAATTCATGATTATTTCTCCGAAGTCGTCGCCGACGTATGGGATCGCTACGAAGCAACACTCAAAAAAGAAAAATCTCTCGATTTTGACGATTTATTGCTGAAAGCGATGCTTTTTTTGAAAAATTACCCTGAAATTCGAGATTACTATTCTTCATTGTGGAAATATATTCACGTTGATGAATATCAAGATACAAATAAAGTCCAATATGACATCGTAAAACTACTCACTGACAAACATAAAAATATTTGCGTTGTCGGGGATATAGATCAGAATATTTACAGCTGGCGTGGAGCAACGATCCATAATATTTTGAACTTTGAAAAGGACTATCCGATGGCAAAAATCATTTTGCTTGAGCAAAATTATCGTTCGACACAAACAATTTTGTCGGCTGCTAATAATGTTATCGAAAAAAATAAATTACGCCGCGATAAAACCCTGTTTACGAAAAATAGCGAAGGTGAAAAAATTGATTTAACCGTCACGTATACCGAAGCCGATGAAGCTCAAGCAATTGTTGAGAAAATAATGGGCATTATTGCGCTGGAAGATGGTAAACGAAAGACCGAACCAAGAGAAATCGCTATTTTATACCGCGCGAATTTTCAATCACGTACACTTGAAGAAGCTTTCTTAAAAAATGAAGTGCCATACCAAATACTTGGTACACGATTCTTCGACCGAAAGGAGATAAAAGATGTTTTATCATTCATTCGTGCATCTTTAAACAGAGAAAGTGCTGCGGATATGGTTCGTATTATAAATGTTCCTCCACGAGGCATCGGCAAAGCGACAATGATGAAAGTTTTAGCCCACCAAATAGATACGCTTGGGCCTGCACTCAAGACAAAAGCGACTGCATTTTTAGCACTCCTTGACCGTATAAAAAAAGTTGCAGAAACAGAGACTCCATCACAACTGGTAAAATACGTCATGCGTGAAACAGGCCTTGAAAAAGCTCTCAAAGACGGTACCGCCGAAGACCAAGAAAAGCTTGAAAACCTTAGGGAATTGGTGTCTGTGGCAGCCCAATACGATAGTTTGGACACAAAAGTTTCAGATGAAATTGGAACTGTAAATGAAGAAAATAAAGACGAGTCGCCACAAATGACGGCTGTCGAAAAACTTTTAGAAAATGCATCCCTAGCAACCGATCAAGACGAACTTGAAAAAGATAATAATGCCGTAAAATTAATGACGGTTCACGCGTCAAAGGGTTTGGAATTTGATTATGTTTTTATATCCGGACTTGAGGAAGATTTGTTTCCACACAAACGATTAAACGAAGGGTCAGTGACACAGGGGGAAGAAGAGGAGGAGCGCCGACTTTTTTATGTCGCTCTCACACGTGCCCGAAAAAAAATATTTCTTTCATGGGCACAAATCCGCACAATTTTCGGGTCGCAAAAAATAAATACTCCATCACAATTCATAACAGACATTGGCCCGAATCTAATTGAAGAAGGTTTTGAAGATAAACCTGTTCGACGATCCTTCTTTATTAATTTCTAACTCTGCTACAATACTATTATGTCTTTTATAGCAAAAAAATCTCTCGGACAAAATTTCCTCAATGCACCACATATTGCAGATATGATGGTTAAAACCTTAGGAATAAAAACAAGCGATACAGTATTTGAAGTTGGACCAGGGAAAGGTGCACTAACTTCGGTATTACTAAAAGACAAAGCGCGTGTTATTGCAATAGAAAAAGACATTCGCTCAGTTGAATTTTTACAACAAACATTTCATTCGCAAATAAAGGACGAAAATCTGCAAATCATTTACAGTGATGTCCTTGAATTTAATCCTGAAAAAATTTCAGGCGACTATGTCATTGCCGCAAATATTCCGTATTACATTACTGGTGAATTTTTGAGAAAATTTTTGGAATCAACACATCAACCAAAAAAAATGATACTCATGCTTCAAAAAGAAGTCGCCGAAAGGATTGCAAACAATAAAAAAGAAAGTATTCTCTCAATTAGCGTCAAAGTTTACGGAAAACCAAGCTATATTGAGACCGTGCCAGCACACTATTTTCAACCTGAACCTAACGTAGATTCAGCTGTACTGTTCATTGATGCAATTTCAAAAGACTTCTTTACGCAAAATAACCTTACAGAGAGTCATTTTTTCACTATTTTGAAAGCTGGATTTGCCCATAAACGAAAAGTTCTCATAAAAAACCTTGAAAAAGAGGCTGGGAAAGAATTTTTGAAAAGAATATGGAATAAAATTGGAATCTCGCCAAATATCCGCGCGGAAGAATTGACATTAGAAAACTGGGGACAAATCACATCTTTCATTGCCAATCCCAATTTGCTATAATTTACCAAGCTTTTCAAGCGTTGCCGTAAAGCTTTGAAATATATCAAAGTGCAAAAATTAAGCGCAAAAAATATCATTTTGATTGCGAGCGCAGCCGCCATTATTGGGGTAGCTTTCGTTGTGTCGAGATACGAAAATCCATCTTATACAGTTTCAACACAAAATAGGCAGAACAGCATACGACTTCCGATTATAACAGCTTCAGCGACTTCAACAAACGATATTATTTCCTATAACAACAACTGGGAGAAAACGCTTTCAAAGGCATCCGGTTCATGGGGAATAACAAGTTCTTCAACAATCGCATCAAGTGCACCACTAACACCAACAGATCGTTTTGGGGAGGAACTTTTTGGACTCTATTCACAAGCACAAAATTCCGGACAAGATGTAACTGACCCCTCAGTTCAACAAGCTATTGTTGGAAAAGTGTTGGCAGATAGAACAGTATTACCAATACCAAAAGTCTATACTCTCAAAGATTTGAAAATCACTCTAGACAATAGCACCACGAGTCTGACTGCATACGGAAATGCTGCAGGCCTCGTCTATGTTGAAAATTTTATCCAACATACAGATGAATTAGATATTGTTCAAAACAGTCTTGATAATAATGATCCAACGGTGCTTAAACAGCTAGACCCGATCATTGCAGAATACCAAGCAATTCTCAATGGGGAACTCACTGTTACTGTACCAACTGCAATGGAAAATTTTCATCTTGAATTAGTAAACGCATTCAATGAATTAATATTTGCTGACCAAGGATTCCAGAAAACATATTCCGATGGGTTAACAAGTCTAAATAGTTTGAGCACATACCAGCAAGGTTACAGCGATTTAGACTCAGCATTGACCGGCATCGAGACACGCCTCAATCTCGCCGGAATAACATATACGCTTCAACAACCGGGAATCATATTTACTTATAAACCACAATGAAAAATATAATCTCACAAAAAATAATCCTCGGGGTAGTTGCAGCGATTTTCGTATTTTCAACAGGTATTTTTATTACACCCCAGAAAGCAAAAGCCCAGTGGGTTGTCACTGATATTGGCAACACTATTCAAGATACTTTATCTGCACTCGAAAATGCTGTAACCGCTGGAGCAACACTTGGTACAAACATTCAGACAACAGTCTTGAATAAAATCGCGACTGCAATTGCCAAACAGCTTCTGATGCAAATTACTAACGAAGTCATCAGTTGGATTAATTCAGGATTTAACGGTAACCCTTCATTTATCCAAAATCCTACAGCATTTTTTGAAAATATTGGTGATCAGGCGACCGGAGCATTTATTTCACAAAACGGTGCATTGTCGTCATTATGTAGTCCATTTAGTCTACAAATTCGTCTGGCAATAGCCCAACAACAGCAGCAAAATGACGGCTATGGAAATCAAAATCAGTACGCATGTACTCTTTCTACTATTATTCAAAACACGACCAATGCGGTTAACGGAGGAGTAGGAGTTTCAGTCCAAGGTTTTGTTGGTGGTGATTTTAGCCAAGGAGGATGGCCCGCATTTGAAGCTCTTGTCACACAACCTCAAAATACTCCAAACGGAGCTTACTTGACCGCCGAAGATCAACTTCAACAACAAATTGCTGCACAAACTACACAAAAACAAAATGAATTAAATCAGGGAAGTGGATTCCTTTCGTGGGAATCATGTACTCCTAACTCAGGTAATGGGACAACAAATAATTCTGCGAACACTGGCACTAATAATTCCCAAACAACTAATACGTCTCAAGATTCAGCACTACAGCAGCAAATAACTCAATTGCAGACACAAATTACAACTATTAATCAACAAATTGCTGCCGACCAACAACAAATACCTCAAAGCAACTCAGCACTTTCAGCAAATTGTACTGCTTATGATGGAAGTTTTCTTAGTAGCGATCCAATATGTGTAAGTCTACAAACAAAAGTTCAAAACCTAGAAAGTGAAGTTACAAATCTCAACAGTCAAATCCCTACATTACAAAACCAAATCACAACACTAGAAAGCCAACAACAAGCTACCGTAAATTCGAATCTAAATAACTCATATAATACATCCGCTGAAAATGATCCAAACCAGACATGTAGTATTCAAACTCCTGGTAGCGTTATTTCTGCAACACTCAATAAACATCTCGCCGTCCCTACAGAAAATCTCGAACTCGCAAACAGTATTGACGATATTATCAATGCAGCCTTTTCTGAACTCGTTGTTGTCGCACTCCAAAAAGGTCTAACCTCAGTCACCAGCACTTCAAATGGAGGTTCTTCATATTTGCAATCAGCAATTACGAGTGCTAATTCACAATCTTTCTCGAGCACGCGAAACACTCTGCTTAATACAGTCACACCATATCTCGACAATGCAAAAACAGTCGACGCAAACTACAGCACTGCCCTAAACCTCATACTCACTGCAAGTTCAACGATTGGTAATGCTTTGTCGTGCTATCAAAATATTGGCCAAGGAACAACGACGTCTTCATTTTGGGGTAACGGTCCGACGACCCTCCAAAATACTTTAACTACAACAGTTATTCCTCTAGCTGAATTGACGATGTCCGAAGGCGGTACCGCAAGCACAACTGATGGACAATATCAGCAAATGTATCAGCAAATTCTCAATGCAACAACGTTGTCCGATCTCAATAATCCCGAACAGACCCTCACAAGCATTTCAACCAGTGGAGGATTCCCGACCACGGCAACCGTGAAAGCTTCGGCAAACGATTTGTCGAGTGTAGAATCGACGATTAATCCGATACAACAGCAGGCACAAAGTTCATTGCAACAATGCCGATCCCTCACTGGTTCAACAAATGGAACAACAGGAACGACGTCGACAACGACATATGGGGGATAAAAAATATTAAAACATGAAACAAAGGTCGACAAAAATTATCGCTTCACTCCTTCTTCTCATTCCAATTGTGGTGGCTGTTGCGCCGCATCCAGCCCACGCTTTTTTTGGTTTCAGCGAAGACGACATTTTTTGGATAACCGCATGGTTAAGTGAAATTGAAATGGCTTTGGCTGGCGGATTGTTGGCGATAGTCGGATCACTTTTGAATGCGACAATGACGGCAACTTTGCATATGTCGACAATTGTCAACAATACTCCGGCGATTGGAGTTGCGTGGACAACTATTCGTGATTTTGGAAGCGTCTTTATTATATTTATGTTGCTCGATGTATCAATTCGAATGATTCTGGGTGGAGGTGAAAGCGTCGGAAAACTCATAAAAAACATTGTAATCGCAGGAATCCTCATTAATTTCAGCTTATTCTTCACAAAACTTGCAGTCGACGCTTCAAACATCATTTCACTTTCCTTTTATACCGCGATTGCACCTACTGGGTTGGTTCAAAACAGCACAACATCAGTAAACAATTCAAATAGTCTTGGAGGATCGCTTGTAGGTCTTGTATCTCAAGCTTTCAATGACGGTGGGCTTTCAAATGTCTTCATGCAAAGTCTCGATCTCCAAGGATTCGCAAATTCTGCACCCGCGGCAAACACCCTAACGAGTTCGACAAGCACTGTTTCACAAGGCGGTATTTCATACTGGAACATAACCCTGGCAAATACCGGCGGTGCGATTTTGATGTTTTTCGCCGCAATCAGTTTCCTCGCTGCAACAGTTGCCTTCGCAGTACGAATTGGCGTGCTCGTCTTGCTCATGGCTTTCTCACCAATTCTTTTTATCGGCATGATATTCCCAGATTTGGAACAATATAGAAAAAAATGGAGCAAGATGTTATATGCAATGTGTTTGTTTATGCCAGTTTATCTCCTCCTTATGTATGTCGCAATGAGCGTACTTAATGATCCGCATTTCTTTGATTTTGCAAAAGCAACTACAAGCACCACAAATCTTACTGGCGGTGTCGCCGGTTCTCTAATCGGAGCAAATACCATCGGGACCGTCTTGCAATACATTATCGCCATTTTCCTCATCAATGCACCGCTAATGGCGGCGATATCTATCGCGAGCGAAGGCGCTGATTTTGTCGGAGACATGATGAAAAAAGTCTCGAAGTGGGGACAGGGTGCGATTTCAGGAAGCCAGAAGTGGGCTGTTCAGAGAGGTTGGCGCGAAACAGGGGGGCGCGCGGCGAATGTTTTGGCAAACAATGAAAGATTTAAAGATATTGCAGGTAATAGATTCTTGGGTGGTTTAGCATTAAAAGCTACTCGTGGGGTTGCTGGAAGTTATAATGAAAATCTAGAAAAGAAAACGAAAGAAAGGGAAAAATTTGCTGAATCACTTGGTCATAATGAACGAAAAATGGCAGCTGAAGAAGCAACCCTCAGAGCACACAAAACACAACTTGCTCAATATAACCAACAACTTGCATCAGCAAAACAAGCGGCAGGTAATAACCCTGCACTATGGTCACCTGCAGCAGCTTCTGCTATAGCAATACTTGAAGCAAATATTGGCAATACCAAGGGCGATATTAACGCTTCTGAAAAAAGAGCTCTTAACATCGATACTAAGAGACAGCGTCGATACGCTCAAAGGACAAAAAGTGGTTTGCTTAATCGTGTTTTGAGAAATGACGCCGCTTCTGCAAAAGTTGAAATATCTGTAATTAAAAAGAAAATTAAGGATACCGAGGAAGACCTTAAAGAAAATAAAGAAGGTTTAAAGAGAATTGACGGGGCAATAAAAAACACTAATAATGGCGCCGGAAATGATGTTCAGTTAGCTGAAAAAACAAGATTACTTACTAAAATTGCAGAAGCAACTGAGACAATTAATGAACACAAAGATGACATCGGTCAATTAGAATTAGTAAAATAAAATTATGAAATTTGATCAGAATACAATAGAAGAAAAAATTAAATCATTGCCTGATGAAATACAAGTTGCAATGATCGCTCCTGAAATACCTGAAAAAATTCAAGATATAGCTAATAAATACTCTTTGAATATTGAACAGACGGGAATCATTATGGACATTACAAGTTATGTAATGATAGGTTTAGTTCCATCAAAAAATTTTGCAAGTGAACTTTCAAAAGAAATCCAAATAAATCCTGAAGAAGCGAATAATATTGCCAAAGATATAAATGATGAAATTTTCTTAGGAATAAAAGAATCCCTTAAAAAAATTGAAGACCAAAGAGAGAAAGAGAACTCGGCTGACGCCGATCTCGCTCATGCAGGCGGTATCAACGTAGAAAAAAGTGGGGCTTCTGAAGACGTTCTTTCGGCCAGTCGCCCAACCCCAACAACAAACGCAAACGCCCAATTATCAGCAGCAATAACACTCGACGCCATCGAAAACCCTCCAGCATTCGTGGACAGGCTTTTGACAGGAACCTCGACAAGTATCAATGAAACTGTGGTGAAAACCGCGATAGATATACCTGTAAAACCAACGTCTTCACAAACAATTGTGCCACCAAAACCTCCTACACCCTCGGCTCCAAAAATCGACCCGTATCGCGAACCAATTCAATAAACCCTTAAATAGAGACATGCTATAATAAACGCATGCAGTTCCAGGTTCCACAATTCATCGAAATCGAAGATAAAATTTTCGGGCCATTCACCCTGAAGCAGTTTATTTATGCCGCCGGAGGCGCCGGAATTTCCTTCGTTATATATGAATTTGTGCCATTCATCGTCGCAATTCCGATCATCCTCTGTATTCTTGCGTTCTCATGGGCATTGGGTTGGTACAAACCAAATGGCAAACCATTTATAAATATGATGGAATCTGCTTTCAAATATTTCTTTACGAGCAAACTCTATATTTGGAAAAAAGTTGATCGTCGTCCAGAAGTGGGCAAAGCAAAAACAGCAGGGGAAGCGGCGGCGGCGGAAGCAGAAGCGGCAAAAAAATATGCCGGCATCATGGTTCCCAAAATATCCGACAGTAGATTAAAAGATTTAGCATGGAGTCTTGATATAAAAGAAAGCATGTATTCGGACAAGAGTCAGAAATAGCTGAAAAAATAAACGCGAAAATAAAATGGCAACCGCATCAAAAACAACACAAGAGTTTGTACCAATCAAAGAAATCCGTGATGGAGTCGTTGTGTTAAACGACGGTTCATTACGAGCGCTCGTTCTGGCATCGTCCCTAAACTTCGCCCTCAAATCGAGCGATGAGCAGAATTCCATCATTTTCCAATTCCAAAACTTCCTCAATTCGCTTGATTTTTCAGTGCAAATTTTCGTCCAATCAAAACGTCTCGACATTCGACCGTATATTGCACTCCTTGAAGGTCAGTACAAAGAGCAAACTATCGAATTGATGAAAATCCAGACACGCGAATACATTGAATTCATTAAAACGTTCGTCGATAATTCGAGCATCATGACGAAAAGTTTCTTTGTCGTCATTCCATATTCTCCAACAACAATAAATACAAGCAAAAATCCGCTCGGCGGAATCAGTGGCGTAAAAGGCCTACTTGGCGGAAAAAAAGGCACTCCTGCACAAAAAACAGCACAAACAAATACAGAATTCGAGGAATACCGCAGCCAATTAGAACAACGTGTCGGTGTAGTCGAGCAAGGATTGACGCGATGCGGTATTCGCGTAGCAGAACTCGGAACCGAAGAAGTGGTAGAATTGTTCTATAAAATCTTCAACCCCGGCGACACAGAAAAACCGATTCAAATAAATTAACGCGATATAATCAACAAAAATATGAGCTTTATTGGAAAAATGTTTGGAAAAAAGAAAGATGAATCGCCGATTACGTCGCTTTTGCCGCAGGAAATTTACGAGCAGGGAGTACTCGAATTGAAAGATATTATTGCCCCATCTGCCCTTAAAATTAGTCCTAAAGAACTCAATCTCGGTGAAAAAGTAGCACGAACATTTTTCGTCATTTCGTATCCACGCTTTTTGACCGATTCATGGTTTGCACCAATCATAAACCTCGATAAAATCTTTAATATTTCGATTTTCATCCATCCTGTCGACACAGCGAAAATTCTCCACCATTTCCAGAAAAAAGTGGCCGAAGTCCAGAGTCAAATCAATCAACGTGAAGAAAAAGGCCTCGTCCGTGATCCAATGCTTGACACCGCGTACCAAGATTTGGAATCTTTACGCGACAATTTGATGCAGGCTCAAGAGAAAATTTTTGATGTTGGCGTATATCTGACAGTTTACGGCGACAATGACGCCGAGCTCGACAAAACAGAATCTGAAATCAAATCGATTTTGGAATCAAAACTTGTATATGTCAAACCAGCACTCTTCCAGCAAGAAGATGCGTACAAGAGTGTTCTACCGATAGGGGACGACAAATTAATGGTACATTCAAAATTAAATTCATCACCATTATCGTCGCTTTTTCCATTCGTTTCATTCGACCTCACTTCGGATAAAGGAATTCTGTATGGAATCAACCGACATAATTCGTCGCTTGTTTTATTTGACCGTTTTTTGCTCGAAAACTACAATTCCGTGACATTCGCAAAATCTGGATCCGGAAAATCATACGCGACGAAATTGGAAATTTTGCGAACACTCATGTTTGACACGGACGTCCTCGTCATTGATCCTGAACGCGAATATGAATATATGGCTGAAGCAGTCGGTGGAAAATCCTTCAATATTTCCCTCAACTCGGAAAATCATATCAATCCTTTCGATTTGCCAGTTGCACGCGAAGACGAATCGGCCGCTGACGTTCTCCGTTCAAACATTATCAACCTCGTTGGTTTGTTCCGTATTATGTTCGGAGGATTAACCCAAGAAGAAGACGCGATCGTCGACCGAGCAATTACCGAAACATACGCATTAAAAGACATTACAGCCGAATCCGATTTCAGAAATGTAGATCCGCCGCTTCTTTCCGACTTTGAATTGGTGCTCGCTGGCATGGAAGGTGCAGAATCACTCGTAGAACGACTGACAAAATACACAAAGGGAACATGGGCTGGCTTCATCAATCGCCCAACAAATGTGGACATCAATAAAAAAATGGTCGTTTTCTCTATCCGAGACATGGAAGACGAATTGAAACCGGTTGCTATGTATATCGTCACGCATTATATATGGAACGCTGTACGTCGCGAACTGAAGAAGCGTCTGCTCGTCATCGACGAGGCATGGTGGATGATGAAATCCGAAGACACCGCTTCATTCCTTCTCAGTTTGGCAAAACGAGGACGTAAATATTATCTCGGCCTCGCCACAATTACTCAAGACGTGGACGACTTCTTGAGCTCCCCATACGGAATGCCGATTATTACAAACTCCTCGATCCAGATGCTCATGCGACAATCGCCGACGTCGATGGATAAAATCCAGAAAACATTCAACCTCACCGACGAGGAAAAATATCTGCTTCTCGAATCGGGAGTGGGCGAAGGCATATTCTTCGTCGGACTCAAACATGTCGCAATTAAAATCATCGCTTCATATACGGAGGATCAGATTGTGACGACAAATCCAGCGCAGTTGCTCGCAATGAAAAAATCAAAATTGGATTTGGAGATGAGCGGAAATGGCGCCGGAACACCAAGTCCGACACCAACAGCTGCATCAAAAATCGCTTAAATTACACTTTATTACGTATGCGAAAACCATTTACACCAAAAGGCTGGAGGAATTTTAAAATAATTGCTGGTGTTATTGATTTTGTTCAAATTATCGTCGATTTCATTCCAGGGCTTGGTGAAGCAGCAAATGAAATTATTGATATTGTCATAGGAATCAGTCTTGGCTTGATTTATTGGTTCAAAAGAGCAATTACCTTATCGGCGCTTATTGCTCTCATTGTTTCTTTTTTGGGAGAAGAAGTGACTGTGGCAGCAGCGCCTTTATGGGTACTCGATGTCTGGTATACACAGACTGGCGCCCCACCTTCGGAGCCAGAACAAGTAGGAGCTGTCGCAGGTTCATATGCAATAACAAACAGCCTTGGTTATGATCCGGAAGGTCCTCTACATCAGACTGTTGCTGGAAACACTGTTCGGATTCCTGATAATGCACGACAAAAACCTCTTAATATAAAGGAAAATGGGGTAAGTGTACGTCTTCCAAATTCATAATCCCCAGCTTATGCATTAATAAGTGTGGTAAAATAAAGCCAATGAAAAAGGCTATTTTTGCAAGCACTTTTGTTTTATTTTTCTCCTTTATTGCAGTTTTTTTTCTTGTACATTCTCCGGTACACGCCCAAACAATTGGAACGGTATCGCTCGACGGAATTGACATAGGTTCAAGTCCAGCAAATCCGGCCCCAGGATCAAGCGTCACTGTCAGTCTCAATAGTTATTCAATTGATTTGAGTGGAGCAAATATTTCATGGACTGTAAACGGAAAAATAATGACGAAAGGTACGGGAATTGAATCAATAGTCGTCACAGCACCTCCAACAGGTCAAACTCTTCAAATAATGGCGAGTATAAATACTTTACAAGGAGCCACTATACAAAAATTAATTTCTGTAACATCTGGTTCTGTGGATATTGTGTGGGAAACCAGTGGATATGTTCCACCTCTCTATCAAGGCAAGACTCCTTTTGTCTATCAAAATAGCGTAACCTTCATCGCAATGCCGCAACTCACTGACTCAAAAGGAAACCCTATCAATCCAAAAAACCTTATATATCAATGGAAGGAAAATACTTTTGTACTTGGAAGCCAATCGGGTTATGGAAAACAAAGCCTCACAGTAACAGGATCTGTCATCGCCGAACCACTCAATATTGATGTAACTGTCACATCCGCAGACGGATCTGAGCATGCCGAATCACAAATTAAACTTCAACCTCAATCTCCATCGATTCTCTTCTACGAAGACGATCCTTTGTATGGTGTACTGTATAATAATGCCATTGTCGGGACATTGAATCTTATTCATAACCAAACAAAAATCATTGCAGCTCCGTTTGGTTTTGATATTTCGGCACCAGGTCTCGGTTATAATTGGAGCATAAACGGCGTCTCTCAAACCAATTTATCTTCAAGTCAGAGCGTTGTCCTCGGAGTAAATCAAGGGCAGCAGGGAAGTTCGAATATTGATTTAACTATGCAAAATAGTGGTCAGAATATTCTCCAAGGATCAGAATCGTCCTTTACAGCCGCATTCACAAACCAAACAACAGCGACAAGCACGAATATATTTTAACTAGTATGAAAAAAATCATTTATACAATATTACTTTCAGCAATAACATTTTCACCGGTCATTTTACCTTCGGCCACTTTTGCACAAACACAAACAGCAGTTGCACCAGGCTCAAGCGAATTTGGTCCAGCTGCAACACCACCTAATTACACACTTCTTGCTCCACTTCCTTGCGTCGGAACATCAAACGGAACAACATGTACCAACGTAAACGGATCGAGCCAAGTAACAAGCATTAGTTTACAAAATTATCTTATATATCTCTTCAAATTACTCATTGCTGTAGCTGTGTTTCTGGCTGTAATTATGATTATATTCGGCGGTTTCAAATATATGACGACTGAAGCTTTTTCAGGAAAAAGTGATGCCCGTGCAACAATCGAACATGCCGTAGAAGGTCTTCTCCTCGCACTTGCCTCGTACCTCATTCTCTATACTATTAACCCAAACTTTGTAAACATAAGCAACGTCGCCATTCCAAAATTAAATGTTTCTGCAACCTCAACTGCACCGAGTCAGGTCGTTACTGTTGATGGGAGTGGAAATTGTCATGCTGCTGGTCAGATTCCAACGCGTGCAAATATAGTACCGTGTCCTCCAGGCCAAGGTACTCAACCAACAACATCTGCCCCTGCTTCTGCTGGTAATGGAGGCACTACAAATAATTATAATAGCCGAACAGGAAAAAGTACCACGGTAAACAACAGTCCTGCATATAATACAAACCCTAACGGAACTGTAGTTCTTCCGGCTCCTGGAACAAATATATGTACAACCCACGGTTACAATAGTAGAACACATAGCGTAACAACTACAACTTATCCTTGTGATAGTAATGGAAACGCCTTATAAATATGTCTAAAAAAACTTTCATATTGATCGTACTTATAATCCTCATCGCTCTCGGCGGTGGTTATTATTGGTTTTTTGTTAGAGTACCGTCTCTTTCAGTCAACACAAACACTACAAATAATCAAAATTCCGGCAATGGTATATTTGCTCCGTTTGGTAATATACATCAATCAAGCACGACTCCTACAACCATAAATTCTTCAACTACAATTACAACTTCGACTACACCGACCGCTATTACAGTCCCGACCTTGCGTGAAATTTCAACTATGCCGGTTGGTGGCATGATGTCTTCGACAACAGCTAGTACGACTATCTTACGTTGGATAGACCGCGGTACAGGACATGTATACCAAGCATACGGCGATAATACAGCAATCACTGAGATTTCAAATACGACAATACCAATGATATACAATTCATATTGGAATACTGCGGCTAATTCATTTATTTTCACTTCACTATCTGACACAAACAGTGGTGTTGCTAATTTCTATACAACACTCACACTAAATTCTATATCGGCATCAACGAGCTCATCTACAGCGCAAGTCACACAATACTCTCTCGCTGGATCACCTTTATCACCAGAAACATTAACACTGACCGCTTCACCTTCTCTTGGAAAAACTGGTAATCAGGTTCTGACACTTCTTGATGATGGAAACGGGGGAGCTGCTGGATATATTTCTAATTTCGATGGTTCAAAGAAAACACAAATTTTCGACACACCATTACAACAGGTCAACGTTCAATGGCCAGCTACGAGTACTATAGCCATAACCACAAAAGGAACCGCTTTTGGAACTGGATTTCTTTATTATGTAAATACAAAAAATGGTAATTTTACTAAAATAATTGGAAATATTGACGGACTTTCGACATTGGTAAATTCAAATGCAACAGAAGTACTCTATTCACATAGCAATAACACAAACACTGGTATTGTGACATCTATATATAATACAGCGACAAACCAGAGCCAGGATCTACCATTCGACACCTTAGCTGAAAAATGTGTCTGGAGTAAATTACAGAATACAGTTATTTATTGCGCTATTCCTTCAAATATACCTTCCGCGGCATACCCTGACTCATGGTATCAAGGAACTGTATCATTCAACGATACGTTATGGGAAATTGATACTACTACTGGAGATGTTCATGAACTTGTTGACCTAACAAAAACTGCGGGACAACCGATAGATGCTGAAAATCTGCAATTGAGTCCTAATGAAAACCTCCTTTATTTCATAAATAAAACAAACCTTTCTCTGTGGTCGTTTGATTTGAACGCTATTTAATCGATAGTGATGAAAAATTAGAATTTTTCTGCTTCCAATTCCTTCAAAACTTTTGGTTCACCCTCCATTGCAATGCGTCGACGTACATAAAATTCCTGTCCGAGAGTAAAAAGGTTTGTTGTTATCCAGTAAAGTGACAATACGCCCGACAAACGGTATGAAATGATGAAAATAATAACAGGGAAGATGTATTTCATTTGTTTTGTCATATTCTGGGCCATATCAGTCTGCGAAGCTGCGACTTTCGCGTTACCAGTTTTCTGTACTGGTGACGTTTTCTTCATCTGACGCAGAGAAAATTCCAACTGCAGATATTGCGCGACTGCTGCAGCGAGAGATAAAACGATACTGCTTTTTGTCACATTAAATAGTCCGAGAAATTCAATCTTTATAACTGGAATTGTGACAAAATGATACAAAATAGCCGTATTCACCACCGGAAGACCTGATCGTATAAATACAGAGTAAAGCGCGTACATGATCGGCAACTGGATAAACAACAAAAGCACGCTTGAAAAAGGATTTACACCGTTATTTTTATAGACTTCGAGAGTTTTTGTACCTTGAAGTTGTTTTTCGTCCTTATACTTAAGCCTTATTTCATCAAGCTGCGGCTGGATTTCGCGCATTTTTATCTGGGCAATGATGGCTTTACGTGAAAGAGGGAATAAAATCAAACGAACTATGATTGTAAAGAGAACAACCGCCACTCCGGCATCAATAATGTGCGGCGCTAGTGAAATAAGTCCAATAAGACCATTATAGAGCGGCCAAAAAATAACTGTATTGTAAAGATAGCCGAACATAATGATTATGTGTATTGTTATTGTACTTTAGAAGCGATTTTTTTCATAATTCCAGCTTTATCGAAGATGTTTCCGATGATTGAACGTAATTCCGGTTGTTTTAATTTAACTGCTTCAGGTTTTATGAGAACAACAACAAAAAATCCTTCGATAACATGAGGAAGTAGGGAAGAGATGCCTGTATAAACCTTGCGACGTGCGCTATTCCGCTCTACAGCTGTTTTAAAGTATTTTTTTGAAGCAGATACCGCAAATTTACTTTTTTGTGAAGCTTGCCCTGAAATTTTCGACGATGAAATAACTTTTATACTTACCAATGGAGAATGAAACGACCGACCAGCGATCGTTTCTTCAAAAAACTCGGTGGTCAGTCGTCTATTTGCCGGAAGCATGGCTTTTACTTCGTCTTTTTTATGGAGACGTTTTTGCGTCCTTTCTGACGGCGGCGCTTGAGAACTCGCTTACCTGCAGGTGTGCGTTTGCGCACCAAAAATCCGTGAGACTTTGCGCGCTTTCGTTTCTTTGGGTTGTATGTGAATGACATAGTGGAGCAACTATATAGTAAAGTCAGAAAAAAGACAAGGGTAAGGTTAAAAGTGGAATAAAAATGAAAAAAGGAGAAATGAAAAATATAAGAAAAAAATTTCAAGACAATCCACAGGTTATCAACATAGTTATAAACTTTCCGCAAGTTCCCTAAAAGACAAGGAAGTATATAATGTTTTCACCTATGAATGACTTTGCTCAACTATGGGAAGGGGTACTGGTAGAGGTCCAGGGTGCCACTTCAAAAAACAACTTTTCCACATGGTTTGGCGGTACCCGCATCATCAAAATAGAGGAGGGGGTAGTCCATTTGGGAGTTCCGAGCCCATTTGCCTATGATTGGCTCTCTGGTAAGTTCCATAATGAGATTCTAAGAGCTCTCCGCAAGCTCAATGATCATGTTCGTGCACTTGAATACACTATTGTAAAAGAAGATGCACGAAAAAAAGCCGAGGAAAAGAAAAAACTACAAGAAGCTACGCCGACTATTTCAATGCCGCTCGAAAATTATTACATAGACAAAGAAGACAATCTTAATCCGCGATATACCTTCGAAAATTTTATTGTCGGACCATATAATGAAATTGCTCATAGTGCTGCACAAACAGTTGTGAAAAATCCAGGACAGTCATACAACCCTCTTTTTATTTATGGAGGCACTGGACACGGTAAAACACATCTTATGCAAGCAGTGGGGAACCATATCAAGAAAATATTTCCGGATAAAAAAGTTTTTTATCTTACTTCTGAACGTTTTGGTTCTGAATACTTGGCATCGCTTCAGGAAAACAAAGCTCAACAATTTAAAGACAAATACCGAAAATACGACGTTATTGTTATGGACGATGTTCAATTCTTTTCAAGTAAAGAAAAAATGCAAGAAGAATTATTTCATCTCTTTAATACATTTCATGATACAAATCGCCAACTTGTTTTTTCTTCTGATCGTCACCCTAACTTCATCCCTAATCTCGAAGATCGCCTCAAAACCCGTTTTTCAGCTGGTATGATTATTGATATTCCTGCACCTGACTATGAGTCTAGAATGGCTATTCTAAAGGCTAAGTTGGAAATATACTCTATTTCTTTACCAGAAGAAATAGTAAAATTCATCACTGAAAGTATTGAGGGAAGTGTTCGTGAAATCGAAGGTCTCGTGAACACTATTGTTCATCAAATCCAATTCAAAGGAAAAGAATTAAGCCTTATGGAAATAAAAGCTTTGGTTAAAAATAGTACAAAACCAAAGAAAAATGCTTCAGTAAAAGATATCGTTAAAATAATTTCTGATTTTTATAATATAAAAGAGGATAGTATTTACGATAAAACCCGAAGAAAAGAGGTTGTAAAACCACGACAAATAATTATGTATATTCTTCGTGAAGATTTCAATATATCTTTCCCTTCCATTGGAGAAAAACTTGGTGGACGTGATCACACAACTGCAATTCACTCGTATGAAAAAGTAAAAGAGGATTTAAAAACAAATCCTATACTCCTTGAAGAAATTTCTCAGATCCGTGGAATGATTTGATACACACGGATTTATTTGGGGGAAAATTTTGTGGATAAGAAGGGGGTATGTTGTTTAAAGTATGTGTAGAATTTTATAACATAAATTCTTTTACACACTAAAAAATATATTATTAACAGGTTATTAAAAAAGTAATCTATAAATAACATTGAAAATATATAGTTAAAAATAGTTATCACCATATCCACAGCCTTAATATGAAATAAAATTCTTTTTTAAAAATAAAACGTATGAATATAGAATGTGGACAAGATAAAATTTTAGAAGGTATACATAAAGCGCAAAAAATTGCTGGTAAACATCCCACTTTACCTGTGCTTTCATGTCTTCTTCTTGAAGCTAAAAAAAATAATTCTCTTGTTATTAAAGCTACAAATCTTGATCTTGGTGTTGAAATAATTATACCAGCAAAAGTTATACAAGAGGGAATTGTTGCTGTACCAGCTTCAGTATTGTATTCATTTCTTTCAAGTTTAATAACTGATGGAAAAGATATTAAACTTGAGGTTGAAGGTAATAATCTTCTTATAAAATCTCAATATTCCAATGGAACGATTAAAACGATGTTAGCAGAGGAATTTCCGAATATACCTCGTGTAAATAATGGTAAAGAGTTTGAAATTTCCTCTATAGATTTTATTAAAGGTTTAAAATCAGTATGGTACAGCGCTTCAATTTCAGGAGTAACGCCGGAACTTTCAAGTGTTTATATTTATAAAGATGATGGGTATATATGTTTTGCAGCTACCGACAAATTTCGTTTAGCTGAAAAAAAGATAAAATTAAAAAAATCAGTTGATTTTGGCCAAATCCTTATCCCTTTTAAAAATATAAGTGAAATTATTCGTGTTTTCGAAGGAATTAATGCTGATATTACAATTAACTTCAATAAAAACCAGATTTCTATAATACATAATGGTTTATATCTCGTTTCCCGTGTTATTGACGGTGTTTTTCCTGATTATAGACAAATTATTCCAAAAGAAATAAAAGCAAATGTTGTTATTTTAAAGCAAGATTTTTCCGACGCAATGAAAACTTCTCATATTTTTTCTGATAAATTCAATCAAATACATTTTAAATTGATTCCTAATAAAAGTATTTTTGAAATTCAGACAAAAAATGCTGATATCGGTGAAAATTTACAGAAAATCGAAGCAACAATATCAGGTGATCCTGTTGAAATTAACTTTAATCATCGTTATATAGTAGATTGTCTCCAATCAATCGAAACAGATAGTATTTCACTCGATTTCAGCGGTCCAAACAGACCTCTTGTTATTCGTCCAGTCGCCGATAATTCATTTTTATATCTCGTGATGCCAATGAATCGATAATATATGTCTCTCGATTTCAATATCAGCAGTTTTTTCGATAAATTTAAAAATGCAGCTCTAAAAGAAATGGGTTTACGACAAGTTATTGTTGATTCTGTGGATAAAATTACTTCGATAAAAATCGATGCTAAAAATGTTGAACTAAAGAATAAAATTATACGAATTCAAACAAATCCAACAGTTAAAAATCATATTTTTATGAAAAAAGAGCTAATTTTGGCTGATATTCGAGAAAAATTGCCAAATTTTATTGTAACTGATCTGCAGTAGATGTTCCGGTTATTAGAAATGTGCTTGTTGCTTCTCCTTCATTTAAAACAGAATCGTAAGCATTTATTTCGATTGTATTTATACCTGGAAAAATTCCAACATCGTTTGGTATAAATGAAAATGTTTCTGAATTCGTAGTGTTACTCGTAATATAATTTCCATTTATATATAGGTCTGCGTTTTGAAGAGGGTATTTTCCAGATTCAGTGAAGTTAATAGTCAATCTCTGATTCGGATCAATTATTGTTCCGTTTAATGGTGTAGTAATTATTATATTAGGAAAATTTGCCGGCACATGAACATCGTCAGTTGTCGTTGGAATGATTTGATTAGCAGGAGGAACCTCTTTGAAGTCAGGGTGTGCGGGTATATATGTTTTTGTCATCCATTGTTGTACGGCATATTCCCAGTATTGATATTGTGAACTACTAGAGGCGTTTATTGGCGCCGGTCCGAGAGGATTATTAGGATCAAGCCAATATAATATCGAATGAACATCATCAAAGACGATTTCTTTTGTTGTAGCAGTCGGCGTATATTGAGTTGCTACTTTTCCAGAAACAGTATCTATTTTATATGAAATACCACCTTGCCATATGCCACGTAAAACAAGTTTATCTGTTGCTGGAGTTGGATTTGGTGCTTTGAAATTTTCAACAGGTAGGTTTTGTAGAGCTTTCGTCATAAGAGCTGCCCATGTAGGAGTAATAATTAATCCCGCAGTTCCTGATGTATTCATTGGTGTATCATCGTTTTTGCCACCCCAGACGCCAATTACAAGGTTTGGAGTGTATCCAATTGACCACACATCACGATCATCGTTTGTGGTTCCAGTTTTAATCGCTACAGGGCGACCCATTGGTTGGACAAGAGCTTTAATACTCGACATCATGACACCTGGAGTCTGGTCAGAAAGAATATTATTTATCTGGCGTGCATTTTGTGCGGGAATAACTTGGACTCCGATAGTTGTACTTGCGGCTTGCTGTAAAATATTTCCATTACTATCTTGAACTTCTAAAATTGAACGATATGGATTTCTGACTCCATCATTAGCAAATACACCGTATGCACTGGTCATTTCAAGAAGCGAGACTTCACCTCCACCAAGAACAAGCGTCAATCCATAGCGATTTGCGTTAGTTAAACTAGTAATACCCATAGCTTCAGCGGTTTGTATTGATTGTGGAATACCAGCCATATACAAAGCTTCAACAGCAGGAACATTTCGCGACTGAGCAAGAGCTGTACGTATTTCAATCGGGCCAAGCCATTGATTATCGTAATCTTGCGGATGATAACAAGTGCTGGTAGCTGCCATCGGGTCAATTGGAAGACCTTCAACAGTACATGAAGTAGAAAATTCAGTCGGTACATCAAATAAAACAGTGTCAGGGGTAAAACCTTTTTCAAAAAGAGTATTATAAACGAAAGGTTTGAAAGTTGAACCAGGTTGACGTTCAGCTGTGGCATCATTGAAATTACCTTGAATGTTTTGATCATAATAATCACGCGAGCCGACCATACCTAAAATGTCGCCGTTTTGCGGATTGATTGCTACGGCCGCAGTGTTGCTTGCTTCAAATTGCTGTTCAATTTGCGGACCGAATGTTGATATAGTGCTTTCCATTTTTTGTTGGAGACTATAATCGAGTGTAGTGATGACTTTTAATCCACCATTAAGCACAGCATCAGTTCCGTATTGTTGCTCGAGTTCGTTTTCAATATAAAACGCAAAATGAGGAGCTAAAATTCCACCAGCGTCTTTTGGTAGGAATGTGACTTGTTCTGCGATAGCTTGATTGTATTGCTGTTGAGTAATAAATTTATTTACAAGCATTCTCTGGAGCACCAATTTCTGGCGTGAATCGAGAGCAGCTTTGTTTGGACCATATGGAGAATAATAGCTTGGTGCTTGGGGAAGAGCGGCTATGTATGCAGCTTGGGCAAGATCAACATTACTTGCGTCTATACCAAAAAAGGCTTGACTGGCTTCTTCGACTCCGGAAATTGTTCCACCGTATGAAATTTCATTTAAATACGTATCCAAAATATCATCCTTCGACATTTGTCGAGTTAATTTCACAGCTAATACCCACTCTTCAATTTTTCGTGAAATGGTTTTGTTTGAAGTAAGAAGAGAGTTTTTGATAACTTGCTGGGTGATTGTTGATCCCCCTTGATCATAACTTCCACTGAAAAGATCGACGATTCCCGAACGTAATATAGAAAGAGGTTTAATTCCGATATTTGTATAAAAATCAGAATCTTCAATTGAAATAGTGGCGTCTTTTATGTTTGGTGAAATTTGATTGAAAGGAACAACAGTTCTACGGGTATTTGGGTTGATACTGTACAACAAAACAGTTCCGGTCCGGTCGTAAATTTTTGTCGATTGAGAGACTTGAATATTGCTGAAAGCGCTCAAGTCGGGAATTTTAAGGTTTGCAACCCAAACAGCAAAAAAACCGGCAAAAATAAAACAAAGAGATAATAATGAAAGAATAATTCCTTCAAAATGACGATACCACCATTTTTTATGGAACTTTCTTCGAAAATTATGACGGGCCACCTGATACCGCCGTTTCCAATGGCGAAAGTTGTTTACGAGAGCTCGAAACATAGCAAAATTGTAGCACACATGTTACATTATGGATATGAAAATGGTTACTGACCCGGTAAGGATAGATGAATTTCTCTCTCGTGGTATTGAAATGGTGTATCCGAATAAAGACTTCGTTCGGGCAAAAATGCTTCGAGGTGAACGACTTTCAATGTATCTCGGAATTGATCCGACCGGTCCAACACTTCACCTTGGCCATGCAATTAATTTGAAGAAAATGGCTGATTTTCAGGCTTTGGGGCACCAAGCAATTCTTCTCATTGGTGATTTTACGGCAATGATTGGTGATCCGACCGATAAAACAGCAACCCGCAAACAATTAACAAGAAAAGAAGTTTTAGCTAATGCAAAATTCTATAAGAAGCAGGCTTCAACATTTTTAAAATTTTCCGGGTCGAATAAAGCAAAACTTCTTTATAATTCGAAGTGGCTTTCAAAAATGAAATTTACTGAAGTTCTCAATCTAGCTTCAAAAGTGACTGTCGATCAGATGTTGAAGCGAGACATGTTTGAAAAAAGAATAGCTGAAGCAAAACCTCTTTATATTCATGAAATTATGTACCCGCTTTTGCAAGGCTATGACAGTGTGGCGATGAATGTTGATGGTGAAATTGGAGGAAATGACCAAACATTTAATATGCTTATGGGTCGAGATCTTTCTAAAAATATTTTGAACAAGGAAAAATTTGTCATTTCAATGAAACTTCTCGTTGATCCTTCGGGTAAAAAAATGGGTAAAACAGAGGGTAATATGGTTAGTCTCGATCAATCTGCACAGGAAATGTTTGGGAAAGTTTTGTCGTGGACAGATGATTTGATTGTACCAGCACTCGAATTATGTACAAATATTTCATTTGCCGATATTTCTGAAATCAAGAAATCTTTGGAAGGTGGTGCAAACCCAAAAAATATAAAAGTTCGATTAGCAAAAGAAATTGTGGCTCTCTATCATGGAAAAGTTGCAGCTGATGATGCCGAGAAAAACTTTGAAAATATGTTTAAAAAAGGCGAATTACCTGAATCTATAAAGCCAGTAATAGTTTCAAAAAACACAACTCTCGTTGATGTGCTTTTACATGAAAAAATAATTACATCAAAAGGTGAGTTCCGCCGTCTCATTGAAGGGAATGCAGTAAGTGAAATTGAGACAGATATTGTTATTAGTAATTTTGATTATAAGATTGAACGTGATAGTGCGTTCCGTATCGGTAAAAAACGTTTTATAAAAATAAATATCGAGAAATAGGTATAAAAAGTCCGGTTATTCCGGACTTTTTTCTACTCCTCGAATTTGTCGTGGAATGGATCAACTTCATCGTCATCGAGCATTTCGTCCTCTTCTTCTGGCTCTTCTGGTGCGTCTTCATCAAGAAGGGCTGGAACTACAAGGTCTGGTTCAATGATTTTTTCTTCGTCAGCGATCTCAATTTTTTTTGGTGAAACCTTTGTTTTTGGCATAATATTTTTTTACGTTTATTTCGTGCTTTTCTCTGATACGTGTATTTGTAACAAAATAAAAATATTTTGCAAATATGTAAAGGTGTGGAAAACTCGGTTATCGTGCGATAACTGCCAAACACGTCAACGCTACGGCTATTGCATCGTATTCATCATCGAACATTTTTCTCTTCAATTTTTCAGAAGGAATCGATATAAGAAGGGGAATCATCTTTATGACCTGCATTTTATCGCTTTTTCCATAGCCGGTGACCGCTATTTTTATTTGCGGAGGGGAGTACTCAAATATTGGTAAATTATGAAGACGTGCTTCGTAAGCAATAATGCCACGTGCCTCGGAAACATGCATTGCTGTTTTTTGGTTTTTTGTTATGAAAAGCGTTTCCATGGCCAATGCTTCGGGTTTGTATGTTTCAATAATATTCCGTATTTGTAGACCAACAGAGGAAAGTCTATCGTATATTTCGGTCTTTGCCGACGTCGTAAAACACTCGGAATGGATTAAAGTTTCCTTATCCCGCGAAGATTTTTTTTCCACAACAGCTATGCCAATGCGGTCGTATCCAGGATCTATGCCAATGATTCTCATATTACTCTGCGTTTGTGTACACATCTTGAACCTCGTCGTTTTCTTCAAGAGCCTCAACTATTTTTTCAAGGATTACAATATCTGCTTCCTCGATTGGAATCATGGTCTGAGGAACCCATCCTTCGTGTGTTTTTGTAAATGCCCATGAAGCGCTACCTGGCGCTGCTAATTCAGATCCGTTTTGCGAGAGAATATGTTTAATTTCTTGAGCGGCTTTGTTTCGATTGTCGGTGAGAGCTTCAATTATAATAGCTACTCCACCTGGGCCGTATGATTCGTATGTGATCAACTCCATAGCAGCTGAATTATCAGCACCCGCTTTTTTCACCGCACGGTCAATCGTATCATTAGGAACATTTTCCTTTTTTGCCTTTGCAATAGCGTTGGCAAGACCAGGGGATTGCAGGTTGCCTTTTGCTTTTTTTGCTTCGGCTGATATGAGTTTGACCATTTTAGTGAAAATCTTGCTTTTTTGAGCGTCAGTTTTCGCCTTCTGGTGCTTAATTTTTGAATATTTATTGTGTCCTGACATAGTGTTTGAATTATACGCTAGGATTTGAAGCTTGCCAATTTGGTGCTACAATATAGCCCATAATATAAAAAATATGACAAATCAATTAGAGCTTGGACTTATATTCTTTTCTGTTTTGTGTGGAGTGCTCTCGGCGACATATTTGTATCGTTCTGCGGATATTTTTGTAACAATGTTGAAACGCCCCCTCAAATTTATCTCTTCTGGAATTATGACGATTGCAGCCGGTGTTTTGCTTGCAGCTTTTCTTTCGTACGAGAGTGAATTAGGAGCCTCTCTAGTTTATTTCGGTATTCCTCTTCAGGCCGTTTTCTTTCTTCTCTATATTGTCGGTTCGATTCTCATTTTTTACGGAGCACGTCAGTTTACTCATCGTCCAAAGGAAAAGATTGCCGCTTAATCGGAATATACATTACAAATTAAAGTAAAGTCTGCGAACCTTTTATATTAAGGTGGTTGTAGGCTTTATCTGTTGCAATTCGTCCTCGAGGTGTTCGTTCCAAAAGTCCCAACTGAATCAAATACGGTTCGTATACTTCTTCAATTGTTGCTTGTTCTTCGGAGAGTGCGGCACCAAGAGTGTTGAGTCCAACCGGACCACCATCAAATTTTTCGATGAGGATTCGTAAGATGTCGCGATCGGCGCTATTAAGGCCGAGTATATCGACGCCGAGCATAGCAAGAGCTTTGTCAACAATATTTTTTGTTAGAACAGCTTTTCCTTGATTTCCATGGACTTCGGCAAAGTCGCGGCATCGTTTCAAAAAATAGTTTGCGGTTCGTGGGGTAAAGCGACTTCGATGTGCTATTTCTTGTGCGGCCGCGGGCTCGATTGATATATCGAGGATTTTTGCTGATCGAGTTATAATTTCGCGAATTTCATCTTCACTGTAAAATTCAAGTTTGAAAACACCACCGGAAAAACGTGAACGTAATGGAGAAGAAATCATGGCAATGCGCGTTGTCGCAGCGATGAGAGTGAATTGTGGTAAATCGAGCTGGATTGTACGTGCAGATGGGCCTTTTCCGATAATAATATCGAGTTTTCCCGATTCCATAGCAGGGTAGAGGACTTCTTCGATGGCTTTGTTGAGTCGATGAATTTCGTCGATAAAGAGAATATCGCCATGTGAAAGATTAGTTAAAACTGAGGCGAGATCACCAACTTTTAAAATAGCCGGACCGGATGTGATTTTCATCTGCGCGCCGGTTTCTTTTGCAATCAAATGGGCTAGTGTTGTTTTACCAAGGCCGGGAGGGCCGTAAAAAAGAAGGTGTTCTGGTGGGTGTTTTCGTTGTTTCGCCGCAGTTAGAAGGATATGGAGGTTATCCTTTATGTTTTTTTGGCCTATATATTCATTCCATGTGCTTGGGCGCAGGGTTTGATCGAGGTGCGACATAGCAATGTCGGGCTGGGCTTTGTCCGCTGGCTCAATTTCAACGTTTTTAGGGATACTTGACATTAAAATTATTTTATGCTAGGATAGTCAATGAAACGCTAGCTGTATTCGAATCAAGTTCATAAATCTCTAAGCAATATAAGGGTTTTACTACCCGTATCTGACATAGCTTTGAGGACATTCTGGTTGCCACTCCGGTGCGTATCACTGGGGTTATCCTTGAAGCTATGTTTAACTTTCGGTGATCGCATTGAAAGTATTGCTTGGAGATTTGTGCACTTGATTTTTTCTTTCGCTTTGTAAATAGTACTCCTCTTTTCTAAAAGTTCAATTGACAGTGCAATATTTATGGTTCGTAACTCTTAATGTTTCGGCGTTATTTTTGAGAGAGCAGTTTTTTGCTCTTGCATGAGGCTATTAACTTGCGTATTTTTCTGAGTATGTTCAAGTTTTAAACGCTGAATTTCACTTTGCATTCGGTTTGCGAGTCTATCACTATCGACGATATCTCTTTTTTTTCTATCGATTTCTTGACGAAGTCTCAAGATCTCCTGTTCTTTTTGTTTTATTTGTCCTTCGGATGCGGTTATTTCTTGTTGGAGGGATAGACTTTTTTCACGAGTTTGTTTAAGATCGTTATCTTTTTGAGTCATATCCTGCGTTGCTTTGCTGAGTTCGCGTTCGAGTGCTTGTATCGCTTGTGTTAAGTCTCCTGGGTTTTGCATATTTTATAATTAATTTGTAATTACTGATTCTGGACTTGCTTTTACTTCGGGTATTTTTTCGACATTTTCCATACCGATTGCTGGATCGATTTCGATAACACGACGTAATTCATCGATTGAGGTGACGCCTTTGAATACTTTTATCATACCGTCTTGTTTCATAGTGAGAATTCCTTGAGGAGCAGCGGCTTGCGCGATTTCACGATCACTCGATCCATAATCGATCACTTTTTCTATAGCGGGATCGTTAACGAGAATTCCCTCGTATACTCCGATGCGGCCTTTATAGCCGGTATTGTTGCATTTTTCACAGCCGGCGCTTTGCCAGATTTTTCCGACGATGCCTGGAGCAAGACCTTCTTGGGATGGAATCTCTTTTTTGTCGACAATTGTAGCAAGTGCAGCTTCCATTATCTTTTTTGTATTTTCATCGACAGTAATTTCTTTTTTACAAAACTGACAAAGTTTTCGGACTAGGCGTTGTGCCAGAGAAATTGTCAGGGCTGACGTCAAAATTTTTGGATTGATGCCGAGATCGACAAGACGAGGGAACGTACCAGCCGCATCATTGGTGTGAAGCGTCGAAAACACAAGATGTCCAGTCAAAGCGGAGTTAATGGCAATAGCTGCTGTTTCATTGTCTCGGATTTCACCGACCATAATGATATCTGGGTCCTGACGAACTGCCGCACGTAATCCTTCGAGGAATGTGTAGCCTTTATCATTTGTCTGGGTTTGGACAATTCCAGGGAGGTGGTATTCGATTGGGTCTTCGATTGTGATAATTTTAATGCCCGGATCTTTTACTTTTTTCAAAAAGGCATATAGCGTCGTGGTTTTTCCCGAACCCGTTGGGCCTGTTGTTAGGATCATACCGTTTGGTAAGTCGATTGCTTTGAGCAAAATTCCAAGAAGTTTGTCCGGAATTCCGAGGGCTTCGAGTGGTACGCTGATTGATTTTGGATCGAGAATACGCATAACAACTGATTCATTGTATGCACCCGGTAAAACTGAAGTACGGATTTCTATATCACGGTCACCGATGTTTACACTAAAACGTCCGTCTTGAGAGTCCTTTTTAATATTGAGTTTAAGTCCCGATAGAAGTTTGATGCGAGATAGAACAAGATTGTATGTTTCCTTGTCGAAGGTAATGACTTCAACGAGCACCCCATCGAGACGATAACGCAGGCGAATGAATTCTTCTTCAGGTTCAAGATGAATGTCGGATGCACCGGTACCCATTGCTCCAGCAATAATTGTCTCTAAAATACGCGAAATACGATAGCTTTTTTTGAGAGTGAGTGTATTTTGTAAAATAGAAACGACTGTCGGTAGACCTTTTGCTTTTTCAATGAGTGCGCCGATTTCTTCGCTTGAAATATCGAGCGTTCCGGCTTTTGATTCCATCGCGAACGACAAATCTTTGTAGTTTGTCCATGCTTTTTCCAGATCAGTGGTTGAAGTTATATAAAGTGTTGGGATGTAACCTTTGTTTTTGAGACCTTCAACGATTTCTATAATTTTTGGGTCGTCGGGATTTCGCACGGCAATTTTTAGCTTTTTATCTATCAAACCAAAAGCCGCAATTTTCGCATCTCGTGCAACCGTTTCATCGATCAAACGTAATGCGTCAGTTGTTATGTTTGAAGTGGCGAGGTTTATATATTCAATTCCGTATTTTGCCGAAAGAGATTGGACGAGATCCTCCTCCTCTTTTTTCAATAAATCGTTGAGTTTTTTATTCTGTTTGTCTTCGTCAAATTGAATCATGTTATAAGTATAACTTTATATGAGGGTCGCCGCAATTTCGAAGGTTTATGCTAGTATCTGAGTATGAAATCGATTACGACTCATTCTGTTGCAGAGACAAAAAATTTTGCAAAACGATATATTGAAGGAATCTTGAAGAGCCGAACAAAATCGTCGGAAGCATTAATAATCGGACTTTATGGAAATTTAGGGTCGGGTAAAACTGCATTTACACAAGGTATGGCTGAAGCATTAGGTATTTTGGATCATGTTACAAGTCCTACTTTTGTTATCCAGAAGATATACCCGCTAATGCACAGCTTATCCAATGGTAAATCACAGGATTTTGCACAAGATTTTTCGACTTTCACACATCTTATTCACATTGATGCATATCGTTTGGAAAGTGCAGATGAGATGGAACATCTTGGTTGGCATCAAATTGCAAATAACCAAAGAAATATCATTATCATTGAATGGCCAGAGAAAATCGAAGCTTTATTACCAGCGAATCATATACGTTTGAAGTTTACTTTTATTGATGAAAATACTCGTCAGATAGAAATAGAAGCGAAAATGGTACAATAGGCCGATGGATAAGATGTCGAAAAAACTAATATTGCTCGATGCTCATGCAATTTTACATCGCGCGTATCATGCGTTGCCGGATTTTGTTTCTTCAAAAGGCGAGCCGACCGGTGGTTTGTATGGTGTTTCGACAATGCTCATCAAAATTATTGCAGATTTGAAACCTGATTATATTGTGGCTTGTTATGATTTGCCCGGACCGACCTATCGTCATGAAGCGTACAAGGAATATAAGGCTGGTCGGAAAAAAGCCGATGATGCTTTAGTTTCCCAGATGAAGCGTTCGCGTGATGTTTTTGTGGCTTTTAATATACCTATATATGACAAGCCAGGGTTTGAAGCCGATGATATGCTCGGCACAATTGTTGAAATGGCGAAATATCCGAAAAAAATCGGTGGTGCTGTCGATATTGTCATTGCTTCGGGAGATATGGATACGTTGCAATTGGTTTCTGGTAAAAAAGTTCAGGTTTATACTTTAAAAAAAGGCATCAACGATACAATTATATATGATGAAAATGCCGTTCGTGCGAGATTTGGTTTTGGTCCGGAGCTTTTACCGGATTATAAAGGTTTACGTGGCGATCCGTCCGATAATATTATCGGTATCGCAGGTATCGGTGAAAAAACGGCGACGATTTTGATAACGACATTTGGTTCGATCGAAAAAATGTATGTTGCCCTTGAAAAAGATAAAAAAAACGGATATGCGGTGTTTAAAAAAGCTGGCATTACTGATCGAATTATAAAATTACTCGAGGATGGAAAAGAAGAAGCAGAATTCAGTAAAATGTTGGCGACTATTCGTCGGGATGCGCCAATTGATTTCAAATTGCCAGCACAAGAATTTCGGGTGGGACTTGATATGCAAAAATTAACCGCACTTTTTAACGAATTGGATTTTCGCACTTTAGCACCTCGGTTGAGCCATGTTTTGGAAGGGAAACCAGCCAGTAAGACGGCAAAAGAGGCAAAATTAGAAAAAGAAGCCACTGATAAAGCTGCTGCAGATAAAATCAATCCATTGGAATTGAAAAAAACTTTAATTGCGTTATGGTTGGTTAAATCTGATCTGACGAATCCAACACTTGAAGATTTATATACTTTTACGGGAACAGAAGATTTTGAAAACGCGAAAAAATTTGTTTTTTCTGAACTTGAAAAAAGAAAACAGGAAAAAGTATATGAAGAGATTGAATTGCCGTTGTTGTCAGTTATTGATCGTATGGAAAAATATGGAGTGAAGATTGATGTGGGCTATTTAAAAAAACTTGGCAAAGAATATCATGCGGCTGCGAATGAGTTAGAGAAAAAAATTTGGGACATTGCCGGCGGGGAATTTAATATCAATTCACCGAAGCAATTGGGTGAAGTTTTATTCGATAAACTTGGACTGACGATTAAAAATGCGAAAAAAACAGCAGGTGGAACACGTTCAACGAAGGAATCTGAGTTGTTGAAACTCGCTGAAACCGAAGAGGAGACCGCACATGAAACAAAGAGCGGGAAACCCTCAATTGCCAAGCTTATTTTGGAATATCGTGAACTGCAAAAACTGCTCGGCACATATATTGATACGATGCCGGAACAAGTTGATAAAAATAACCGTCTGCACACAACGCTTGTCCAAACCGGTGCGGCAACAGGACGAATGTCTTCAACAGATCCGAATTTGCAGAATATTCCGATAAAGACAGAACTTGGAAAAAGAATTAGAACTGCATTTATTGCTGAAAAAGGTTATGATCTTGTTTCATTCGACTATTCACAAATTGAGTTGCGTGTCGCGGCATTTCTTTCTGGTGATACAAAAATGATTGAGATGTTCAAAAGCGGTGGCGATTTCCATAAATCGGTAGCGGCTGCGGTATTTGGCGTACCTGAAGATAAAGTCGATTACGAAATGCGTCGAAGGGCAAAAGTTATTAATTTCGGTGTCATGTATGGCATGGGTGTGAATGCTTTACGTGGAAATTTAGGAACAGATCGCGCCGAAGCTCAAAAATTTTACAACGATTATTTTTCGACATTTTCAGGACTTGCTTCATATATTGATCGAGTCAAATCCGAAGCGGCACGTGACGGCTATACCGAGACATTTTTTGGTCGTCGACGCTCTTTTGAAGGTATTCGTTCAAAAGTTCCGTTCATTCGCGCTATGGCCGAGCGCATGGCAGTTAACGCTCCGATTCAGGGAACAGAAGCAGATATCGTGAAACTTGCCATGATTGCTGTCGACAATTATATACAAAAGAAAGGGTTGTCCGCCGATGTGCGTATGTTGTTGCAGGTCCATGATGAACTTTTGTTTGAAATTCGCGAAGGGGAGGCTGAAAAAATAGCTCCAAAGATAAAAGAAATTATGGAAGAGGTTCTTAATCCGGCGAAAACTTCCGGAGTGAAATGTGTTGCAGAATTTGCAATTGGTAAAAACTGGGGAGATTTATGATTTATTTTTTATACAGCAATGGAGGAAAAGATAGTTCGCATAACGCTGCACAAAAGGCGGCTTCTTTAGCTGCCGATCTTTTAAAGAAAAAACCGGACGCCAGTTTATTTTCTTTGACTGAAGAAAATTGGAATGATTCAGCTGTTGATGAATATACTGGCGGTCAGGGACTTTTCTCGAATAAATATATCGTATTAATTCGGGATATTTTAGAAAACAAGGAATTGAAAGTATCTTTTTTGGATAAAATTGAGCTTTTTGCGGAGTCGCCGAATATCTTTATAGTTTCATCTGGATCAATAGACAAAGCATCACTGAAAAAAATTGAAAAGTATGCTGAAAAAGTTCAAGAAATTGTTTCAAAATTAACATCTTTTGATACAAAATCTGGCGAAAAATCAAGCGGATTTGGCGGTAGTAATTCAGTGTTTGCATTAGCTGATGCTCTTGGTACGCGCAATAAAAAAACGTTATGGATTCTATATCGACAGGCGGTTGATGAAGGAAAGGCTCCCGAAGAAATTCACGGCATTTTGTTTTGGCAGGTAAAATCGATGGTAATTGCGACGCGTACGAAATCCGCTGAAGAATCGGGACTTAATCCGTTTGTTTATCAAAAATCAAAACGATACTCTGTAAATTTTAGCGAGAAAGAATTGCATGAATTGCTCGAAAATTTAGTTAAAATTTATCATAATTCACATCGAGGTATCCATGAATTCGAGACGTCTATGGAACGCCTCTTGCTTGAGTATTAATTTTTTAAGATTTGATTTTAAATGCAAAATAGTTGCATTTAAAATATATTATGCTATGCTATTTTGATAATAAATAATCATGGCGCCAATACTTTTATCACTCGCAACATTTTTTTCAACTTCGTTTGGAGGCTTATTTGCAGTCAAACATAAAAATCGTCTACATTTAGTCATGGGTTTCACGGCCGGAGTTTTGATTGGTGTGGTTTCTTTCGACATTTTTCCGGAAATCATTGATTTGATAAAAAACAATAATTTCAATCCGATTGGTTCGATGATTGCGCTCGTTGTTGGTTTCATGTTGTTTCATATTGTCGAAAAACTCATAGTCATCCATCATGCTCACGAAGAGGATTATGCCGACCATAAACATCCACATGTTGGCGTTTTATCGGCTCTGGCATTGACGGGGCACAGCTTCATGGATGGTGTGGGAATTGGCCTTGGTTTTCAGGTTAGTCCAGCGGTCGGCCTCATTGTGGCGATTGCCGTTATTGCACACGATTTTACCGACGGCATGAATACGGTCATTTTGATGCTTACCAATAGAAATACGGAGAAAAAGGCGAAGACGTTTCTATTTTTCGATGCCCTTGCTCCGGTTGCCGGTGTCATTTCAACGCTATTTTTCCATCTACCGGAAAGTTTCCTTATTTTGTATCTTGGATTCTTTGCAGGTTTCCTCCTTTATATCGGCGCAAGCGACATTTTGCCGGAAGCGCATAGGAATCAGAGCTCGTGGAAAATTATCGGTTTGACAATTACCGGCACGGTATTTATTTTTATTGTGACGCGTTTCGCATAGATTGCATATAAAATATGAAAACAAAGACGAATCAAAAACCTGAAGAAGTTTTACGAAGTAGGGGATTAAAAGTTACACCGCCGCGCATTTCGATATTTTCACTTTTCTCCGAAAAATGTAATCCACTATCTGCTGATCAGATTTTTGAAAAATTCTCGCCAAGAATTGATTTGGTCACGGTATATCGGACGCTTGCTTTATTTGAAAAGAAAAACTTGCTTCGACGTATTGATTTGCATAAAGATTCTGCATATTTTGAGTTAAATAGTGATCACCACCACCATCATATTATTTGCAGTGAATGCGGAAAAATCGAAAAATTCGAGAAATGCGTTGCTGAATCAATCGCGCAATCTGCAAAAGCACGCTCAAAATATTTTTCTGAAATTAAAGGCCATTCACTTGAATTTTTTGGTGTTTGTAAAAGTTGTTCGCATATATAAATGATAGCGTGATATAATCATGTAAATGAAAAAACTCCTGGTTGGAATAGCTTTATTACTAGCATTTTTTTGTTTAGGTCTTTTTGCAGCTTCATCATTTCCTCCGTTAGTCTTTATTAATAATTTGATTGAGGGATTTTTTACTCATATCCGTTCGACTGCAGGTGTTAATTTGATGCTTATTGTCACAAAAATGGGGGAGCCTGAATTTCAAACTCCGCTTGTCGGTATTTTCTTGATAATTTTTCTCTTATTCAGGCAATGGAAATACGGTCTTATTCTTCCTTTAGCTTCGTGGATAACGAGTGGTATGACTTCGTATACTAAAAATTTTTATGCAGTTGTAAGACCAATTCCGACACTCGATTCTGTTGGAGGTTACAGTTTTCCAAGTGGTCATACATCGTCCGCGGCCATAGTTTTTCTCGTAATAATAATAGCGCTGTTATCGGTTATCAAGAACCATTTTCTTAGGATAGCAAGCATTACAATATGTGTGGTGTGTATTGTTGTAGTTGGAATTAGCAGAATGTATCTTAATGTTCATTGGTTCAGCGACGTTGTTGGTGGTTTATTGTTATCTTCAGGGGTATTGTTGGTACTTCTTGGAATTGCTTCAATAGTCGAGAAAAAAGATACTTATAAAAGTGTTAAGTAATAAATAAAAAATATGGAAAACTTCAAAGAAATCACAATCAGCAGAAAACTCAACGTGTCGCCGGAACAAGCATGGAAAGCATGGACTGATCCAAAAGAAATCGCCCAGTGGTGGGGTCCGGACGGCGTCACCATTCCTGTATGCGAAATTGATTTGAAAGTCGGCGGCAAGCTTCATATTGTCATGCTCGCCGGAAAAGAGCTTGGACCAATGGCGGGACAGAGGTGGCCAATGCAAGGTATTTTTAAAGAGGTTAAAAATGCCGAAAAAATCGTCTTCACGAATCAGGCAATCGATGAAGTCGGAACTATTTTAATTGAAGGCCTTACGAGCGTTGTTTTTGAGAAAGACGGCGGCGGCACAAAAATTACCGTTACCACTTCAGCCAAGGGTAAAGTACCTCAAGCCCCTCAAATGATTGCAGGCATGGAAATGGGTTGGAACCAGCAGCTCGACAAGCTTGTGGAGAACATCGGATAAGGCGAGGAGATTCGATTCCAATCAGGGTCTACTCCAAAACAGAGCTAAAAATAACGATGATTCGGTTGTGCCGCCTTCAGGAGATTATTATAACCATATTCTCCGACCGAGATTATATAAAAGAACTTCACAATAGGTTGATGTTTATTAAAACCCTAAGTACCAATAATATTTAGTCTAAATCTTACCCGACACCCATCTATCTTTTTCTTAAGAGTTATCCACCCCTATAAGGTTTTTTTAGCCTCAGATTTGGTATACTCAGGGTATAAATGGGTCTGCCTTGAGAAAGAATATTGAGTCTATTTATAGTGATACACATATTTAAAAAATCAGAAGGAAAAGGATTAAAAATAGTTGCTCTTATTTTGGGAGTAGTAGGAAATATCACTGCTCCGTTTATATTAGCAACATTTTTTCTAAATTTTATACTTATCGCAGCATTAGGAGGAGGAAAGCTTGATGCTGCAAAAAGCAATCTTCTAAACCTAACACCTCTTGTGGTTGTAGTTATTATCCTCGCTGGAATTATACTTTCAG
>Ga0302319_10001995_pt1 | contig 44893 bp, 32 predicted proteins | sample Bog_T0_2_FD_203319 | JGI IMG/M metagenome (GOLD analysis project Ga0302319, IMG submission 203319) | Peat permafrost microbial communities from Stordalen Mire near Abisko, Sweden - Bog_T0_2 | ecosystem: Environmental > Terrestrial > Soil > Wetlands > Peat | place: Sweden: Abisko, Stordalen Mire...
GGGGCGCCTGTGGGGGCGCCGGCCACAGGCGCCACGGCAGCCGCGGCCGCGGCGTCGGAGCGCCTTGACGGTTTCGGCAACGATATCCCGCTGGCCTTTGCGCTCCAGCAGATTGTTCCGGATGGCTTCCTGATCAGCTACGCGGGCGGCGTCGACAAGGACCTGAAAATATCCTGGAAAGGCGGCTCCAGCTGGCGTTCTGTCCTGGCCGAGACTGCCAGGCAGAACCACCTGACGGCCACCGTCGACGGCCAGTCTGTCCGGATAGCGGCCGACGCGCCCGTGCAGGCCGCCTCCCCTGCCCCGTCCGCAGCCACCGCCCCTCCTGCCGACCATTCCCCTGCCCCAGCTCCAGCTCCCGCCGCGACGCCTGCCGCGGCTCCCCAGTCGGAGGCACCGCCTGGGACGGCGGAGGCACCCAAGCCGAAGCCGGGCAAGGACATGCGCGGCGCACAGCAGGCCGCCGCCGCGCCGGCAGCCAGGACGCCGCAAGGACGCCTCCTCAGCGCGCCGCCGCCTCCGTCGGTCTCGACGGCCCCCGCCGGAGGCACCGGCGTGTGGCACGCCGCCCAGGGCGAGACGCTTGACCAGGTTCTGGGCGACTGGGGCGAAAAGAGCGGCTGGAAGGTCGTTGTCAACACAAGGATGATCTACGAACTCCAGGCATCCGCCGACTTCCGCGGCGACTTCATCGAGGCTTCGTCAGCTCTCATCAAGTCCATCCAGGCCAAGCCGCAACCGCTGGCGACGTTCTACAGGGGCAACCATGCCCTTGTCATATCCAACGCGGCCGACCAGGCCGACTGACGGGAGTCTCCGGAAATGAACAGGCGCATCCCCGCCCTGACTTCGCTTGCGGCCCTGCTGCTGTCCGGGTGCGCGGTGAACACCGTCGGCCAGGCTGACCGCAGGGTGACAAGCCAGACGCATGACGCGGCGCATTACATCGACGAGGCCCGCCAGCCGCTGCCGCCAGCCGACATGTCCCCGGTGCAGGTCGTGGACGGCGTGTTCGGATCGGCGGTGGCCAGGCGCTCCGACCATGGCTCTCCCCTGCCCCGCAAGCTGGAACAGCAGGGCGTGACCATTGTCAACGCCGAGCCAATCGAGATCTTCGAAATCGGTTCCGTCATCACCGAAGTCACTGGCATCCCGGTCAGCTTCGCGCCTGACGTCTATGCCGCGGGGCCGGGGGAGCAGGCATCCGCATCATCGGGCGGGGCGGCCACGCTTCCGGGCGCGGCCCAGCCGCCGCGCCCGTCCGACATCTCCGCGATGCTGGGCCAGATGGGCCTGGCCGGGGGCAACAGTGCCAACTCAGACGGGCAATTCATCAGGGCGGTGACCGGCTCGCGTTCCAAGATGCTGGTCAACTATCACGGCAAGCTCTCATCGTTCCTCGACCAGGTCGGCTCGCACTTCAGCGCGACGTGGGAGTACACGGGCGCCGATATCCGGTTCTTCCGAAACGTGACCCGCACCTTCACGGTGCACGCCCTGCCGTTGAACGGCCTCACCATGAATTCGACGCTTGACGCCAGCAGCAGTGCCAGCGCCTCCGGCGGCGCTGGCACCAGCACAGCGGCAACGACAGGCGGCTCAAGCCAGAAGGCGTCATCCGACGTCCAGCTGAAAATATGGGACGACCTCAACAAGGCCGTCACGTCGATCGTCGGCTCCGGCGGCCAGGTTGCCACCTCGGTAAGCACCGGCACCATCTCGGTGACCGCGCCTCCCGAAACCGTCAACCGCGTCCAGGCATTCATCGACGGGCAGAACGCGCGCCTGGACAAGCAGGTCACTGTCAACGTCGAGATACTCAATCTCTCGCTGACCGACAGCGACAACTACCAGCTGGACGTCCAGGGCCTGTTCAATCAGGCGAGCAAGTACGGCCTGACCTTCGGCAACACGGCCGGCCAGGCCGCGTCGGCCGTGCTCACGTCGGCGACGCCGTCTGCCGGCTTCAACATCGCGTCCGGCAACGGCAAGCTGTCCGGCACCAATGCCATCATGCAGGCGCTTGCCGAGCACGGGCGCGTCTCTGTTGTCAACACATCGTCCGTCACGACGCTGAACGGCATCCCCGCGCCGTTCCAGGTCACCAACCTGCGCGGCTACCTGCAAAGCGTCCAGACCACGAATTCTGGCGGAACCACCAGCAGCAGCAGCAACACCCAGACGACCCTGACACCAGGCTCTGTCACCACCGGATACAACCTCTCAGTGCTTCCGCGGGTCGCCGACAATGGGCGGTCGCTGATGATGCAGGTCGGCATCAACGTTTCCGAGCTAAACGGCGCCAACAACGGCTTCGACACCTTCTCCACCGGCGGCCAGATGATCCAGTTGCCGAACGTCAACTCCCGCAATTTCGTGCAGGCAGCCGAGGTGCCGACCGGGGCCACGCTGGTCATCACCGGGTATTCGCAGGCTTCGGAGTCGTCCTCCAGGCAAGGCATGGGATCGCCGAACTTCATGCTCCTCGGCGGCAACGCCGTGGGCAGCCGGAGCCGGAACCTCATCGTCATCCTGGTGACGCCGACTGTCCTGAGCCAGCAGGCCATCTCGTCCAACTGATGGGGTCGCAAATGGCACTCGGCGAGCACTCGGCGAGCACGAAGGCGGCGCGGCAGGAGGCTTCCCGGGCACCGGGGGAACCGTCTCCATCGGGCCAAAGAAATACGCCGTCGGCCTTGTGTGGCAGGCGGTGGTCGAGCCCGGCAAGAAGCCCATGGCGCAGGCCCGCGAGGCGGCCGGCCAGAACCGGGCCGATCTGGTCTGCGTCCGGGGCAAGGCGCAGTTCGGGCTGGCAAGCAGGGCGGTGGGGCACCAGGCCGGCATGAAGCCGCTGGCGGCTGTGCTGGCGGACGGCGCCGACGAGTCGTTTGTCGGCGCCTTCGAGACGCAGGATGGCGGCTTCTACGTTGTGGCCGTCCGCGACGAGCAGATCCTGGCAGGATGCGACCGTCTGTTCGACAACAAGAACGACGCTGTCGATTTCTTCCATGAGCTCTTCTATGGCCCGAACTGGGGCCAGTCGTTTGCCCCCAAGGATTGGGCCATCCCGAGCGCGTCCGAGACACCGATTGACGAAGTCATCAGGGATGTGAAGTGCGGCGTCAAGCTGGCCGAGGCGTCGCAGCGGGGGCAGTTCATCAAGCTCGCGGTGGTCATCGCGATCCTCGCGCTTGGGGCCGGCGGCTACCAGATCTACAGCGCCTATCAGGAGCACCTGGAAGGCCTGGAAAGCCTGAGGCTGATGGCGGAGAGGCAGAAGGCGGCTGACGAAGCCCGCAAACGGCCGCCGCCCGTTGCCCTGCCGCTGCCGTGGGAGGGCAAGGCGTTCGGCGTGCCGGCCATGCTTGCCTGCGCGGCGCAAATGATGTCGGCACCGCTCAATGTTCCGGGATGGGCAGCGCAGACCGTGGTCTGCAAGCCGGACCAGACGCCGGAGGGCGTGGCAGCCACGCAGGCGACGGTGACGGTCGCCTACCACCGTGACGGCGGCACGATCAACTGGGTGGCGCCGGCCGTGACGCACGGCAGCTTCAAGCCAAGCGTCAGCTTCGCCGATGGTGGCGTCCAGGTTTCCTGGCATTTCCCGCTGCAGCCGGGGACTTATACCAAGGATTCGCCGACCCGGGCGGCGGCCGACGTGAAGCGCTACCTCGTGTCGCGGTTCGAGGAGGTCTACCACACCATCGACGTGAAAGTGGAGGTTCCGCCGCCGGGCGCCACGACCGGGCCGGGCGGGCACCAGAAGGAAATACCGGCGTCCTACCAGGATCTGGCGGTTTCCTTCACCACGCCCCATGATTTGGGGAGTTTCGTAGGAATTCTTGCGCCAATTCCGGCATTCGTGACGTCGTCGGTCAAACTTGACCTCGCGAAATGGAATTGGACCATCGAGGGGAAAGTCTATGACAAGCTCCAGCCTCCGCCCAATCCGGTGCATTAGGACACCGGCGGCCGCCGCGGCGGTCCTGGCCGCCATGACAGCATTTGCCTGGGCGCAGGCCCCGCTGCCCGGCGCGCCGGGGCAGGAGCAGGGGCCGCCCCCCACCGTGGCTGTGCCTGTGCTTCCCCCCAGTGGCGCGGCGGCGGCGCAGCCGCCGTTCCCGTCGGCGGTGGAAGGGCAGAAAAAGCTCGCGGTGCCGCTCTCCACGGAGTCCATGGGGTTCGACGAGAGGCATGTTGACGGCCAGATCGACCGCGCGCAGCGCATGGCCGACGACCGCATGAAGGGCATGCAGCTTGGCCAGGAAGGCCTGCCCGGCGCCGATACGACCGCGTACCGTGGCGATCTGGAGGACATGGCGGCGATTCAGCGCCGGATCCGCCTGCTTGAGCTCAAACAGCGGGAGGCGGATCTGGCGGTGAAGCTCTGGGCGACGGTCTACGACGGCAAGCGCGAGGAGCAGGCCGCCAAGGCTCCGGATACCAGGGAAGCCGACGCCGGGGTGTCGGCGAAGCTGGTGGCCGCCCAGGCCGAAGAGGCCGCCAGGAAGGCGGCTGACGCCGTGCCGCCGCCAAAGGTCGTCTCGATCGTCGGGTCCGGTCCGGACATGCGCGCCAAGCTGCTTGTGCCCGGGCAGGGCGAGGCCGTGGTCACAGCAGGCTCCCGCCTTCCGGGCGGCCTGATCGTAACGAGGATTTCCGCGGACGGCGTGCTGGTGACCGATGGCAAGGGCAAGACCTTCGCGCTCGGACTCGGCAACCGGGTGGCGGCGTCAGCCAGCCCCGCGGTGGCCACCCCGGCGGCCGCTGCCGGGATAGCCGGGATGCCGCCAGGTTTTCCCCGCCCCGTCATGGCGGCGCCGCCATCTGGCCGCTGAGGCAACGGCCGCCCGGTCCGGGTGGCCAGGACTGCGTGGGGGGGGCAGAAATGCCGGAAGGACTCAGGAGCCTGTTCGAAGGTTTTGTGAGAAAGCCTGGAGCGCCGTCCCCGGCACCGAGGCCGGCATTCCAGCGCCCCGCCGCAAAGCCGCCGGCGGCACGCCCGCAGGCAGGGCCGCAGCAGACAAGCCGTGTGCTGGTGCCGGCGCGCGCGGTGCCTCCCCTGCGGCATGAGCCGGCGCCGCTTCCGGCGGCGCGCCCTCCCCGACCGCCCGCAGAGGCCGATGCCGGGCTCGGCGGCCCGCCCGCGCTCCAGCCGGCCCGGGGGGCGGAAGCCGCCGCGCCTCCGGCTGAGCATGGCGGCGAGCCGAGGCGGGGGCGGCGCGTCGCCGCCGACGAGAACGTGATAGCCAGGCTGCTGCATCCGAGGTTCGGTGTGCCCGTGCTCACCGCCGAGGGCGGGCCGCTGAAGACCACCGAGGCGCAGCGCACGGTTGCCTGCTTCCTGGGCAACGGCTGGCTGCTGCTCTCGAAACATGACCCTCTCAATCCGCTGGCCATGCAGATGCGTGCGGATATCCTTGGCGCCCAGCGGGTCATCACCCAGGAATATCTCGTCGATCTCGACATCATCCGCAAGGTCTACCGGAACCACGAGGAAGGTTTCGGCAACTCGGCCCGGATGCCGGACAGGATCGGCGGTGTCGAGGCACAGGAGTTCCAGAAGCACTTCCTGGCCCTTGTCAAGGAAGCGGCGGAGCGCCGCTGCTCCGATATCCATGTGATGGTCGGGCAGTACGAGGCTGACATCCAGATGCGGATGGACGGCCAAATCGAGGATGTGCGCCAGGTGAAGTCCGCCTGGGCAAGCATACTCTGCGCCGCGGCCTTCAACATGGCCGACGCCAGCGACACGGCCTACAAGCCGCTTGAGAACCAGGGGGCGCGCATCAGCCGCGTCCGGACCCCGCTTCCCAGTGATGTGCAGGCCATACGGCTGCAGTTCAACCCGCTGGCGAATGGCGGCCGCCATATGGTCTGCCGCCTGCTCTACGAGAATTCGGATGCGCAGGCCGCAGGCGACATCGACACGCTCGGCTACAACCGCAGCCATATCATCCAAATCAAGCGGATGCGGAAAAAAACCGAAGGCATCAACATCATCAGCGGGCCGACAGGCTCCGGAAAATCCACCACGCTGCAGCAGTCGCTGATAGCGCTGATGCGCGAAAAGCCCGGCAAGAAAGTGATCACGATCGAGGATCCGCCGGAGTACATCATTCCGCGCGCCGTGCAGCTTCCCGTGCTGAATGCGACATCCGACGACGACCGCGGCACCAGGTTCCACGCTGTCATCAACGGCTCCCTCAGGTCCGATCCCGACGTCATCATGATCGGCGAAATGCGGGACCGGGCGTCGGCGGTCCTCGCGTTCATTGCGGCGATGAGCGGACACCAGGTCTGGACCTCGCTGCATGCGAACAACGCCACCGCCATCCTCACCCGGTTGAGGGACATGGGGGTCGAGGACTACAAGCTTTGCGACCACAGGCTTATCACGGGTCTCATCGGCCAGCGCCTCATCCGCCGCCTGTGCACAAAGTGCAGGGTGCCTTTCCACCAGGCGCACGCGGACGGCATGGTGGATCCGGAGCTCGCCAGGCAGGTGCTGCGCTGCACCGGCTCCCTCGCCGACGGCGTGTTCGTCGCGAAACGGGGTGGCTGTCCGGACTGCCATGGCGGCACCGTGGGGCGCGAGGTCATCGCCGAGTGCATAGTGCCCGACCGGGATTACATGAAGCACATCCGCAACGGCGAGCAGGAGGATGCCATCCGCCATTGGCTGGATAACATGGATGGGCTCACAATGCTCGAGCATGCCATCCAGAAAATGACGCAGGGCATCTGCTCCCCGGTCGATGTCGAGGACGTGGCGAGCGACCTGGCCGAGTTCGACACCGGCCGGGCCGAAATCGTGTTCGGGAAGCTCTACGAGTGAGGCCCGCGGCGGGACTTGCCGGAACTGCCAGCGCGCCGGCCGCGCTGGCCACGGAGGCGGCGGAATGGACCTCAGAGATCTGAAGCGGCGGTATGTAAAGATTCAGTTCGGCAGCAGGCAGCGCGAGCGCCTTTATCTCAAGCTTGCGACGTTCCTGAAGAACGGCATGCCGCTGGTGGATTCGCTGCGCGAAATGTACATGCATGCATCCGACGACAACGCCAAACCGGGGAATCCGATTGCGGTCATCCTTCAGGATTGGCGCAGGGCGGTCGGCAACGGCGCACCGTTCGGCACCGCCGTTGCCGGGTGGGTGCCGGAGGGGGACAGGGTCATCCTGGCAGCAGGCGAGCAGTCCGGCCTGGACCAGGCGATCAATGACGCGCTGCTCATCCAGTCCGCCTTCAGGGAGATGAAAACGGCCATCGCGACGGGCCTTGCCTACCCTGTCGTGCTGCTGCTGATGGCGATCGGCTTCATGGTCATGTTCGCGCTCAGAATCATGCCGTCGTTCGCGGAGGTCCTGCCGATGGAGAAGTGGATCGGCACTGCCGGCTGGCTGGTCTGGGTAGGCGGTTTTGTGGACTACTGGCTGTTGCCGCTCTCGGTTGGCTGCCTCTGCACGGTCGGCGTCGTGATCTATTCCCTCCCCCGGTGGGTCGGGCCAGTCCGTGCGTTCGCCGACCGCCTTCCGCCGTGGTCGCTCTACCGCATCTACGCCGGCGCCGGCTTCATGCTCGCCGTCTCGGCACTGACAAGGGCTGGCGTCCCGCAGCGGGATATCCTGCGCACGCTCCAGCGCGGAGCGACGCCATGGTATGGCGAGCGCATCTCCGGCGCCCTGCGGCACGTCGTCAACGGCAAGAACCTTGGAGAGGCCCTGTGGCTTACCCGGCTCGGATTCCCGGATGTCGAGACTGTCAGGGACCTGAGATCGTATGCCGAACAGGATGGGTTCGACGAAATCCTTCGTCATCTGGGCGAACAGTGGATCGCGGAGAGCCTCAAGAAAATCAAGTCGCAGACATCCATACTCAGGAATGTCGCCTTCCTTGTGTTCACCGTGGTTTTCGGCACCATCGTCAGCGGCATATTCTCGCTTCAGATGCAGGTCTCGCGGGCATTCTGACCCGGCGGGGGCAGCCCCGGCCCAGGTCCGCCGCGGAGCGGTCCCTGCAGGCGCACAGCTTTAAGGATTCGTAAAGGATTCTCCTCTTGGTCCTTGCGCTTCCGCCGGGGGCACGCCTACTCTTGTGGTAGCAGACCCTTTGCGGAGTACCGATCATGCGCTTCCCACCTGTCACCCCGGCAATCCGCCGCCGCCGCCGCCGCGGGTTCACCCTGCTTGAGTTCATGGCGGTCATGTCCCTGGCGGCCATTGTTGTCGGCGGCCTTTTCATGCTGTTCGGCGGCGCCTCAAGCGATTCCAAAGCGAACGCCGCGTTGCTCGAACTGGGCACGATCGAGGACGCGGTCAAGGGCATCGGCGGCGGGCAGTCGGACTTCAGCTGGCTGGACGTCCAGGACGGCGAGCTGACCGTCGCCGGGTCGAGCCGGGTGCCCGCCAAGTTTGTGAAGGGAACCATCGCCGCCCCGACCGGCATGACCGACCCGTTCAACGGCGCGGTGACGATACGGTCAGCCAACACCGACGAGAACTACACCGTCACGTTTGCCAACATCCCGCCCGACGCCTGCGCGACGCTGGTTGGCAACGACTATGGCACGAGCCTGGAGTCCATGACGGTCGTAGGCGGAACGGCCGTTCAGGCGCGCGCCATGACCCCCGCCGAGGCCAAGGCGGCATGCGGCGCCGCCGGCGGAGCGGCGGTCTCGATCGCCTGGACTCTCTACTGAGCAGGCCGTCCGCAGCGGTCCACGATCGGGACCGCCGCGGACGCCTTGCCAACCCCAGCCCGCCGGCCATCGATCGGCGCAATCCTTGACCCAAGCGTTCGGATGCCCACAGGATTCACTGTCGGGCGGCTGCTGCGGGAGACGGGATTCCATGACTGACCAATTGCCGGCGGCGCGGGCCGCTTCGGAGCCCGAGGCTTGGGACGGAAGCGCCGGCGAGCCGAAGCTGAAGGATCTTGATTTCAACGATCTGTTTTTCAGCGAGCTGGGCGAGGCGTTCATCCGCGGCCTCGATGATCTTGACGGCAGCGACACGCGGACACCGCCCCTCGTGGGGGTTCCGGGCGAGGTGCTGCCCGACCTTTACAGGCTTCACCGCAGCGTGTGCGAGCGCGGCCAGCGGGAGCGTGAATTCTTCATGGACTACGACGGGATGCGGTTCCGGGTGAACCACATCGATGACGTGGAGGGAACCTGGTACACGCTCCGCCGCCTGATGTGGCCGATTCCGCGCCTCGCGACGCTCAACGGCATCCCGCCGACCGTCAAGCACTACCTGGGTTACCTCGGCAGGTCGAGGAACGGGCTTCTCCTGATAGCCGGGGCGACGGGCGAAGGCAAGACGACGACCGCCTGCTCACTGCTCCAGGAATACCTGATTAAATACGGCAACGTCGCGGTCACCGTCGAGGATCCGCCGGAGCTTCCGCTGAGCGGGCCCCACGGGCGGGGCGGCCACTGCTTCCAGACCCAGGTCAGGAACAAGGATTTTGCCGCTGCGATGGAGGCGACCATGCGGCGGTCGCCGCGGTATATCCTTCTTGGTGAGGTGCGGGGCGCGCGCGAGGCGTCCGAGGCCATCCGGGCGGCGGCGAACGGCCACCTGGTGATAACCACCATCCATGCCGGGGACGTGACCCAGGCCATCAACGCGCTCCTCAAGTTCATCGCGGTCAGCGAGAGCATCGATCTGGCCCGGCTGATCCTGGCCGAGGGGCTGTTGGGCGTCATGCACCAGAAGATGGTGAAGCTGCCAGGCAAAAAGAACCGCCTCCTGCGCATCCAGTCCCTCTTCCCGGGCGGTGACACCGGCATCCGGTCACTGATTCGCAACGGCAGGACCGAGCAGCTGGGAACAGCCATTGCCGCGCAGGCCAGCAAGATCTTGCAGGGCAAACTGCCCGTCGAGGGGTGACCGGCCATGCAGATGTTCGTTTTCCTTCTGGTCGTCATGGCGCTCTACGCGATGCTTGACACCGGCACGGTGGACCGGGCCGCGCAGATGACGGCTTCGGCGGACCTCATGGCGAAGCAGATCGAGTATTACCACACCCAGGCGCTCAACCTGTGCGCCGGACCGGCCGCTTCCTGCCCGGCTGGCCAGATCGCCCTCACCCAGCTGGCCGGGGACAGCTGGGTTTACGGCACCGACGTCATTTCCAGCACGGACGGCACGCACATCGTGACCACCTGGCACCTCCGGCCCCAGGAGGCCGCGGTGGATGCCAGGCACCTCTACGGGAATATCGGGGCTGTCCTTGTGTCCGACACGGAGAATTCCGGGATGGCCGGAACCTACAGCGCGGCGACGCACAGCGTCGCGAGCGGCGCCGGATCGAGCGCCACGGCAAATGCCGGGCAGATGTCCTTCACCATCGCATCCCCGTTCGCCGGACTTGTCATCAATGACGGGGCGCCAGTGCTCGTTTCGCTCGTCCGGTAGCGGGCATCCCTGGTCCGTTGCGATCGGCCGCGTGAAGATCCTCCGGACACCGGGGGACCCTGCCATGACCATGACCGCCGAGGCATGCCTCGCCCGCATCGGCCGCCTGCCGCACGCCGCCGTCATCGATCCCGCGCACGCGCGGCGGTGGGTATCCCTGACGCTGGCCACCGAGCCCGAGCGGATCGGCTGGCACATTGCCAGGGCGGGCGGAATTGGCGGTTCGGAAGCCGGCACGCTGCTGGCCTGGGGGTTTCCCGGCGAAGGGAACCACTCGCGGGGCTCCGCACTGCGCATGGCACGGCAGAAGCTCCTCATGCTTCCGCCCGACAGGGCGAACGACGACATGTCGAGGGGCGCTTACCTGGAGGATTTCATCCGCCAGGTCTACGAGGACAAGCTGACCCGCAGCGGTGTGGCGTGGCGCCGCCGCGACGACCTCAAGGCAGCCATCGAGGCGGGACCCCACCCTGCCTACCCGTGGCTCAGGGCATCGCTTGACGCTGTCTACGAGATCGGCGGCGCCGTCCGGATCGTGGACTTCAAGGCGCCGTCAACGGACATGCTGCAGGAGTACGTCACGCACCGGAACTTCCACGACTACCGGGCGCAGCTCAACCATTATGATCTGGTGGCCAGCGGCCACGGAGTCACCGTCGACGGGCTGGAACTCGCCATGTTCGACTACAGGCGCGTCGCCAGCAACGGGTGCGAGGTGTTCCCCGTCGAGCGCGACGCAGGCATGCAGCAGAAGCTGATCGCCGCATCCGGCGAGTTCTGGCACCGCCATGTGGGCATCGGGCTGCTGCCGGAGCGCGACGAGGAGCCTGTGCTCAGCGCGAATGCCGGGATTCCGCCGGAGATTGAAGCGCGGGCGCTGGCGGCCGTGGTCCGCAAGGCGGCGCTCGACAGGCTCAAGAAGGATTATGAGGCGGACCAGCAAGCAATTGCGGCATGGGTGGGAGAGACCGGCACCCTCGGCGAGGGCGTCCTGCCGCTGGGAAAGGTTTTCCCGGGCGATGATGCCGCGGGATTCCTCCAGGTCCGCGCCAAACTGGTGCTTGATTCGGAGCGTGCGGAACAGCGCCTGCGTGACCTTGGCATGCCGGATGCCGCCATCGAGGAGATGCGCGGTCCGCCAGCCTACGACCCCCAGAAGCTGCGCATGGCTTACCGCAAGCTGTGCTCGCTGGTCGCGCTGATGTCCGGGGAAGGCGCCGATGTCCGCGCCCTCGCCGGGCTGGCAGCCCAGGCGATCGCCACGGCGCCTCCCAAGGAAAAGGGGAGGTTTGATGACGAAGCCGTCGCGCAGGCCCTTGAGTCTTTCGGCGAGGTGCCGTATACCTTTTTCACCGAGGCCATCTCCTCGGGTCTCCCACGCGCGAACAGCCCGGACAAGGAAGAACTCCTTGCCAGGGTCGGCGGGCGGGTTGACGATTTTGTTGAATTCCTTGTGGCTTGCATGCAAGGGGACAAAGAGTTGCCCATGGGCGCTGCGCCGGTCCGCTGAGCGGAAAGGACAGGCCTGAGGGGCTGCTGCCGGTGCGTCCTGACGCCGGCGGTGGCTTTGCCATCAATTCACCGTTCAGGGCACCAGGCAGAGGAACTTACCGATGACGCAATATCGTGGTTCGGCGCGCGGATCGATGGTCGGGCGCAATTACTCCCGTGGCGGCAACCCGAACCGGCCACCGCTGCAGAACATCGTTGCCATGATCAGCGAGATCATCACCGTCGACCAGCGTGGCAAGTCCACGCCCTGGACGAAGGAGCTCGAGGAAAAGAGCAGGGACGGCACGATCCAGTATGACTATGCCTGGGTCTACCTGACCCACGACATCACGGATCTCGGCCTGAAGGCGGAATGGGCCGATGACGGCGCCCCGCTGACCAGGATGAAGCTGGTCATGCCGGAGCCCTACGACCCCGCGAGCGGGAAGCCGCTGAAGACCGAGCGCCGCGACCTGGCCGGCCTGAAAGTGAAGAAGGCGGGTGGCCCGCCGATGGACGAGGGCGCGCTTGTCAACTTCGAAAAGGTGTGGGTGAAGGACGGCGTCCTCTACGCGCACTACTCCCGTGGCGGCCCCACTGCCGAGGACCAGCGCGACCAGCGCATGCACACGTTCTCCAACCTCATGGTCTGCGTGCTGCCCGAGGGCACCAAGCGCGATGCCCAGGGCCGGGAAGTCGTCGACGAGCAGGGAGTGCCGGTGCCGGCCGGCAAGCAGGAGGCGCTGATCTCCGACCATCTCGGCGGGGAGATCGTGACGGACGAGGTGTCGCTGCGCGCCGCAATCGACAGCCTGATGCAGAACTCGCGTATCGGCACGCCCGGCTTCCAGCTGCACTGCCGGGCAATCGCTCCCGAGGGTGTCGATGAGGCCGAGTTCGCGGCCGATCCCGAGACCCGGAACTCCGGCTTCATCATCGCGAAGCCGAAGCCTGTTGGCGAGGGCGAGGCCAGGGTCTGGGTGGCACCGACCACCGACGAGATCATCGAGCGGCTCTGGAAGTCCTTCCGCGGCCTGTCCGACTGCTTCGGCAAGCCCGGGTTCGAGTTCGAGTTCGTTCCGATGATGGCGGTGCACCAGGCGCCTACCCTGACGCCCTCCAACAAGAAGAACGACAAGGGACGGGACAACTCGAAAACGTTCCAGATCCACGATGTCGTCGATCCGGCCACTGGCGAGCTGGGCGTGACTGACTATGGCTGGACCCAGTGCCATGTGACGGTGGTGCGCATGTCGGCCGACAGCGACTACTACTTCGCCACGTACCAGAAGCCCATCTCGACCCGCGCCGACATCTACGCGCTGCCTGACGTTCCGACCCAGCTGATGCAGGAGCGGCATCCCGGCCACTTCGCGGCGGTCAAGGCCGAGGCGAAGCGGCTGGGCGAGAACAAGGCCACGGTGTTCAAGGCCCGCGCCGCCGAGCGCGACGCGGCTCCGGCACCCGGCGCGGCGGCGCCGCGCTGACCAATCCTGCGAAGGATCGGATGGGCGGACCCGCCATGGTCCGCCCATTCTCTTTGTCTGGCGACTGAATCCATGCGCTAAGGCAAGGCCTGGCAGGTGTCTTGCGATGGTCTGGCAGACCATGGCCTACCAGGTGTTGCGGGGCCAGTTGATGCCATGAGCGGAAATGGGGAAGAAAGGGCGGCACCAAGGCGCGGCCTCTTCGGCTTGCGGCCGATCCCCGTGCCGACGCCGGCCGTCAGGCCAGCCGCCGCCGAACAGCCGCCTGTCGCGCCATCTCCGCCCGGCGGCGGCACCAGGGCTGTGCTGCCGTTCCCCGCTTTCGGCTCCAGGCCCAGGGCCGCCAGCCTTCCGCCTGTCCCGCCACCGCCGCGCCCGGCCCCGCCTGTCGCCTCTCCCCATCCTGCTGCCAGAATGCTGCCCGCAGACATGGCCGGTGGCCCGGACACCACGCAGCCTGCCTCCCCGCCGGCTGCGGCATGGCCAGGCAGCCGCGGCGGCATGCTCGCCGGAATGGCGGCGCAGCGTCCCGTCCAGGCGCCTGCCGCCGTTCCCGCCACCGCCGTGGCGCAGCCCGCGGATGTTCCGCGTCCGGCAGGCCGCGGCGGCATGCTCGCCGGAATGGTGGCGCAGCGTCCCGTCCAGGCGCCTGCCGCCGTTCCCGCCACCGCCGTGGCGCAGCCCGCGGATGTTCCGCGTCCGGCAGGCCGCGGCGGCATGCTCGCCGGAATGGCGGCGCAGCGTCCCGTCCAGGCGCCTGCCGGACCGCCATCGCCGCTGCCGCCCGCGGCGCCGCCGCGGCAGGCGGAAACCGCACTTCCGGGCGGCCGCTTTGGCATGCGCCCCGGGACGGGCACGCTTCGGACGGCCCCGCCGCAGATCCTTCCCCGTCCGCAGCGGCATGGCGGCACAGGGCGGGACGCGCATTCCGCCCCGCAGGCCCGCCCGACCGCCGCAGCCCCCCTGCCGCCCCAGCCCGCGGACCGCCCTGCAGCCGCTGCCCCTCCATTGCAGGCACCGCGCCGCGCAACCCGCGATGCGCTCGTGCTCCCGGAAATTCCGGTGGAGACTGGCTGCGGGGCGGATGCGGAGCAGTTCGAGGCCGTCAACGCGGTCCAGGTGCGCTACGTGCCGATGAGCACGGTCAACCCCACCGGCGCTGTCATTCCGAGCTCAATGGCAGCGCCGACCCGCCGCGCGCTTGAGCGCCTGGCGGCCAGGGTCGGCGACATCGACGACTGGCTGTGCGCCAGGCTGGACTGGTCCAGGGCCGAACTCGGCGACTACCTTACGTCGGAGCAGGTCGACGGCGTCGCGCTCGCGCTCGATTCCGCGGACCGCGGCGAAGGGTTGATCATCGCGGACCAGACGGGCTTCGGCAAAGGCCGGATTATTGCCGCAACGGCACGCGCGACAATCCTATCCGGCCGCCCCGTCATCTTCATGACCGAAAAGGCCAACCTGTTCAGCGACTTCTGGCGCGACGTGCGCGACATCGGCAGCGACGCCCTCTTCGGGCGCCCGTTCATGCTCAATGACGCCGCCAAGCTGGTCGACACGTCGGCCGAGGACGGCCGGGTGCTCGTCTCCGCCTGGAAGAAGGCAGAGATGGACCGTGTGCTGAAGTCCGGCGCGCTGCCGGACGGCTGCCTCCTGATGATGGCGACCTATTCGCAGTTCAACCGGAAGGGCACCCGCAAGAGCCTGTTCCTGGAGCAGGTGGCCGCCGGAACCCACATCATGCTGGACGAGGCGCACAACTTCGTCGGCGACAGCACAACCTCGGTGACCGTCGGCAACGCGCTGTCACAGGCGTCCGGCAGCACTTTCTCAAGCGCAACCTTTGCCCGTGACGTCACCAACCTGTCCGCGTACTCAAGCGTTTTCCCCTGGCTGAAGCGGATTTCCGGGCTCGATGAGATGACGCCTGCGCAGCGCCGTGCCATCGCCGAGGAGAGCGTGCACCTCGCGACGGACGCGGGCCGCATCATCCGGCGCGAGCACGACCTGTCGAACATGGTGCTGCGCGTCAAGGAAGACGAGGCGCGCCTGGCGCGCAACGAGGAGCTTGCCGACCGGCTCTCGCCCATCCTGTCCGGCATGGCAAAGCTTGCCCGCAAGGTCGACATGCTCCTGCGGGAGCGCAACGAGGCGAACGAGGAGGCACGGGCCGCCATGCTCTCCGCCGAGGAGAGGAAGGCGGAGCGCGAGCTCTGGTTCACCGCGAATTTCGGCAGCCGACTGAACGCCGTGGTCAGCCAGTTCGTGGTGGCGCTGCTTGTGGATCCGTGCGTCGACGAGTGCGTTGACACCCTGCTCAAGGGGCAGAAGCCAGTGGTCGTCATCGAATCGACCATGGAAAGCCTGATGCGCGAGCTGTCCCGCGACATCGACGAGGGCGACGCGGGCCGCGGCGAGGGTGACGAACCGGAGCTTCCCGGGCTTGACGCAGAGGATGAGCGGGCACCGGAGACGCAGCCCGCGGAGGCCCGGCCGCCGACGTTCCGTGACGCGCTGGCGATCATGTGCGACCGCATGCTCAAGGTTGGCGTCAGGCGCGGAACCGATTTCGAGAAGCTGCCCGTCGCAATCCGCGAGCCGGAGGCGGTGGCGCGCGATCTCGCCACGCTGCGCCGCGACGCGGCCACGCTGCCGGAGGATGAGGCCCGCCGCCGGGCGGCAATCCTCGACCTTGAGGCATCCCTGGCCAGTTCCGAGTTCGTGGCCATGCAGCGCGGGATACTTGAGCTTGTGACGCAGTTCCCGAACCTGTCGCTTTCGCCCATCGACGACATCAGGGACAAGGTGGAGGAGGCCGGGAAGCAGCTCCATGCCAGCGGGCGGATTGCACGGCCATGGGTCGCGGACGAGATTTCCGCCCGCGGCCTGCGCGTCGTGGGCGGCCGCTACGTGCCGATGCCGGCACAGGACCGGAACAAGTCGGTCGCCAGGTTTGTCAATGGCGGCAGCCAGGCGCTGGTCATCACCCGCGCGGCGTCGACCGGCCTGTCGATCCATGACTCCGACAAGTTCAGCGACCATGCGCAGCGGCACATGATCGAGCTCAAGCCGCCGTCGAATGTCGTCGAGCGCATACAGACCTGGGGGCGCGTGTTCCGCCGGGGACAGCGGACCGAGCCGCTGTTCACCACCCTGTCGACCGGCCTGCCGTTCCAGGTCTACAGCCTCGCCATGCAGAACCGGAAGGTGGAGGAGCTGGCCGCCAGCGTCACCGGATCGGGCCGCAACGGCACCACGCTGAAGGTCGACGATCCCATCGACGCGGTCGGGAACGAGGTGGCCCACGAGTTCCTCATGGAGAACCAGTCGCTCGCGGAGCGGATGGGGATCCCGCTGAACGTCGACAAGGAGGAGGCGGACAAGGAATTCTACTTCGTCGCCAAACTGCTCAAACGCCTGCCGCTGCTTGGCCGCGAACTCCAGCGCCGCGTGTTCACGGCGTTCATGGCCGCCTATGCTGACCGCCTCAAGACCGGGGCGGCCCATGCGGCACGCGACCTTGACGGCCAGTGGTGGCCCGTCAAGCGCGAGGTGCTGGAAGCCGGCGACGGATCGGACGACCCGCTGACCGGGGGCGATGTCTACGTCACCACCATCCGATCCCAGCGCGAGGCCAGGCCGATGACGTCCGCGGCCGCGCAGGCCCAGGCCGCGGCGGCCACCGGGCGGCTTGGCCGCAGCCCCTTCGCCGCGCACATCCAGGCGCTGCGCGACCGGCGGGAGGACGTCCTGAAGGCGGCGCTGCCGCGGCGCTTTTCCTCCGTGCAGCAGGCGCTGAACGCCTTCGAAAGCAACTCGGTCAAGCAGGCCAGCCAGAAGCTGGCGAACATGGCGGCCCTTCTTGCCAGGCTCGCGCCAGGCATCGGCGCCCGCCTGCCCGACGACGATGGCGAGCCTGCCACCGCCGTCATCCTTGACATCCGCGCCCCGGATACCGCCCGCGCGATGGTCGCCCGCGAGTATGAGATCGTCTACGCACTGCCCGGCGACGAGCGTCCCCGCACAGTGTCGCTGGACAGTCTGGTGCGCGAGCCACGGCTCTCCCTCGGTGACGCGGACGGGGCACAGCGCGTATTTCCGGCCTTCGATTCCGCGCCGCGCGGCTCGGTCGAGGTGCAGCGCAAGGTGCTGGACGGCTGCGGGATAGGCGCGGTGCTTGCCTCGCGGCGGATCGGCTGCGGCACGCGCACCAGCTACAGGGACCAGTCAGGGAGGGTCCGCAGGGCGATCCTGCTGCCGCGCGCGATGGAGAACCGTCTCGCCGGGCAGCCCGGGCGCACCACCATGCCGGAGGTGGCCAATGCCATCTTCCTCGGGGGCGGCGAGCTCAAGAGCAACATTCTCAATCCGGACGATGGCATCATCATCCGCCCCGACGTCCGCGGCGGTGCTGTCGTCAGGATTCCGGAATCGAAGCGGGCGGCGAAACCCTGGGAGACCGCGGCCATGCTGTCGGTCACGGGGCCCTTCGAGGGTGGCTGGCGCGGCCGCGAGGCCAAGGTGCCGGCCCACAAGGTGGGCATGGTCATCCGGCTGCTCGGCAACATGCAGACAGAGTTCCACTATGAGGCCAGGTTCCGGCCGCTCGCGGTCCGGATGGCGCATGCGGCTGCGGCCTCAGCCGCGGCGCGGGACCCCGATCCATGCGGCTTTTCCGGACCCTGAAGGCCAAGACCGGGCGGCGCCGGGCAGTGTCTTGCACCGGCCTGGCTTAGCCTTCAGCAGGGCATACAAACGGGGACGCGGGACATGGGCACGGCGGAGATCGCGATTGGCAGCACGGTGCTGGACACCTGGTTCGAGCGGGACAGGCAGCATGTCTGCCTGTCCCGCCGGCAAGCTGACGGGTCCGCCGGCGGGACCATAATCGAGTGGTGGGACGGGGCGGTGACGGAGGCGGTCGACGACGGCTTCCTGAATCCGCGCAACTACCACGCCAGCGCGTTTGAATACGCCCGCAGCCACGGGCTGCTCTCGGAGCACGCTCCCGTCTCCATCAAGCCAGCCCCGCGGGGAACTGTCATGGCGAGCGAGAGCCTGGGCGTATATCTGGGCTGGCTCCCCGGCGGCGCCCCCATCTGGTCAGCCCGGGCGACGGAGGAACAGAAGGCCAAGGGTGCCTGGGTGTACAACTGTGAGGAGGAAGCGCGGGAGGACGTCGCAAGTGACGCCGCGCGCGCCACCGACGGCATCGAGTTCGCCAGCGTGGCGGAGCGCGACGCCTTTCTGGCCGGAAGGGGTCTGCCGGGCGACCTGTCGTTCTGGGAGGTTGAGCTGGACGTGACACCAAAAGGCATGCGCCAGCCGACGCGGGCTTCGCTCGGTGCCTGCGCCGACGCGGGGGTTGACCTGCCGGATGGCCAGGGGCCGGCGCCCGGTCGCTGACGGCGGAACCGCCGGGCGGCAGGCCAGGACTGGTCCGCGACATTCCTGGCCATGAACCGGAGAGGCGGCGGCAGGCGAACGCGGCCTGCGCCATGGCGGGCGGTGTCCCGGGAGAACCTGGCAACACTGCTGACGGCCGATCAGCACGGCTGTCGCGCGGCGCAGGCCGATGCGGCCACGGGATCTGCCGGAGACATTCCATCAGGCGGTGGCCGGGCGCCTCCGTCCGGCCAGGCGCCGCAGGCCAGACGCAGCCCCCTCAGCTTCCGGTTGTCTTTGCAAGGATTTTAGCCAAGACTGTATCCAGATTCCTTTGGCCTGGCGTCGGGTCCCAAGGATTATGGAGCATGCGCGGTGTCCCCGATTGAATGCCTTTACATTGCAGAAAAGCCCTCCCTTGCCCAGGCGATTGCTGAAGCGTTGGCCGAGCAGAAAGGCGTCCGCGCCACCAAAGGTGATGGAAGTTGGACCGTCGGGGACGATTCTGTTGCTTTTTATTACGGGCATATGTTCGAACTCGCCGAACCGAAGGCCTATGGTTCACAGTGGGAAAAATGGTCGCTCGACAGCCTGCCCATAGTTGTGTCGGAGGACCAGTGGAAACTTGTTGCGCCCGATGACAAAAAGGCGCAAATCGGCAAGGTTCGCGAGCTTGTCAAGAGAGCCAGGACCATCTGCAACAGTGCCGACGCGGGGCGCGAAGGGCAGCTGCTTTGCGACGAGAGCCTCTATGAGTTCGGCATTGATCCCTTCGCTCCCAATGTCAAGCGCCTCTGGGTCCAGTCCATGGCCCGCAAGGACATGTTGGCCGCACTCGGCAAACTGCTGCCGAACAGCGACAAGAAGACACTCTACCAGGCCGCGGTGAGCCGCCAGCGCGCCGACTGGCAGCACGGGATGACGTTCTCCCGCATGTACACGCTGCTCGCCCGGAACTCCGGCGCGGACGTCACGATATCGGTCGGCCGGGTGCAGACCCCGACCCTCCGCCTGGTCGTCGACCGCGACCGCGAGCGCCTCCGCTTCAAGCCGGTCGACCACTACCTGCCGACCATCATGTTCCGCCACGCCGACGGCACGTTCAGGGCATCCTGGGTCATCCCGGCCGACCACGACGGCCTGGACAGCGAGGGGCGCCTGGTTGACAAGGCCGTCGCCGAGAAGATCTGCCAGAAGGTTGCGGGCAAGGACGGCCGGGTCCGGGCCTTCAGGAGCGACATCAAGAGCAAGGCGCCGCCCCTGCCCTTCTCCCTGTCCGCCCTCCAGTCGGAGTGCGGCACCAGGCTCGGCCTGACGGCCAAGGAAGTGCTCGACACCGCCCAGAGCCTCTACGAGAAGCACAAGGCCACGACCTATCCGCGGTCGGATTCCCGCTATCTCCCGACATCGATCCTGAAGGACGAGGCACCCGGCATCATGCAGGCGCTTGCCGGCACGCCCGGCTTCGAGGACATGGCTTCCGGCGCGAACATGGCGCTGAAATCGGCGGCCTGGGACGACAGCAAGGTCAGCGAGCACCACGGCATCATCCCCACCTCGGAGTTCACGGCCGCCAAACTCGGGCATATGAGCGACACCGAACGCAAGGTCTTCGCCATCATCGCCCGGGCATTCGTCGCCCAGTTCTATCCGCCGTTCCGTTACCGGTCGCTGTCGGCCGACATCCTCATCGAGGGGGAGCAGTTCAAGGCGGGCGGGCGCCAGGTCGTCGACAATGGCTGGAAGAAGGTCTACGGCGCCGGCGACGCCGATGACGACGACGACAAGGCGGAGGCGGCACAGACCCTGCCCACGATGGCCGTCGGCGACCGGGTCTCGGCCGAGGCCAGCGAGATCGCGAGCAAGCGCACCTCGCCGCCCCCGGCTTTCTCGGATCCGACGCTCATCGAGGCCATGGCCAATGCCCACCGCTTCGAGCCGAATCCCGAGCTGAAGAAGCGGCTCAAGGAGGGCGACGGCATCGGGACGGAGGCGACCCGCGCCGACACGATAGAGACGCTTCTGGCCCGCAGGTTCCTCCAGCGGAAGGGCAAGGTAGGCCTTGAGTCGACCGAACTCGGCCGCTCGGTCATCGACATGCTTCCGGAGGACATCAAGAGCCTCGGCCTGACCGCGCTCTGGGACGGCTTCCTGGGCCAGATCGAGAAGGGGACCCTTGACCCCGCGCTGTTCATGCAACGCCAGGCGCAGTCCATCTCGGAGCGGGTGGCTGCCAACAAGAACACGGCGGTCACCGTCAAGGGCGTCGCCACAGTCCGTCCGCTGCCAGGCCATGGCAAGGACTGCTCCGTGTGCGGCAAGGGCAAGATGCTCACCCGCGAGATCGTCTCGAACAAGGACCACAAAAAATACAAGTGCCTGTCGTGCACCAACTACCCGGAATGCAAGGCAGCCGAGTGGCCGGAGCCCGACATCGCCCCGCTCCCGGGCCACGGCAAGCCATGCGCCGCCTGCGGCACCGGCCTCATGAAGACCCGCGAGATAACGTCGAAGACGTCGGGGAAGAAATACAAGTGCCTGTCGTGCACGAATTACCCGGCCTGCAAGGGCGTCGAGTGGCCGGAGCCGGAGATTGCGCCGCTCCCGGGCCACGGCGAGCCATGCGCCGCCTGCGGCAAAGGGACGATGAAAACCCGCGAGGTCACATCGAAGACGTCCGGCAAGAAATATGTGTGCCTGTCCTGCACGAACTACCCGGAAATGCAGGGCTGTCGTGTGGCCGGAGCCGAAGGTCGATCCGCTGCCGGGCCACGGCAAGGAATGCCCCAAATGCCACAAGGGGCACCTGGTAACCAAGGAGTTCGTATCGAAGAGGGACGGCAAGCCGTTCCGCAAGCTGGCGTGCGACCAGTGGCCCGCCTGTGATCACGGCGAGTTCCCGGACCGTGCCGAGGGGGGCGGCGGCGGGACGCCGCCCAGGACTGACGTGCCGCCAGCCGACGGCCACGGGAAAAAGTGCCCCGGCTGCGGCAAGGGCAAGCTGGTCACCAAACAATTCACCTCAAGGAAGGATGGCAAGCCCTTCATCAAGCTGACCTGCGACCAGTATCCTGCCTGCAGTTATGGCGAGTTCCCCGACCGCAAGGACTCCGCCCCGGCGGGCGGGCGGGGGACCATGCGGCGGCAGGCCGCGCCCTAATCCTTTCAGATTGGCGAGAAATCCTTTGACAAGGATTTCGGCCGAAGGGATAAAGGATGCGGTGCCATCGAGGAGTTGGACATGCGCAAGGCTTTCCTTTTGACGGTGTCGGCCTTGGCCGCCGTGACGGCGCTTGGCGCCGCGCCAGCCTTCCCTGACGACGCGGTGTCCCCGCTGGCCAACCGCCCGCAGGAGCTGCCGCCGGTGCTGCGGTTCCTGACAGCGAAAGGGGTGAAGCTCACCTGGATTGGCGATCAGGGCGGCGTGCACGGCTACCTCGCCGAAGAGGAGCACGGCAAGATGCAGCCGGTCTACGTGACTCCGGACGGCGAGCATCTGCTCGTTGGCATTCTGGTGCGCAACGGCGGCGTCAATGAGACCGGCATACAGATCGGCGAGATGCAGCAGCGCTGGGCGGACGCCAAGCGCCAGATGGACGCCGCCCAGAAGCAGTTCGGCGGGGCATCCGCCTCCAGCCTCCCAGCCGCCCCGCCCTCGGTCCCGGCCATAGCCTCGGCGCTTGCTCCGGCGGCGCCGCCGCCGGTCCCAGACCAGCAGCCGCCGGCCGGTCCCAGACCGCCCGATGCCACCCTGTCCGGCCCAGCCGCCATCGCCCCGGCGCCCGCAGTGCCCGCGCCGGGATCAGCCGTGGCCGCTGCCCCCGCCCCCGTGCCGGCCGCGGCCAGCGCGCAGGCATTCCTGAGCCCCTTCCAGAAGGACAAGTTCCTGGCAGACGCTGAGCAGGCCGCCTGGTTCACGGTCGGCAGCGACACCGCCCCCGCGCTGTTCATGATTGCGGATCCGCAGTGCCCTTACTGCCATGCCGCGTGGCACGAGCTCCGCCAGATGATTGTGGACCACAAGCTGCGGGTGAACGTCGTTCTGATCGGCGGCCTGAAGGGCAGCGAGCCGCTCGCGATCAGCCTGCTGGCGCGCAAGGAGCCCGGCAAGGCCTGGTTTATCGGCGAGGGCAGCGAGGATGGCACGCCGATCGCCCCGCCGCCGGCTGCCGAGAGCAAGGATTACAGGGAGGCGAAGGGCTTCGTCGCGCTCAACTCGAAGTTTGCAGGCACCTACATGAAGCAGGGGACTCCCTTCTTTGCCTATGTCGGGAAGGACGGGAAGCTTTACTCGGCGGAAGGTCCGAAGGACCTGGCCGCGTTCCTGGCCGGGATCTGAGGCCAGCCATGCGGATGGCCCTCCCCCGCCTGATAGCGGTGCACGGTGTCAAGCGGTCCGGCAAGGGCACGACGGCGGACTACCTGGTGTCACGCCACGGCTACTCCGTCATCAAGCAGGCCGGACCGCTGAAGGACATGCTGACCGTGCTCCTCGCGTCCTGCGGCTATCCGCATGAAACGGTGTTCCGCTGCATCGAAGGCGATCTCAAGGAAATCCCGCTTCCGGCGCTTGGAGGCAAGTCCGGGCGCTATTCCATGCAGACGCTCGGCACCGAATGGCGCGATCTGTTCTCGCCCCTGCTGTGGTCCGGAATCACCTGCCGCCGCATTCGCGCGAACACGGCGGCGGGCGGGCGGATCGTGGTCGACGACCTCCGCTTCCCCCACGAACCTCCCCCCCTTGCCGCCGAGGGCGCGGTATTCTGGCGCGTCACATCGGACAGGCCCGCGGACGCCGGTGGCCTGGCGGACACGGCCGGCGCGCTGGCCGGAGGCAGGGACCGCCTTGACCTTGGTGACGGCGTCCTGTGGGATATGGTCCGCGCGCTGCTGGGGCACTGCTGCCTCGAGGGGGACGCGCTGGATGCCGCCATTGACGGTCCCGCGTCCGGCATCCCGCTTGAAGCCCTTTGCTGGAAGTCACCCGGCTATGCCTTCGAAACCCTGAAGCGTGACTGGGCTGCCATGATGGCGGCGCCGTGGGAGCCGGTCCCCGCCGCCACGGCCTCGCACGTGTCCGAGCGCGGCCTCCCGCCTGAGATGTTCGGCGTCCACCTGCGGAATGACAGCAGCTTCGCGTACCTGCATGCACAGATAGAGGCCGCCCTGGCTGGCGGCGGGGCCTGCGCCGCGGCATAGCATGCGGCCGTCCGTGTCCGGCGGGCGACCGGATCATCCTGACGGCCGGCGCCTCCGTCCGTGCGCGCGGCGTGGGGATGCGCGCACGGACACTGCCGCATCCGACCCGTTCCGCTCCCGTTCCGCCGACGCGGCACAACTTTTGCGGGTAAATATGATATAAATCAACGCCTCAAGGTGAAGGTTGCCCCATGACATGCGTCCGTGCGTGCGGAGGTGATCGGCTCGATGTTGAGCAGTCTTCTGGCCCGGCTGATGCTGGTGGTGTCGCTGGCGCTGGTCCCCGCGCTGGGGTTTCAGGCCTACGCGGAGAGCGAAGCCCGCCGCGCCCGGCAGCAGATGGTCGAGGACGAGGCCATGCGCCTCATGCGCATGGTCAGCGGCGAGCAAGCGCGGATCATGGAAGGCGCGGAGCAGGTGCTCGATCTTGTCGGCATCTCGCCGGCAATCCAGGACGGCCAGGCGGGCCTCTGCCAGCGCCTGCTGGCCGGTCTGCTGAAACAGGCGCCCCGCTACATCTTTGCCGCCTTCCTCGGTCTCGACGGACATACCGCCTGCGCACCCCGTCCGGTCGACGGCCGCGTTGACGCGTCAAGCCGGGTCTATTTCCGCCTTGCCCTGCAGACCGGTGGCTTCGCCATCGGCAATTACGCCGTCGGGGATGTCACCGGGCAGCCGAGCCTCCACATGGCCAAGCCGGTCCGGAACCGGGACGGCACGGTCGTCGGGGTGGTCACGGTTGCGTTGAGCCTCGACTGGTTTGGGCAACAGCTTGGTCATATCAGGCTGCCGCCAGGAGCCGTGGTCTCGATCGCGGATCGCTCCGGCACGTACCTTGCCCGCCGCCCGGACGGCGAACGCTACGTCGGCCAGCCGATGCGGCCGGAAGACCGGTTCCTCCTGGAGGGAGACGCGGACAGGGTCGTCACGATGACGAGCCTTGAAGGCCGCCCGATCGTCACGGCGTATTCCCCGCTTGACAGCGATCCGAAGGGATGGGTCGTCGCGGTGGGGCTGGACCGTGATCTTGCCTTCGCCGATGTCGGGAAGGCCAACCGGACAGGCATGCTGCTGATTATCGCCGGGGCCGGGATGGCCTTGGCGATAACGTACCTGGCCGGCACCCAACTGATCCGGCGTCCGCTCGACCGGCTGTTCAGCCTCGCCGACAGCTGGCGCACCGGCGATCTCGCCGCCCGTACCGGGCTGTCCGGGGACGGTAGCGACTTCGGCCGCCTCGCCGCGGCTTTCGATGGCATGGCCGCCGCCCTTGAGACCCGCGTGCGCGATGAGGTTGCTGCGAGGGAGGCGGCGCAGGCACGGGCGGCCCATGCCGAACGCATGCAGGCACTCGGCCAGTTGGCCGGCGGCATCGCGCATGACTTCAACAATGTGCTGCAAGGGGTCGGCGGGGCGGCCGCGCTGATCGAGCGCCGGGCGGGAGACGAGGCCGGCGTGCGCCGTCTGGCACGGCTCGCGTTGGAGGCGGTCGAGCGCGGCGCTTCCGTCACGCGCCGCCTGCTCGCGTTCGGCCACCGCAGCGACCTGCGCGCCGAGGCGGTGGATGTGGGTGGGCTGCTGGGTGGCCTTCACGAGATCCTCGGCCACACTCTCGGCGCCGCCATCGCCGTGCAGGTCAGGGTTGAAACCGGTGTTCCGCCGCTGCTTGCGGACAGGGGCCAGCTTGAGACGGCACTAATCAACCTGGCCACCAACGCCCGCGACGCGATGCCGGAGGGCGGACTGCTGACTCTCTCGGGCGAGCACGAGGTAGCGCCGGATTGTTTGGCCGATCTTTCTCCGGGACACTATGTGCGGCTTTCCGTCGCCGACACCGGCTCTGGCATGGACGCGGTTACACTCGCGCGGGCTGCCGAGCCATTTTTCACGACCAAAAAGCCTGGCGCCGGCACAGGGCTTGGCTTGCCCATGGCCAAGGGTTTCGCCGAGCAGTCAGGCGGCGCCTTGCGCGTCGAGAGCAGCTTGGGCAAAGGCGCGACGGTCAGCCTTTGGCTGCCCGTCGCGCCTTGTTCCGGCATGCGCCAGACTGCGCTGCCTGGCGCGGCGCAGGCAGCCGTCGCATCCGGCAGGCCGGCAGCACCGGTGCGTGTGCTGCTGGTCGACGACGAGGCCGTGCTCCGCGAGGTCCTCGCGGAGCAATTCGAGTCCGCTGGCTTCAGCGTGGTTGCGGCCGCCAGCGGCGATGAGGCGATCTCGCTGCTGGCGGCCGGAACAGCGGTTGACGCACTGGTGACGGACCTCTGCATGCCGGGCGTTGACGGCCTCGCTGTCATCCGCGCCGCACAGGAGCGCCATCCGGGGCTGCCGGCGGTGCTGCTGACCGGTTATGCCGGTGACGGCGTGGCCCTGGCGGTGGGAGGTGCCATCAGCGGCAGCTTCTCGCTGCTCCGGAAGCCGATCATCGGCGCACAGCTGACCGACCGCGTTCGCGCGCTGCTGGCAGGGCGGGACAACGCCAAACTTTAGCGGGCCTCGGCTTCGCTCGGGGCGGCGGTGGCGCACGCCATGCGCAATCCAAGGCGATTGGAGTGGCAACGGGCACGACATCACGGCCAGTCGGTGTCAGGCATACACGGATGGTCACTGCGGGACCTGAAGGAATTCGGGCCTCCCGGCGGGGGCATCCGCCTTCGGCTCCATTCCCTAACGGCAGGGTTCCAACTTCATCCCCCAGTTCCACGCCCGCATGCCACGCGGGCTCTAGTAGTCAAAATCCCAGTCGTCGCTCCGCTTGCACGTAACACATATCCAATTGTGATTGCCCTCTGACCAAAATGACTTTCTGCATTTAAGACACTGCCTCGTCTTTCCCTTCTTTTTCTTCTGGCCGTCGCCATCCTGCGGCGGCTTTGCGCCAGGTGCGCTGCGATCGCTGTTCGGCTCCGGCATGGCGGGCAGCGGCGGCGCGACCAGCATGGCGAGGACGTCGGAATCCTCCCCGTGGCGCCCGACCAGCCGGGCGACGACGGCATCGACGCTGCGCCCCATTTCGTCGGCGACGCCCTGGATCGGGATGCGTCCGTCTTCCTCGCGGAGCCTCGCGATAAGCGCGTCGAGGCGCGTGTCGTCCTCGTCGAGCCAGCGCCGCCGGTGGCGGCCGCGCTCCTCCGTCCGCGGCGGCAGCCCGAGACGGCTTGCCTGGGTCTGCACGGACGACTGCGTCCGCGACATCATGATGGCGATGAGGGCGACGGACCTGACTACGTCCCAATGCGCGATCAGGGCGGTGTTGTCGGGATCCCGCCATGGTCGGCGCTTTCCTTGAGTCATGTGACAGGATCCTGCCTGATTCCTTGACAATTCCTCACAGCTAACCACGGAATGGGTGGGAAGAAAAGGTTTCCTTCAGAATTGCGGACGGTGTACGCTTTCCAAAGGATTGCCAGAGCTGTCAAGGATTTTGTCGGTCAAATGGGCAAGGAAAGCGCACAGGGAGTTGCCGCCGCGGCGGCCCGGAAGCCGGGCGGTCCGGGCCCGGCGCGCGTGGCGGGGCATCCGGACGACTACCTGGCGACCGTGATCGCCCGCGAAACCTATACCCGCGAACGGTTTGTCCTGATGACGCGGGTCATGGCGGGGCTGTGCGCCGCGCTGGTGCTCTCACTCGGGCTGAACGTCTACCAGGCAGTGCGCCCGGTGCAGTACCGGTTCATCGCGATGGACTCGACCGGCAGGATTAAGGACCTGGCGACGCTCGACAATCCGCTGCTGAAGCAGTCGGAGGTTGAGATCTGGGTCACCGACGCCATCGCGAAGGCTTTCACGTTCAGCTTCGCGAACTACCGCCAGGAGCTCACGGCCGCGAAGGACAGCTTCACGCCGGTCGGCTGGGTCGGGTTCGAAAAGGCGCTGGACGATTCAGGCGTGCTGAAGTCGGTGACCACGAACAGGTACGTCACGACCGCCGTGCCGACGGCAGCGCCTGTCCTGCTGAGCCAGGGGCTCATCGAGGGCCGCTACGCATGGCGTTTCCAGATTCCGTTCCTGATTACCTACCAGAACGCCCTGAAGACCACGCAGAGCGTCAACGTCACAGTCATCGTGGTCAGGATGCCGGAGACCGAGCAGGAGCGCGGCCTGGGCATCGCTTCCCTGATCGCTGAGTAAGGAAAACCGATGCGGAAGCTGCTCATCCTCGCGACTGTCGCCACGTCCGCCCTGGCGCCCGGCGCAGGCGGCATGGCCTTCGCCGCGCCTGCGCCGCAGCCTGCGCTGACCAGCGTCATGGTTGATCCGCGGACAGGCCAGCCCCTGGATCCGGGCACGGCCGGGCCGCTCCCCGCGCAGCCTCCCCAGGCGCCCCAGGCGCCCCAGGGAGCGGCCCAGGCCACAGCGCCGCTTCCCGCCCCGCCAGATCCCGCCAGGCAGCCTGCGCCAGCGGCCGTTCCCGGTCCTGGCCAGATGCCCGCTGCCTATCTGATTCCTTCCCAGCAGCAGCCAGCGGGCGCCAGCGCCCCGGCCGGGCAGCCAGCCGGGCAGCTTGTCTTTGTTCCTGCCGGCACGCCGTTGCCGCCCGGGGCACAGGCACTGGCACCGCCCAGCCATGAGGCGCCGGCCACCGCCGCCGCTCAGCCGCCCAGCCCTGAGGACCTGGCGTTCCAGCAGGCGCTGCAGTCCCTGCTGCCGCTGAGCGCCCCTCAGGTGACGAAGTACAAGCAGAGCCTTGACGAGACGCAGCGCGCGGTGGCGGCTCCCGTGGGCGCCGCGCCGCGCCCGGTGACCAGTTCGATACCTCTGTCACTGAAGCCGGGCGAGAAGCAGCCGAGGCTGAGGCTTTATCCCGGGAACGCGACGACGCTCACCTTCTCGGATGTGACCGGCGCACCCTGGCCGGTGATGTCGGTGACCACCGGCAATCCGAACGCCTACGTCGCCCAGGAGGCCGGCGAACGGGGCAAGACCAACATGGTGGTCATCAGCCCGCTCACCACGCACGCGGTGGCCAACAATCTGGTCGTCACGCTTGTCAACCATCCGGTGCCCGTCATCTTCACCCTGGAGACAGGCGTTGCGGAGGTCGACTACCGGCTGGACGTGAGCATCCAGGCCCGCGGACCCAACGCGGCCTACGACATCGTCGGCTCGTCCACGCTGGCCCCGACATCGGACCGCACGGTCCAGGCGTTCCTTGACGGCGTCCCGCCCAAAGGCGCGCGCAAGGTCAGCACGAGCAACGGGGACGTCGAGGCGTGGAAGCTGAACGACCTGGTCTACGTCCGGACGCCGCTCGAGCTCATGTCACCCGCCCATGTCGGGCGGGCACGGAATGTGAGCGGGACGAATGTCTTCACCCTGATCGACGCGCCCGTTCTCGTCTTCTCGCAGGACGGACGGCTGGCGTCGGTCACAATCGGCCGCTGACGGGGGCGCGAGATGAGCGACACACGGAAGAACGCCTTCGCCCGCTTCGCCGGGAACAAGGGCAACAAGAAGTTCCTGATTTTCGCCGGTGTGGTCATCGCCGTTGCCGCCGGATACGCGATGATTGGCGGCACGAAGAGCCTCCCGCAGCAGTCGAAGGTGTCGACGCCGCCGGGCGGCGGCGGCGGCGCGGTGCTGACCCAGCCGCAGTCGCCGGGCTACATTGACAGCATCCAGAAGGACAACCAGAACGTTACGGCAAGGGCCAAGGCCGAGGCGGCCAGGGGCAACCTCATGAATCCGAACGCCACGGCGATAACGACGCCTTTCATGCCGCCCCACGGCGTGGGCCTGCCGACGAGTGTTGACCCGTCGGCGGCCGGCGAGCAGGCGCCGCCGCCTGCCCTGCCGCCGCCCGGCCAGGCCAGGCTGCAGGGCCAGCCCCAGCAGAACGCGCAGCAGAACATGCAGCAGATGGTTCCGCCAAAGCCACAATCCGACCAGCAGCTGGTGGCGGCCATGGCCAAAGAAATGGGCGCCATCAGCAAGGACACGGCGGTGGTTCCGGCCAAGACGGAATGGTTCTGGGCGGCTTCGGGCGCCACGGGCCAGGCCGCCATGGCGGTCCAGCCCGCCTCCGCTTTCGGCGTGGCGGGCGCGTCCCCGCAGGGCGCGGCCGGGTCCGCCGCCGCGCCGGTGCAGGCGGCCGCGGCGCGCGCCCCGAGATTCCGCGTGCCTGCCGCCGGGACCATCCTCTACGCGCGCCTGGTCGGCAAGGTGAACTCCGATGTCCCCGGCCCCGTGGTCGGCGAAGTCCTTCAGGGGCCGTTCAGCGGCTCACGCATCCTTGGCAGCTTCGCGCCGAGCGAAGAGGGTGTTGTCATGACCTTCGCCACGATGACCGTCCCCTATGCGGAGGACGGCGAGCAGAAGTCGGAGGTTGTTCCGATCAAGGCGGTTGCCGTCGACTCGGCCAATCTCGGCTCGGCGATGGCGACCGACATCGACCGCCACCTGTTCCAGAAGGTTGTCCTGAGTGCGGCCACGGCGTTCCTGCAGGGATTCGGCCAGGCCATCGGGACTTCCGGGACGACGACGGTCATCGACACCAACGGCGCATCCATGACCAGCAATCCGGCCAAATCAGCCACGCAGGAACTGTGGCAGGCAGGCGGCTCGGCGGCCGGAAAGACCGGCCAGATCGTCGATCAGACCTGGGGCAACAGAAAGACGACCATCACGGTCGATGCCGACACCCCGTTCGGTCTTCTCTTCCTCCCGGCCTCCGGAAACTGAAAGGCTGAGCCATGACCAGCGGCAAAGACAACACCCCTCCCGCCGATTTCGACTTCAACTTCGATGAGTTCGAAGACCAGCACGCCAGCGGTGCGGCCGGGGCACCGCATGGACGGCGTCCGCCGGAAAGCGATTTCGATCTGGAGTTCGGGGAGGCTGGCGACGCGTTCGGCGCCATGCCGCCCGCCAGCCCCGCTCCCCCGCGGGCGCGGACACCCGCGCCGGCCGCGGACGACGAGTTCACCGACGCCATCGGCGTCGGTGAACAGGAGGAGTTCGGCGGCTTCGGGGATCCGGGTGCTGAGGGCGGACATGCCCGCGAGGATCACGAGTATGGCGAGGACGGTCTCGAAGGCGCGCTGGACGGTGTCGAGACGGCCGCGGGGGACGCGCCGGAGGATGGCGGGCCAAGGAAGAAGAGCCTGTTGTCAAAGCTGATCCTTCCGGTCGGCGGCCTTGCGATGGCCGGCGCCGTCGGATCGTTTGTCATGACCGGGTTTGGCGATTCCGGCTCCGCGCCGGCCCCTTCCCCGCAGCAGGGACAGGCGCAGCCGCACCTGCCGCCGGTGCTGCAGCCTGCGCAGAGCCCTGCGCCCAGGCTGCCTGATTTTGGCCGTGCGGCGGCCCAGGCGCCGGTGCCTGCCCCCGGGCAGGCCATGGCGGAAGCGCCTGTCCAGCCGCCGGTGCCCGGCGGCGGCATCCATCCGCCCCAGGCCGCCCCTGGGATGCCGCTGCAGGCGGCCGAGCCGGCGCCGGACGCGGCGGCGAAGCTGGAAGAGAAGCTCGACAGGCGGCTGCTCAATCTGGCGGCCGCCATCGATGGGCTGGCAAGCACTGTCGGCGGCGTGCATGACGAGGTGGACCATGCGAGGCACGAGTTCTCGGACCGGATCGCAGCCGAGGATGGCCGCATCGGCTCGGTCGACACCCATGTCGCCGCGGTTGAGCAGAAGGAGGGCGGACTGGAGCAGCGCGTGGCTGCGCTGGAGGCCGCGAGGCATCCGGCGGCGGCACCGCGCCATGGCGCGGTGCCGCACACCACTGGCATCAACCGCCGCTTCCGCCGTCCCGCGGCTGCCGCTCCCGCTCCCGCCCGTCAGTCCGCGGCGCCCGCCCGCTCCCTCGACGGCTACGCGCTGCGCGGCGTCTCCCGCGACGCGGCGATGGTCGAGACGCCAGCCGGGCTGTTGCGCGTGGAGCTTGGCAAGACAATCGCGGGTGCCGGCGTGGCGCGGGAGATCCGCCGTGAAGGCGACTCCTGGGTGCTCGTGACCTCCGGCGGCGTCATCCGCCAGTAAGCATTCCCGGGGGGGCGGCCGCCCCCCCGCGTTCCCAAAGGCGGCTGCGATGGCCAATCTGCTCCCTCTCGTCCTGTCAGTGAAGGCCGCGAACGACTGGCGCATGTACGACGACGCCGCCGGGGAGGCGGACGCCGAATTCAAGCACGTCCGCCTCAAGGTGCTCGACCGCGATGACCGCACCTGCCAGTTCTGCGGTTTCCGGGCGCCGAAGTGGCAGGAGGTTCACCACAGGAACGATGACCATGCGGACAACCGCCCGCAGAACCTCGTCACCGCCTGCATGTTCTGCCACATGTGCCAGCACATCGGGCTGGCCGGACGCAACAAGGAAGCGGTCCTCGCTTTCATACCGGAGATTCCGCAGGACCGGCTCCATCACGTGGTGCGCTCAATCCTTGTGGTCCGCAGGTGGGCGGACGGGATCGCCGCGGACCGCAGGCAGCGGCCGGAGCTTGTCAAGGGCGCGCGCGACATGGCGGAGTCCGCGCAGGCCCTGGAGACCAAGCTGCGCGGCAGGGAGGCCGACGCCCAGCGGCTGATCGGCACCTCGGATCCGCTGGAGCTCGCGAACATCCTGCTGCAGATGGCCGCGGACGCGGGGGCGCTCTACGACAAGCGCGCCGACTTCCTCGCCGGCATCAGGCTTCTCCCGGTCGGGCGCAGGGTACAGGGCGGCTCCGACAAGATGGGCGAGATCATCGATTCCTGGCTTGGCACTGGCGGCCCCTACGCCAACCTCGCGCCCAGGACCTGGGTCAGCCTCCTGAAACAGCACGCGATCTGAGCCGCTTTCCAACCGGCGCTGGCGGCGGAAACGGATCCGCTGCTATCCTTATGGCACGGTTGCTGCGCACCGGCGCATGATCGGAGCCGTCAACGAGCAGGTTAGAGATGTCAACAGGCGAGACCTCCCCCATGTCCGCGGCTCCCGCCGCAGCGCCGCAGGAGGAGCCCGGCGCGAAGAAGTTCGGCGTCGTGCTGTTCGACGACGAAAAGGATCCGCAGGCCGCCTGGGTGGCGGTCAACGGCAGCGAGGCCAAGCGCATCCAGGGCATGAACGAACTGCCGACCGACACGATCTATCTGACCAACATGTCCTACGAGAGCTTTTACAAAGAAACGAAGGCATGGATGAACCCGTGGCTGCGCCACGACGCCTACCTTGTGGTCAAGCCGAAGGACGTGCTGGCCGAATGGGGGAACGACCCGGCCAACACGCCCCCCAACTGGACCGCGCAGTTCGCGAGCGTCGTGTTCGGCCGCATCATGATGATGGCCTACCGCCTCGCCAAGGAATGCGATCCGAAGGTGACACTGGCAAAGCTGTTCACGGGCAAGACGCTGCGCGAGGATTTGCGCCGCCTGCTGCCCAAGGCCGAGTTTCCCACCGGCGCGGCCGCCACCATCATGCGGTCAGGCCAGATCTATGCGGAGTTCACGCGGACCACGGTGCGTGGGGTGCGCGGGGCGCGCGTCGTCGTGCTGCGGCGCCCCCGCATCAGCTATGCCTTCGAGATGCTGACCACGCCGGTGCCGAAGGGGCCGTTCGAGTTCAAATCCCGCGCGGACCTGCGCGCCGTCGCCCCGGACCGGGTCGCCTGGGTGCGCAGCGTGGACCGCCCCTGCCTGATCGAAATCGCCGTGCAGCAGATGGAGGCGGATGTCGCCCCCATCTACGGCTTCGGCAATTCCACGGACAAGGACAAGCGGATCGCGCGCTCGTGGGTCGCGCATCCCGAGTTCATCGTCATGGCGAATTTCTCTGACCTTGAGGTGAAGAGCGCCTATGTCGGCAAAGAGTACACGCTGATCAACACCGGCCTGCCGGAGCCCGTGAAGCGCTTCCTGGGCGACAAGTTCACCGAGCTGTCGTGGTCGGCCGGCGTCATCGCCGAGACGCTGTGGCGCGCGGCCGCGCTTGGCCAGGAGAAGGGCGGCCCCAGCGTGGCGCCGGAGGAACGCGCGCACACGTCGTGGCGCGGCGCGTGGCTGAAGGCGGCTGACAAGGCCAGCATGTTCACGTCGGCGATGAAGCTGACAGAACTGGGCTACCCGGCCGTCTCATACGGGCTGGGCTGGGTCAGCTGCCTCGTGACGGAGGACCAGGTCCAGAACCTGATGCTGGACGGCCTCACCGTCGGACTTGTCCCGAAGCTCCAGGAGGTGCCCGAGAGCCTCTTCAGCCCGAACCAGGCAATCCCGTGGGGCGGCGACAAGCGGTCGCAGATGCTCGCGCAGCTGACGATGATGCACGAGAAGAACATGCTGTGGAATCTGGACAAGCTTCCCCTGTTCGAGCGCAACCAGCGTGAGGTCATGCTCAAGCGCATGCACGAGGCCCGCAAGAGCCAGCGGCTTTAGCGGACCGCGTGCATGCGCCGCCGCTAGAAGGCGCGGACCGCCGGCAGCAGCGTGCCCAGCCGCTGGAACAGCAGGAACAGGAGAAGGACGGCCAGCGCCGCAGGCAGCCTGGCGATCGCCCACGGCGCGAACCGCACCAGACGCAGCCTGTGCAGCGCCGGCATCAGGATGAACAGGAGCCTGATCTGCAGGATTGCAATCCTGGTGGACAGGGACGGCGGCGTCATGGCTGTTCTCCTTGCCAACTGTCAGGTGCGCCGGGACCGCGCGGGCCGGTCCGTGGTCAGCCGGAGGCGCATGCGGCGGCGCTCTGCCGCGGCTCCGCTTCCGGCGGGTCGAACTCCTCGCGCACCGAAACCACGCCGTCGAAGGTTTTCAGGATGGCCTCGACGCTCGTCGGGAAATGGTAGCGCGCGGTCAGCAGCCTGGTGCCGGCCTCCGTCACGATGCGGACCGGGGATCCGCCCGGTGCGCCGTCCGGCAGGCGCGCTTTCGCGTCGATGACGCCGACAAGGTCTTCGATCCGGCGCGCCAGGATCGCGGACCGGACGCGGCGGCGGTCGGCCTCGGAGCCGGCCGAGGCCATCGCATTCTGGTCATCGGCGTGGGTGACGCGGACCCTGGCGGCGTCCATGCGGATGACGAGATCACCCCTCACATCGGCCAGATAGTCGTTGATCGGCCATGCCTGGCGCCCGTTGACCCACACGCCTTCCCCGGTCCGGTCGAGCGAGAGCGAGACCACGAAGACGACCGGGGAGCGGGTGGCCTGGGCTTCCTCGAGGACGCGCCGGAACTCCGCGATCGTGAACTGGCCGCGGCGCTCGAAGCACGAAATCTGGTACTTGTCCCCTTTCTCGGAGACGAAGGCCTTCAGGTAGGTGTTGCCGCGCTGGCTCTGCACCATCTTGATGTCGTCGATCATGACGCAGACCTTGCGGTCTTCGAGGCTCGCCTCGTTCCGGCCGATCATGTACGCGGCGTAGGACTGCCTCCGCTTCACGTTGGCCAGCTTGAGCCGCGAGACATAGGGGTCGATCGGGTGGTGGCTGAAGTAGAAACCGACTGCCTTGAACTCGCGGTCGGTGACGTCGCCCCACTCGTCGACTTCGAGGATGTTCTGGGGCACCTGGATTGCCGCCGAGCCGCCGAAAAGGTCGGTCTGGCCGGCTGGCGTCTTGTCCTTGTGCGAGGCGAGCCAGCCCAGGACGGTGGCGGCCTGGCGGCGGCTGCGCGAGAGGCCGCTGAACGCCCCGGCCTCGGCCAGGCGCTCCATCTGCGCCTTGTTGAAACTTCCGCCGGCGCGCCGGTGGAAGTCCTCAAGGCTGGTGAACGGGCCGTTGGCCGCGCGCTCGGCCAGGAAGCCGTCCTGCGTCCCGGAGATCTGCTTGATGGCGGACAGCCCGAAGCGGACGGCGAATCCGTCATGCCCGGCGGCGCACGGCTCCGGCCGGAACTGCGCGTGGGAATTGCCGACGTCTGGCGGGAGAAGCGGGATCTTGAGGTCGTCAAGCTCTTCCTTGAACAGCGCCAGGCTCTCCGGGTCCGCCGTGTTGAACGACATGGTCGCCGCGAAGAATTCGACCGGGTAATGGACCTTGAGCCATGCGGTCTGGTAGGCGATCCACGCGTATGCGGCGGCATGGCTCTTGTTGAACCCGTAGTCGGCGAACTTCGCGATGTCGTCGAACAGCGCCTCGGCAACCTTCGGCTCCATGCCGAGCTTCACGGCCCCTGGCACCGGCGGCTTGGCGGCCGGATCCCCGTGCACGAAGACACGGCGCTGCTTGGCCATCTCCTCGGCAATCTTCTTGCCCATCGCGCGGCGCAGCAGATCCGCGCCGCCAAGCGAGTAGCCCGCGCATGCCTGCGCGACCTGCATCACCTGCTCCTGGTAGACCATGATCCCGTAGGTTTCCTCGAGGAACGGCCGCGTCCGCTCCGCGGGCTGCGGATACTCGGTCTCGATCTCGCCGTTCTTGCGCTGCGCGTAGAGCGGGATGTAGGCCATCGGCCCGGGCCGGTAGAGCGCGTTGACCGCGATGATGTCCTCGAGGCAGGTCGGCTTGATCTGCCGGAGCGCCTTGCGCATGCCCCCGCCTTCAAGCTGGAACACGCCTGTGGTGTTGCCCTCGGCCAGGCGCCTGTAGACGTCCGCGTCGTCGCGCGGGATGGCGGAGATGTCGAGGTCATCGCCCCTGAATTCTTTGATGTAGCTGACCGCCAGCTGGATGATCGTCAGGGTCTTCAGGCCGAGAAAGTCGAATTTGACCGCGCCTGACGGCTCGGCCCCCTTCATGTTGAAGGAGCACACGGGCATGCCCGACACCGGATCCCACGTGACCGGGAACAGCTGGTGCAGCGGACGGTCGCCGATGATGACGCCCGCGGCGTGGTGCTGACCTGGCGCGTGAGGCCCTCGATCCCGCGCGCGCAGTCGAACACCATCCGGAGCTTGGGTGACCCGTCGACGCGCTTGCGGAACTCCTCGGCCTCCTCATAGGCCTCCGACAGCGTCCTTGGCTGGGCCGGGTTGTCCGGGATCAGCTTGCAGATATCGTTCGTGTCGCCATACCCAAGCTGGCCGTGCTGCTCGTCGAAGACCACACGTGCCGCGTCCTTGATGGCGGTCTTCGCTTTGATGAGTCCGAAGGTCGCGATCATCGAGACGAGATCGCTGCCGTATTTGCGCTGGACGTACTGGATGACCTCGCCGCGCCGGGTCTCGCAGAAGTCGACGTCGAAGTCCGGCATCGAAACGCGTTCCGGGTTCAGGAACCGCTCGAACAGCAGGCCGAACTCAAGCGGGTCCAGGTCGGTGATCAGCAGCGCCCAGGCGACCACCGAGCCGGCGCCGGAGCCGCGCCCGGGACCGACCGGGATGCCGTTCGCCTTGGCCCACTTGATGAAGTCCGAGACGATGAGGAAGTAGCCGGGGAATCCCATCTTCTCGATGACCCCGAGCTCGAAGCCGAGCCGGTCCCAGTAGGGCGCCGCCGCATCCCCTGCGATGCCTTTCTTCGCGAGCCGCCCGGCCAGGCCGTCCTGCGCCTGGTGGCGGATCTCCCCGGCTTCGCTGCGGCCGCCCTCGCATGCGAACGGCGGCAGGATTGGCTTGCGCGGCCGGGCCATGACGGCACACCGCCGGGCGATGCTGGCGGTGTTCTCAAGCGCCTCGGGCAGGTCATGGAACAGCGCCTGCATCTCCGCGGCGCTGCGCATGTGGTAGCGGACCGGTCCGGCGTCCACGATTGCGCCGCCGTCCATGGTCAGAACGCGCTTCTCGGTCACGGCCTTGAGCAGCAGCCAGGAATCGTGGCGGTCCGGCTTGGCGTACCACACGTCCGTGGTCGCGGCCAGCGGGGCCTCCGAGCGGACCACGCCGTCCGCGCACTCGACCGGACCCGCGCTGCCGTAGGCCAGGCCGATGACCGTCTCCTCCGCGGCCGAGCCCGCCTCGCCGCCGGCGCCGTTGCGGCAGACCTCGACATACAGCCGGTCGCAGAACACGGAGAGCAGCCATTGGAACGCCTCGCGGGCAGCCTCCGGATCCTGTGCCGCGAGCTGGGGCAGAAGCCCGTCCGGACCGCCGCCTGTCAGCATGATGAGCCCACCGGCATGGGCGGCCAGTGCATCGGGGGGAACGTCCGGGTGCGCCGGGGCGGCGGCCGTGCCGTCCGGACCCGGGCGCGGATCGTAGGCGGCGCGCAGGACCGCGCACAGGTTCTGGTAGCCCTGCTCGTCCTGCGCCAGCAGGAGGAAATTCCCGCGCCTGACGCCCTCGGCCTCCATGTAGAGGTGCGCGCCGATGATCGGCTGCACGCCGTCCTTGAAGGCATACTCGGAGACGGTCCAGGCGCCATAAAGCCCGTTCTTGTCGGTCACCGCGAAGGCCGGGACGCCAAGCTCCCTGGCTCTGGCGACCAAATCCTTCACTTTGGAAGCGCCCTCCGACATGGAATAGTCGGAATGGACCCTAAGATGGACGATGTCTGCCATGTCGGACGCTACCTCCCGGGGCTTCAAATCCTAGCGGCAGCCCAGGCGAAGGGCAAGGCGAACTCTGTTGACCCAACTGTCACCCGCCTGTTATATCGATGTCAACGAATTATCCTTGATTGGGGTGTCGGTGCATGGAAATCCTTGAAGGACTCGACGACGCGCAGCGGGCCGGAGTGCTTGCCGGAGGCGGCCTCGTGGTGCTTCCGTCGGGCGCCGGCACCGGCAAGACGCGCGTCCTGACATCCCGCATCGCCCATCTCGTGGCGGCGCGCGGCCAGGACGCCGCGGGCATCCTGGCCGTGACCTTCACCAACAGGGCCGCGCGGGAGATGCTGGACCGGGCGGTTGCGCTTGGCGGCGCGTCCGTCGCAGCGGCCAGGATACAGACCCTGCACTCCCTGGCGGCGCGCATCGTGCGGCGGCACTTCTCCGCCGCCGGGCTCGCGTCGCGGGACTGGGGCATCGCGAGCCCCGCCGAACGGTCGGCTGCCATGTGCCTGGCGGTCGACATGTCCGGTGTCCTTGGCCCGGCGGATGCGGGCGACCCGGAGGCGTCTGCCAGGAGGAGGGAGTTCGCGGCCGAGTGCGAGCGGCGCATCGACCGCTGGAAGGAGAACGGCCTTGCGGCCGATGATGTCCGCGCCCCGGGGCGCCCGCGGCGCGGGGCGGCCGACGAGGACTGCGCGCGGGTCTACCTGGCTTACGACGAGACCATGCGCGGCCAGGGTCTCGTGGACTTCGGCGACCTCACCATCCTGGCGGTGCGCGCGCTCGAGCGCGACCCGGCCGTCCTGGCGGAGGAGGCGGGCCGGATCATGTGGATGATGGTTGACGAGGCCCAGGACATCAACCGCATCCAGCTGCGCCTGGTCACGCTGCTGGCGTCAGCGTGCGGCAACCTCCTGCTCGTCGGGGACGACGACCAGTCCCTGTATTCGTTCCGGGGGGCCATAGAGCGGCTGATGGACCGCGCGCCGCTGCTGATGCCGGAGCTGGCCGCCCGCGGGGTCACGGTGGTGCGGCTGGTCGCCAACCGCCGGTGCACGGACGCCGTCCTGGCGCCCGCGAACCTGCTCGTCGACTACAACACGCGGGATGAGCCCAAAGTGCTGCGCTCGGGGCGGGACGGCCCGGCGGTGTCGGTGAGCGGCCATCCGACGGACGCGGCGGAGGCGGAGGCGGTCGCCCGGAGCGCGGCAAGGCTCATCGCGGAGGGAACCGCGCCGGAGCGGATCGCGGTCCTTGGGCGGGCGAAGTTCCCGATGCAGACTGTCGAGCGCGCGTTCGTGAAAGCGAACATCCCCCATTCCATGCAGGCCGGCAACGGCTTCATCGAGCGGTCCGAGGTCCAGGACGTGCTCGCCTACCTTCGACTGGCGGCTGACCCGGACGCGGGGCTGCCGTTCACGCGCATCGCAGCGCGGCCGACGCGGGGGCTTGGCGCCGCGGCGGTCGACGCGGTGCTTGGCCTGGCCCGCGGGAACGGAGTCCCGCTTCACGAGGCGCTGGCGATGTGCGGCGATGCCAAGGTGCTCAAGGCGAAGGCCGCCGCCGAGGCGGCCCGCCTCGGGCAGCAGCTCGCGACGCTGGCCCGCGGGGCCAGGAACGGCGAGCCGAGCGCGGACATGGTGCGCTTTGTCCTTGACGATATCGGCTACCGGGCATGGGCCGCCTCCAGGGAGGACGCCCCGAGGACCCTGGGCGCCTCGTTCGAGGCGCTCGCCGACATTGCGCGCGCCCAGCCTTCCTTCACGGAATTCCTGTCGGACATGTGCCTGCTCGCCGATCCAGAGGAACGCGCCGCCGAAGGCGTGCACCTGGGCACGCTGCACGGCTCAAAGGGCCTGGAATGGGATCACGTGTTCATCGTGGCCATGGAGGAGGGCGTCCTGCCGCACCAGCGCGCCATCGACGAGGGCGCGCGCCCGGGCGATCCCGGCGACCCGTGGGACACCGGCGGGGCTGGCGGCATCGAGGAGGAGCGCAGGCTTGCCCATGTCGGGCTGACGCGGGCCAGGCAGCAGGCCCATGTCAGCTTCGCCATGCAGCGCGGCCTCGGCCCGATGCGCAGGCCGTCGAAGCCGTCGCGTTTCCTGCGCGAGGCGGAGCTCGGCGTGCCGAAGGTCCAGGCATCGTTCGCCCAGGCGCAGGCGGCGCGGTCAGCCAAGGGGCCTGCCAAGCGCAGGACATCGTTCCTCTGACCGCGGCGGGCGTCACGGCTCGGCGGGGCTGACCGACACGGTGATGCCGTCCCGGTCCGCGCAGCGTTTGTCCGCTTTCTGGCGGACCAGCAGGCGGTCGTCGGAGTAGGCAACCTTGTTCATCCCGTCGAAGACGGCCTTGAGCAGGTTGTCGAGGTCTCCGTCGTCCTGCGCGGTTGGCCAGGTCCCGGGGTCGCCGAGGAAGCGGAAGTCGACCACCACCTGCAGCGGGCAGGTGAACGGCGCCATCCCCGCCGTGGCTATCGCGCGGCCGACCAGCAGCCTGACTGCCTCTTCGTAGTGTCTCGTGTCTTCCGGCGTGACCGTCCGCATCAGGCCGCCCTCGCGGTCGCCGCCGAGGGATTTCGGCTTTATCAGCGCCATGAACCGCCTGACGTCCCCGTGCGCGGCCACGAAAGCGCGGCAGAGTGCGCCCTGGTCAACGAACGTGCGCGCCCGCTCCTTGGGCCTCGGCGCAAGGTCAAGCTCGACGACGACCGCGGGGCCGTCATAGTGCCGCCGCGCCAGGCGCCCGCCCTTCGCCGGCACGCCCCCGTCCGGCTTCCCTGGCTTGCGCGGGCGGGCGTCCTTTCCGGGCAGGGCCGCGGCCGCCTGGCTGCGGGCATCCCTGCCCAGCCGCTCAAGCTCCTTCTGCGTCAGGCGGAGCAGGCTCAAGGACGCCGGTCCGGAATGGCCGCAAGAAGCCGCCCGGCAAGGCATCCGGTTGCCGGGCGGCACTCTCCGGCCGCGGCCCGCGCGTTTTCGTCTGCATCCGGCATCGTCCGGTCCTTGGAACGGCTGGCTTGTGCGCGTGGGCACAAGGGGGTTCATGTTGGCACAGCGCCGCACGCCGGTCAAGGCAAGGACTTCTTACGTTGACCAAGGATTTGATTTTGATCTAGTCTGGTATCCGTTATCAACATTGCGGAAGATTGGTGATGCGAATTCCGGCGGCTGCCTTTGCCTGCGTGCTTGGTTTTTCCGGGGCGGCCCTGGCCGCCGGACCGGAAAAACCAGTGCCGGAGGGCGCGGCGGACGCCGATTTGGCCTGCCTCGCAAGGAACGTCTACCACGAGGCCCGCGGGGAGCCGACGGCCGGCATGGTTGCCGTGGGCCAGGTGGTCATGAACCGCGCCCGCGGCGGGCGCACGCCATGCCAGGTGGTCGCCGAGCGGAGGGGCCGCCGCTGCCAGTTCTCCTGGGCCTGCGGCGGCCCCTCCGCGATCCGCGAGCCTGACGCGTGGCAGCGCTCGATGGCGGTGGCGGCTTCCCTGCTGGCCGCGACGGCGCCGCCGGACACCACCGGCGGCGCCACGTTCTTCTCGCTCTGCCGCATCTCCAGCGGTTCCGTGCCGGGCCGCGTCTTGACGGCGCGGATTGGCAGCCACTGCTTCTTCCGCAGCCTCCTGGACACGCATGCGGGCGGGGAAGCGCCGTTGGCCCGCGTCCGCGCGGTCCGCGGCTTGGCGCGGCTGGCCAAAATCCTTGCTGCACGCCGCGCCCGCTGATAAGGTCCACAGGCAATTCCTTTCGGCCAGGAGCGCGGGAAATGAGCGGAGCGGGTGCTGCCGGCGTGCGGGAAATCTGCTTCGACACGGAATCCACGGGCTTTGACCCCGCACGCGGCGACCGGATGGTCGAAATCGGGTGTGTCGAAATCATCGACCTGATGCCAACCGGCAAAACGCTCCACATCTACCTCGATCCGGAGCGCGACGTCCCCGATGAGGCTGTCAAGGTCCATGGGCTGACCCGCGCGAAGCTGCGGGAGCACCGCGCCCGCAAGTTCCCGCAGGCCGCTGGCGAAATCCTGGAGTTTTTCGGCGGTTCGCGCCTGGTCGCGCACAATGCGATGTTCGACATGAGGTTCATGAATGCCGAGCTGGCGCTGGCGGGCCGTCCGCCGCTGACCAACCCGGTCGCCGACACGCTGAAGATCGCGAAGCAGGCGTTCGGCACGGCAAGCGCCAGCCTGGACGCGCTCTGCAAACGCTTTGGCATTTCGCTCGACGGGCGCTCGTACCACGGGGCACTCATCGACGCGCAGCTGCTGGCAAGGGTTTACCTTGAGCTCAACGGCGGACGCGACCGCAAGCTTGATCTCGAAGCCGAGCCGGACCTGGCCGCGGCGACCGGCGCGGCCACCGCCAGCCTGGCGTTCCGTCCGTCGCGCGGCATCGGAAGGCCGGGCGTGGAGGAATTGGCGAGGCACGCAGCCTTCATCGGCGGGATGAAGGCTGCGATCTGGACCAAAGCCGGGGAAGCCGCGGAACGGCCGCCTTCCCCGCGCATGGGCTGACCACGGCAAGCTGGCCTTTCGGCTGGCAAATCCTACGCCTTATCCGCGACCTACAAGGATATGCCTTGACTTGTCGGGTCCGTCCGTGCAATGAAAGCCGCCACGCTGGTTTTGGCTGGAGGCTGGGTTTGAACGATTCTTTGAGCGAATTCCTGCTGGGGCTCCGCGGCCGGCTCGGCCATGACCACATCGCCGAGCTCGAGGACATCTTCGCCAACGGGCGCGGCAGCCCGGAGGGGCTGATCGAGGCGCTCGGGGCTGTGGCGGCCAAGGTTGCCGCGTCCCGCGGACCGGATGCCCCGCCGCCTGGCCAGGACAGCGAGCTCGCGCTGGCAAAGCGCTGGGGCACGGCCGGTGGCGGCCTTGGGGACGGCTGCTGGATCGCCCGGGAGCCCTGAGCCGGGACGGCACCGGCTCGCTTGCCAGCCGCCCGGTCATCCTCGTCCGGCTTGAAGCGGGGACAACCATGGCTGGCAGGGTGGAGAAGAAGAAGATCAAGGACAGGCTCGGCGCCGTCCGCTACGAGGGCTTCGCGGCGTCCCGCAAGGAGCTTGTCGAACGCCTCGTCGCCGGTGAGCCAAAGTGCAGCATGGCGGGAGTCGACCTGTCCGGGGCCGACCTGTCCGGCCTTGACCTGTCGGGGGCCGATTTCACCGGGGCAAAGCTGTCCGGAACGGACTTCAGGGGCTCGGTCCTCAAGGGCGCCAGGTTCGTAGGGGCCGACATGAAGGGCGCAAAGCTCCAGGGCGCGCGGCTTGACCGCGCTGTCCTTGACCGCGCCGACCTGTCGGATGCCGAGATGGTCGGCGCCAGGGCGACCTGCGCCAGCTTCTGCGGCGCCACGCTGCACCGGGCCGACCTGACCGATGTCAGCGCGTCCTCCGCACAGTTCAACGACGTCAGGGCGGAGGAGACATCCTTTGTCGGCGCCGAGCTGTTCAACGCCGGGTTCCGCGGCGCCTGGCTCATCGAGTGCGACTTCCGCGGCGCCAAGCTGGAGCACCGCATTTTCGGCGGCGAGACCGCGGACACTGTCCTGCGCGTCGCCTGCCACCTTCCGGACCGGACCGCCGGGGCCGTCGTCGTCGGATGCGACTATGGCGTCCGGAAGGTGTCCGGGCCATCCGCCGACGAGGCGGCGCGCCTCAGCGAGACCGTCCCGGCGATGCGCGCCGACCGCAACACCGGGCGTGCCACGTCTTTCCTTCTCTGGTCGGCCAGCACCCTCACGGCCGTCCTCACCGTGGAAAACGGGGCCGATTACATTGGCGAGTACGCGCATGCGCTCGGAAGCTTCGGCGCCGGCTTCGGCTTTGTGGCCGTCATGGGCGGCGTCTACCTGCTGAAAGAGAAGGTGGTCGATTACACCCGTGAGCACATGAGGGACGGGCTTCACGCCGTGGTCCGCAAGGTCCGCGAGGCCATGGCGGAAATGGAGCACGTCGGGATCCACCGTATGAACCTCGCCTGCATGGTCGCGCGGGATTCCACGCTCGACCCGATACGCATGGCGATGGCCGCGAAAACGCCGGAAGCCAGGAGGCGCGGCTGGTGGGGCACCGTGAAGTCATTTTTCTGTGAGCTCGGGCACGTCGTGCTCTGCGACCGCCGCCACCTCGCGCTCGCGCTCGCCACGCTGTCGTCCAGGCGGCACCATTCCTATCCGCTGCCCGGCGACATCGTTCTCATGCGCTGCCACGGCGACCACGCCCATGGCGGACACGCGCATGCCGGCCCGTGCGCCATCAGTTTCCTGGCTGACGGCAGGACCACCGCCACATGGGCGGCCGGGCCGCGACGCCACGTGACGACGCAATACAGCCCGGACGGGTCCTACAGGGGCTGCTGGGACGCGGATGGCCAGCCTGTCGACCCCGGCGCGGCCGGTGTGCCGGAAGCCAACGGGCGGCGGCTCGACGCGATGCTCGAGTTCGAGGCGTCCCTGCTGTCCGACCACGGCCTGGCTGGCTTCGACTTGTATGGGGCTTCCCCTGTCAAGGGGTTTTTTGGTGCTGGCTAGCGGCCTCCCGACGCAAGGGGGGAGCCCCCGGAGGGCTCTTGTTGTCTCCGG
>Ga0302319_10001996_pt1 | contig 44882 bp, 37 predicted proteins | sample Bog_T0_2_FD_203319 | JGI IMG/M metagenome (GOLD analysis project Ga0302319, IMG submission 203319) | Peat permafrost microbial communities from Stordalen Mire near Abisko, Sweden - Bog_T0_2 | ecosystem: Environmental > Terrestrial > Soil > Wetlands > Peat | place: Sweden: Abisko, Stordalen Mire...
GCACTCCCCGCCTTTTCACCGTGCGCATCCTAGCAATGCTGGCCGGTGTTGCGATTGCCCGGGCCAAGGCCGACGAATTCGACGTTCAAGTACGGGCGGCGGAGGACCTTGTCGCCAGGGCAAGGGCCGTTGCGGCGACGGCGCGGGCCCGCGCAAATTCGTATGCCGCGTCAGCCGATGGCTTGTCCCTGAGCCAGGCCGCAGAGCCCAAGGCGCCTGTCGCCACCGCCCCAGGGGACTCCGCGCACTATGAGGTTCATGAAACGCCCGCTGCCTACGAAGCCCGGATGCCCGGCCTGGTCGATGCGTCGCCGTTCCTGCCCCTGGGCGCCTCGGACGCTTCCTCCGCGACAAGCAGCGCCTATGAGTTGCGCGGCATCATGTCTGCGGCGGATGGCAGTCGTTACTACATTTACGACCCGGCGACCAAGGTCGGTGCGTGGGTGCGTTTGCGCGAGGCTGGGTTTCCGTTTGTCGTCAACTCGGCGGACGACTTCAACGATAAGGTGACCGTTGAGGTTACGGGAGCCGGCCAGCAAGTCCTGGTGCTGCGGAGCCCGAAGATCGAACCGTTTGTCGGATCTGCCTCATCCGCCGGGTCGATTGTCCAGGCCGATGGTTCCCAGCCGGCGTCCTACCCGCGCCTGGATCAGGCTGCGATCAAGAGGAATCTGGAGCGCCGTCGGTATTTGCGGGCCCTCGCCGAGGGTGCCGGCTCCGAATCTCCTGCGCAGCCTTAACAGGCTGTTGACGCCGGACTGGGAAAGCTTCGCAGTGCATGCCGAGGTCAACTCACCTCGCCGAATCCACACCCAGCCACCGCCTCCAGTTCGCTCCGTTGAAGAATGGAAGAAGGGCGAAAAGTCCGGCGCACGTGAGGCCGAGCACGGCGTAGCCGGTGCCGTCGTGCAGCCTCCCCTCGATAGCGTCGCTCCCGTAGGCGTAGGCCCATCCCGTGAGGAAGAGGCTGCGGAGAAGGTTCGTCAGGAAGGCGAACCCCATCGCCGCCGCCACGAGCAGCACCTTCTTCCAAAACCGGTCGAGAAAAACCGCGGCGAGGAAGGAGCCCGCGAAAAGGCATCCCGTCAGCGAGCGAATCCCCGAACACGCATCGGCGACGCCCACCTGCCCGTGCGGGAGCACGAGCACGTTGCCCTCCTGCACCAGCGGGTACCCCAGCAGGCTGAAGACGGTGAACACCACCGCCACCACCTTCCGAAGGAGGAAGAGGCTCACCGCGTTTTCGACCGCCGTGGCAAGCGGGGCCGAGACCATCCATATGAGCGCCGGAAACAGGAAGAGTGAAACCGCACGGAGCCGGGCGTCTGACCGTAGCACCCGCCACCCGCACGGCGTCGGGTCGGAACCCAGCCGCCCTTCGGGGACATTGAAATAGACCATTCCGAGAAGGATGCCCGAGAAGCCAAGGGCCAGCGCGAACGAGCCGGGCTGGGTGACCCCGGCGGCCGCCCTGTAGGCGGCACCGATGAGGAAAAGCCCCAGCCCGGAGCCCAGCGCAAGGAACGCCGACGCCCAAACGGCCGCCCGGAGCCATCCCGGAAGCGGGCTTCCCTTCCCGGCCCGGAATACGGCGGCGATCGCCGGCCAGCGCTCGCGGATGAGGAAGGCGAAGAACACAGGCGCGAGCCATCCGAACACGTAGTCGGGCTTGAGCCGCCACCAGTGCTGCTGGTCCACGGTCAGGAATGCCGCGAAACCGAACACAACGGCTAGCGCGGCGCGAAAACGGCCGGGCACACCGTGGCGATTGCTTCTCGCAGGCGGGGTCATGGCCGCGGGCTACGGATGTCCGGCGCTCCTCCGGCGTGACGATTTCGCCAGAACGCTCTCGACGGGCTTCGCCGGGGACGCTTCAACAGGGTCGCGTGGCCCGACCTTTTCCGATCCCCCAGCCCGCACCGACCGCCGGCCGCGGCGCGGCGGGTGGGCTGACGCTTCCTCCGCTCGAGTCGGCCCTCGTGGCGGTGACCTCGCTCCACGTCTGCGCCCTCCCGTGGGCCCTCGGCGACATGCACGCGTGGAGCCAGTGCGCAAGCCTGGGCGCCTCCCTCGCGGGCTTCATCCTCGCCCTCCTGCCGCGGGCGGCCCCCGCGGGGCCTGCCGAGCCCCCCACGGCAAGCCTGCTCCGGTTTCCCGTCTTTTGGTGCGGGCTGGTCCTGTTGGCCTACGTGGCGGTGCAGGGGCTCAACCCCGCCTGGCGCTTCGAAACCGACTCCCGCTCCTGGTGGCTCGTCCCGATCGGCCATGTGCCCTGGCTGCCGGCGGGCGTCGAAGGCCCGTTCGCCCGCTCGAATCCCTGGAGGGAGCTGGTGGTGTTCGGCTCGCTCTGGCTGCTCCTCTGTTCCCTCTGGTGTGGATTCCGGCGCAGAAGGAGCTACAGGATCCTCTTTGGGGCGCTCGTCGCCGGGGGCTTCCTGCTGGCGCTGCTCGGCTTCGCCGAGCGCCTCACCGAAACGAGGAGGATATTCTGGACGTACCTCCCGAGCAACGGTTCCTTCGCCGCGAGCTTCATCTACCGCAATCATGCCGGGGCCTACTTCAACCTCGTCGCGGCCCTCTCGACCGGCATGGCGCTGTGGCACCTGCGGCGGGCCCGCCGCCGCCTGGAAGGCCAGGGCGCCTCCGTCTTCTACGGGTTTGCCGCAGTCTGGGCCGGGGTCATGGTGCTCATCACCTACTCCCGGACCTCTGTCGTCCTGCTCCTCGTCTTCACCGTGCTTCTCGCGGCCGCCCTCGCCCTCCGCCTTCCTGGGCAGAAGGGCCCCCTCAGGCGACGTGCGGAATTCGCCGCACTGGCCGTCGCCCTCGCAAGCATCCTGGGCATCGTGCTTGTATCCCTCAATTCCGAGAAGCTCTGGCACCGATTCGCCGAGCTTGCCGCCGATCCGTCGTCCTCGGCCAGGGACCGCGCCCTGGTTCGCCGTGCCGCCGGCGACCTGCGGCGCGACCGCCCCCTTCTCGGATGGGGCGCCGGCTGCTTCCGCTACGTCTTCCCGCCCTATGCCAGGAGGTATCCAGAAATCTATTACAGCGAGTCCGGCAATCTCCGCTATTGGGAGCACGCCCACGACGACTTGCTGGAGTTTCCCGCCGAGCTTGGCCTCGCGGGCATGGCCCCTGTCGCGGTGGCCCTGGCGTGGGGCGCCGCCCGCCTCGTGCGCCTCCGGTTCTGGCGCCACGCCGTGGCGCTGCCCGCCGCGCTCGGCTGCCTCATGCTTCCCGTGCATGCGTGGGTCGATTTTGTCCTCCAGAATCCGGCGGTGCTTGTCACCTGGGCCGTGATTCTCGCTGGGACCCTTCGCTGGATGGAGCTCGAGACCCCCGCTTCCGGCCTCAGTTCTCATAGGGGGAGTATTCGGGGACGACCTTCCTCATCGCCTGCTTGATGGTCCGCGGATCCCCGGTCGCAACCGCCGCCGCGATTTCCGAAAGCCAGCCCGCCGCACCCTGTCCGGGCTCGCTCCTGAGCCGGAAGATCCTCGGATGCTCCGTGGGCTCGTGGGTCTCTCCGGTGTGGCGGAGTTCCTCGAAAAGTTTTTCGCCGGGGCGCATGCCTGTGATCCTGATCTCGATGTCGGCCCCGGGGCGGTAGCCGCTGAGCTCGATCATCTGCCTGGCCAGGTCGACGATCCGGACCGGATCTCCCATGTCGAGGATGAAGATCTCCCCGCCACGGCCAAGGGCCGCGGCCTGGAGGACAAGCCCCGCGGCCTCGGGAATCGTCATGAAATAGCGCGTCATGTCCCCGTGGGTGACGGTCACCGGTCCTCCATTGGCGATCTGGCGCCTGAAGGTCGGGATCACGCTTCCGCTTGAGCCGAGCACGTTCCCGAACCTGACCGCCAGGAACACCGTCCGGTTGCCCGGCATCCGCTGCGCGGCCTGGAGCGCCCTTTCAGCAATGCGCTTGCTGCAGCCCATCACGCTCGTGGGATTGATCGCCTTGTCCGTGGAGATGAGCACGAAGCGTTCGGTTCCGTGCTCGCTGGCAACGCGGGCAAGCGCGGCGGACGCGAGGGTGTTGTTCTTCACGGCCTCGGCGGGCTGGCGCTCCATGAGGGGAACATGCTTGTGCGCGGCGGCATGAAAGACGATCTCCGGGCGGAACAGCCCGAACAGACCCCTGATCGCCGGCTCGTCGGCCACGTCGACCACCTGCCCGAGGATCCGGTCTTCGTATCCCGCGCCGATCAGTTCCTGTTCGATCTCGAAGAGCGCCCCTTCGGCCTGGTCCACCATCACCAGCCTCCCCGGCCCTAGCGCGGCGATCTGTCGGCAGAGCTCGCTCCCGATGCTGCCACCCGCGCCCGTCACCATCACGATGCGCTCCCTGAGCAGATTTCGGATGGCGTCGGAGTCGAGATTGACGGCCTCCCGGCCGAGGAGGTCCTCGATCGCCACGGGACGGATCCGCTCCATCCTCACCTCCCCCGATGCCATCTGGGCGAATGACGGCACGATCCGGGCGTTGGCGCCCACCTGCCGCCCGAGTTCGACAACCTCCTTGACCCGCTTCGGCCCAGCCTCCGCCGACGTGATGAGGAATTCGTTGATGCGCTCAGCCGTTGCGGATTTGGCGATCTTCCCGAGGGGCCCGAGGACGGGCAGCCCATGGATGCTGCGACCGGCCATTTTCGGATCGTCGTCCACGAAGAATACAGGCACGAGACCGCTACCCCTCCTGGCGAGCAGGTCGCGTGCGAGCGCCTCCCCGGCGTCCCCCGCGCCCACGATCGCCACGCGCCGCTCCCGGAGCCCGGCACCGCCCGGCTTGCCGTCGCTCCAGGCCCTCGCCAGGCGCAGCGAGAGCCTGAACGAGGAAAGGATCCCCACGCTCAGCACAAAATCCATGATGATCACCCCCCTGGGCGGCGCCGCCGCGGTTGCGGCGACAAACCAGAGTGCCATCATGCTCGCGCCGGCGGTGGCCATCGAAAGCACCACCCCGCCAAAATCGGCAAGCCCGAAGTAGCTCATCACGGTTCGAAACTGCCCGAAGGAATCCAGCAGGAGCAGCTTGCACAGGACGACCGGCCCGACAAGGATCGCGCATTGACGGAGGAATACGGGGGGAGGGGAAAAGTCCCAACGCAACCCGTAGGCGAGCCAGAACATCCCGGCCACGTCGGTCGCATAGACCAGGACGATGGCGGCGAACCTGAGCGCCCGGTGCCTGCCAGCGATCCGGTCAGCCAGCTCGAGCAGCCTTCGAAGGCCGATCACAAGCCTCTCCCGCACAGTCTGCGTGAAACTCCGGATTTCCGGCCGATTGGTTTGGAGGTCCATTTGCCTGAAATCGTTCATAAGGAAAGGCGGCTCGCACCGCCCGGACCACCCGGTGCAGATCTACCTCCGTCATGGCCGAGCCCGACGGGAGGCAGAGCCCACGGGAGAAGAGTCCTTCCGAAACCGCCCCGCCGAAAAAGTCCGCACCGCTGAAAAGCGGCTGCCTGTGGAGGGGCTTCCAAAGCGGCCTCGCCTCGATGTTGTCGGCCTCCAGCGCGGCGAGCACTTCGTCCCTGCAGGTGCCGGAAAGGACCGGGTCGACGGTCAGGCAGGTGAGCCAGCGGGTGCTCCGCGCCCCGGGCGGCTCCGGCATGAATTCGACACCGGGAAGGTCTCCCAATTCCCTGCGATAGAACTCGAATAGGGCCCGCCTTCTCTCAACCCGTCCCGCCAGGGACTCAAGCTGCCCCCGCCCGATTCCGGCGAGCACGTTGCTCAGCCGATAATTGTAGCCGAGCTCGCTGTGCTCGTAGTGCGGCGCCGCGTCGCGGGCCTGGGTGGCCAGCTTCTGCGCCCTTCCAATGAGCGCGGCGTCCTGCGAAAGGAGCATGCCTCCGCCGCCGGTGGTCAGGATCTTGTTGCCGTTGAATGAATAGATCCCGAATGCTCCGAAGGTGCCGGCCCATTCACCCCGATAGGTGGCGCCCACGGATTCGGCGGCATCCTCGATCAGCGGGACGCCGTAGCCGGCCGCCGCATCCCGGATCCCGTCCCATTCCGCGCACTGGCCGTAGATGTCGACGACGACAATCGCCCGGGGCAGTCGGCCGCTCTTCGCGCGGACTGCCAGGGCCTCCGCCAGGAGGGCTGGATCCATGTTCCAGGAGCGGGACTCGGCATCGATGAAGGTGGGCCTCGCCCCCAGGTAAACGAAGGGGTTCGCACTCGCGACAAAGGTGAACGAGGAGCAGAAAACCTCGTCTCCCGGACCAACGTCCAGCAGGCGCCCTGCCAGGTGGAGGGCCGCCGTGCCGGAGGACAGGCAGACGGCGGCCCCCGCCCCGTTCGCCTCGCACATCTCGCGTTCGAAGGCTTCCAGCTGGGGCCCGGCGGGCGCGATCCAGTTGGTTGCAAACGCCTCGCGGACCCGGCCGAATTCGCCCGCCCCCACATGGGGAGGCGACAGATGGATCCTCGGGCTCGGTGGGAAGGTATGCTTCATGGCGCGACTCAGCCCGGATTGGCCGCCCCGATCCCCGCCGCCAGCCCGAGGTGTCCAAGGCCGCGCAGCATCTCGGCAAAACCTCTGTCGCTCCACAGGCCTTCAATGGGTTCGTTGCTCGTTATGCGGATGAAGTACTGCTCTCCGCTGCCGAGGAGCATCTGCTGGACGGCGCCCTTCCACCAGAGCAGGGGGCTCGGGATCGCGTTGAACCGCCGGCCATAGTCGTAGCGGCGCCCGCCCACAAGATGCCAGTAAAGCACGTAGACCGGCCGCCCGCCGGAGGGCGGCTCGAAGATTCTCCATTCGGCAGGGAGAAGCGCGGAGCCGTCAAGCGTCTCGGGTTCCTGGAACCTCATGGCAAGGCAGCGCCAGCCATTCTCGGTCCAGCAGCGGTCGGGGGTGTGCGAGGCCACCAGCTGGGTGGGCATTTTCCCCGGGCCCCAGTACGCCACATAGACCCCGAAGGACTCCGCCCCCCGATCGAACTCGCGGTTCACCACGTCGTCGTAATTGAGCACCTTTTCCACCTCCCCGGAGAGAAACTCATTCGACCCCAGGGGCACGTCGCGGCCCTTCCATCCTTCAACGGCAGCGGGAACCGCCTGGGCCAGGTTCGATGCACGAGGTTTCTGGGGCCGGCGAAAAAGGTGCACCCCCTGAAGTGTGACGGCCGCTGCCAGCACAACCGCAGGCAATACCAGGGATGCCACCCAGCGAGGTTTTTGGCCCTCAGGCATAGGACTCCTCCCTCACGGCATAGGGGCGGGCGGGCATCCCGAAGACGGTTGCGCCTGCAGGGACATCCCGCATCACCACGGCGCCGGATCCGATGGTCGCGCCGGCGCCCACCTTCACGCCGGGAAGAATCGACGCATGGCTTCCCACGGTGACCCCCTCGCCAAGGACGACCCCGCCCGTGATGTCCACGTGGCAATGCAGCTGGCTCCAGTTCCCGATCACCGAGTCGTGCGCCACGGTCGAATGAAGGTTCACCGTGACGAAGTCGCCCAGCCTGGCGTCCGAGCCGACGACCGCGTGGGGGCACAGGATGACTCCGTCCCCGAGGGAGACATTGTCGCCCAACACAGCGGAGCGATGGACGACGTTCCCAAAGGCGCCTCCCAGGCGAACGATCGACTCGACGCACCTCCGTTTAATTTCCACCCGGCCGATGGCGCAGACGAACACGTCGGAAGCCGATGGAACATGCCCTTCGACTGGGCCAAGGATCCCGACATCCCTTTCGAAGCCGTCCAAGGCGGCGGCATTGTCGTCAAGGAAGCCCCTGACCTTCCACCCTTCGTTCGACTGACGGGCCCACGCCAGCATTTCACGGCCGAATCCTCCGGCTCCGACGATGATGAGTTGCTTCATGGTCTTGGGGTTCGGCTCCTCTTCAGGTTCCGGTTAGTGTCGATGGCATCCACCAAACGTACAACCGCCGGAAGGTGACATTTGGGTAACGAGCCGGCCGCGTGATCATGAAGCAGATGTTTTACTGCAACGGCGTCCCTCTGGATGCCGAGCCAGACAACCTCGGCTGCAACCACCTGGCCGAGCAAGGCGTTCGGAAGGGCCGTCACCCTGCAATCCGCCACGAGGGGATGGGAACGCAGCGCCTCCTCGACGCCGTCCGGCAGCACTTTCTCTCCTCCCACGTTGATGATGTCCTCCCGGCGCCCCAGCACGCGGATCGAGCCGTCGGAGTGTGTTTCCGCGAGGTCTCCGGTCCGGAACCAACCATCCTTTCCGAATTCCCCGGAGCCTCCAGCCAGGTATCCGAGGGCCCTCGCCGGGCTTCGCACCCAAAGCTCCCCGTCGAACACCTTCCAATCGAATCCGGTTGCCGAGCCCCGCAGCTCGAGTCCGCCGCCCCCGCGGCGGACTGGCAGCGCACCCGTCTCGCTTGTGCCGAAACGCTCGACAAACTCGGCGCCCGGGAGCGCCTCCCGCAGCCTGGCAAGCAGGCCGGGCGGCATCGGTTCCGCCCCGTAGGGCACAACCTTGAGTGACCCCAGCGTCCCGGTCAGCTTCGGCCCGGCGATCAGAAGCAGATTCAGAAAACTTGGAGTCGCCGGCAACACCTCCACCTTGTGGCGCGCGACCGCCTCGGCAACGGCCCAGGGGTCCAAATTCGCCGGCGGTTCCACGAGGATGTGCCCGCCCCCCAACGCCCGCCAGGCAGCATCCAGCCCCCCGATGTGGTCGAGGTGCATCAGCGGCAGAATCCTCAGCCGCCGGCCGTCCTTCACCGGAACGGTCGCCAGAAGCGAGGCCAGGTCATGCAACACGAGCTTGGGGCTGCCGGTCGTTCCTCCGGTCGCAAGGATCAATCCCGGATGCCCCCTGCCGCGCAACTCGCCGAGGAGAGCCCTCGAAACCTCCGTCCCACCCCCCGCGTCCATCCGTTCGAGTCCTCCGTCGTCGAGCCGCCAGTCGACCCTGAAATGCGCCTTCCAGGCTTCCGATTCGACGAGCCTGTCCGGCGCCAGCGGAGCAACCACCGCCCCCAGCGAGGCGGCGCCAAAAAACCTGGCGAGGAGATCGAACCCGGATGCGGCGGAGATGAGCACGATGTCGCCCGCACGGATCCCCGCCTGTTCGCACATTTTTTCGGACTCGCCTACCGTCCGGCCAAAATCGTCCCAGTTACGCGGGCCCATCGCCCCTATCCAAAGCTCCATGCCGGCCCTTTCTGCTGACAGCCCGGAGATGGAGCCGACCGAAAGCCGCCGTGGTGCCGTCCTGGTATCAGCCATCCACACCCCCGAGGTACATGACCTGCCCGGTGACAAAGCTGCTCGTGGGGGCGAGGAAAAACTCAACGACGTTCGCCACATCGGCAATCGAACCGAACCGTGCGATCGCCTGCCTCGCCAGCAGGGCATCCATCTTAGCCTTGGGAACGTTCCTCACCAGGTCGGTTGGGACAGGCGTCGGTCCCACGGCGTTCACGGTGATGTTCGCCGGCCCAAGCTCCCTCGCGAGCACCTGGGTGAGCGATTCCACCGCGGCCTTGCTCGCAGCGTAGAGCGCCTCCCCCTCAAGGCGAAGCGGCCTGGCCACCGAGCTGAAGTTCACGATCCGTCCTGCCCGCCGGCGCACCATCGCCTTTGCTGCCTCGCGGCAGAACAGGAAGGTCCCGTGAAGGTTGGTGTCGAAGACCGAGCGCGCAGTAGCGGCTGTCGAAAGCAGGAACAGGTTCATCGACGCTATGCCCGCGTTGTTGAGGAGGGCGTCGATCCGGCCGCGCCTGCGGACGACCGCCCGCACCATCGCGACAACCGCCTTTTCGTCCGCCACATCGAGTTCAAAATGATCGTAGCGTGCGTGCCGTAGCACTGAGGCACCCCGGCTGCACCCCGCGACGATGTCTCCCCTCGCCAGGAAGTGTTTCGTCAGCCCAAGGCCGATGCCGCGGCTCGATCCCGTGATGATGATGATTCGCCGTGTTTTCATGTGTTCAGGATTTCTTCAATATAGGCCGAAAGGGCATCGGCGTCACGAAACGGAGATCGGCTGCGGCTCATCGCCCTTTCGCTCGCAAGGACAATCTCGCGGCCGAACTCCTCCCCCAGCCTGTATTCCAGGTCCGCGAGAAAATTGACCAGGCCCAGGCTGTCCAGTGGAGACCCCGGTCCGAAGATCGCCGGGTTTGCACCCGCGGCGCCGGGAAGGGTTTCGTGGATCAGGCGGCGGATGACGGCCGCCCGTTCGCGTTTCTCATTGGGCTTATTGGGGTTCGGGTCCATGGTGATTCTCAGTCGTTTCCGGCTTTAGACGGGGCGCCGGGGCCCGGCGGCCGGAATTCAGGCATCGTCGCGTGTCCACGGGCCCGGATTCCCCTGCGGCCGAGGACGTGCGCCACGGTCCGGGCCAATATCCGGAGGTCGATCCTCCAGCCCCTGTTGTCCACATACCAGACATCAAGCCGCAGGCGCTCCTCCCAGGTCGTATCGTTGCGGCCGTGGACCTGCGCCCAACCGGTGAGGCCGGCCTTCACCTCGTGGCGCCGCGCCTCGAATGTGGTATAACGCTCCAGGTAGCATGGCAGCAGCGGACGGGGGCCCACCAAACTCATGTCTCCGCGCAGGACGTTCCAAAAACCGGGCAATTCGTCGAGGCTCGTCTCGCGGAGGAGGGTGCCCAATCGGGTCAGGCGTTCGCTGTCGGGAAGCAGCCGGCCATCGCCGCCGTGCGCCTCCGTCATAGTCCGAAACTTGAAAAGGAGGAATACCCGCCCCTTAAGGCCCGCCCGCGGCTGGGCGAACAGAACCGGGGATCCGAGCCTGATGCGAACAAGCGCAGCGACGGCGAGCAGCAGTGGAGAGAGCAGGAGGAGAGCTCCCAGCGCCCCGGCAATGTCCACGGCCCGCTTCATGGCTTCACGCATCGCAGCCTCAGTTCGGCGGCCTCGAGCCAGTCTCCGCCTTCCTGGCGGGCCGATCCAATTCCGAAGCCCACCCAGGCGGTCCCTGCGGGTGCGATGTCGGCCAGGGCCATCGTCCGCCATTGCGACGTGAGGCCCTTGGGCAGCGATTGCATGCGATGCTCCCCGGCCACCTTTCCACGGGAGTCGAGAAACGTTAGGAACAGCGCCTCATCGCCGCCCGGCCCTGAAATCCCCCGAAGCCGCCCCGTGGCCACATAGACAAACCCGGGCTTCGCCGCCTTCCATTGGTAGACCTGAGTGTCCCACGCCCCCTCGATCCGCAGGGCGCGCCGAACCGGCCCCTCGGCGGGGCTCACAAGGGAAACTCTCCCTGCCTGGGTCGGCATCGCCCTCACCACCCATCCCGCCGGAAGGGCTCCGTAGTTCGGATAGAGAAACCTGGGCTTCTCCCCCTCGGGATCCTCCCGTAGAAAGTAGGCGTTGTCCTCCACATCCGGCGCCCCACCCAGCGCGCCCGAGGCAATAACGCAGGCGAGGGCCCTCCATGGCACACACCGCCCGGCGGAGACTCCCGCGGCCTCAAGCATCCGGGAAGGCACTGTGGGGTCCCTCCGCCCGGCAAGAAGAAGGAGGCGGGGAACAGGGTCGTTTCGCACGACATCCTCGAGTTCCGCGGGCGCGGCGTCCGAGGCTCGCTTGCCCCGGGACCCATCATAGGCGGCGTAGAGACTCTTGCGGAGAAGCGCAAGACCGCGGATCCCATCGACAGTGCGCGCAAAGTCCACCGGAGCGCCCCCGTCCTCATCCCCTCGCGCCGCGAGGCTCCGCCTCAACCCGTCAAAGGCGACATACGCTTCGGTGAGCGAAAATGCAGCCGAGGTCGCCACCACCCTCGCCGCGAGGACATCGTCTTGCCCAACGGACCCGGCCGCCTTGTCCAATAGTGCCCGCAATTCCCCGCAGACGGCCGGGGGGAAAAGAAGCGCCTGATCCTCCTGCCGGTAGAACTTGAGCCAGAAGGCCGGGCCGGGTTGGGACATCCACTGCTCCTCGCAGCGCTCGAAGAACATCCGCATCGGCGAGGCAGCCGGGCCGTAGTATCCGCGGTAAAACTCGTCCGCCAGCTCCCCATAGGGCCGCCCCGGTTCCCAAAGTAGCCGCCCGAGCATCCAGCATTTGAAAGCGTCAAAACCCCAATCGGGGTCGGCTTCCGCGAAGTAGCCGCGTGCTCCCCTCCTCCATGCCTCGCGCAGGGCGTCGGCCAGCGCCCGGTTCGGCTCCCGGGGCACCAGAAAGTCCCGTCCATAGGCGTAGTCCCAGACGCCGTAGGCCCTCACCCCCGAGGCTTGCCAGCGCGACATCAGCTCAAGGTCCTCCCGGCGGTAGGCCGGGTCGTAGTATTGGCTACGATCGCCCGTGACAAAGGGAACGACCCTCGGATTCACGCGAAAGGGAGGCACATTCTCGCACCAAAAATAGGCGAGGCATCCGAGGTAGCGTCCCGGAAAGGCCCCATCGAGCGAATCGGCCGCCCTGTTCATGAAGCTGAACACAAGCGGGGAGTAATCCGGCCGGCCGCGGAAATAGCGAAGCGGCTCCACGAGGGCCCTTGTCTCCGGGCCCTGGTCGAAGCGGACCGTGTCGTTGATCGCCAGCGAAAAGCTCCGCTCCTCCGGATCTCGGGAAAAGGCCACCGCAGCAGCCGCAGCAGCCCGCGCCGACACGGCGCCAAGCGCCAGGTTGGGCTGCCAGTTTCCGTCGTCGGCCCCTGCCGGGCGGTAGCGGGCCCCCTGCAGAAGCGGAGCCCAATCCGGATGATCGGCGACGGACTCCGGCGAAAAGACGCCTTCCAGGGCATGGCTGAACCTGAGATGCCCTCCCAATCCGTTCCGTACCGCCCAATCCTTCTCGTCCGGCGAGGCCATCCCGTATAATTCGCGCGAGACAAACGCGGGCTCCACGACCACATCGATGTCAGGCAGCGTCCATCCCGTTCGCGCGGGCACCACCCTCCCGGCCAGGCCGGGCGCGAACCAGCGGACGCCGCTCTCCCTCCCGAGAAGCCAGAAGACACCGTCCATCGTGGCCCCGGGAGTCGCACCAACGATGAACACGCTGCCCCGGCTCGAGCGGACCATGAAGGCATCGGGCTCCACCTCGCCGGGGCCGGGGGTGAGCAGGTCGTCCGATGCCTTTAGACGAAACCCCAGATCGTCCGACTCCCTTGTGCGGCCAACAAAAATCGCCGGGCCCTCCGCCGCGCCTTCGAGCCGCTCTGGCCATTTCAGACCCGACATCGCGCCAAGCACGTTCGCGAGTTCCTCCGCGGCGCGGCGTTCGGCGGGCGCCGCGTCCGCAGCAACGATCACAGGCAGGGGAGCCCGACCGGCGCCGAACACGGGGATTGAGGCTCGCGCCCACACAGGCGCAAGGAGGGAAGTCCCGAGGATGGCCACGCCCCTTGCGCCCCGGGAGGCGAATCTTGCAATGGAGCAGGTCGTCATGGCTTCACCTCTGTCCCGGAGCCCGGCCGGGCAAGCCTGCGCTCCAGATGCGCGACCAGGGCTATCATGGCCGCCAGCGTCAGGACCGGAACCACGGCCACCCCGACTCCGGCACTCAGATCGCCGGTGAGCCAGAGCAGCCCGACCAGCGCCGAGACGCCGCACCAAGCGGCGTACAGGCTGCTGACCTTCGAATGGCGCCATCCGACGGCCACCAGTCTCTGGTAGAGATGGGCGCGATGCGGCTTCCAGACTATCTCCCCCCGGCAGGCGCGGCGGACAAAGGTGTAGAACCCGTCGCCGACAAACGGCCATACAACGAGAAGCCCGAACACCGGCAGGACCTCCGCTTCAAATGGCCTGCCCTGCAGCGAGGGCTCGCGAAGGGCGACCAGCGGCAGCAGCGCGAACAGGAATCCCAGGAAGGCGCTCCCGACGTCGCCCATGAAAATCCGGGCAGGCGGCCAGTTGTGGATGAGAAACCCCAGGCAGCCGCCCGCAAGGGCGGTGCCCAGCAGCGCCACCGCGGGCGAGGAAAGCCACCAACCCGCGGCCATCCACGCCAACCCGGCCGTCAGGCCCTGGACGCCCGCAATCCCGTCGATGCCGTCCATGAAATTGTAGACGTTGGTGAGCCCGACAATCCAGACGACCGTCAGGGGCACTCCCATCCACCCGAAATCCACAATGCCTCCAAACGGCACCGACGCGCGCCTGTAGTAGCCGGTGCCGCCGATGACAACGCCCGCAAGAAGGAGGTGGCACAGGAACCTCACCCCGGCGCTGAGGGACTTGAAGTCATCCCGCAGGCTGACCGCCGCGATGAGCAGGGCCGAGCTGAGGCAAATCACGACCGGCAGCCCCGGCGTCGTCCTGAAGGCCGGCAGGAGCCCGGGCGCAACCAGGACCGCGAGCACGATCCCGATGCCTCCCCCGCGGGGAGTCACCCGGATGTGCATGCTCCTGTCGTTCGGCCTGTCCAGAAGGCCGAACTTCGGAGCCTGCTCGATCAGCAGGGATACAATGGCCCATGCCCCGAGGGTCGCACCCTCCCCTATCACAAGCAGTGTCGTCAGATCGAAGTTCATCGCGCAGACAGCGTCGCCCTCAATCCCTCCTCAAGCGTCGTCCCCGGGCTCCAGCCGAAATTCCGGCGCAGCGCCCGGTTGGGAACCTCAAGCGACTCCCGAAGCCGGTTCAGGGAATAGCTGTCGACCCCCGTTCGAAGCCCGACACACCCGGCTGCGTCCCCGCACCTCGCGGCGAGGCGCAGCGCCCATCCCGGCGCGGGCCAGAGACGCGCCGTCCGGCCGTCCGCGGCAGCGACCAGGCGGACCAGGCCCGGAGTGGAAACCACCTCGTCGTCGGCGACATGGAAGACGCCGTTCAGCGGTCCTGGGGCCTCGACCATCCGGATGATCGCATCGGCGAGGTTCCCCACGAAGACGAGGCTTCGCCGGTTTTGAATCCCGCCAAGCGGCAGCGGCACCCCCGTGCGCACGAGGCGCAGAAGCCGGGCCATGTTGCCGGGATTTCCGGGGCCGTAGACCAGCACCGGCCGCAGTATGCACCAGTCCGTGCCCGTGCCGTTGAGCGCCTCCCGCACCGCTTGTTCGCCCGCAAGCTTGCTGCGTCCGTACGACGAGGACGGTCGGGGACTCGTGTCCTCGTCCACCGGGACATTGCTTGCCTCCCTGACCGCTCCGATCGACGAGACGAATATGAATCGGCGCACGGAGCCGCTCCGGGCCGCCGCCTGCGCCAGCCTTCCCGATCCCGCCGCATTCACCTCCATGTAGTCCTCGAGCCGCGGCTGATGCCGGGGATCCACCTGGTGAGCCAGGGCCGCAAGATGGACGACGGTTCCGACTCCACGGATCGCGGACGTCCAGTCCGTGTCCCCGGAGATCCGGCCAACCGCGACCCACTCCCCGGCGCCGATTACCGGGACAGGGTGAATGCCCCGCGTCGAGGCGCGCACCCGCGCCCCCCGCTGGGCAAGGGCCGCCGTCAGGTGCCTGCCGACAAACCCGGAGGCACCGGTGACAAGGATGCGCGAGGCATCATCGTTCATGGAGTGATTCGAACAAATCGCGCCACAGGACGCCCACCGCCTCCATCGAGTAGTGCGCATGGGCGGCCTTCCAGGAGTTTTGGCGCTTTCGAAGGATCTCGGGGCGCATTCGCGGCAGGGCCGCGAGAAGAGCCCTGAGCCCCGCTGTGTCGCCGGGTTCGACGATCCAGCCGCAATCGTGCCGGGCGACAAGATCGGCCAGGTCGGACTCCCTTTGGCAGACCGCAAGCACGGCCTGCCCCGCCGCCATGGCGCTGAAGGTCTTGCTTGGCATCACAACCTTGCCGGCCCCTGGACGCATCGTCACAAGGGCGACATCGGCGAGGGTCATCGCCTTGCGCCACTCTCCGTCGCCCAGGGTCCCGGACATCGTCAGGCGCATGGGATCGCGCCCCGCGACCGGCATGAGCGCCCTGCAGAGCTCCCTCGATGCCGGGCCGTCGGAGGCGAGTTCGATCTCAATGCCGACCGGCACGCCTCCGGCCACCGCACCGGCGAGGGTCCTCCAATCGTGCAACCTTCCCATGTGCCCCGAATAGAGGCATCGTATGGCCGCCCTTTCGCGCGGCTCAGGGCTGAATTCCTTGAACGGGGAGACATCGGTGCCGACCGGGATCACCGCGGTCCGGGGAGCCGAGCCGTACCTTTCCTCAGCGTGGCGCCGGAGCCTCTCGCCAAGGTAAACCGTGGCATCGCACCCGGCGATGGCCGAACGCGTCGCGGCGGCCGCGAGGCGCGCCACCGGATGTCCCGAGGACATTCCGCCCCCAAACACGAGCGCGTCGGGATAAAGGTCGTACACGAGGTTGACGACCTTCGCGCCGCTCCTCCTCGCCGCGCGCGCCGCGAGGGCTGGAAGAAAGAACGGATTGGTGGTGGCCACAAACAACTCCTCTTTTCGGGCCGCGAGCACCGCCCCCCGCAGGCGCCGCGGATAGCCCACATACATGGCCCACCGAAGCCGAAGGGAGGCGAGCAGTCCCGACTTGAAACGCCAGTAATCGGCGAGTTCCACCTCGTGATGCAGCCGGGCGTCGAAGCCCATGGCCCTCCAGGCGGCCGACTGGCTCGCCCCGAATATGCCCCCGCCGACGCTGGTGCAAAACCACACCTTTCCGGGCAGTCGCCCGTTCACAGGGGAAGGCCCCGCCGCCGTCGTCGAACCTCGACTATCTTGATCACCGTCATCCATTCGTAGAAAAAATAGAGCATGCAGAAGGCAAAGGCCGGCGCGCCCTCGAGAAATCCCAGCCGCGCAATGTACATCTGGAGGAAACGCGCCCAGGGCCGGAGCGGCCACAGCCGCGCTGCAAGGCGCCGCAGCCCAAGTTTGCGCGACGTTCCAAGCCGGGAAGTGTCTCCGCTCTCGAGGAAGTCCACGATCCTCTCCGCATCCCATGTCGAGTAGCGGTCGTGCCTGGCCAGCCAATCTGAGAATCCCTTGGAATTGGCATGGTGGTCGTACGGCTCGGAGAGGCGCCCTATCCTGGAGCCAGGCGCAAAATGCTCCCAAACTCCGCCCGTAAAGCGGGTCGGGCCCACGCGGACCGCCCTGGCGTGCCAGTTCGGAAAACCCTGGGTCCGCTTGAGCCACCTGCCCCAGAATAGGTAGCGCGGGCTGATCTCCAGCCCGTCGTACCGGCAATCCGGATCCCCGCATACGCGCTCCAGCTCCCTGGCGAGGCCAGCCGGCACGGCTTCGTCTGCATCCAGGAACAGGACCCACGGCGTAACGACCTCGGTGTTCTCGAGAGCCCAGTTTCTCTGGAGATCGATCCTGAACGGCGGCTCCCGCAGGTGCTCAAAGACCCTCGCTCCCAGCGCCCGGGCCGCAGCCTGGGTGCCGTCCGTGCTTCCGGAGTCGACCACGACGATGTCCGCGCACCACGACAGTGAGGCGAGGCAGCGACCGAGATTCTGCGCCTCATCCTTCGTGAGGACGATGGTCGTTATCAACCCGCTATCCCTTGTTGCTGCCATGTGGAAAATTTCCCGCGCGCTGCCCTGGATTGCTTCCAGGCAGCCTTTTTTAGGCCCGCTGGGTCCTCCGCCGGCCGGCCACGGTCTCAAACAGAATCTCCAGATTCGAGCGGAGCCGGTCCATTCCCAGGTTTTCTTCGGCCCATTTCGCGGCAGCCTCCCCCCGCCGGCGAAGCCCTTCGCCCGGGAGATTCGCAAACTCCTGGATGGCGGCACCGGCCTCGGCCATATCCTCTGTCCTGAGCTGCCAGCTGAAGCCCTCCCCCGCAAACTCCCATCCAAGGTCGTTTCCGGGAGAAAGGATCGGGGGAAGGCCGGCAGCCATGGCCTCCACCAGGCTGAAATTGAAATTCTCGCGGTGGGACAACGAAATGAATCCGTCGCCCGCGCAAAGGTAGCCGAACTTTTCGGCCCCAAAGACGGGCCCGACCACCCTCAAGCCGTCCCAGCCCAAGGCCCGTGCCTCCGCCTCAAGATCCGCCGTGGTCACGTCGTCGTCGGGACCGACCACCAACAGCTTCAGCCGGGAATCGCCCAGCCTTGACATCGCCCTCACTGTCTCGACCGGCCGCTTCATCGAATGCAGGCGTCCAAGGAAGACGAGAACCCGGTCGGATTCGGAAAATCCAAGCTCCCGTCGCAACGCGATACGGTCGCGCCCCACCGGGAGACCCTCTGTTTCGTCGCACGCCCAGCCTATGACGCTCGTCATGACCGAACCCGCCAGATAGGGAGCCGCCTTCTGCGCCTCCCGGTGGGTGGCGCAGATGACCGCCGCCGATTTCTCCAGCATTGCACTTCCAAACACCCTGAGCCAAAGCTGCTTCGCAATCCGGGTCCTCCGGAGAGCCCATGGGTCGAGGATGCCGTGGAGCGCGATGGCGTAGGGCACGCCGAGCCGCCGACAGGTCTTCGCCGCCCAGACTCCGGGGTGCGTGAACAGACCGTGGATAAAGACCAGGTCGGCCGACCCGATTTCTTTCTCCGCCTTCCGAAGACGCGCGGGTGGCGCGTAATAATATTTCCGGATGCCCCGCCCCCCCAGGGTGCGAACAACGTCCGCCAGCGGCACGACCGGATTCTGGTTGATCCCGTCACTAGGGGCGACGAACCCGAGGGAGCGCACCCCCACGGCCTCGTGGAATTGGCGGTAGGTTTTCGCGGGACCCCCAAGCGACGGGAAGGGATTCGGACAGATCTGAAGCGCATTCATGCCCGATCAGAATCCGCCGCAATCTCGCGATAGACTTCCGCATAGCTTTCCGCAGTCCGAGCCACCGTGAAGCGGCGCACATTCTCAAGGCCGGCCGCAATCAGGGTGCTCCTATAGGCCGCGCTGTCAGCCACCCTCCTTACGCCTTCCCGAATCGAGGACGGATCCAACGGATCGACAAGGCATGCGCCGCCGCCGGCCACCTCGGGCATCGACGAGCAGTCGCCCGTGACGACCGGTCGGCCTATTGCCTGGGCCTCGAGGATCGGCAAACCGAAGCCCTCGTGGATCGACGCGAAAAGCACGAGGTCGCAGCGGCGATAGGCGTCATGAAGCTCCGTCTCCCCTATGTCGCCGAGCGCCCTCAGGCTGACGGCGTGCCTTTCGAACTCGGCCATCTGCTCCCCGGAGGGTGTCCCCACCAACTCGACGGCGCATGCCAGCCCGGCCAGAGCCGCGGCCATTCGCCCAAGGTTCTTGTTCGGCGACGTGCCAATGAGCAGAATGCGGGGTTGGCTCGCGTTGAAGGCGGCCGGCTCCGGAACGAAGCGGGACGAAACGCAGTTGTGGATCACGCGGATTTTTTCAGGAGGCGCCCCGGCAATTTCGACAAGATCGCGTTTGGTGGCCTCCGAGACGGCCGTGACGATCCTGCATCGGGCGATGGGCCAGGAAAACCAGAACACCTGCATCACCGTTCGGCGCCAGCCTCGCAGGCGCAAAAGCATGCCGCAGTCGTGCACCGTCACAATTGTGTTCGCGGCGGGCAGCCCGAGCGCGAGGTAGTGCACGTCGCCGATCACGTGGTTGACCTGCCCGCTGTGGCGCCGGGCATCGATGATGTTTCTCGCCCGGGGCCCAAGGCCGAGGCTGCGGAACGGCGCCACGTGGGAGCGGCAGCGGATGTCGGGGGGCATTCCCTCCCTAATGTCCGCAAAGAGCCGCTCGATGCTGAACGCCCGCGGGCCGGGCTTCCGCGCATGATGGACGACGTCAACCACCAGGCCTCTTTCTTGAGTTGCCGGGAGGAACAAACACGGCGACCAGCCCCAGGAGGAACGCGCAAAACGCCAGATTGACCATCAGGATCCGAAGCGAAAGCGGAAGGTTGTAGATATTCAGCGTCCAGAAGGACGCGGCCCCGAGGACGGATATGGCCACCGCGGCGAATGCGGGGCGGTGCGCGAGAAGCCTTCTGATTGCCATCTCCAGGCCGGCGAGGATGGCGACGGTCAGCAGGCAGTACCCAAACGCGGCCACTGGACCTCCCCGGTCCCACGACTCGGCCACAAGGCCGAACTCCACGTTCGTTCCCTCATTGACGAGGAACCCATAGTCGCGGGCCCTCACATTGAAGAGCTCCTCCTCGGAGTTTTCGTCCGTCTGTCTGGTAAAGGTGACGATGTTCGCGGACGACACGATCTGGGTCCATATATCGTCGAAGCCCCGGTACGGCGGGGCCGCGGCGGAGGCAACCACGTAGGTCGGCCACGTCACCAGGCGCCAGCACGTGCGGACCCAGGCAGGCAGTGCGTCGTATTCGTCGATCTGGCCCGGCCTCTTCTCCCTTATGGCTTCCCGGACGTTCGCGATCGACTCCAGCGAGATGTCGCTCGCCCTGATGTAACCCACCTCCCCCCGCACGACCTCCATGATTCCAAAGATGTAACCCAACGGAATCGCCATCGCAAAGACGACGAGTATGATGCGCCACCGGACTTTTTTTGCCGCTCCGAGCACGACTCCGATTGCAAAGAATGCCAGCGGAGCAAACGCCGGACTGCGGGAACCCGTGCCGATTCCAACGGCCAGGTTGATCAGGAGCACGGCGCACCAGGTTGCCGTGGCCAAACGGGAGGCCCGATAGTGGATCCCCGCTATCAACGGGACGAGCAGGAATGCCCTTTGGAACACTTGGAGCACCGAACGAAGCACTCCGAAATTGAGCGAGCTCCCGACCCAGAAAAGCACGCTGAAGGCAGCGGCCAGGATCAACACTGCACGCAATTGCGGGTCCTCGTCGATCCGGATGGCCTCCGTGTCGTGGGTCGTGTCGGACCCACCCTTAAACAGGTTGAACAGGAGGAAAACGGCAATTGCGGCCCAGGAAGCGACAGTCAGCGCAAGAAAAACCGCGGGGGCACGCTCCGTCATCATCGCGTAGTTCCCAAAGAAATCCAGGTAGCCGAGCATTCCCGCAACGCACATCGCGGCCAGGCTGACCGATTGCAGGGTATAGTTGATGCACAGCCCGAGTACTGCGATTCCCTCCCGCCAGGAACGCAGTATCTTGAGACAGACGGCCGTGTTCAGGCCGAATGCGGAAATGCACCAGAGCATCAGACCCATGTCCGAAGGCGGGAATAGCACAGCGGCTATGCCCGCAAGGATCGAAAGGGAGACAAATGGCCAGATCGGAAATCGGCAGAACACAGGGATCAGCCCTTCCGCATCACTCCGGCCTTCGAGCAATGGCCTGTCTTTCACGTGCATAGGGATTCCGGATAACACTCCCGCCCCTCGGCCCCGGCCAGCCGCTCGAGGATCCAGGCAAGGACTTCGTCATTCGAGAGACCCAGGCTGACCACACGCCTGCGGGCCGCGTCCACCACCGAGAGGCGCTCGGCCTCGTCGGCCAGAAGCCGCCTGCATTGCTCGGCGCATTCGGCCGGGGTCCTCCAAAAGGCTGCTTCCTTACCTTCGCGGTACATGGCCTCGTGTTCTGAAGTCCGCTGCGCGCAGAATGCCGCCCCTCCCACGAACGGAATCTCGGCGCTTCGCGTCGTATGCAGGTCGCGGTTTCCGGCTGAGACGAGGCCCAGCGCCACACGGCCCGACCGGATAGCCTCCACGTAGTCCCGGCCATAGACCGCCGGCCCGCGAACGACGTCCCTGAGCAACGGCCATTCCTTCGCCTTCTTCCAATGGTCCCCCAGGATGGAGAGGGGAACACCCCTCTTGCGAAGCTCCACCATCAGCGGCCCGCGCTCCGGCATCCAGCTGCCCACAAAAACGACTCCAGCCGAATGCCGGCCGGATTCTGAGACCGGCAGACCCTCGGATCTGTGAGCCACCGGATCGTAAGAGAAAAAGACCCTCACCACCCTGTTCGCCCCGAAGGATTTGGCTTCGTCAACGTTTTCCTTCCTGACCACGACGGTGATATCGTGGAATCTCACGCAACGCCTGTAGAGATCCCATTTGCGGCGGTCGCGGCGGCAGAATGGATTGTCGACGTTGTAATTTACGATGGCCGCTCCCATCGCCTTTAGGACTTTATGGACGGCCGCGCCGAGCTGCTCGCCACAGTCGATCCACGCCAGGTCGAACCGTCGCCCTTCAATCGCCAAAAGGACGTGGCGATTGACCCGGCTTTGGAACAGCCGGAATCCCGTCCTCACATTGAGGGCTGCGATTGCACGCGACCCCGGTATCGCGTTCTGCGGGTTCACGTGCAGGACATCGTGCCCAAGCCGGACCAAAGCGCGCGCGCGATGCACACTTGTCCGGTCCTCGGAGTCATCGCCCAGGTAAAGGATTCTCATTCCGACTTGGACGCGTCAGGCCCCTGCTTTATCGCAAGGGCCCTCATCACCCTGGTATAGATCCCTGACGATACCCCTCCTGTCTCCATCCGGTGGCACAGCCCGATCAACCGGCGCAGGATTCCCCAACCAGCCCATCGGACCGCCGAACGCAGGTCGACGGGCTCGGCGGAGTGTTCGTCCACGGCGACCAGATCGAACCCGCCCAACGCCAGCATATGTCCCAGGCTGCCGGCTGTATAGAGTGTCTCGTGGGTCAGATCCGCCGCGAAAACACCACCGGAAAACGGCGAATCTCCGTTTGGAAGCTGGAGCAGAAGCCTGCCCGACGGCCGCAATGCCGCATTTATCTCTGCGAGCAGTCCGACGGCCTCCTCCCTGGTGAAATGTTCAAGCACATCGAAAAGCGCGATCACGTCGAATTTCCCTGCATTCCTCCTAAGGAACTCCCGAAGGTCGCCATGCTCCACGCCCGGGAAATGCCGGCGGCAAAGTGCGCACATCTCCGCGCTGCCCTCGACGCCGTGAAGGTTCGAGAAGCCGAGTTCCTGGAAAACCCTGAGAAGCATGCCATCCCCGCATCCCAGATCCGCCACGGAGGCCGAGCGGGGAACTCCATCGAGCCATGGACCCAGCCGGCGTCGAAGGTAGGAGCGGTAGCGCAACGCCAGGGGGGAGTCCCCGGCATTGCTCGTTGTCACCACCCCCTTGAACGCGGTGACGTAGGTGCCGTACGCCAGGTTTCTGAATTCGTCCCTGTTCATGATCTTAATGTTGAGCCGGCGATGCCGGCGATGCCGGCCGCGGCGGAGAAAGGATTGAATCTTGCGACCCTTTCGCGGGACGTTGTTGAAAAGCCCCTGGGGTCCCTGTCGATTGCCTCGACACACTCGCGGATGGCTGCCCCCGCCGCGGCCGGATCGCCTGCAGGGAAAACCCTCCCTGTCCCGCGATTCACCAGGTCGGGCCAGCATCCGACGCCGTCGCTGGCCACGATACCCAGGCCAAATTGCATGGCCTCGTTCACAACGAGTCCCCAGGTCTCGCCGGCACCACGACGCGACGGGAGAATGAGCAGGTCCCCGGCGGCATAGACCCGCCCGATCTCCGACTGGTTGAGAAAGCCGAAGAAGCGGAACCGCCCGGCGAAGGCCTCCCCGGCCGCTTCCTCCAACTCCCGGCGCAATTCGCCGTCACCTGCGACAAGCAGATGCAGGCGGTTCCGGAACTCCGGCGCCACGCAGCGCAGCGCTTCGACAATCAATAGCGGATCCTTCTTTGGGATCAGCTTGCCGGAAAAGACAAGCGCGACCTGGCCTTCGCCGATGCCAAGCTCAGCGCGGATCGCCTTCCGGTTCGGACACCACCTGGCGGCTTCTCCGGCGAAAAAGTCCGAGTCCACGCAGTAGGGCGCGGGAACCATCCTCGGCCGCGCCACTCCGAGCCGCTCAAGATGCCGCCCCGCCTCGATGCCGATGACGGCAAAGCCATCGACCCTCGCATAGAGCCACCTGAGGAACCGATCCCTCAGCCATCCTTTGAAGCGTGTTCGCGAGACTGCCACATCCGAAGCCTCGTGCCTCATGATGACTCTTGCGCCGACCCGCTTTGCAGCCAGCAGCGCCCCCATTTGAAACCGGCTGCCATAAGCCGTGAGCAGGGCCACGTCGGGCTTGAATTCCCGGAGTCTCTGCCGCAGGCCATCCGCGCCAGGGGACCATTTGCCAACCTTTTGCAGCTGGGCGCCGCCCGAAAGGAAGGTATGCGCATATCCGGCCGTAAGGGGTGAATCCCATGCCACGTGGGCGCCGAATTCAGGGTCGTGATATCCGCGCAGACTCATGTCGGTGCCGAAGAAAACATGAAGTTCGATCCCGGGGTCGGCCGCCAGTACCCGCCATACGGGAGCCTGGTATTGGATGGGATGGGTCGCGCAGGCCGCCAGCCGCAGAACTTGTCCAGGGCGCCTCATCGTGCAACGGCCTTAGTCGGGGCTTGGGTCATCAAGTCGTACTGTTCGAGATTCGCTTCGGCATACCGCCGCCAGGAAAGGTCCTTGTGCGCGAGGGCCGCCGCGGATTTGCCCATTTGGGCCAGACGGCGGGGGTCCGCCGCAAGCCTCCGCAGCGCCTCCGCAAATAGCTCTGGGGCCCGGGCCGGAACCACGATTCCCGCGGGAAACTCCCGGATCCCCGGGGCGATCTCCCTCCCCACGCCTCCCTGCTCCAAAAGGTCCTCGCCGCCCGTGTTCGAGGTGCAGACAAGCGGAAGGCCGCAGGCCAGCGCCTGGGCCTGGACCATCGCCTGTCCCTCCTCCACGCTTGCCATGGCGAACACGGAGGCCTCGCCGTAAAGTGAGGGCAGCTCATGCTGCGGGACGTGGCCCCTGAGCCGGATTCTGGGGTCCGCCCTGCCGATCAATCGACCGGTCTCGCCCGTGGCGCCGCCGACCAGCAAAAGCTGGCTTCCCGCGATGTCGGCCATGCGAAATGCGGCAGTGAGATGGTGGATGCCCTTTCGTACGCCGAGGGAACCGGCATAGATGACGCGGAAGACGCCGTCGCCCTTCTCCGCCGGCTTGAAACGCCCGAGGTCGACTCCAAACCCGTTCAGGAAAAGCCGGTCCGAAGGGACTCCGGCAGCCTCGAATGAACGCCTGACAAAGAGGCTCGGCACAAAGATGCGGTCGGCCAGCTGGTATTCCCGGATCTCCCGCGCGACGGTCGCCGAAGGTGTTTCCACCCAGGTGAGTCCGAGGGACGCAAATTCCTCGCGAAGCAATCGGCACTGTTCCAGCATGTGGGACGAACTCCGCTCGAGCACCGTTGCGATCCCGCGGCTTCGGGCGGCGAGCAGGCTCGGTTCCGCCGTTGAAGACCAGGCGTGGACAATGGTCGGTGTTCCGAGCGCCCGGGACGCCTTCCTGGCGAAGAGGTCGTTGATCCGAAATTGTTGCCGCATCGCGAGGGATTCGCCGCCCATCCTCCATGCCAGCTTGGTGAGGAGAAGCGTGAGGGGCAGGCTCACCACCTTGGAATCGGGTATGCCCCAGCGGCGCGTCCGGCTCTTGGGATAATTCGTCACCAGGCGGTGAAGCGCATCCAGCCCGGAGAGCTCGCGGGCGAGATCGAACGCGTGCCACCGTCCCGGGACTACGATGGTGCAGGATACTTTGCGGTCGAATCGCATGCTTTAACCTGCACTCGGCGCACGGCCGGCATTCCTCCCTCGGCTACGATCATTAGCGGCCCTTCTCTCCCCCCTTAGCGGTTCGGGTGCGGGGAGTGTCCGATCAATTGGCAAAGATTTGCAAAAAAGATCTACCCAGAATTGCATCAGTTGCCACTTCGCGGCAGCTAACCCGCGCCGTCCGGGCACCAAGCCAAAGGCATATACAGGCATGCAGGATCGTTGTGATCGAGAAGGCCAATGGCACGGCAATGAGTCCGAAGACGGGGTAGAGCATCCATGCGCCTCCAAGCGCCGTTCCTTGGGCGACAAGGTAGGTTACGCAGAGAGGAATATGCCGGTTCGTCGCCCATACCACGAGTATCGCGGCATTGCTGAGGCTTGCGACGCACGCCTCGAGCGCAAACGACGCCGAGGCAGCATGTGACAGGCCTATCCTGTGGTGTGTCCAAACGTCCACCACTCGCGGGCCCGCAATGGCTAGCCCTATGCAGAAGAAGGGCGAAAACCAGAGGATCGGCGTCAGCGCCTTCGCCTGAAGTTGTGCCATCCTCCGAAAATTGTCCCTTGCGAATGCCACGCTCATTTCAGGGTGAACAGATTGGATCAAAACACCCGCGCCTTGCAGGAAAAGTCGACCGATCTGCCGTCCGATGTTGAGCATGATCACAGCCGAAGCGCCTCCCAGGCGGTTGAGCAGCACGGTGGCTCCTTGATTGATAATCGCATTCCCAATCGGAAATCCGAGGAAGCCCAAGCCGGCCGGCAGCAGCCCGATGAACTCTGAGAAAGGTGCTGGACCGGTGCGAAAGTCAACTTCGGGCAGGAGTCTATCCCGTTCAAAGTGACACCAAAGTGTAAATGCAATCCTGAGCGCGACAAGGCTCGCGGCTCCGGCGACAAGCCTGCCCCCAAAAAACGCGACGACGCCAAGACTCAGCACTTCGGCAATGCGCAGGTTGCCGCTTAGCCTTAGATAACGGGGGAATTGCCCCCCCGCCCTGAAAATCGCCGTATAGAACCCCGCTTGAAGCGAACCCAATGAATAAACCGCGAGAAGCACGGAGGTTGCAGCAAAGGCCCATTGGCTCATGGCCTCCAAAGCGAGCCAGCGGCGGAGCGGGAAGACTGCCAATAGCACGACGAAGACAGCAAAAACTGCGGCCCAGAGGACAAACTGCCAGCGCCAGACGCCGCGCACCATCCGCGAAGCGCCTCCAAAGTTTTTCTGCTCGACGGCAATCGCCAGGGCATTCCCCAGGCTCCCGTTGATTCCGGCTTCCGCAAAGGCGAAATAGGCGGGAATGGTGTAAAGAACAAGCCAGTGGGCATAGGTTTCACGGCCCCAAAGCCACAATAGGAGCGGCGTCAACAGCAGCTGGCTGATCAAATAGACGACCGTTGTGTAGGTGCCTGCGGAAAAATTCTTTCGCAGATTGCTGCTCATGGAACTCTGTCGGCGTTATTTTCCGAAGGGAGGAGGAGGCGAACGCTTCCCACCCGAGCTTCGCCCCGTCGCTTCCCAGATGAGGGAGGCGATTTTGGGCGGAGGCGCGGAGGTGCGCATCGAATGGTGGATTGTGACCGGGTGGCCCGGCGGCGCCGGCTACCAGTCAGGCCGGTCTACGGCGGCCCGGTGGAATGCAAGCTGTCATGCAACCCATTGTCATTGAATGGGTATTAAAATCAAAATGCTGCCCTTTCGAGGCGGCGCCGCTTCGGCCCCGGTTCGCTGCTAGACTACCGGTATGAAGACGGTGGCCCGTGCGACGCTTTGCCTTATCGTGGGCACCGCCGTCTGCCGGGGCGCCGACGGAAACCCCGAAGTTTCCGCCCGGATCGCGCAGCTCACGGCGGAGGTCGCCGCCCTCCGGGGCGCGCTCGCCGAACAGGAGGCGTTCGCCCGCACCCTGAGGGCCCGCAACGATTCCCTGAGTCTCGATCTCGCCGCCTTCAAGGGAGCCGTTGCGCTCGCGAGCAACGGGGCCCCCATGCTCCGCGATTCGCCGGAGGCGCCCTCCTCCAGCCTCGGTTGGGACAACGCCCTCAGGGCCGCCACCGCGGCAAAGCTCATGGTCGACGGCGCCGGGCTGATTGCGGTGATGCCCACGGGCAGCATGGAACCCATGTTCAATGAGCGCGCCATCCTCCTCATGGAGCCGGCCAGGTTCGAGGATCTCAAGGTCGGCGACGTGGTCACGTTCCGGGATCCCGGAATCGGTCTGATCGTCGTCCACCGGATCCTTGAGAGGCACGGGGACAAATTCTGGTCCAAGGGCGACAACAACGGCCGGATGGACCGGGTCTACATAACCCGGGAAAACTACGGGGCCAGGGTTTTCGGGATCATCTATGCGCGCGAGCCCTCCGCCCAAGCCCGGCGCTTTTCCGACTGCATGGCGGAGCGGTAGGAGGCGCCGGGTCATTTCTGCTTTGCCAGCTCGTCGGCGATCGCAGCAAAGCCGAAGGTGTGGAACAGGGTCTCGATCGTCCGTCTCCTGTGGAGGTCGGACGCGGTTTCGGTGCGCAGCTGGTCCACGATCTGGAGCGCGTCCGAGACCCGTCCGTTTCCCCACGCCACCATGGCGCCGATATACGATGCCGAGGCGAGCTGGGCAGAGTTTCGGATTGAAAGCTCATGCCACACCTCGTCGGCGGCCGAAAGGTCGCCAGCCTTGACGAGGCTGCCCGCATAATAGATCGCAAAGGGAAACCCGTTGAGACGCTCCTCAAGGGAGTTCTGATAGAGAAGGTAGGCGACGTCGGTCCAGCCCTCCGAGGCGGCCAGCGTGCCCAGCTGGGCGAGCGCGTCGGCGCTGTGACGGTTTTGCGCCATGAACCGCATGAACACGCCGACCCAAAGATTCAGGTCGGAACCCTTCCGCGATCCAAAGACCTCGAGGAAGCGTACCTGGGCCGCTACCAGCGTCGGATTCCTGTCCAGGAATTGCCGGGCCGCGGAATGTGCCTCGGCGGTCCGTCCCGTGCGAAATGCAAATTCGACGTAACTATCCTGCACGCCGGCGTCGGCGGGATCGCGCTCCCGCGCCCTGGCGAGGCGGGCAAAGGCCGCATCGTGCCGGCCCAGATCCCAGTCCACCTGCGCCAGGAGCGGGGCCGCCGCGGGGTTCTCCTGCAGCCCCGGCTCGGCGGAGGCCAGCGCCTCCGCGCCCGCGGCATCGCCCATCTCCAGCAGGGCCCTCAACTCGGCGAGCTGGAAGGCGGGATGTCCGGCGTCGAGAAGCGTGACGCCGTAGGCGGGGAACTCCTCGCGCAGCGCCTTGAGCAGGTCCTGATAACGCTCGGTGTCCAGGCAGGTCCCGACAATCGTCTGCTGCAGCCGGGCATCACCGGCGTTGTACGCGATGCCTCCGCGAAGGACTCGGACCGCCTCCTCCGGGCGGCCCGCGGCTCGCCAGCAGCCTGCCAGGAAAAGCCTGGCGTCCAGGTTCGCCGGTGCCTTCCCGACGGCCGCCCGGGCCGTAAAGAGGGCACGGACGTAATCCTTCGCCTTCCAAAGGTCCTTCGCCTGCTCAAAATAGTGGCTCCCGATCGCATTCTGCACCCGGGAGAACCGCGGCAGCACCACGACGTCCAGCCAGTTCACCCCGGGGATCCTCCTGTCGATCGCATAATAGCCCCAAAGCGCCGTCATCAGGGAGAGATAGCCCGTGAGGACGAGGGCCAGCGCGGCCGACAGGATCCGACCCCAGCGGACGACGAAACGCGGCCGCGGAGGATTCCCGTCCGTCTCGTACCGGCCCCACCATTTTGCCGGCGGAACAGCCCGTTGGGATGCGGGGAGCTTGGCTTCGGGCCGGTTCATGGCGCGGTTCCGGCCGGCTGCCCGGCGGAGGGAGCCCCATGCGCTCCGCGGGCCTGGATGACGGCAAGGCCGCCCATCAGGTCCATGAACCCGAAATTGGGATACCTGGGATACGAAAAGAAACGGTCGAGCAGGCCGGGATCGACGTTGACATCGGTTATCCGCGTCGTCGATCGAAGGGAGCCGCCGCTCCAATTCTCCTGGGTGTACGACAGGTTGAGATTGCCGAACTTCCGGTAGTCGCGAAACCGGGTCTCCGCCCACCCACCTCCGGCCCGGAGCTTTCGCAGGGACGTCTCTGAGAATGTCGTTGGATCGAGCGTTTCAATCCGGGCGCTTCCGTCAGCCTCGGTGATCCGAAGGCTGATCGGCGAGGCGCCCGTTGGGCTCTCGAGGCGCACGTCGGCTCCGCGTTCGCGGTAGCCGACCAGCGGGTCGTCAAACCGGGCCGATTCCTCAAGCGCCGCAGCCGCCGGGCCGCCCAGACGGGCCGCCGGCTTGCCCAAAGCCTCCCTCCAGGCGACGGACCCGTCGAACCCGATCACCCCGATGACCAGGCCATTCTCAATCATGTGGATCCGGATCTTGTTGGGGCGCTTCTTGAAAACGACGAATTCCCGACGCTTGTCCCCCTCGTCCTCCACCCCCTTGAAGCAGATGGAGTCGGGGCGTTCGGTGACCGGACCCAGGTTGGCCTTCTCGAAGGAATCGACAATTCCCGGGACCGCCGCCGTGGCGGGGTCGACCGCCACGCGGTTTTTTTCCGCGCGGCAGTCCTCGGCGAAAACGGAAACTCGGGACTGGAGCTCGTCGTCCGACATCCTTCCGGCCATCAGGTTCTCCAGCGAGGACGCGCTGAGCTCGCCGAGGCGACCGAGAAACCGATCGGCGAGGGCCCTCCTCTCCTGGTCACTCGCGGCCAGGTCGGGGTCCTTTTCCAGCAGCTTTGCCACCCGGAGCCTCGGGCTGTCGGCCGCCGCCGTCGCGGGTCGGCTTGTGAGTTCGGGATGGTCGCCCAGATAGACGTCCACCCGCGAGGAGAGGTCATCCGGGTCCATGCGGCCGGTCGAGAGGCTTTCCGCCGCAATAGGGGATACCTGCCTCAGGTGGTCAGTGAAGTCCCGGGCGGCGCCTTCGATGGCGGAGGAAGGCGCGGCGGGTAGCCTGCTCCTCAACAGCCGCTCGAGCTGCTGCTGCTGAAGCTGGGCGCCGACAGCCTGGGAGCCGTCGGGAGTTCCCTCGGCCCGGGCCGCGATCCAGGGGCCGCCGACAACGAGTGCGCAGAGAAGGGCGGTGCGGACAGTGAGGCGTGTGGGAAGGTTCTCCATCTGCGGTCGAAGGGAGCGATCGAGAGGTCGAGGATAGGGCCCGTCGGGTTGGGGGTGTTCAAACCAATTGTCCCGTCTTCGCCCCTATGTCACCTCGCCGTGACGCATTCGTTACAAGATCCCGGGCGCCAAGGCCCCAAAGGATCGCTTCCGCACGTTCCGCCCGACTACTCCCGGTCCCGCCCGAGGTACGCCTTGTCGTTGTATTCGGTGTAATAATAGTCGCTGAGGGCGAGATCCATCCCGTTGAGTATGGCGCCGAAGCAGGGAACGTCCGCCTCAAGGAGCCGCCGGACGCAGAACTGGGCGGCCTTTGCCCGGACATAGTTGAACCGGAGCGCAAACAGGGCTCCGTCGGCATGCTGCACGATGATCATGGCGTCGCTGACCGGCGCAAGGGGCGGCGTATCGATGATGACCCTGTCGTAGCGTTCGCGCAGCTGCCCGATGAGCCGGGCAAATCCGGGATGATTCAGGATGTGCGTGGGATTTGTCGCGCGGCCACCGGCCGGGAGAATATCCAGGTTGGGGGCGTGGTTCCTGATGATGAGCCCCTCCAGCGCCGCTCCCGCAGTGCAATAGTCGATCACCCCCCTGGAGTTGGAGACTCCAAACGAGCTGTGGATGTTCGGCTTCCTCAGGTCGCAATCGACGACGATGGTGCGCTCACCGTGCTTGGCGAAGGTCAGGGCAAGGTTCGTGACGACAAACGACTTTCCCTCCCCCGGCCGCGTGCTCGTGACGACCAGCACCTTGGCGTTCCTGGCCTCGGCCCTCAGCCGAAGGTTGGAATGCAGGGTGAGGAACGCCTCCGCCGCCAGCGGGTTCGAGGTGCCTGCCGCAATCCGGGCCCTTTCGGCGGGATCCATCTTCGGGATCCTCGGCACGATTCCCACCAGAGGCAGGCCTATGTCCGTCTCGATCTGGTGGGCGCTCTTCACCCGGTCGTCGACGAATGCCAGGAAGAAAGCAAGGCCGAGGCCCAGGCCAAGTCCGCCGAAGGCGCCCAGCCCGAGGTCCATCGCGATGTTCGGCGAGGAAAACTTCCTGGGCCGGCCCGCCTGGTCGACCACCCGGGCATTGTGCGTCTCGATGCTGGCGCTCATCGAGGTCTCCCTCATCCGGGTGACGATGTTAGCGAGCAGCTCCTGGTTCACGTTCAGCTCGTTCTCCTGGGTGGCATAATCCACCGAGAGGCGGTCCAGGCGGAGCTCCTCCGACTCCTGCTCCGCCAGGTCGGCCTTGGTGCGGTCGTAGTCGTTCCTAGCGGTCTCGTATTCGCTTTGGACCTCCTCGGCGGCGTTTCCCAGCGCCTGGGATAGGTCGGCCTCGCTCTGCGCAAGCGACTGGGTGGCGGCGAGCATCTTCGGGTGTTTCGCCCGATAGCGCTGGGCCAGGTCGGCGATCGACTCCTTCTGCTCGTCGATCTGTTGGAGAAGATGCTGGACGATCGGGGAGGACGCTATGAAGGAGAGGTTCGCGAGGTTGCCATTGGCCTTGCGGACCTCCTCGACTTGGTTGAGTCGCACCTGCGTCTCCATCAGGTGGGAGTTCGCCTGTGTTAGCAGCGCGCTGAGGGCCTTGAGCTTTTCGGTGACGATGTCCTTTCGCTGGTCGAGCGAAACCATGTTCTGGCGCTCCTTATAGGCCTGCAGGTCGTTGCCGAGCTCCTGCACCTTCTTGGACTGTTCCTCGGCCCTGACCTTGAGGTCCTCGACCGCCCGCATGGACTCGTCGACGCGCCAGCGCACATTGTAATCCATGAATTCCTCGACGAACAGGTTCGCGACCCTCGCGGCAATCGCTGGATCGGGATGGCTGTAGGACACCTGGAGGATCCTGGTGAGGCGGACGGGCAGGACTTTCCTGTTTTCGGCGAGCACCTCTTCGGGAAGCGCGGGTTCGCCTCCAGACCCCTCATAGGGGGCCATCAGGGCCTTGGTCTCGTCGGTGGTCAGATGCTGGGCGACCATTTCGACGATCGTCCCGCTCTCGAGGATCTTGACCTGGGTGTTCAGGTCCTCGGGCCCCCTCAGGTCGGAGTCGCGTACCTCCTGGACCTTCATGACAACGGGATCGCGCGCAAGGATCTCTATCGAGGCCGCGGCGGTGTAGCGCTTGGTTGCGGTGAGCGCATAGACCAGGCTCGCCAGGAAGATGGCGAGGAAGACGACGACGACATACCAGATGCGCTCGCGCAGGATGAGGAGGTATCCCCTCAGGTTCCTCTGCATCGCATTCTCCCCGTAGCCAAGGGCCCGGGCCACATCCGCGCCTCTCGCCGATCCTCCGCTCGATCTTGGAGATTCGTCGTTCATAGCATGCTTTCGGGGACGAAGATGACGTCGCCGGAAAGAAGCACCCAGCGGTCCCCCTTGTCCCCGGAGATCAGGGCGTCGGCGTCTATGGTGAAGTTCTCGGCGTGGCCGTCGCGGTAGGTCCTTGTGAGCCGCACCGCCTTGCGGTTCGCGTATCGGTTGAATCCGCCCGCGCGGGAGATCGCATCGAGGAACGTTATGGGCTGCTCGGGGGGGTAGTTGATCGCCTGGGGGGAGTTCACGGCGCCTATCACGTTGACCGTCCTCTCCCGGTATTTGATCACGGCGAGGTTGACCTGGGGATTCACGAGGTAGTCGCGGTCGTAGAGGGTCCGGACGGTCTCCTCCACCTGGACGACCGTGCGGTCCTTGACCACTAGCCGCCCGATCAGCGGCAGGAAGATCTCACCCTCAACGGAGACCATGATCTCCCGGTCGAGATCCGGCTCCTGGAAAATCTGGATGCGGACGGTGTCGCCGGGCTGCAGGAGATAGTCGCCGGGCGTGCCGGCCGAACCCGCGGAATCGTCGGCCTGCGCCGGCCACGCCGCCAGGACGAGGGAAATGAGTCCTAATATGCAGCGCAGCCGCTTCATCAGAATCGCGACGAGGCGCTCAGGCTCAGGACATCGTCGTCAAAGGTGGCAAGCGAGACCGTCGAATCGTTCCTTCGAAAAAGGTACGACAACTGGAAGGAGGTGTTGGTCGACCAGGCGTAGCCCAGGCCGACATCGCCGACCCAGAAATAATCCTTCCGCGGCGGCAGGAGCATCAGGTACCTTGTGGAGTCGAAGCTGCCGCCAAGGGTGAGCGTCCAAGCGGGACTGATCGCGATGTTTGCCGTCGAATTGATCGCGAGGACCTCTTGGGACGTGCCCAAGGCCGACTCCGTGAACCCGTTGTCAGCCGAAAGATTGAGAGTTGTCTTGGGCGAAACAAGGTACTGCAGAGTCGCGCCCAGGCCCAGCTGGCTGGTATTCCCTCCCCCGGCGTGGCCGGCCCTGAGTTCGGTCACACCCACGCGGACCTGGCCGCTGAGCTTTGGCGTGAAGTCGCCGCGGGCGCCAACGTTGAAAAAATCATCGGTCGTGTCCCCCACTCCGGAGTCCAGCGTCGTCTTGTCGTATCGGTAGCCAAGGCTGAGGTCGACCTTGGGGCTCACGGAATAGTAGAGATCGACGGGAAACGACCATGCGTCGCTGTTGGTGAGGCCCGTCTCCGGATAGGTGGTGCGCTGCAGCGAAGCCCCTCCGCTTAGGGAGGTCTTCGCCGTCAGGCCCCATTCGCCGTCAATCGATGCGCTCGCAAGGCTGTGCTTGAGCGTCTGATCCTGGTTCTGGGCCAGGAGCGTGCTTTGGTCCTCCTGGAGGTAGGAGGCGTCGGCGCCGAATTTCGAAGTCGAGCCCTTGTAGCCGAAGTTCCCGTCCACAGAGGCCAGATTGTCGTTCAGCCCCTTGTCCGTGGCGTAGCGGACGAACTGCTCGCTGTACGTCAGCGCCGCGCTCGCCTCCCCCCCCGCATAATGCATGTCGATGCCGGGGTTCAGCAGGAACACGGTGTCCGCCTTGTGGTCCTGCGAGGTCAGAAACACGTTGTCATCGCGGCGCACCGTGGCGCTGCCGGTGACGAAAAACGGGATATCCGGGCCGAAGGAGAGGAGTGGTTCGCCCCGGCCCGCCGGCGAAAGGCCGGACAGCGCGATGGCGACGATCCAAAGTTTCCGCTTCATCGCCCGGACACGGTCTCCTTCAGCTCGAAGGACTCACGAGGTCCGGCTGGACCGGTTGGGAGGGAAATCCCGACGCCGCCGGGGTGGTGCCTGTGCTATTTCCACCAAGGCCGTCGCCGGACGGAGACGCCACCGCGCTTTGCAGGTCCGCGGGAGCCACGCTGGTCGCAGCGGCGATGATGGCGGCGGACTGCGCCGGAAGGGCCGTCACCGCCGCCATTGTGATCTGGGCGGCCGCCTTCGGGTCCGCCTTGATCGCGTCCTCGACTATCTGCGTGGCCTGTCCGGGGTCAATGTTCAGGAGCGCCTGCACGATGCCCGCGGCCTGCCCGGGAAGCGCCGCCACCACGGCAGCGACAATGGCGTCGAGGGACTTGGGATTCTGGGCGACAGCCAGCGCAACGATCGCGGGGGCATTTTTGGGATCGGCCAGTGCGTTCGCGACGACAGTGTTCGGATTGAAGTCGGCACGGAGCCCGGTCACAGCCAGGAGGAAGGCTCCTGATATGATTAAATACTTGCTATTCATTATGTTATAATCTTTGTAAATCTGGTGACAAGGGCCGATCGAAGCGAAGCCCAGCCCTCGGTGTGCATCAAGGCATAACTCCGTGACAATTGAGTTACGCGAATGGGCAGGCGTGCGAAGCCGGCGCAATTGTACTTGCGTACGGGAGTCCGGCCCCTCCCCCATTTTCACGATCGTCCCCAATGAACTTCCATTCCCATCAAAGGCTCCTCCGGACAGCGGCCACTTTGGGCGCCGCCTTGGTGGTGTACGCCGCCCTGCAGGCCGGCACTCCGCTCCTGGGACAGGAGTCCGCGGGGACGGCCCCTCTTCCGTTGCCTCCGGCGAAGGACGCCGGGAACTTCCGAACGGAGAAAATCGACAGGCCCGATCCGGCGGCGGCGCCCAAAGCGATGGCGTACGGGGAAATTGCCGGTCGTCTCGACGGGATGCTCGCCACAAGGCCGCTTTCGAATTGGTTTCGGCCCACCCCGGCCGAAAGAAGCGCAAGCCCCCGGACCTTCAGTCGGTCCATCGGCGACGCCAGGGCGCGCTCTGATCCCGGTGAATGCCTGCGCCTGAGTCTGAGCGACCTGGCCGCACACGCCTCCGGCGGGGACTTCCCGCGCCGCCTCTGGGAAGCCGCCGGGTATGCCGACTGGATGGAGCGCGCGCGTCCGGGTTCGATTGACCCGGCGGTCTGTTCGGCCCTGCTCGACCTTTGCGACGCCCTGCCGCCGGGTGACGTGTACAGGATCGAGGGAAAGTTTCTGAGGGCCAAACGATTCGCAAGGGCGGGCAACCGCTCCGGAGAGCAGGAGGCCCTGGGCGAGGTCGTCGCCCTTCCAAACCTGTCCGTCGATTTTCTTGCTCCCGCCTGCAGGATGCTGGGGGCAAGCCTCGAGTCCACCGGCGATTATCGCGGCGCCCTGGAAACCTACGAGCTGCTGGAAACCGCCGCCGATCGCTACAGCTCGGCGGCGGACTGCCTCATGAGCGCAGTCATGATCGACCTGCGTCTTGGGAACATCGATGAAGCCGTGCGCCTGGTGCGCATCCTCCAGGAGGCGCCGGAAGAGGTCGTCCGGGGGGCGGCCTCCGCCGCGCGGATTCGCGAATTCGTCAGGCTGGTGAAGGAGGGGCGCACGCCGTCCCTGCCTGTCACCCGGAACACCCGACCCCTGTTGGTCGATCTTCCGGCTCATCCTCCGCCCGACGATTTTGCAGGCCGGTGGCTGGCTTCCATTTCCCTGCCGTGGTACGATCTGGCAGGTCCGTCGAGTCTTGACGATCCGGCCTTGAAGGGTGCCGAGGGCGCACTTGGGCCCGCGGGAAGGGTCAAGCTCCTGCTCCTCGAGTCCCGCAATTCCTCCCTGCCGGTCGAACGGCGGAGGGCGGCGTTCCGGGAGGCCCTCCGCAGACTGCTCGAATCCTCGCCGGACATCCAGCGCCTCAACGCGCTGGCGGCCTCCGTCGTCGACAACCCGGGTTTCGACTTGGAGACCCGCATGGAGACCCTCCAGGGCACACTGGCCATCCTTTCCGAGGAGGGCCGACCGAGGGAGTACGGGGCGTGGCGGCGCAATCCCATCGCATCCGGTTTCAGCCCGGAGTTCCTGGCCAAGGCGGACCTCCTGGACCGCGAGGCGAACCTGGACCGCAGCTCCCCGGCGGCGATCCTCGGCCTTGCGGACGACGTCAGGGCCGGGCCCATGACACCCTTCGCCGTCCTGACGATGCGCGACCTGCTCGGCTTCCTCCTCCGGCTCGGCGACATCGGCTCAGCCGAACGGCTGGTTTCCGCCATCCCGTCGTGGAGTCCCCCCACCGGGGCGTCGGAAGGCGCGGACGACGTGTCCGGCGAATTCGAGCGCTCTGTGCGCCTGGCGGGCTACACAAACCCCGTCCATGAGGCGCTTGCCGCGGCGCTGCTCGCGCGCGTCGGCGGGACAGGCAACGGGCTGCCCCGGGAGTATCTCAACCTTCGCCTGGAATCCGCCGTCCCCGAGCGGGGGCCCGCGGCGACGTTCCAGGCGTGCCGATACCTCGTCGCGACCAGGCGCTTCAGCCGCGACAATCTTCTGTTCTGGGGCGTGGTCCTGCGCTCGCTCCCGCGCGACGCGAACCAGGCATCGATTGTGGGCGAGCTGCTGAGGAGCGGCCTCAAGGCGGCCCCGGACGACCAGTTACGCTCGGAGCTCATCGTGCTCTTCTTCACCTCGGTCGACATCGACGATCCCGCCGTCCGCGGTGCGATAGAGCGGGAGTTCGCCGTTTACCGGCGGCCGGCCGAATGTCCCCTGAGCTGCTTTGTCATCCGTTTGTACGAGATTCACCGCGACCTGAGGCTTGGCAGTTCCGGCGGCCTCGAGCCGGCCTTTGCCGGCCTCGCCGATCCCCGCGCCGGGATGATCCGCCAGCGAACCTGCGTGCGCAGCTACACCGAGCTGGGCGAAAGGGAAAACCTCCGCCGGACGCTTGAGGGGATGGATGAGGGCAGTCTGTTCAGCCCCGGGTTCTTGGCCCAGGCGATTCCGGCCTTCCAACTGCTGGGCATGCGCCGGGAACTTGGGATTGCGGTCGACTCCGCCCGGCGAGCGCTCAGGGACGCGGTGGTGGATTCGTGGATGCGGCGCAATGAGGCCTCCGGAAACGCGGCACTCGATCTTGCCCTGGCGATCGGAGATCCTTCGGCGCTCCCGGCGGCCTGGGTTGCGGACATGGGATCGGGAGGGGGAGACCCGCTTTTCCAGGGTCGCGCCCGCCTTGTCGAGGCCTACCTGCAGGCGGACTGGGGCCTAGTTGAGCGGGAGGCGGCCGCCCTCAACAGGGACTATCCCGCCAACTACTCCTACTATTGGTACCGCGGCCTGGCGCTCCACAATCTTGGGAGAGACGGGGAGGCGGTCACCGCCTTGTCCCTCTACACCCTCCACGCCAGAGACGAGCTCGAATACCCCCGTGCCGTGGCCCTGCTTCAGTCGATGGGAACGTCCTTGCCTCACTCCGCGGCCGGCGCCGCGCAATGAGGTTTTAGCAGGGTGTTGAAAAACTACGATGAGCCGTCGTTGCGAACAGAATGCGCTTTCCGCAAGGCGGGTTGGGAGGGGGACGCAGCGCGCCAGCTAGTTTGTTGCGCCGGCCATCGTAGTTTTTCAACACCCTGTTAGCCCGCAAGGGCGGGGGGGTGCCTCCGACTCCGGAACGCGGCCGCGGCCAGGACGGCCGCCCCGGCCGGGAGGGCCCATTCCGGGGCTTCCGGGATGGCCACCAGCGCGCCGTCGAAGCGCGTCGACGCGCCGCCATCCGATGCGGACAACTCCGCAAGCGACTCGGGAAGTTGAAGTTCCACAGTGGCGCCGCCGGCTTCGTTGAAGTTTTTTGCGATCCTGGCCAGCGGGATGCTGGCCCCCGAGTAGGTCAGGATCTCGTCGGACTCGCCCTGCTGCGGCAGAAATATCCCCGAGAGCACAGACCCCTTCGCCCCAATCCAGGAAATATACCCGGTCAGGTAATTGGAATAGCCGTCGTAGACCGAAAACTCGCTGAGCCCGGTGAGGCTGTAATCGGCGGAGCCCCCGGCTCCGCCCGCGGCGGGTCCGATTGTCACCGTCCCGCCGATCGTGCCGCACATGCCGTAATTCCCGGCAATGGCGCTCGCAATCTCGATGTCGTCCCCGCTGACAGGATCCGGAGTCATGGATAGCGTCCCGTCGCCCGCGCCGGGCCCAAAGGAAAGCAGGGCCGATCCCTGACTTATAAAGTCAAGGGTGGCGGTCTGCCCCGACGCAGTGCCCGCAACAAGCAGGGAAAACAGGAGGAAGGGCAACCGAAGGTTCATTCTGGACGCGTTGTGGGCATTGTACCCGATCCACTCTCTCGGCCACCCGAGACCGCAGGCAAGGCCGGCTATGTGACGTTTTTGTGCCCCCGTCACCCGGCCGTAACCGGGCGCGGCGGCCCACCCCCTTTCCGCCCGCGCAACCCGCGCCGGCGCAGAGGGTCGCACATTGTATCATATTATATGATACACAATTGCCTCCCGTCTTCTATCGCCGGGCGCCTCCTGCCACCCGTCCGGTGTCACGGAATTGTAACCTGACAGCCTCGTCTCCGCCAAATGGGGGGCGTACCCTCCGCAAGCCGCCCGGTTCCCGTCCGCGCGATGCTCCACATTCCCTAATCCGCCCACTTTTGATGAATCTCGACTACGTACTGCTGCCGCTCGGGCTCATTTGCCTGGGAATCCCGTCGCCCGCGATGTGCTCCGCCCGGGCCCGTGAGAGGCTCCGGCAGCCGGCGCGGCGGCGCGACGGCGGCCTCCGCCCGATGCTTTGGAGCCCGGTCAACTGGATGGACCTTGTCCGCGGAGCCGCGGGCGCCTGGCTGGTCCGTTCCGTCCTTCAGGTCGCACCTGGAGGGCAGGACGACCTCGCCCGAACCTTCATGGCCGCCCAGCTCTCGGTGTTGTTCCTGGGAGTCGTGGCCCAGTCGGTCTGGATTGACAGGAACCCGCGTATCATCGGTCCTGCGTTCTTCCTCACGGGGATGACCCTGGTTGTCGCCGGCCCGCTAACCGGCGGTTTCGCCCTGGTGCTCGGTGTCGCGTGCGCGCTCATGTTCGGGCGCTTCAGCCTGGCCTTCCGCTTTGTTCCCGCCGCCCTCCTTGGTTTCGGCGCCCTCTTCCACACGCTTGGCATCAACACGCTGTTCAACGCCGCGCTGTTTGGCATGCCGGCGTTTCTCTCCTTTGCCTCCGGGCTTCGCCTGGCCTTTGTCCGCCGCGCCGAGCCCGCAAGGGGCCTCGACTACCGCGCGGATCCGGTCGAATTCCCAATTGGGGGCAAGGAACAGGATGCTGTCGTCATCCGGCCGGATTTCACCCCATCGCGCGTCACCATAGGCGGTTGAACACCGCGCGGCCCCGGGAGATCCCCGGCGGAGGCGGCCAATCGCAAGAGCGGACCACCAAAGCATGGAAAAGCGGTTCCAGGTCTACGTCAGCGGCGCCCTCCAGGCCCTCCCGGAGGAACGCCGGGAAGTGCTGAACGCCGTCCTCGAACTGGACTGCATCGCCACGGGAATGGGAATCTCGCCGCCCGGCGGCGAGGCCCGGTGGGGCTTGGTCGAAAGGGCCATCGACGACTGCGACTACCACCTTTTCCTGCTGCCCGAACGCGAGGGCCAGGACGGCCCGGACGGGGTCCGGTGCGCCGAAATGGAATACCGCCGCGCCCTGGCGGCCGAAAAGCCGTCGATTGCCTTCGTGCGTCGGGACTCCGGCGCCGCACCTGTATTGCCCCCGGGGCCCTGGGCGCCTCCTGCGGCGCTCCGGGAGGCCGTGTCCGGCAGGTTGGCCGTGGAGTGGTCCTCCCCCAAGGAGCTGGGGCTCCTTGTCAGCCGCAGCCTGCTCCAGCTCATCAAGTCGACCTACGCCACCGGCTGGGTCCGGGCCGAACAGGCTGCGACCCGCGAGACAACCCTCGAGATCCTGCGCCTCCGCCGGCGGATCGACGACTTGGAGCGGGAGCTGGCCGTCGCCAGGACCTGCCCGCCAAAGGGGTCGGAAAGGCTGGCCCAGGGGGAGGAAAGACACATTCTGCGGTATACGTTTGAGGCCCATGCCCGCAGCCAAGCCACCTTGTCGCTGTGGAACGGCAGCTTTCAGGCGTCGTGGAACGAGATCTTCGCGGCCGTCGCGACCCTTCTTGTCCGCGATGCCGGCGAGTCCGGCCTGAGGGCCGCGATGGATTCCCTCGTCGAGACCCGGAACCTGAAGTTCCTCCGCAAGAAGAGAAAACTTCACGATTCGCGCCTGGGGAGCTTCTCGCTGAACCTGGACGACTTTCACACGGTGATCATCCAATTGCGCGCCCTCGGCCTCATCTCACCGGCAGCCTCCGTCGGATTTCCGGCCGAGGAGGGACCCCGGTGGACGCTGACCCCGTTCGGGGAGAATGTCATGGCCCGCCTGAGGGCCATTCCGTCCTCGGCCGGAGTCAAACGAGGGGGATTCGAGGCCTCGGAAAACTCCGGAGCCGGGAACGGGATTCCGCGGGACGCCGCCCGTTCGGACCGCCTCAACGATGTCCGCTTCGAACCCCGGATAGTGGATGACGGGGTCCTGGACGGCAAGAGCGCCTGACGTCCACCGTCAGTCCCCCAGGCAGGTTCCCACCATGCGGGCGGCCTCGATCCATTGGTGCCCTATGGGCACGGTCTTGAGATTGCCCGCAATGTCCTTGATCGGCACCGGCTTCACCTCGCCGCCGCGCGAGGCGACCATGACCCCGAAGATGCCCTTTTCTATGAATCCGACGCAGGCCGTGCCGAGCCGCGTCGCGAGGAGCCGGTCCGTGACCGAGGGCGTGCCTCCCCGTTGCACGTAGCCGAGTATCGTGACCCTCGCCTCGAGGCCCGTCAGGCTCTCGAGTTGCTGCGCGAGGCGCAGCGTGTTGCCCGCGTGCCTGTCGTCGAGCTCCTTGAGTTCGGCCCTGATCCGGGCCCCCTCCTCCTCCGATCGGGCCAGCTTCTTGCGCCGCGAGGCGCTGGCAAATGCCGCGGCGTATTCCTTTGAAAGCGCGCCCTCGGCGACCGCAACGATGCTGAAATTGCCATGGCGCCGGGACCGCCTGCGGATGGCCGCCGCGGCCTTTTCGACATCGTAGGGTATCTCCGGGATCAGGATGACGTCGGCGCCCCCGCCGATGCCGGCGCCGAGCGTGAGCCAGCCCGCGCGATGCCCCATGATCTCCGCGACGACGATGCGGTGGTGGCTGTGGGCGGTGCTGTGGAGTCGGTCGAGCGCCTCGGCGGCGATTCCCAGCGCCGTGTCGAAGCCGATCGTCGCGTCGGTGAGGGCCACGTCGTTGTCGATGGTCTTTGGCAGCGTGATGATATTCAGCCCCTTCTTCACCAGCCGAAGCGCGTTCTTATGCGTGCCCCCGCCACCGATGCACACCAGGGCGGCCAGCTTGTGCCTGCGGTAATTGGCCGCGATCGCGTCGGTCATGTCGCGGATACGCCCGTCGATCTCCATCCGGTGGATCTTGTCGCGGCTGGTTCCCAGGATCGTGCCGCCGACCGTGAGGATGCCCGCCAGCGTGGATTTGTTAAGCTCCACCCAGCGATCCTCCGCGAGCCCCAGGAATCCGTCCCTGAATCCGATGACCTCCCAGCCATAGACGCCGATCGCCGCCTTGCCCACCGCGCGTATCGCCGCATTGAGGCCCGGGCTGTCGCCCCCGGCGGTGAGGATTCCGATTCGCTTCTTGGGTGGGGGTTTCATCGGGGTGCGCCGACATTGCGGAAAGGCGCCGGTCTGGGGAAACCTAAAATGACGGGAAGGTAGGCGTTGCGCCGGGCGGCAGCATCCCCTTTGCTTCACGGACCGGCTGATGGCGGAGCCAGGAACCAGGGGCCACCGGGCCGACCATGAAAATCGACACCAGCACCTACAGGGTCCGCGAAGGCGACAATCTCCGCCTCAAGGAGCGGCCGACCCGGGCCGAACCCGCCGCCAAGTCGGCGCATGAGATCGAAAAACTTCTCGCAGAGCACGTCCGCAAGCTGAGCGACAGGCAGGACCTCCTCTACGCAGACGGCCGCTACGCGCTGCTGCTCATCTTCCAGGCCATGGACGCAGCCGGGAAGGACGGGGCCATCAAGCACGTGATGTCCGGGGTGAACCCGCAGGGATGCCAAGTCTACAGCTTCAAGCAGCCGAGCGCGACCGAACTCAGCCACGATTTCCTTTGGCGAACGACGTGCTGCCTACCGGAGCGCGGACGGATCGGGATCTTCAACCGGTCGTACTACGAGGAGGTGTTGGTCGCGCGCGTCCACCCCGAGATCCTCGCGAGCCAGAGGCTGCCGGAGGAAGCGCTTGGGGACAGGGACCTCTGGGGCCATCGCTTCCGCTCCATCAACGACCTGGAGCGTCATCTCCACCTGAACGGCACGCGGGTGAGGAAATTCTTCCTGCACCTGTCGAAGGGCGAGCAGCGCAGGCGGCTCCTCGCCAGGATCGACGACCCGGACAAGAATTGGAAATTCAGCGTGGCCGACATCAAGGAGAGGGCGTGGTGGGACGACTACCGGCGGGCTTACGAGGATTGCCTGACGGAGACCAGCACCAAGCACGCCCCGTGGTATGTCATTCCGGCGGACGACAAGGATGCCGCGCGGCTCATTGTCTCCCAGGTCGTGCTGGAGGCGCTCGACGAGTTGAAGATGACCTACCCGAAGCTGGACAAGGCCGGTCGCAGGAGGCTGCTCTCCGTGCGCAGGCTCCTGGCGAAGTGAACTGACAGGAGCCAGGCGTGACAAACCCAGCCCCGCCCATCGCAACGCCGACTGTGCTTGCGATCATAGCCCTCACCTACCTCGGGATTGCGGCCGGCCGCGTGCCGGGCCTCAAGCTCAACCGGACGGGGATCGCCCTGCTGGGCGCGATCGGCATCGCGATCTTCTCCGGGCTGCCGATCTCCCGCGTCGTGGACTTCATCAGCTGGCCGACCATCCTGCTCCTCTTCGGTTTTTTTGTCATCTCGGCCCAGTTGCGGCTGTCGGGATTCTTCGACCGGGCCGCCGCGAGGCTCTCCGCGACGCTGGACAGCCCGGCCCGGTTCCTCCTCACGCTGATGCTTGTGACCGCGGGGCTCTCCGCCTTCCTCAACCACGACATCGTATGTTATGTGTTTGCGCCCGTCGTGGCGACCGCCCTGCTGAGGCGCCGGCTCAACCCCGTGCCGTTCCTCGTGGGGCTGGCGCTCGCGAGCAACATCGGCGGTGCCGCCACCCTTGTCGGCAATTCCCAGGACATGCTCATCGCCCAGACCGCCGGGCTGGGCTTCGGACGCTACGCCCTTTGGTGCGTCCCTCCGGTGCTTTTCGCACTCGCCTGCGCCTACGCACTGGTCTGGGCGTTGTCCCGCGGGCGCCTCGAGATCGCAGGATCGGTCCCGCCGATCGATGACGTTTCGTCGCAGCCCTTCAATCGGGCCCACACGATCAAGGGCCTGGCCATCCTCGCCCTGGTCATCGCCTTCTTCTTCTCGCGCGTGCCCAAGGAGGTGGTTGCCCTGGCGGCGGCGGCAATCCATCTCGCAAGCCCCAAGTTCAAGACCGAGGATCTGCTGGGCAAGGTCGATTGGTCGCTTCTCGTGCTCTTCATGGGGCTCTTCGTGGTGACCGGAGCCTTCCAGGCCACCGGTTATGGGGAGCGGGCCGTGCATTGGATCGGCGCCGCAGGGATGAATCTTCAGGCTCCCTCCGTGCTTGCGCTCGCGACCGCGGTGCTTTCGAACATCATTGGCAATGCCGCCGCGGTGATGTTCCTGGTGAAGGTCGTCAATCTCGCCCATCCGTCCGCAGCCTATGTGCTCGCGCTCGCAAACAGCTTCGGCGGCGGCCTGATCATCCTCGGCAGCGTGTCCAACATCATCGTCGTTCAGCAGGCCCGGGACATGGGAATCGACATCTCATTCCGCGACTTCGCCCGCCTCGGCGTGCCCGTGACGCTGGCCGCCCTTGCGGGACTCCTCGGCTGGGTGGCGCTCGTCGGGTGACCCGTCAGCAGCCTGTGTCCGGTCGGCAGACTCGGCCGCGCGTCGGGCGCTGCATTACCTTGAGGTCCTCCCGGACCATCCATCCGTTCCTCCGCCAAAATGCCCGGCCCCGGGTGTTGTCCGCGAACAGGAAGATATTGCACTTGGGGATGCCCGCCGCGGCGAGCCGTTCCAGGCAGGCCTCGACCATTCTCCGGCCGGTGCCGCGCCGCCGCCATTCCTGGAGGACGGCGA
>Ga0302319_10002000_pt1 | contig 44810 bp, 26 predicted proteins | sample Bog_T0_2_FD_203319 | JGI IMG/M metagenome (GOLD analysis project Ga0302319, IMG submission 203319) | Peat permafrost microbial communities from Stordalen Mire near Abisko, Sweden - Bog_T0_2 | ecosystem: Environmental > Terrestrial > Soil > Wetlands > Peat | place: Sweden: Abisko, Stordalen Mire...
AGCGGTTACGCCACGGGCAGCGCCCAGTACATCGCGACGAACGCCTACTCGCAGCAGATCGTGAACGCCTGGTTGAACATCCCGCTCGCGGACTCGTACTTCACAAGCTTCAACCTGTCGCCCCCGATCAAGCCGTCGCTCGCCAAGTCCAGCGGCCAGCTCGACGCGGCCTTCCTCGACGGTTACAACGACCTGACGGCCCCGAACGAGGGTGGTGGTTCCGACTTCGGTGACCACGTCACCACGGTCGACAACCTCTCCAAGGGTGTTGAAATCGAGCTCACCACGCAGCTCCTGCGCAACTGGAACGTGACCCTGAACTACTCGCATGTGAATGCGACGCACTCAGATATCGACCCGGCTGCCCAGGCCTTCATCAGCCAGCTGACCGGATTCATGAACGGCCCCGGCGGAGCAATCCGCATGTGGTGTAATGGATGCGGCACGCTCGGTGCTGACTGGAACTCCTCCATCGTCGCTCCGTTCACGGTCGAGTTGAACGACCAGGGTCACGAGGCCCCCGAGGTCTCGCCCTGGAGGATGAACCTGATCACAAACTACACGTTTGATCGCGGCCCGATCAAGGGTGTGTTTGTCGGTGGCGCCCTCCGCATGGAGGCCTCCCGCATCCTTGGGTACCGCTACAACCCGAACTTCAAGAACGTGAACTCCACGGACCCGAACTACGCCAATGTCGTTGCCGTCACCGAGGGCGGCCTTGACGTCAACCAGCCCATCATGGGGTCGACGGACACACACGTTGACGCCTGGGTCGGTTACACCCGCAAGGTGTACAAGAACGTCAACTGGCGCATTCAGCTAAACCTGCGCAATGTCGGCGAAAAGGACGCGCTGGTCGCGGCGCAGTTCGAGCCGGATGGAAGCTTGGCCCTCGCCCGTATCCAGGAGGGCATGGGTTGGTCGCTCGAGAACTCGTTCGACTTCTAAGCCCCGTTGCTTCCCGGAGGGGCAACCCTCCTGGAGCAACCCAGAGATTCAAGTCCGGCGGCGAAAGCCGCCGGACTTTTTTCTGTCGATCGCGGGAGGCGCCTTCGACAGATAGTTGTTTCAACGGCGGTGCGGGTTGTCCTAGCTTAGGGGCGGATGCCGAATACCCCACCTAGCCAGCCCTTGCTCGGATGTTCCCAGGGCCAAGGCGCCGGACGGGAAAAAAAATCCGGTGACGATCCGGCCACCGAAATGGAAAGGCTCCTTTCTCTCGACCGCCGCGCATTCATCAGGTCCGTGCTTGGCGGGTCGCTCGGCTTCGCCGCGGCATTGTCATGGCCCTTGGGCCTTTTGGCGGGAGGCAACGGTGCGGGTCCTACGGCGAATTCGGCAGCTGGTTCCTCGCAGCCGGAGAGCAACCGCAGGATGGCGGCGCTCCTTGCGAAGATCACGCGCGAGGCGGATCCGCTGAAGAACCCCTTCAGGAACGGCGCGCAGGTTGCAATCCTGCGCGACATGATGGCCAAGACAACGGCTCCGGAGGAGAGGCTTAGGCTTAGGATCCGCCTGGCCTGGCAGCTCTTGGACTCCGGGGCGGCGGACGTGGCACTCTCCAACCTCGACGCGATCGAGGCCACGATGGCGGAGATGAGGGTCCCCTTGGAACAGCGGGCCGAGCCCGAATGGCTCACGTTCAAGGCCATGTGCTACTTGAGGCTCGGTGAGAACGAGAACTGCGTTGCCCGGCACAATGTCGACTCCTGCCTCTTTCCGATCCAGTCCAAGGGCGTCCATTCGCTCCAGCGGGGCTCCCGCGGCGCCGTGGAGGTCCTGACCGAGCTCCTGACCAAGTACCCGGGCGACCTGCGGGCGCGCTGGCTGATCAACCTGGCCTACATGACGCTAGGCGAATATCCCGAGAAGGTCCCGCCGCAGTGGCTGATCGAACCCAAGCTCTTTGCCTCCGACTACGACATCAAGCATTTTCCCGACGTCGCCGGGAGCGTGGGACTCGATATCCAGGGGCTTGCCGGGGGGATCGTGCTCGAGGACCTGGACAACGACGGGTTCCTTGACCTGATGATCTCGTCCTGGGGCGTCAACGACCAGCTGCGCCTCTTCCACAACAACGGCGACGGGACCTTCACCGAGAGGACAGGGGAGGCGGGCCTCATGGGACTGACGGGCGGCCTCAGCCTCATCCACTGCGACTACAATAACGACGGCCTGATGGACATCCTCGTGCTCCGGGGGGCGTGGATGGGGACGGAGGGCCATTACCCGTGCTCCCTCCTTAGGAACAACGGGGACTTTACGTTCACCGACGTGACCGAGGAGGCGGGCCTTTTGCGCTTCAAGCCCACGCAGGCCGCGGCGTGGTTTGACTACAACAACGACGGCTGGATCGACCTCTACCTGGCCAACGAGACGAAGGGCGAGGACAGGAATCCGTGCGAACTCTTCCGCAACAACGGGGATGGGACCTTCACCGAGTGCGCCGCGGAAAACGGCGTCGACTTCGTGGGTTACTTCAAGGGGGTCGTGAGCGCCGACTTTAACAACGACGGCCGGCCGGACCTCTTCCTCTCGAAGCTGGACGGGGCGAAGATGCTTCTCCGCAATGACGGCCCCTCGGGGCAGGACCGGTCGCCCTCGGCGCCGTGGAGATTCACGGACGTGGCCGAGCAGGCGGGCGTCACGGAGCCGCCGTCGAGCTTCACCTGCTGGTTCTGGGACTACGACAACAACGGGTGGCCCGACATCCTCGTGGCGGGCTACGCGATCGAGGACGTGGGGGATATCGCCGCCGAGTACCTGGGGCTCCCGTTCTCGGGGCAGCGGACGAAGCTCTACCGCAACAACGGGGACGGGACGTTCACGGACGTCTCGAAGGAGTGCGGCATGGACAGGCTCCTGGTGTCGATGGGGGCCAATTTCGGGGACCTGGACAATGACGGGTGGCTCGACTGCTACTTTGGGACGGGGACCCCGGACCTGGCGGTCCTGATCCCGAACAAGATGTTCCGCAACGACCGGGGAAAGAGGTTCCAGGATGTGACCACCTCGGGGGGGTTCGGCCAGCTCCAGAAGGGCCACGGTGTCGCATTCGGGGACATCAACAACAACGGGACGCAGGACATCTTCGCGGTGATCGGCGGCGCCGTGGAGGCCGACCTCTACCGGCGCCAGCTCTTCGCCAATCCCGGCCATGGCAACAACTGGATCAAGTTGAAGCTCGAGGGCGTCCGCACCAACCGGGCCGCGATCGGGGCCCGGGTGAAGGTCGTGGTGGACGATCTGGAGGGGGAGCGGGAGATCCACCGGATCGTCTGCACGGGGGGAAGCTTCGGCTCATCGACGCTTCGCCAGGAGATCGGCATCGGGAAGGCCCGGGTCGTAAAGCGGGTCGAGGTCTACTGGCCCGTGTCGCGGTCGACCCAGGTTCTGACGGACCTGGACGTGAACCGCGCCTACCTGGTCCGCGAGGGAGCGACCGTGCCCGTAAGGATGGAGCTCAAGAGTTTTGCGTGGCCGGCCGGCTCCGGCGCCTAGACCCCATGAGGAACCCTGCAATCCCGTCTTCGGCTGCAGCGGCAAGGGCGCTTCTCGCAGTGTGGGCCGCCTTTGCCTTTGGTGCAGCCCTGCGGGCGCAGATCTCCGCAGGGGATCCAGCGGCCGCTGTGATCCGCCCGGACGCCGGACCGGGAGTGGGCTCCCTCGAGTTCCCTTTGCCCGCCTTTTCGGCATTCGGTTCGTCGCTTGCCAGGTCCGGGCGATTTGCGGAGTTCGGTTGGACCGAGGCGCAGCTGGGCGCGTTCCTGGACGGCGTGCGCGGGTTCCTCCGCGGAAGCGGTTTTCCGATGGACGACGCGGCGCAGGGGCTTGTCGCCGAAATGGCCCGCCGCATGGGAGGCGGTCCTGTTGCGGCCGGCCCCAAGGGGGTGTTCCCGCTCTCGGCGTACTCGGCCTTCGGCTCCTCCCTGGCGCACTCCGCCCACTTTGCCGAGCTGGGATGGTCCGATGCGGAGCTCTCGGCCTTCCTTGAGGGGATCCGCGCGGCCGTGCAGGGAAGGCCTTACCCCCAGGACGACACGTCGCGAAAGCTGGCCGTCGAGATGGGACGGCGGATTGCGGATGCGCTAGCGCTTTCGGCGCAGCAGGCGTCCGGCCCGCTGGACCCGAAAGCGCGCCTTGCGCGCTACTTCAAGGGGATGAGAAGGCGCCTGGGGCTCCAGATTTCAGACAGCGGCCTTGGCTACAACGTCCAGACCGGGCGGAACGGCATCAGGCCGCGGCCTGGGGACACGATCGTGTTCTCCTGCGTTGCCACCACGGCCGACGGCCACACGCGGATCCCGGAGCTATGCACGGAGAGGACCCGCGCCAGGATGGAGGGAATGATGCCGGGGCTTATGGAGGGCATGCAGATGATGGTTGTAGGGAGCACCGCAGTCTTCGTCCTCCCGCCGTCGCTCTCGTTCGGTGAGGGAGCCTGGCCCGAGGGGGTAGAGCGCGGCTCGCCGCTCGTGTACTACATCTCGCTGGGGGACGTCATGGCCGCAGGGAGGTGACCCCCGTGCAGCATGGGCGCCAAGTCATTGACGGATGTATAACTCATTTATGGTGAGAATCATATGGCGATAAAATCACCACTCGCAGGTTTTATGGGCATTTATTGCCTGGAGCGAATCAGATCCAACATCCTCAATGCGGAAGGGTCGCCCGGCTTTAATTCCAGAAGTTTGTTATACTCTTCGACCGCTTCGTTTACCCGGCCTGCCTGTAAGAGCGCAGCGCCTCGGGCAAAATGAGCCTGCGCGAAATCGGGACGAATGCGAATGGCGGCCTCGATGAGCATAAGTCCTTCGGTGGTCCTGCCCATTCTGCAAAGAACCATGCCAAGATTGTTGCTCGCCTCTGCAAAATTAGGCTCAGCCCGCAATGCGGCCTCATAATGCCCGATGGCATCTGGGATGTTCCCGCTTTGAACCAGAGCGTTACCCATAAAAAAGTGTGCCCTCGGATAATCTGGGTTGATTTGCAACGCGGCGTTGAGCTGCTCGATTCCTCCGGAAACATTGCCGGTGCCACATAAGAGAGCACCATAATCGCTGAGTGCCTCATATGAGGTAGGGCGATCTCGGAGCGCGGCTTGGTACTCCTGAATAGCTTCGGGTATTCGGCTTTCCTGGGCCAAGGCCTTCGCCAATCCCAGACGAGCGTCGGGAAAATCCGGTCTGATTTGTAACGCCTCCTGGAAGTGATCAATTGCTTCGCCGTGTCGACCCGGAACGCTTTCGAGGGCAATACCCAGGTCAAAGTGTGCGTCGGAAAAGTTCGGATGGATCTGTATCGCCCGTTCGTACTCCGAAATGGCATGAAGCAGCTCATCGGGGATAGCGGAAAGGGCCAGCCCGAGCGAACAATGTGCGCGGGCATTGTCCGGCTGCTTAGCCACGGTGTCCTCCCAGAGTGACAATCCGCTTCGGTAGACCTCATTTCTCCCAAGTGTGGCGATCCCTAGGCCAATGGCCGCCGCCGCCAGCGGGATCCAGCATCGAAGCCCTCCCGAAGTAAGCACGTAGAGTGCAAGAACGATCGCCATAATCACCGCCGCAAGTGGAAGGTACATGCGGTGCTCGGCCATCGTCTGTGTTGCGACGGGCACAATGCTCGTTGGGGCCAGGATACAGAAAAACCAAGCGCCGAGAAACCCAAGCGGGGGACGACGAATCAACGCGACCACCGTCAGCGCCAACAGCGCCAACACCAGAAGGGCCTGCGGCAGCACATCAAGGGGGCCTCGAACAACATTCGTGCCGTAGTCAAATACCAGCGTTCGGGGCCACACCGTAAGCCGCAGGTAGTCGGCAACGGCCCGAAACTGGGTGAGCCAATAGTGCGTGGGTTCAACGGCCCCGGTGAATCCCGCCGAACCGTGGCGGCTTCCTCCGGTTCCGGCGACCAGAAGAGCCAAAGGTAGCCATGTCGCCGCCAAGCCGATATAAAGGCCTTTGCGGCGCTCCCAAGCTCCCTTGAACGTCCCTGCCATGAAGGTGCGGTCATAGATAAAAATAAGGAGCGGGGCCGTAGCCACGACCTCCTTCGTTGCCATCCCCATCAAACTTGTAGCCACCGCACCGGAGAGCCAGAGAACCGGACGCACGGATTCACTCGATCGAACAACACAATAGATTGTGAGCAGATAAAAAAATCCCGACAGGCACTCGACCCTTTACGATACGTAGGTGATAGCCTCAGTCTGAAGAGGGTGAAGGGTCCACAACAACGCGGACGCGAACGCCAAGGGCGTGGCGTCGCGAGCAAATCGCCCGGCAAAAACCGGCATGCTCAGCGTGCGTCGGACCAAGCCGAAGAGCGTCAGTCCGGAAAGCGCTAGGATGGAGACGTTAAAGGCGTGATAGCTCCAGGGATCGGTTCCGCTCAAGGCATAGTTTAATGCTAGGGTAAAATTCGCTAGCGGACGACCGGCTACCGTGGTTCCGTCCGGCGGCATCAATGTTTCCCAAATGGGCCACAGCTTCCTAATGCTCGTGTTTCCCAGGACCGCTTCAATGTCGTCGAATACGAAGGGTGCCCGAAAGCTATTGTGCTATGCCGCCCAAGCGGAGAGCACGATCACTACGGCTCCGAAAATCCTTAGACGCATGCGAACGCCCTCGGCTTTGGCACCTGTGAGCAAGGATTCTTTCACATTATGGATACGGCCTTGGTTTGCCCGATTGATCGCGAAACCGCGATAAGCTAATTACCAAACCAAATGCGGGGTGCGATCGCCTAAGTATCGACCAGCGGGCACTCAAGGCCGGCGGAAACCGGGCAGGGCCGGGATTTGTATTTAGGGCCCTCCTCGGGGCGAAAGGACAAGTGTCACGGAGCCTGGGGGCACGGCGTAGGACGCGGTTTCCCCGGAGGGCCAGCGGACAGTCGCCTTCCTGGGCGGGTTCGACTCGGGAAAGCCGAAGAAGGAGGCCGGGCTCGACTGGCTGTAGTAGCCCGACCCTGCGGAGACCTCGGACACCCGGGTAGAACCGTCCGCTAGCTCGAGGGAAACGCGCGCACCGACCCCGGTGGGGTTACCCGCGGGGCCCTTTAGCCGGATAGAGAGGAATCCGTGCCCCGGCGATCCCGCCGCGCGGAAAGCGAGAGTTGTGTCGTTGTTTCGGCTGATGACAAATCCAGGCCGTCCGTCCAGGCCCAGGTCCACGACCGCCAGCGCCTTCGCGTCGCCCGGGACCACCAGGCCGCTCTCGGCGGGGGGCACCGCCGCGAAATGCCCGCGTCCGTCTCCCCGAAGAAGCTGGCTTAGGCCCCCGTCTAGGCGCCCGACGTAGGGGATCGGGGCATAGGAGTTCTCCAGGGCGTAGATGTCGGCCTTCCCGTCGCCCAGGAAGTCCCCCGCAGCGAGCCCCTGGACCGGGGCAACCTGCGCGATCCGGGGCAGCGGTTCGAAGCGGTAGGTCCCGTCGGGCTGGCTCAGGAACACGCCGCTCCGGAGCTCGGTAGCCGCAAACCGCTGGGCGCTGGCCAGGTTCCCGGCACCCACGACCTGCACCAGCGTGGCGTGCGCGAAGGCGTTGTTCCTCGGGAAGCGCTTCAGGATCGAGGGGATCACCGCTCCCAGGTCCCTGCGGGAGCGCCAGGGGTAGAGCGTGTCGCCCTCGGCCGTGGCCTCGATGAGCTCGGGCTCCCCGCCGTCGCCGCCGAAGTCGCCGGTGAAGAGAAGCGCCGGGTGCTCGGGAGAGGCATGGTAGGGGGTGTTCAGGCCCACGTTTCCGACCACGTAGTCGGGGCGGCCGTCGCCGTTAAAGTCCGCGGAGGCGACCGAAGTCCACCAGCCGGTGCCGGCCGAGCCAAAGCCCGACTTTTCGGTCCAGTCTTCAAACCCCCGGCCCTGGGTGTTGTGGAAATACCGGACCTTGCCCCACTCAAGCGTGAGGATCAGGTCGGGCCATCCGTCTCCGTCCACGTCCGTCCAGAGGGCCGAGGTCACCATGCCGACTTCGCGAAGGGCCGGCGCCAGGGAATCGGTCACGTCCACGAAAAAGCCGCCGCGGTTGGCAAGGAGCGCGCTCCGGGGCGGCAGGGGATACTGGCCGGGCAGGAGGCGACCCCCGATGAAGAGCCCGAGTCGTCTGCTGTGGTCAAAATCCGCGGCGGCCACGGCCCCGGCGTCGATGGGAAGCGGGGGGAGGGCGCCCACGGGCGCCTCGTGGTAGCCGCCATGACCGTCGCTAAGGAAGAGCCTCGGCTGGTATTCCTGGGCGCCCGAGGGAAGGGCGTTCCCGCCGCGGGTGACAAGGAGGTCCGCGTGCCCCGAGCCCGCGGCGTCAAAAAGGAGGATGGGACCCATGTCGACGGGTGAGGGGTCCGCCGGCGCCCCGGACACGGCGAATGGCCCGGAGGCACCGCGGACAAGGATCCTCAAGGGGTCGAGAGGGGTGCCACCTAGGATCACGGCTTCCCTGCCGTCGCCCGCGACGTCTCCGACGGCGAGCGCGGGTCCGCGCCGGTTCAAGCGCATCGGCAGGAGGCGCTGCACAGCCGTTTCGTCGACCCGTTCCTCGCGCGTCGAGAGCGAAAGCCCCGACTCCTGCGACACCTCGGCAAAGAGCCGGGCTGGAACCGCGGGCTCGGCCGGCGCCGGCGCCGGCCCCTTGGGCTCGGTGACCCGGTACCGCATGTCGGCAGGGAGGTTCTCGAAGGTCTGGACGCGGCCGTTTGGCCAGGTGACCGTCATGCGCCGGATGACCGTGTCCTCGCGCAGCCCGAAATGCACCATGGGCTCGCTGCTCGACATGTAGCCGCGGCCCAGGAGGAGGGGCCTGACCTGGACGCCCAGCGCGCTCTCGACCCGGACCACGGCGCCGATCCCGAACCGGTTTGACGCGCTCCCGCGCAGGTCCACGTCCACGCGGTGGCCGCTGTCGTTGTCGTTGCGGTAGATCGAGACCCCGCCGTCGTAGTCGATCGTGACGATGTCCAGGTTGCCGTCTCCGGAAAGGTCCCCGAGCGCGGACCCGAATGAGACGCCCTTCTGGTTGAGGCCCCACTCGGCCCCGACCTCCTTGAACTGGAGGTCACCCAGGTTGCGGTAGGCCAGGTGCGCCTCGGCGAAGACCGGGCTCGCGCGCATGATGCGGAGCCTCTCGGCCGGGGTGTCGGAGGCCGCCTGCCGCGCGAGGATGTCCACGTTGTGCGCCTCGCGGTACATGCCATTCGTGACGAAGAGGTCCAGGCGCCCGTCGTTGTCCAGGTCCTCGAGGCGGGGCGACCAGGTCCAGTCCGTCGAGTCCAGGCCCGCCATGCGCGCGGCCTCTAGGCAGCGCCCGGTCCCGGTCGCCAGGTAGAGGGCGTTGCGCTCGTACTGGGGCGAAAGCGACGGGCTCTCTTGGTCGTCTGTCGTGCGGCTGCGCGAATCCGTCATCCCCCGCTGGTCCTGCTCGCGGCTCGTGGCCGCCATGTCTGTGGCGAGCAGGTCGATATGCCCGTCGTTAAGCACGTCGCCCAGGTCGCCCCCCATCGAGGAATACGGCATGTGCGGCACGACCTGGTTGATCACGTTTGTGAACGTGCCGTCCCGGTTGTTGTGGTAAAGGGCATCTGGCGCCGCGAAGTCGTTGGCGACGTAGAGATCGGGCCAGCCGTCTCCGTCGTAGTCCCACCACTGGGCCGAGTGGCCGTGCGCCTCGCCGGAGATCCCGGCGCGCTCGGTGACGTTTGAAAAGGTGCCGTCCCGGTTGTTGTGGAAGAGGTAGTTCCTCTGACCGTCGGGGTGGGTATTGTAGTCCAGGAGGTTAGTCTGGATGAAGACGTCAAGCCAGCCGTCGCGGTCGTAGTCGCAGAAGTACGCCATGCCGCAGGCATCGACCACGTCGAGGCCATAGGCATGGGCCATCTCCTTGAAGGTGCCATCCCCCTGGTTCACATAGAGGAGGTTGGGGGCATTGAAGCGGCAGACGTAGATGTCCAGGAGGCCGTCGTTATTGATATCCACGAACGTGGCGCCCGTGTTCCAGATCCCGGGGGTGGCGCCGACACCGGCCTTCTCGGTCACGTCCAGAAAACGGTAGCCGCCCAGGTTGCGGAAGAGCCGGCAGCCCTTGGTCTTTGTCACGATGAAGAGATCGGGCCGGCCGTCGCCGTCAGTGTCGCCGATCGCCACCCCGGTGCCGATCGCCCCGTCTGCGAGCTCGGGGTAGAGGTCGCCCCACATGCGCGCGTCGTCATAGGGGTTCTCGACCCTCACCCCCGTCTCCTCGGGAGAAAGCCGCACGAACATGGTCTTTCCGCGCGGGAAGGGCCGGGGGAGAAGCGGCTTGGCGCTTAGGGGCGGTTCGTCGCCCACCGGGACCCCGGCAAAGGAAACCGCCAGGCAGGAGGCGAGGAGAGCCAAGGCCGCCGCGCGTCTCGCATGCCCTGGGATGCCGGGGCGCTTCGGGTTTGGGGATGCCATGGGGCCGCACCCCAATCAGGACGGCCCCCCAAGCCCCGTCAAGAGCGGGTTCGGGAGTCCAGAAGGCGACTCTTCTTGCGCCGGGGGTTCCGCGCGGTTCAATGGCGGCCTCGAAGCGCGTGCACTCCCAACAATGCCCCGGTTGAGCCCCTTTTCCCGCGCCGCGCCGCGCCTATGGGTGATAGCGACCCTGTGCGCGCTCGTCGTGGTCGGCTGGATGGACCTGGGCAGGATCCGCAGAATCGAGGCGGTGTCGGCCCTGCAGGGCAGGGCGCGGAATCTGGACCAGAGGGATCCGCTTTCGCCGACCGGCTATGCCGACCGGCAGCGCGAGCAGATCGTGCCGGAAGCCGACGAGGAAAGCACCCAGTGGATTGCCCTCACGCAACAGATGCTGGCTGCCGGGGAGGCGCGCGTGCGCCACCTCGACTATGAAAACGCCCCCAACGGCCACGAGGTGAGCGCCCCGTCGCCGTACCGCTGGTGGCTCGGGCTCCTAGCGTGGGCGCACCACCGCGCGACCGGGATGCCGATTGGGATCTCCGTTGAGCGCGCGGCGCTTTATTCCGACCCGATCCTCCACGCGCTCCTCCTGTGCGCGGCGGCCCTTTTGGTGGCGAGTCGCTTCGGCGGCGCCGCGGCTGCGGTGGTCGCGGTGGGAATCGCCGCATTTTATCCGTTTTCGGCAGCCTTCATCGCCGGGATGCCCGGGAGCCAGGGGCTGGGTGAGGCCTGTGCCCTCCTTGCCATTCTCCTCGTGCTCCTCGGCGTCGACAGGCTGGGCGACGGGCCGAAGGCGGGATTTCCCGGTTGGTTTGCCGCCGCAGGCGTCGCGGGAGGCCTCGGCATGTGGACAGGCGTTAGGACCCAGGCGCCGGTCACGGCGGGGATCCTCCTCGGTGCGCTCCTGTCCGCGTGGGCCAGCCGGCTCGAGGGAGCGGCCTCCCCCGAGCCGGCGCCCGACGCGCGCGCCTGGAGGACCTGGGGGTATTTCGGGGGAGTAACGGTGCTTGCGGCCTACCTGGCCGAGTTTTTCCCGGGGGACATGGGCGCCCTGGACCTGGGCAGCGTGCACCCGGCCTACGGCATTGCCTGGGTGGGGGCGGGAGAGTTCGTGGCGCTTGCCGTGCCTTGGATCCGGGGGGTGAGGCTGCCGTGGACCGCCCGCAGGCTCGTGGTCGCCGTCCTATCGACCGCGGCCGTTGTCGCGCTTCCCCTTCTCGTCCTTTGGGCCGGCAGCTGGAAGTTCCTGGTCCAGGATCCCTCGTGGGCCCGCCTATGCCGGCTGGCGGGGGCACCGGCGGCAGCGAGTCTCCGTGCCTGGCTCCTGCACGACGGCGTGACTCTTGCCGCCGGCGCCGCTTTCCTGCCGCTCCTTGCCGCTGTGCCCGCCGTGGGGTTCATCCTCTCCCGCCGGGCGGCGCCCCGGGCACGTGCGGTCGCAGCGGTGGCCATGGGTCCCGTCCTTGTCGCGCTCGGTTTTGCGTGCCGGGAGTTGAGCGGGTGGGGCACGCTGGACGCCGCGCTCCTGGGCCTCCTCGCGGCGGTCTGCGCGGAGGGTCCCGGGCCGAGGCAAAGGACGGCCCTTGGGCTCGGCTCGGCGGTTGCCCTCTGCGCGGCGGCCCTGGGCATCGTGCAGCTTGTTCCGAAGGGGCGCTCCTCCGGCGAACTCTCGCTCTCCTCGCGCGAGTCTGAAGCGCTCATCGACCGTCACCTGGCCCACTGGCTTGCGAAGCGTTCGGGCGGGGACGGGGCTGTCGTCTACGCTTCGCCGGACGTGACCCCGGGGCTCTGCTATTACGGCAGCCTTCGCGGGATCGGCTCCCCGTCCGCCGACAACGCGGTGGGGTTCGGGGCCGCGCTCAACATCGCGGCCGCCCTGACCATGGAGGACGCCCGGAACCAGCTCCAGGCCCGAGGGGTGCGCTTCATCGTGGTGCCGTCCTGGGATACGTTCTTCGACGCGTTCGCTCAGCGCTACCTCGACAAGCGGTTTGCGAACCGGCCGAACTTCTTCGTCGGGGAGCTGCGACGCCTGAACCTCCCCGCGTGGCTGCGGCCGATCCCATACCAGATGCCGGTCGGCGGGGGATTCGACGGCCACCAGGTGCTGGTCTTTGAGGTCGTGGACGACCAGGCGCCGGCCGTCGCAGCGAGCCGGGTGGCCGATTACCTGGTCGAGACGGGTGACCTGGATCGGGCGGCCCCGGTCGGCGAGGCGCTGCGCAGATTCCCCGGCGACCTCGGTGCCCTGGCTGCCCACGTCGAGATCCAGCTGGCGCGGGGCGAGACCGGGCCCGCGAACGAGACCCTTGAGGCGCTCCTTTCCAGGCTTTCCGGCGGCGGCGACCGCTACCTGCCCTGGGACCGCAGGGTGAGCCTTGCGATCGTGCTCGCGCAGGCCGGCCGGGTCGACCTGGCGCGCGACCAGGTGGGCCGGTGCCTTAGGGACGCGAATGAGGAGCGCCTAAGGTCGCTCACGACCGGCTCGCTCTTCAACCTGCTCGTGATTGGCCGGGCGCTCGGGCTCCAGATCGCCGACCCGGGCCTCAGGGACGCGGCCGTGGAGCTCCTCCCGGAGGACCTGCGCGGCCGACTCTAGGTCGCTATTTGGGGCACGGAAAAAATCCTCCGGCTGGGCTGGAAGTTTTGCGCGAATGAGGGCATGCTTCTAGGGTTCCGCATTGTCCCAACCCCTCACTTGGCGATGAAAACCCCGACTCGATTCACCGGATCCCTTGCCCTGCTATTCTGCCTGAGCCTGCCGCTTTCACGCGCGGGCGCGGCCACCGTCGATACGGCGTCCCCCCCGGACCTGGCGAAGCTCTCGGCGAGCGCCGAACAGGAGCTTAGGGGCGATATCCTGCCGTTCTGGCTTAAGTACACGCGAAACCCCGAGAACGGGGGCTTTGTCGGGATGATCACCGCGGACATGAAGGTGAAGAACAACGTGCCGCGGGGCGCGCTCCTGACGAGCCGGATCCTCTGGACCTTCTCGACGGCCTACCGGGTCTACCATGACCCGGCCTACCTCGAGATGGCGCGCTACGCCTACAACGACCTGGCGGAGCACTTCTGGGACAAGGAGAACGGGGGCCTCTACTGGGCGATCACACCGGACGGGAAATCCCAGGCGTCGGCCGCCCCGGACGGCAGGATCCGCCCCCCGGTGAAGCTGATCTACGGGCAGGTCTTCGGCATCTATGCCTTCGCCGAATACTACAGGGCCACGGGGGAAAAGGCGTCCCTGGACAAGGCGATCGCGATCTACAACCTGGTCGAGGCGCATGCGCGGGACCACGAGCACGGGGGCTATTACGACGTTCTGGACGAGCACTGGAACCGGATGGCCTACAAGGCCAACCTCCTGGGGTCGGCGCCCAAGTCGCAGAATTCGCACATCCATATCCTCGAGGCCTATACCGAGCTCCTGCGGGTCTGGCCCGATGCGGGGCTCAAGGCCAACCACAGGGAGCTGATCGAGATGGTGCTCGGGCACATCATCAACCCGAAGACGCACCACCTGATCCTCTTCATGAAGGACGACTGGACCCCCACCTCGGAGGACATCTCCTATGGCCACGACATCGAGCTGAGCTGGCTCATCGTCGAGGCCGCGGAGGTTCAGGCCGACCCGGCCCTCGTTGCCCGCGCCAAGGCGGCGGCGCTCGACATCGCGCGCGTGACGCTTGCCGAGGGCGTGGACCCCGACGGGGGCGTGATCAGCGAGGGCAACCCCAGCGGCTACACCAACACCCGCAAGGAATGGTGGGAGCAGGCCGAGGCCGCGATCGGCTTCCTCAACGCCTACCAGATCTCGTCCGATCCGCGCTACCTGGCGGCCTCGGAGCACAGCTGGGACTACATCCAGAAGACCTTCGTCGACCGCGTCCAGGGGGACTGGTTCAACCTCGTGACCCGCGAGGGCAAACCCCTGCCCCTGCCGAAGGTGAGCCTGTGGAAGTGCCCGTACCACAGCGGGCGCTCCTGCTTCGAGCTTATGGAGCGGGTGCGGGAGCTCTCCGAGGCGAAGGGGGCGCCGTAGGGCGCGCCGCCTAGCCGCCGAGGATCAGTTCGAGCATCTTCCGGTCGAGCTTGTGCCCGTTAAAGTCCTCGTACGCCACGTCGGCCCGGCCGCTGTCCACGATCCCGAAGCTGCCGCGGAGGTTCCACATGGACCATCCCCAGCCGGCCTCCTTCCACAGCGACACGGCATCGGCCATATACGCCAGGCACACGTCGTGGGGCGTTAGGTTGTTGCAGCCCCACTCCCCGACGTGGACGGGCGCGCCCCGGTCGGTCAGCGGCTTCCACACGGTGATGTCCACCTGCCGCAGCTTCTCCTTGTTCCAGAGGATGCCGTGCTTGTCGACCATGGGCCAGGCGGGTTTCTCAAGGGACTCGAACTCGCTCGGGGGGACCCACTCCGCCTTGTAGTGGGTGATCATCTTCGGCTGGTAGTCGTGCGAGCTCTGGACGATGCCCTCGTCGATCAGGCCGAGGACGGGGGTTTGCCCGATGTCGGCCCCGTTCGCGAAGATGAGCCGGTCGGGGCTAACGCTGCGGATGGCGCCGATCAGGGCCTTGGAGATTTCGACGTAGCGGGACTGGTCCGCCATGAAGGGCGGCTCGTTCAGGAGGTCGAAACTCAGGCGCTCGTTCGGGATGTCCTTGTAGCGCTCCGCAAAGAAGCGCCAGTGATGGACGGCGGCCTCGAGCGCCCGCTGCATCGAGTCGCGCGGGCTGTCGAAAAGCTGGTAGGGCTCGAGGTCCCGGCCGTTCACGCAGTACCCGGGTATCCGGTGGAAGCCGAGGCAGGTGTGGACGCCGTGCTGCCTGCCGAGTTCCACGGCCTGGTCCAGGGGCTTTAGCGCATCGGGCCTGATGGTCATCCAGTCCTTGGGGCTCGACCACTGCCAGTAGGAGAGGGGGATGCGGGCAAAGTTGAAGCCCCACCCGGCCATCCACTCGAAGTCCGACTCCCGGAAGGGCCCTCGGGGCCGTCCGCCCGCCATCTCGGTGAGGTTAAAGCCGCGCCAGCGCGGGATCTTGGGCTGGGGGTGTGACGGTGCATTCTGGGCAAATGCCGAGCGTGGAAGGAGGGTCCCCGCTGCGGCAGCGGCGGTGACGGAGATGAAGTCGCGGCGGGTCATCATGGTGGGTTATTGGATTGATTTTGCAGGCGTCCCGGCGTGGGCGGCGTCGCCCTTTAGCCCGGAATCCTCAAGGCCGGGGCAGGCGAGGGCATCGAGCGCGCCGTGGAAGTAGGCGGGTGGGTTCGGGCCCCACGTGACCGTGCAGTCCCTGAACGTGACACCCGAGGCATGCCTCAACAGAAAGCCGCTCGTCGGGATCGTGGGAAGGCCCTCCTTGTCGTTGGGCCTGAGATCCTGCTGGCCCCCGGCAAAGGCGGTTGGCCTGACGATGTGGACCGAGACGTGGTCGAAGGAGATGTTTTCGATGTGGCCGGGCTCGTCGGCGTAGACCATCGCGCCGTTCTCTGAGATGCAGAGGAGGTTCGTGAAGCGGATGTCGCGGATCACGCCGAGCTTCGATTGGCTGTTCCACGGGAGCGCCATGACCTGGATCGGCTCGCCGCGGCCCCACCACATCGGGTCGAAGATCCGGGTCTCGATCACCAGGTCGGTGAAGAGCACCCGCTCGATCGAGCCGCCGAGGCTCAACCGCACCGAGACGCCCCGGTGGCTGTCCTTGATCACGCAGTCGCTCACGACCACGTCGCGGATGGGCCCCGAGACGTCGCAGCCGATGACCACGCCCGAGGAGCGCGACCTCAGGTTGCAGCCCGAGATGACGACGTTCTCGCAGGGCCGGGAGACGCCTTCGCTTAGCGGCGCCGTCTTAAGCGAGATGCAGTCGTCCCCGGTCGAGATGTTGCAGCCGTGGATCCGGACATTCGAGGACCAGTCGATGTCGATGCCGTCGTTGTTGGGCATCTTCAGGTCGCCGTCTATCCGGATGGCGTCGATGTTCGCGTCGTCGCACCCGATGAGCCTGAGGGTCCAGAACGCGGAGTTCGTGAGCGAGAAGTCGCGCAGGAGTATGTGGGTGCATTCCCTGAGCACCACGGCAAACGGCCGTATACTCGTGCACGTGTAGATGTACGGCCCGACCTGGGTCACATAGGCCATCTCGTTGCCGTCGATCCGGCCGGGCCCGGTGATGGCGATGTCGTCGGCCTTCTCCGCGTAGACGATGACGCCCATCTTGGGTGGCGGCCCCGGGTCGAACTGGACCGGTTGAAAGGCGAAGCGCGTGAAGTCGGCGTTGTGGGGGCTTCCTTGAAGGAGCGCGCCGCGCTCCAGGTGGAGGTCCACGTGGCTCTTGAGGACGATGGTGCCAATCGTGAAGGCGGCACCCGCGGGGACGATCACTTGGCCCCCCCCGTGGGCGTTGCACGCGTCGATGGCCCTCTGGACCGCGGCCGTGTCCGTGGCGATGTCCTTGCCCGCCGCGCCATAGTCCGCGACGTTGAAAGTCGACTGGGTTGCCGCAGACAAGGAAGCAACGGTTCCGAGCGCTAGGAGGAACAGGGTAACGCGGCGGAGTACCGGGGTGGCCAGGGATCGCATGGCGGTGCGGGGGGTGGGGGATGGAAAGGGGCTGTACCTGCCCCTAAACCGCTAATTTTCATCGTGATGTCAAACCACGGACGCAGGTTTTTCCCGGATCCGGAATGCCGCAAAACGGTCTCCCCGACGCCCTTTGGTAAACTTAGAAGAGCATCTCAAGTCCGTGACAAAGGATCTCATTAACATACCTTCTGTTTGAGGTTAGGCTACCCCCGTCCTGCTTCGCCCTACCTCCTGGAACCGCACCCCGATTGGCGGCTCCGGACTCGTCCCCATACCCCACCATGAAGTTAAAGATCGTTGGTCCCGCATTGCCTAACATTCCCTGGGAACCCAGGCCGGCGGGCAATCCTGACCTGGCGTGGCGCTATAGTGCCAACCCCGTTGTCGGCCGCAGGCCGCTCCCCCGCGTCACGGGAATCTACAACAGCGCCGTTGTCCCCTGGAAGGGCGGATTCATCGGCGTCTTCCGCACGGAGGGCATGGACCGCATTCCGCACCTCCACGTCGGCAGGAGCCCCGACGGACTCAAGTTCACGTTCGAGCCGAAGCCGATCGAGCTCACGTGCGAGGATCCCGAGGTGCGCAGGTTCGAGTATGCCTATGACCCACGCGTGACGCTGGTGGACGGCACCTACTACGTGACGTGGTGCAACGGCTACCACGGGCCCACGATCGGCATAGCAAAGACCAAGGATTTCGTGAGGTTCGAGCAGCTCGAGAACGCCTTCCTGCCGTACAACAGGAACGGCGTCCTCTTCCCCAGGAAGTTCGGGAAGAACTTCCTCATGCTGAGCCGGCCCTCCGACACCGGACACACGCCCTTCGGGGACATCTTCATCAGCGAAAGCCCGAACATGGTCCATTGGGGCAAGCACCGCCACGTGATCGGACGGGGCGGCCCCTGGTGGCAGGGCACAAAGATCGGCGCGGGTCCCTCGCCGATCGAGACGAGCGAGGGGTGGCTCCTCATCTATCACGGTGTCACGACCACCTGCAACGGGTTCGTGTACGCGATCGGCGCCATGCTGCTCGACATCAACGAGCCGTGGAAGGTGATCGCCTGCGCAAAGGAGCCCCTGCTCAACCCGGAGGCCCCCTATGAATTGACCGGGTTCGTGCCTGGGGTCTGCTTCCCGGTGGGGTGCCTTTGCGACCCAGCCACGGGCCGTCTGGCGCTCTACTACGGCGCCGCGGACACCTTCACGGCGCTCTGCTTCATGAGCGCCCCCGACGTCATCGCGTTCATCAAGGAGAACCCGCTGAAGAAATAGCCCTTAAAAGGGGCACCCTTTTGGACTGCGCCCGCTCTTGCCTCCAGGTGGGCTTGGATGCACGTTCTGCGCCGTGAAGAAACCCCACGTTCTCCTTATATTCGAGACCCGTTTTGAGGAGAGCATGGCGATGTTGAAGGGCATCGCTCACTTCGAGCGGACCCACCATGTGTGGACGGCCTTCCATGACGACCAGGGAATTTCCGAGTCGGACCCGAAGTGGATCCGGAGCAAGAAGTGGCAGGGGGTCATCAGCCGGCACACGACGCCCAGGATGGCAAAGGACTGCGTCGAGATGAAGATCCCCCTGGTCGACCTGAACGACATCGAGCCATATCCGGGCGTCCCCAAGCTCCGCCCCGACAACGTGAGCATCGGGCATCTGGGGGCGGAGCACTTCATCGAGCGGGGCTACCAGAAGTTCGGCTTTGTCGGCTTTGCGAACAACCTCTGGTCGTGCGAGCGACGGGACGGGTTCATCGAGGCGGTCCGGCTCGCAGGGAGGGAGTCCTTCCTCTTCGACGTCCAGTATCCTGGCGACTCGACCCCGTTCTGGGAAGATGAACAGATCCGGAAGATCGCCGCCTGGCTGAGGGGCCTTCCGAAGCCGATCGGCGTCATGGCGTGCGTCGACCTGCGGGCTCAACAGGTGATTAGCGCCGCGCTCTCGGCGGGGATACTCGTTCCGGAGGAGGTCGCCGTGCTTGGTGCGAACAACGACACGATCCGCTGCGAGCTTGCCGATCCCGCGCTCTCGAGCGTGGCGCCGAACGCCTTCCAGTCGGGCTACCGGGCCGCCGCGATGCTCCGCGACCTGCTTTCGGGAAGGGAGCCAAAATCCATGGACCAGCGGGTGGAGCCCGTGGGGGTCGTTACCCGCCACTCGACGGATGTTCTCGCCGTCGAGGACCGGAACGTGGCCGCGGCCCTGAGCTTCATCCGCGAGCATGCCTGCCGCGGAATCACGGTGGAGCAGGTGCTCCAGCACGCGCATGCCTCGCGAAGCCAGATGGAGCGCAAGTTCCGGGAGCACATCGGCAGGTCCCCCCAGGCGGAGATCCGCCGGGTGCAGCTCAGGAAGATCCGCCAGCTCCTTCTTGAAACGGATTTTCCGCTTAAGCGGATCGCCGAGCTCACGGGCTTCGAGCACATGGAGTACATGTGCGTCCTGTTCAAGCGGGTTACGGGCAGCTCGCCCGGCAGCTACCGCGTGAAGATGCAGGACAAGGCCGTGGTGGGCGGGGCGGCCGACCCAAACAGTTCCCAGGAAGTCTAAATGCCTCCCAAAAATACCCCCCTTCACGTTGCGCTCCTTTGCAGCCTCCTCTTGGTCGCGTCCGCGCGCGCCAAGCCTATCGAGTTCGATTTCGTGGCCCCTGAAAATCCCTCGGTCCGGAATCCCTACGCCCGGGAACTCTGGGCGGAGGTCGTGACGCCGAGCGGCCAGAAGCTCGTGCTCCCCGCGTACTACGCCGACGGCGGACTCTTTGCCGTGCGGGCTCGGCCCGAGGAGGTTGGAACGTATCATTTCGGCAGCGTCTCGGAGTCGACCCTGGGCCTGGACCGGACGGACCTCGTCGTGAGCCTTGTTACCCCGGCTGATGTCGAGACCAAGGCCAGGACGCGGCTGCCCGCGATCCTGATCGACCCGAAGGAGCCGAGGCAGCTCATCCGCTCCGACGGTCTTCCGTTCATCCCGGTTGGCGCAAACCTCGCGTGGGCCCCCGATGGGAGCCCGGACACCGTGGGCTATTACCAGAAGGCGTTCCCGGCGTTTTCCAAGGCGAACCTGAACTGGATGCGGATCTGGATGGCGCACTGGGACGGGCTGAACCTGGACTGGCTGCCGCCCGGCATGGGGCCATCGCCGAAGCCCGGAAGCCTGAGCGAGGACGTCGCGCAGAATTGGGACAGGATCCTTGCGCTTGCCGAGGATAACGGTGTTTACGTCCAGGTGGTCCTCCAGCACCACGGCCAATACACGACCGCAAGCGACTCGGACTGGGCAAAGAACCCGTGGAATGCGGCAAACCCCGGCGGCTTCCTCAAGACGCCCGAGGATTTCTTCACGGATGCGAACGCCGGCGTGATCACGCTCCTGAAGTACCGCTACATCATCGCCCGCTGGGGCTCGTCCCCCGCGGTCGTTTCCTGGGAGCTCTTCAACGAGGTCCACTGGACCGACTCCATGCGCCACGGCCGCGAGGCGGACGTCGCCCACTGGCATTCGAACATGGCCGCGGCGATCCGCCAGATCGACATCTACGGGCACCTGATAACGACAAGCACCGAGAACCTGCGGAGCCCGATCTACGATAAGATGGATTACTTCCAGCCGCACCTCTATGCCTCTAACCTCATCGCCGCGGCGCGCACGTTCGAGCTGCCCTACGCCACCCTTGCGAAGCCGGCGTTCTACGGCGAGGAGGGCGATGACCACCAGCCGCTCTCCGATGAGGCCAAAAAGGCGGGGGTAAACCTCGTGCCGCCGGTCTGGGCAAGCGCGATGGGACAGGGACCGCTCGTGGCCGAGCCCTGGAAAGGGTGGGATATCCTGGCCCAGAACCGCCAGAACGAGCTGGGTGCGGTCTTCCGGTTCCTTGCGATCAACCGGGTAGCGCAGCAAAAGGGCCTCCTTGCGTTCTCTGCGCCGGTCGAGTGCCAGGAGAAGGTCCCTCTCCGGATGGCTGCAGGCGAGTCCTGGCAAAGGAGGCCGGCTGCGACCGTTGACTACCCGAGCGATGGCACGGAACCGCTGGGCGCAGCCGACATCCCGGCGACCCTCGTGGGCTCCGACGCAAGCCGGGCCGACGGGTTTCCCGACCGGGTGACCTACCGCCTGGACCTTCCCCTGGCCACGACCGTCCGGGTGAATGTGGATTTCGCGGCACCCAACGGGGGAGGGCTCCAGGCGAGCATCGACGGCCGACCCGTCGCCTCACACCAATGGCCCGGCGGCACAGGGGCCCCGGAACCCGCGATCCTTCAATTCCCCATCGCCGCGGGTGCCCATACCCTTGTCCTGAATAACCCCGGCCCCGACTGGATAGGGATCTCGGCGGTGGAACTCGGGGTGGGTGTCCCGGTCCTGGCCGCCATAGGCCGGCGCAACGAGCATTTCATCGAGGCCTGGGTGTGGCACCGCAAGAATCTCTTTGCCGTCCAGCCCTCGGCCCCCGTGACCGGGACCCTGACCATTGACAACGTACCCGCGGGATCCTGGAAGGTGACATGGTGGGATTCGGAGAAGGGCGTTCCTCTCACCCCAAGCGTCGTTGCCCACCTGGGCGGAACGCTCAGGCTTCCGACCCCGTCCATAACCCGCCACGCTGCGGTCGTGCTGATTCGCAGCCCCTAAACAGCCACCGTTTATCCGCTGATCAGCTTGTTGAATGAAGTGATAAGTCGGTCGAAGTGGACGACTTCCTCTTCAAAAAGCTTGGTCCAGTATCCGGGGTCCCACTGGGCTCCCAGCTCCTCGGAGGTCTTTCCCTGCTGCTCGACCCACGTATAGTACTTCAGATTGTGGATGGCCTTCCGGTCGACGTACGAGAGTTCCTTGAAGTGATCGACGCACTGGTGTGACACTGCGCCGGAGAAATCGGCGATTGCGGTCGTCTCTCGGTAGGTTCCCTGCTGTTCGCGGAGTTCCGCGAGCCGGGACTGGTAGAGCTGCATCGAGTCTGTGAAGACCGTGAAGATCACGTCCTGCTCCCCAAGATCAAAGTATTTTGCGGTCTTGATGGCTGCGAGGAGATTGCAGACCCCGGAGATGCCGAGGAGAGGAAGCTGTCTGAGCTCCTTCTTAGCGATCCCGATGGACTCGAGGTAGGCCTGCCCGGCGGGCTCGTTGAAGAGGCGGACGATCCTCATGCAGTCCTCATCGTCAATGGCGGCGACGGCGTCGGTATTGCGGACATTGTGCACCCACGGGATGTGCTTGTCGCCAATGCCCTCGATCCGGTGCGCCCCGAATCCGTTTTGCAGCAGCGTGGGGCACTGGAGCGCCTCGGTGGCCACGATCTTAAGGTGCGGATGCTTTGTCTTAAGAAAGTCGCCTGCGGCGATGGTTCCGGCCGAACCCGTCGCAGAGACGTAGGCGGCGGCCCTGAGACGGCTGCCCCCGAGGCTCGCGTAGACCTCTTCGATCGCGGGGCCGGTCACGTTGTAATGGAAGACCGGGTTTCCGAATTCCTCGAACTGATTGAAGATCATGGTCGCCGGATCCCGCTTGAGCTCCCAGCACTTGTCGTAGATCCCCTTCACGTTGGACTCACATCCGGGGGTCGCGATGATCGTGGCTCCGATCTCCTCCAGCCATTCAAAACGCTCGCGCGACATCTCCTCGGGGAGGATGGCGATGGACGTGCAGTCAAGGAGCGCGCAGTCGAATGCGCCGCCCCGGCAGAAATTCCCAGTGGACGGCCACGCGGCCTTGTGGACCTCAGGGTCGAATTCCCCGCTCACGAGTCGGGGCACGAGGCATCCGAAAGCGGCGCCAACCTTGTGTGCGCCCGTCGGGAAATAGGACCCGATAAGGCCGATGACGCGCGCCCTCGTTCCCGTGATCGCCCGGGGGACCTCGAAGGAGTTGACTCCCCCAAATAGGCCCGACTTCAGGTCGTTCTTCCAGGTGATACGGAATAGATTGAGGGGATTCACCTCCGACATCTTCACCCCTGCTAGCCGCCGTCGGATGGATTGAGGGATGAGCGAGGGGTCGCGTAGCTGTTTAAACGTCGGGATGACGATGCCCCGGTCCCGGCAGCGCTTGGCGGTCTTTCGAATGACGCTGGGATGGAGCTTCTTAATGATGGTGGACATGATCAGGTCTTTGCGAGTTGACGGAGCACGGTGGGAAAATTCTTGATGCGCGCCATCACGATCATGGCCGCGATGACGAAGGGCTTGAAGCTTGCCTCACTGTAGGTGGCGAGCCGGTAACGCTCGAACACGCTCGCCGAGACCTCTCCCGCGGCGCAGCTCACTCCGGTGATGTCCGCTGGCAGGCAATGCATGTAGAGCGCCTTGCCGCCGCGGGTGAGCTGCATCTTCGCCTCGTCACACTCCCAGCTCTTGAATTTTGCGTTGTTCGCGAGGCATTCCTTCTCGAGCGCCTTCAACCCGTCCCGGTCTCCCTTCTTTAGCAGCGGCGTCCGCTGCTGCATGACCCCATACGGCGCCCACGACTTTGGGTAGACCACGTCGGCGTCCTTGAACGCGTCCTCCATGCTGGGCACCACGGAGAACGATCCGCCACTGCTCGCGCTGTTTTTCCGGGCGAGCTCGACGACTTCGGGGATCAGCCCGTAGCCCTCGGGGTGGGCAAGGGCGACGTTCATCCCGAACCTCGACATGAGGCCTATGATGCCCTGCGGCACCGAGAGCGGCTTCCCGTAGCTTGGCGAATAAGCCCAGGACATAGCTATCTTCTTGCCGCGCAGGGCCTCGAGCGACCCGAAGTGCTTCTTAAGAGCAACGAGATCGGCCATGGATTGCGTTGGATGGTCGATGTCGCACTGCAGGTTGACGAGAGTGGGGCGCTGGTGGAGCACTCCGCGGTCGAAACCCTCCTGGACGGCGGCTGCCACCTCGCGCATGTAGGTGTTGCCTTCGCCGAGGTACATGTCGTCACGGATGCCGATCACCTCGGCCATGAACGAGATCATGTTGGCTGTCTCTCGGACCGTCTCCCCGTGAGCGATCTGCGACTTCTCCTCGTCGAGGTCGGCTAGGCCGAGGCCTAGAGCATTCACAGCGGAGGCAAAGCTGAACCGGGTCCTCGTGGAGTTGTCGCGGAAGATTGAGATGGCGAGACCCGAGTCGAAGACCCGAAGCGATTTCTTCTCCCGGTGCAGGTCCGAGAGGATCTCGGCGACGAGTGCGAGGGCGCGAATCTCATCATCGGACCTCTCCCACGTGAGGAGGAAATCCTTCCCGAAGGTGTCGGTATCTAGTTTTGCCAGCTGTGAAAGGCTGTTGGGTGCTGTTCTCATGGTTGAAGGGCGGGCGAGGCGGCACGGGCGACAGGAGTCTCCTGGGCCTTCGGACTGCGGTAATGGACGGCGGCCTGCTCTATGGCGTCGATGATCTGTTGATAGCCGGTGCAACGGCACAGATTGCCGTTGATCGCCTTTCGGATCTGCTCCCGGGTCGCGTTTGGCTCCCTAAGCAGGAAGGCATGGGCAACAAGGATCATGCCCGGGGTGCAGAAGCCGCACTGGATTGCGCCAAGCTCCACAAAGGCCTGTTGCAGGGGATGCAGGATGCCGTCTGGCGCTGCCATTCCCTCGATCGTAAGGACCCGATGACCTGCGATGTCCTTTACCCGCTTGATGCAGATCTTAGAGGGTGCGTCGTCCACGAGGATTGTGCAGGCGCCGCACGCGCCGATGTCACACGCGTTCTTCGCTCCCGTGAGATCGAGGTCGTCGCGCAGGAAATTGATCAGCTTGCGTTCGCCGACGGCGTCGGCCACCTCCATGTCGCGCCCGTTGATGTTCAGTTTCACAGGCGGCAATCCTCCTCTGAAAGTTCCTCGGGCACCGCCGATAGCTTGATGGGAAGAGCGAATTCGCGCCTTCCCGTGGCATGGAAAACGGCGTTTGCGATAGCCGGCGCCAGGATCTCGGTCGTGGGCTCCCCGAGGGCCTTCGCACCGCTCGGCGATTGCGGGTCCGGATTCTCGACGATGATCGCCTTCATCTCCGGCAGGTCCGTGGACCTGGGAATGCGATACATGTTGAGGTTAAGGGTGGTGATCCGCCCGTCCTTCGATCGAACCTCCTCATGGAGTGCGTAACCTACAGCCATCGCCATCCCTCCGAAAATCTGCCCGCGCACCATCTCAGGGTTGACCGCGCGCCCGACGTCATGTGCGGCGGTGGCGCTAAGGAGCCTAACCTTACCCGTCTTTTTGTTCACCGTCAGTTCGGCCGCCTGGCAGCCGTATACCCAGGTAAAGTAAGCGTCGCCCTTACCTGAGTGCTCGTCCCACGAGGTGCGTGGGGCCTTGAATACCCCGCACACGTAAGGGAATCGCTGGGCCTGAAACATCAGGCGTATCGACTCGTCGAAGGTGATGCTCCTGGCCCCATATCCAAGGAGCAAATCGTTTTCAAAGCGCACCTCCTGGGCCGTGCACTGGAGCCGCTCGCAGACCACCTCGGCCATCTTCTGCTTAAGCTCGGTAGCCGCCACGGTGACAGCCCCGCCGCCCATGATTGTGCCCCGTGACGCAACCGTCGTGCCGCTGTCGGGCACGGTTGACGTCGAGGCGCGCCGATAGCGGATTCGCCCTATGTGAACGCCAAGCTCTGCGGCCGCCAGGAGCGACATGGCAGACTCGGCGCCTTGGCCGTTCTCATGCACGCCGACCTCAAGGAGGATGGAGCCGTCGGGCTGGACGTTGATCACCGCCGCGCAGAAGTCCACGCCCTCGGCGCCGAGGCTGACGCCGCGGTAACTCATGGCGAGTCCTATGCCGTAAAGCTCATCGCCGTCAGAGCGCCCATGGGAACACCTGGCGAGTTTTTTTTCATAGTCCGCCTCCCTGAGCACCGCATCGAGAACCTCGCTCATGGCTACCTTGTGGGTGTCGAGTTTCTGGCCGGTGATGGTGACGCTTCCCTGGCGGACCATGTTGCGGCGGCGAAACTCGATGCCGGAGATTCCAACTCTTGCGGCGGCGACCTCGACCATCTGCTCCACCACGAAGTTCATCTGGGGCGAGCCGAAACCCCGCATCGCTCCCGCCACAACATTGTTCGTATATACACCGAACGTGTCGCAGTGGACGTTCTCCACGACATAGGGCCCGCAGCACTGGACCGTCGAGCGCCATGTGACCCAGGGGGTAACGGAGCAATAGGCGCCGCCGTCCGCCAGGATCCTGCATTGCACCGCCGTGATCAGGCCGCCCTGGGTGACTCCCATCTTGTAAGTCACGCGGTAGGGGTGGCGCTTGTAGCTTTCTCGGATCGACCAGTCGCGCCGGTACATGAGCTTAACCGGTCGGCCAAGGAGACTTGCAGCCAACGCGGTGCGGGCGCAGACGATGGCCGCGGTGTCGTCCTTTCCGCCGAAGCCACCCCCCATGGGCGTGCCCACGATCTCGATGCTCGAAAGGGGCACTCCAAGGCAGGCAGCAACGAAGCGCCGGGTGCTGAAGGGGTGCTGCATGCTGCCGTAGACCTCGATGACGCCGTCCTGGCGCGGAACGCTCACCGCGACCTCGGGTTCCATGTAAGCATGCTCGATGCTTTGGGTCCGAAAATTCTCCTCGATAACGAAGTCGGCCTGCCGGAAGCCCTTGTCGACGTCGCCGCGGCGGACGCGATGCGTATTAACAAGGTTCGAGCCATGGCTCTCGTGCACCAGAATCGAACCAGGCTTGAGCGCCTCCTCCGGGTCAAGCACCGCTGGGAGAACCTCGGCCTCAACCCGAACGAGCGCCGCCGCGCGGATTGCAAGATCGCGGGTCTCCGCTACCACCATCGCAACGACGTCGCCGTTGAAGCGGATCTTGTCGTCCGCGAAGATGCGGTAGTCACGGATGATCTGGCCGAAGCTGTTCGAGCCAGGAACATCTCGTGCCGTCAGGACGCTCACGACGCCAGGCGACTTCGCGGCATCCTCGGTCGAGATGCCTAGTATCCTCGCATGCACGAATTCGGAGTAGACAGGCGCTGCGTGCAGAAGCCGCGCAAACTTGAGGTCGTCGGTGTACTTGGCCCGGCCGGCGGCCTTGGCATGGGCGTCGTTGCGCCAGCCCTTTGGAATCGCGGTATTCAACGATTGCCCTTCCATTTTTGCAGACGCTGGGCGACGCCCTCCAAGGCGGCCTCGGTCGCGTCGATGGCGTCGGGCATCTGGACGCTCTTAAGCGCAGCATCCACGTCCTTAAGCCCGTGCCCGGTAATGAGCACCACGACCTGGTCATCCGGCTCCACGAGGCCCGTGCGAAGGAGTTTTCCCAGCGCAGCCACGGCGGCTGAGGCCGCGGGCTCGGCAAATACGCCGCTTAAGGCCGCCAAGGTGTGTTGCGCTTCTAGTATCTCCCGATCGGTGACCGTAAGTGAAAACCCACGGCTTCTTTGCACAGCGGCCCTTGCCAGGTGCGCGTTGGAAGGAATGGAGACCGAGATTGAATCCGCGATAGTCGCCGGATTAGAGGCGTCGCGGTAGCGTCCGGTCGTGATATACCGATGGATTGCGTTCGACTTCGCGGCCTGCACGCACACCAGGCGCGGCAGGCGGGAGATGAGTCCGGCTCTCCAGAGGTCCTCAAACCCCTTGTACACGCCGGCCAGGATAACTCCGTCTCCGGTCGGCACCAGTATGACGGAGGGCACGCGCCATCCGTTCTGCTGCCATATCTCGAGGGCGACCGTTTTCTTACCCTCAATGGTGAGCGGATGATATGCGGTGTTGCGATTGAGTCCGCCATGGAGGGCCGTGAATTCTAGCGACAGACGGAAGGCGTCGTCATAGGTGCCCTTTACCGGAACCACGAGGGCCCCGTGGAGGAGCATCTGTGCGAGCTTGGCGCGGGGCGCAGTCTGCGGGACAAAGATAACGGCGTTTTTTCCGGCGGCCGCGCATACCGCGGAGAGCGAGCTGGCTGCGTTGCCGGTGGATGCGGCCACAAGGGTCTGCTCACCAATCCGTTTCGCCTCGGCAACGACCAAGAACGATGCGCGATCCTTGAGCGAGCCGCTGGGGTTTAGGGCATCATTCTTGACCCAGACATCCCGCAGGCCGTAAGCGTGCCCCAGTGCCTCCGAGAGAAAGAAGGGCGTGACGCCCATGGCGTAACAGGGGTGGAACTTGGGCTCCACAGCGGAGAACAAGCTCCAGTCCGGTTTCTTCTTCCTGAACTTCCTTCCTATCGCGCCGTAGTCGAACTCGGCCGTCAGCACGCCGGTGAGCGGCATACCCGGCCTGTACGAACGGCCGCATTCAGGGCATAGGTAGCGCACTTGGTCGCGCTCGAAGCGTTTCCCGCACGTGCTGCACCTATACATGAATGCGGCCATCGACGCTAGACCTTGCCGTTGAGTTTCGCCACAAGTGCGGCGTAAAAGGCGACAGCCGCACTGAGGTGTTCGACAGGGCACGCCTCGTTGGCTGCGTGGGCGTACACCTCGTTGCCCGGCCCAAGACCGAGCGTGGGAATGCCCTTCATCCCGGCTGTGGCGATGCCATTGGTGCTGAAGGTCCACTTGTCGACAAGCGGCGCCTTGCCCAGGACGCCCGAGTAGGCCTCAACCGCGCCTTTAAGGAAAGGCGAGCTCTCCTCCATGGCCCATGTCGGATAGTATTTCTCGGTTGGGTAGACCTTTCCGGTATAGGCGGCCTCCTGGTAATTCAACACGTAGACCTTGGCGTCCGGATAACCCGCAGCTGCCGCCGCGGCCTGAACCTCGGCAATGGCACTCTCCTTTGTCTCTCCAGCCGTCAGGCGGCGGTCCAAATGGATGCCGGCCTCGTCGGCGACGGCGCATAGGGAGGGAGAGGATGATTTCACCTCGGAGATCGTCACGGTTCCCTTTCCAAGAAATGGGTCGTTGCGGAGGCGCTCGTTGAGCTTCTCGATCTCAAGAGCAACGCGCGCTATTTTGTAGATCGCATTGTCGCCCCTCTCCGGCGCCGAGCCGTGGCAGCTGCGGCCTTTGACTTCGACGCGTATCTCCATCCTGCCGCGATGGCCCCGGTAGATGTTGAGATTCGTGGGCTCCGTGATGACCACCAACTCCGGCTTAATCCCATCTTCGTTAAGGATATACTGCCAGCAAAGCCCATCGCAGTCTTCTTCCATGACCGTTCCCGTGAAATAGATCGTGAACAGTTCGTTTAGCCCGAGGTCCTTGATGATCCGGCCTGCGTGGATCATGGTCGCCACGCCGCCCTTCTGGTCGACCGTGCCCCGTCCCCGTAGTTTTCCGTCCACCACTTTCGGGTCGAACGGGTCGAAGGTCCATTGCGAGCGGTCTCCCGGGTAAACGGTGTCAACGTGCCCGTCGAACGCGATCACGCGGGGACCGGAACCGATGCGGCCAATGATGTTCCCCAGGCCGTCGACGCGGATCTCGTCGAAACCTATCTGCTTCATCTCCTTCTTGATCACTGCGATTACGTCGCGCTCCTTCGAGGAGAAGGACTGGGTGCGCACGAGGTCGGAGAGGAAACGAACGGTATCGCCCTCCATCTCCTTCGACTTCTTTCGAATAGCCTCATAGCTGACAGCCACGGGCGGCGTTTTCGGGGTCTTGGCCCTTTTTGTTAGATTCGTTGCCATAAATGGGTTGCGAGTTTTCTGGCCTGCGCGTTCAGGCGGGGAAGGTCTAGGTTGAGCTTAATCTGCCCCCGCTCCATCAGGACGCGTCCTCCGACAATGGTGGTGTCGACCCGAGCCTGGGACAGCCCGAACAGGACGTGGCCAAGCGCGTTGGCGGACGTGAGCGGGGTGGGGGGATCGTAGTCGAAGATCGCCAGGTCCCCTGCAAATCCCTTTCGAATTTCGCCAAGGCCGAGGCCAAAGATCCTTCCGGCTATCGCAGCATTGCTTCGGAATAGCGCCTGGGTCGTCTCGGCAAACCCTGCGGAAGGGTTTTCAGTTGAGATACGCTGCCCCCAAAGGGCCACACGAAGCTCCTCAAGCATGTTGGTCGTCATCGCGTCCGTGCCGAGTCCGATCAAGACGCCGCGTTGGGTCATGCCCACGACATCGGCTATGCCGACAGCGTTGTTGAGGTTCGACTGCGGATTGTGGGCAACCGCGGTGCCGGTTTCGGCGAGCAATGCCACTTCCCGTCCCGTGACGTGGACGCAATGGGCCGCGATCGAACGCCTGCCAAGGATTCCAAAGCGCCCGAGCCTGTCGATCACGCTCATCTTCGACATACGCCGTGTGGCGTCCTGGTCGGACTTTGCTTCCGCAGCGTGGATGTGGAAGCCGACCTGAAGGTCGTGGCCGAGGCCGGTCGCCTCATCGAGCGTCGCGTCCGAGAGCGTGGACGAGGCGTGCAGGCCAAAAAGGCCGCGGAGGTGGCTCCCGTCGCGAGCCTGGCAGCTGCGGATGAACCGGACGTTCTCGGCAATGCCCTCGCGCGCGATCGCTATTCCGTTTCGGTCCGAGACCTCATAGCAGAGGCAGGCGCGCAAGCCGGTGTCACTCACGGCCCGGGCGATGGCGTCCAGGGATCCGCCCACGGCGTTTGGGCTGGCGTGATGGTCGATGAGGGTTGTCGTGCCGTGCCGGATCGAGTCGATCAGCGCGATCAGCGCGCTGTAATAGCAATCCTCCGTGGTGAGCGCCGAATCGAGCCGCCACCAAAGGTTCCTGAGGACCGACGGGAAATCCCGGGCGGGCTTGGTCTTTGTCAGTCCCCGGGCGAACGTGCTGTATAGGTGGGTGTGCCCATTTATGAGCCCCGGCACCACTATTTTCCCCCGGGCGTCGAGGCGCCTTCCGGGAAAGGCTTCAAATCGGCTCCTCGGGGCGATTCGGCTTATGATGCCCCCTTCGATCAATACGGACTGGCCCTGGCGGATGGAGGGCGTGCCCCCTGTGGAGAGCAGCGTGCCGTTTTCGATGAGGAGCGCGCGTTGCATGGCCTTTGGCGGATCAGGGCTCCGCTAGCGCAGCCAGCTCGCTCTTTGACCGCGTGCGCATGGTCAAGGCGCCTGCAAAGCACCGTTGCGCGCACAGGGAGCATCCGATGCAGAGTTCCGCGTTGAACTCGGGCACTTTTCTGCCGTTAAGGGAGACGGCCTGGTAGGGGCAATCCGTACAATTTCCACAGTGCTCGCACAGCACCGCGGAAACCGAGGGGATCTTCTTCACGGACGACAGCGCCCCAAAGTCCGTCAGAGGGCCCGGGAGCGCGGAGCCAATCAGTTCGCCCACGGACCGCAGCCCGCGCTCCTCCATCATGTGGCTCAATCCCGAGTGGAGTTCGTCGACGTAGCCGAGGCCGTACTTCATCACGGCAGTGCAGAACTGCACGGTGCCGGCGCCGAGGGCCAGGAAGTTGGCGGCATGGCGATAGGTCATGGCTCCCCCGTTTCCCGACACCGTGACGCCCATGCCGGCCACCTTTGCCAGTGTCAGGTTGCTGATGGGGAGCACTCCCTCGCCGGACATGCCGACCACGACACCTTCGTCCCACTTGCGATTGGCTGCCGGTCGAAACGCCATCGAAGGGAAGCTGTTGGCAAGGGTCACAGCCGCCCGCTTTCCCGGATAGCGGCGGAGAACATCCTGGATAGCTCTTATGATCGGCTGGATCGCTGTTACCGCGCCGGTCAGCTTAAAGAGCTTTGGAACGTCGGGATTTCCGGTTTCCATGACCCAGCCCACGATCTTTGCGGTCAGTTCGGCGTTTTGGGAGACCAAGTCCCCGCTGGTTCCGTCCCCGCCTTGCGGGCAGGAGAGGCTGTACTCAACCCCCATTGCGCCTGCGTTTTCGAGTTTCCTCGTGTTAGACCTCCACGCCGCGCAGTCGGAATCATCCCGTCCGGTGACCGGGCCGCCGGTAGACGCCATCGTCAGCCGGTCGGGGAACTCGCGGACGAGGCGCTCAACCTCGCCACACACTCGGTCAAGGGGGTGGCCGGAAACGTTGTCGCAATTGCCGTATGTCGAACGCCCCAGAACGAACATGTATTCGCCGGGAATGTGGATCGGCACGTTGTCAAACGCGGTCTTCATCACGCCCCCGGACCAGCCCGACAGGTATGCGGCGCGCATCTGGTCATAGCCGTCGGTGTGTGGGGCGGCCGAAAGAAGAAGGGGGGAGAGGATTCGGCGTCCAAAAAAGTCGGACTCCAGGGATACCGGGCGGGGGATGGCTGCGGTCAACAGCACGCGGCTCTTTGCTCGGCTCGGGATGGTTGGCGCGGGCTCGCCCTTCAAGGCAGCATCGGCCTCGGCAGCTGCGTTCTTCCCGCTGGCCACCGACTCAACGATGCTTGAGGAGCCGAGGACCAAGTCTCCGGCATAGAAGATCCTTGAGGACGCAGGCGTAGGCAGGGCTGCCCTGTTGCCGATCGCCGAGACCACGATGTCGTACTCTCGGAATACGGGGAGCTCCCGTTTACTGACGACGAAGTTCCCGGGTTTGGGCGCGGCCCCTGCGCGCAGGGTCTGGTGCGCAAGCCGCAGGCCGGCGACCCGCCGGCCCCGGCAGACAACGGCCAGCGGCCTCATGCAGCTCACAATCTCGACCCCGTGGTCGAGAAGCATCTTTCTCTCGTAAGCGGTAACGGGCATGTCGATGAGCCGTCGCCGGTACACTAGCTCTACGACCGCGGCGCCGCGCCTCACGGCAGTCGTCGCGCAGTCGGCCGCCACGGCGCCCCCTCCGATGATTCCCACACGCTTGCCCGCAATCGGGGTCTTGGGCGGGCCCTCCAGGAAAGCCTGCCAGGCGACCGCATTTTCCTCTCCTGGGATTCCGAGCTTAATGGGCTGGCCAAGGCCTGCGCTGACGATAACGGCGTCGAACGAGGCGAGCAGTTTTGCAGGCTCGGTCACTACCTTTCCGAGCTTGAATTGTATAGCCCCGTGTGCCTTTACGAATTCGACATCGGTCCGCACGATCCTCTTGGGAAGGCGGAAGTTGGGGATCAGGTTCATCATGCCGCCAATGTTGCGGCGGCCGTCAAAAACCGTGACGCGGTATCCTTTCTGCGCGAGCATGGCGGCGGCGCTCAACCCCGCGGGGCCCGCACCTATCACGGCGACTTTCATCCCGTTCATGGGGACAGCCGTGGGTTTTCTCAGCCCGAGCTTCTTGGCCCTCTCGACGATCGTGGCCTGAACCGCGGGGATTTCAATCGGCCGGTCGAAGGTGCGGCGAGAGCACGCCTTCATGCAAAAAATGTCCGGGCAGGCCGCGCCGCACACGCCGCCCAGGGGGTTCGCGCGCAGGATCATGGCGGCCGACCTGCGGATGTCCGAGGCGGCGCCGCCTCGGGCTGCCGCGATGAAATCCGCCGGCGAGCAATCGGCAGGGCAGGCTTCCTGACATGGTTTCTCCGCGCAGGAGACGCACCGGTTCAATTCGTCCTTAAGGCGGGCGTCGGTCAGGAATTGGAAGGTTATCTTCATCCTTAGCGTGGCGGCAAATCGCTCGGAAATAGGGTCTCATTAACCTCCCTTCGGCCTCTACCTAGGTCTTGGCTAAGGCTGTGCATTTCTTGTCCCTTCGAACCTCCGGTATTGACGCCAGACGGCGCAAGTCGCTCAGGATTAGGATGCAACAACTAACGTCTTCATGAAGACCCTCGTTATCGCAGTGGGTGGCAATTCGCTGATTAAGGATGCGCGCCACCAGAGCGTGGCCCACCAGTACGCGGCAGTCGTCGAGACGGTCCGGCACATCACGGACATACTCGAGCATGGCTACCGGGTGGCCATCACCCATGGCAACGGGCCTCAGGTGGGTTTCATACTTCTCCGAAGCGAGCATTCGAGGGGGCTCCTTCACGAGGTTCCGCTCGACTCAATCGTTGCCGATACTCAAGGGGCGCTTGGCTACCAGATCCAGCAGGCGCTCGAAAACGAGTTTCGCCGACGCGGCCTTTCAAAATCGGTGGCGACGATTGTCACACAGACGCTTGTAGACCGGGGTGACCCGGCATTCGCGAAGCCGATGAAACCGATCGGCGAGTTCTACACGAAAGAGCAGGCCGAGGAGAGGGAAAGGGTTGACGGATGGCGGATGGTCGAGGATGCCGGCCGCGGCTGGAGGCGTGTCGTTCCGTCGCCCGTCCCGGTGCGCATCATCGAGTCAGGGGTTATCCGACACCTGGTCGCGGGAGGATACGTTGTGATCGCAGCGGGGGGCGGTGGGATACCGGTTGTGGCGGACGAGAAGGGCATCCTTAGCGGCATTGCGGCCGTGATCGACAAGGACCTTGCCTCTGCGGTTCTAGCAGCACAGATCGGTGCCGACATGCTGGTGATTTCGACCACGGTCGAGCGGGTCTGCCTCAATTACGGCAAGCCCAGCCAGAGGGAGGTCGAAAGGATGACCATCGCCGAGGCGAGGCTCTACATTAAGGAGGGCCATTTTGAACCTGGGTCGATGCTCCCTAAGATAGAGGCCTGCATCCATTTCATAGAAAATGGGGGGAGCACGGCCGTTATCACGAACCCGTCAAGCCTATCATCCGCTCTTGACGGCCGCGCGGGCACTCAGGTGAGCCGGTAACGCCGCCGGTCGGCCCCTCAGATCCCTGCCAATCAGCGCCGGCCGAACAATTCGAGCGCAAGCAATTGGTCGCCGGGAGCTTGTGGTGCAGATTCCTCCAGGGATTGAAGGAGCGAGGCCGCGATCGCGCTCGAGTTCGGTGAGCGGGCTAGGACGGAGAGAGCCTCGACCGAGGGAGCATCGCCCGCGGTGGCGGGGCGCATGAAGAATCCGGGTCCCACGGGGGAGGGCGCACCGAAGTAGGCGCCGCTTGAGGCATCGAAGAAGCGCGCGTCGAGCTGGGCGAGGAAGTGCGACGAGAGATCGCCGGCGTCCTTGTCATTTGCGGCGACCATGAGGCCGCGGCATGCAAGCGCGAGCGCGGCATAGTCGTCGGCGTAGGCAGGGACGCTTGAACCGACCAGGCGACGGAGCGTCCCGTCCTGCGATACCATGAGATTCTTCCTCACGACATCCAGGAGGCGGTGAGCCGCGTCCAGGTAACGCGGCTCGTGCATTTGAATTCCGGCGCGCGCGAGGGCGTTAATCAAAAGGCCATATTCAGCCGCGGCTGCGCGCTCGTCCCGGGGTGGGGTGCCGCGGAGGTCGCGGGCGGCGAGGAGCCGCGATGCGGACGATCCCTGGGCGCTGTCGGCCAGGGCCGTGGAGCACAGGAGGTTCCTCTGCGCGAAGACGGCCGAGGGATCGTCGGCGGCGGGCACGTTGCCGCCTGGCACGACCCCGTGGGCCGCCTTGAACGCGGCGGAGTCCGGCCCGAGGACCGCGTCGATCTCGGTCTCCGTCCACGCGTAATACCGCGCGAATTCATCGCCCGTGGCGTCCTCGGAGGCCGCCAGGGTCCCATCGGAATGGGTCAATCGGGAAAGCGCATAGTCGAGCGCGCCCCGGGCGCACTCGGTGAAGGACTTTGCGTCAGGGCCCTCTGCGGCCGCCATGAACGCGAGCGCGATCCGTGCCTGGTCGGAGACCGTCTTCTGCTGGTAGGGGATATGCCAGGCGGCGTCGGAGGCATGCCGGAAAAACCCGCCATCAAGGGGATCGCGGATCGCGCTCGCCGCGATGACCCTGAGGGTCTTCAGGGCCGGATCCCTGTCCTCCGGGGATTTAAGCAGCAGGAATCGTATCAGCTCGGGCTCGGGAGACCTCGGAAGGTCCCCGAATCCGCCCTGCACCGGGTCAAAGGTGGCACGCCATGCCGCGGCGTCCGCGGAGAGGCGCATCTGGAGCTTTTCGGGGATCCATGGGCCCGGTGCGGGGGACGGCGTCGGGGCCATCTGGGTGACGGAATCGGCCGCCCGCTTGCGGCAGCTGACGGGGTTCGTGGTCCAGGCGCTTAACGCCTGGTTGGCCAGTTTCAGGAAGCCCGGGGCGCCCCAATCCTCGGACGGTGAGAGGTACGTGGCGCCCTCGTACGGCTTGAACTCGGGTGTGAGCCAGATGTTGAGCGGCCAGCCCGTCATCTGCTTAAGAGTGCTCACGTAGGCCTGAAAGAGCGCCCCCACGTCCGGCCGCTCGTCGCGGTCGACCACCACGCAGACAAAATTCTTGTTCAGCCAGTCGGCTGTCTTCGCATTGGCAAAGCTCTGGCGCCTCATGGAACCGGAGAGCTCGCTCGTGAAGGAACCGACAAAGAGGAAGACCGGCTTCTGCTCCCTCTTGGCCCGGGCGATCGCCGCGTCGCCCCAAGGCATCCAGTCTACCGGGCTTCCCGCAAAGGTCCTCAGGAAAGCGGAGGGCTCCCCTGCGAGGGAATTTGCTGCGAACGCCCCGGGGGTGGCGCCGGCGAGGCAGGTGAGGAGTAACAGGGTTTTGATCTTGGGAGTCATGGGGCAGGAGACCAAATCTGGCCTGTAATGAGGCGGCGGTGGCCAGCAACGAGTAGGTCGACAATTGGCGGCGGCAGTCAACCCCGCAGGACTCCCAAGGGGTGGCTCCATTTGCAGCACCGCGGCACCCGTGCTATTGATGCGGGTCATGAATCCCCATGAAGGCCAGCATGTACTGAGAGGCGGAGCCCCCGTGGCAAAGGCGAACGTGGCCCTCATCCTGATCCATGGCCGCGGTGCATCGGCCGAGGATATCTATTCCCTGGGCGAGGAGGTCTCGGTGGGCGTGCAGGGCGTGGCGCTCCTGGCGCCGCAGGCCGAGGGCAACGTCTGGTATCCGCAGAGATTCTTTGCCCCGCTCGAACAGAACGAGCCCTACCTCGGTTCGGCAATCGGGGTGGTGGGCGGCCTGGTCGGCGAGGTCGCCCGCGCGGGGGTCCCTCACGAGCGGATCGTGCTCATCGGGTTTTCCCAAGGCGCTTGCCTTTCCCTCGAATTTGCCTCGCGAAACCCACGCCGCTACGGCGGCATCATGGGGCTCAGCGGCGCCCTGATCGGCCCCCCAGGAAGCCCCAGGAAGGACGCGGGGAGCCTCGACGGGACGCCGGTCTACCTCGGATGCAGCGACCGGGACGCCCACATCCCCCTCGCAAGCGTCGAAGAGAGCGCGGTCGTCCTGGCACGCCAGGGGGCGAGCGTCACCAAGGCGATCTTTCCCGGCATGGGCCACACCGTGAACGGCGAGGAACTTGGCGTCATGCAGCAGCTGGTACGGAATCTTTCCGCCGGGCTCTGAACTTGCCGCCGTCCGTTTCCGCGCTAGCCTCATCTTTCGCTCTTTCCCGACCCCAAAGGGCAATTAGCCCCGAAGAAACCCCAACCATGGCTTCCTACGCCGCAATGATCATGTCCACCCACCTATCCCTTGTCCCCGCCCTCTTATGCATCCTCGCCATGGGGGCCTTCACCTCGGCGCGGGCATCCGACGACCAGCAGCCCGTTGGGATGTTTGACCAGCACGGCGACATCGGCGCGGTCGGCAGTCCCGGAAGCGCGGCCTACGACCGCGACTCGCAGGAATACCTGCTCTCTGGGTCGGGAACCAACATGTGGGGCGACCACGACGAATGCCAGTTCGTGTGGAAAAAGGTGAAGGGTGATTTCATTGTCCAGGCCTCGGCCGAATTCCTCGGGGCCGGGACAGGCCCGCACCGCAAGATGGGCATCATTGTCCGGGCTAGCCTCGACCCCAAGTCGCCCCACGTGAGCGCCGTGTTTCACGGGAACGGGCTCGCGGCGCTCCAGTACCGCAAGGCCACGGGGGCGGTGACGGAGGAGATCCATGTCGGGCCCGAGGGCTCAAACATCCTCCAGCTCGAGCGTTCGGGTAAGACCTTCACCATGGGCGCCGCGAAGCTCGGGGACACTTTCTCGACCCAGGGATTCGACACGATCGACCTGCCCGACGAGGTCTATGTGGGCATTTACATCTGCGCCCACAACAACACCGCCGTTGAAAAGGGTGTATTCAAGAACGTCAGGCTGATCCGGCCTGCGAAGACCACGTTTGTGCCCTACAGGGACTACATCGGGAGCCAGATCGAGATCCTCGATGTGACGACCGGGGTAAGGCGGACGATCTACGGCGCCGCCGACTCGCTCCAGGCCCCGAACTGGACCCCCGACGGGAGCCGCCTGGTCTATAACCACAATGGAAAGATGTTCAGCCTCGAACTCTCCACGCTCAAATCGTCGCCGATCGACACGGGGGCCCAGGTCCACTGCAACAATGACCATGCGCTCTCCTTTGACGGAAAGATGCTCGGCATCAGCAGCGGATCGCCCTCGATCGTGTACACGCTGCCCATTGAAGGCGGAGTCCCGCGGCAGATCACACCGATCGGACCCTCCTACTTCCACGGCTGGTCGCCGGACGGAAAATCCCTCCTCTTCACCGGGGCTCGGAGCGGCGAGTTCGACATCTACCGCGTGGCCGCCGAGGGTGGCCCCGAGGTTCGCCTCACGACGGCCAAGGGCCTGGACGACGGCTCCGAGTACACGCCCGACGGGAAAACGATCTTCTTTAACTCAGAGCGGACGGGAAAGATGCAGGTCTGGCGGATGAACGCCGATGGCTCTGACCAGACGCAGGTCACCAGCGACGAATATAACAACTGGTTCCCCCACGTTTCGCCCGACGGAAAGAAGGTGCTCTTCATCAGCTTCCCGCCGGAGATCCCCGCGGGCGACCATCCCTTCTACAAGCGGGTCTACCTGCGCTGGGTGCCTATCGAGGGCGGCAAACCCTCGGTGGCCGCGTATCTCTACGGAGGCCAGGGCTCGATCAACGTGAATTCGTGGGCCCCCGATAGCAACCAGATCGCCTTCGTCAGCAATTCGGACCCGCTCTAATCCAGCGAAAAAAAATGCCGCCCGGCATGAGCCGGACGGCATTTTGGAGAAGAGACTGGCAGGTCTCTTTAGAACCTGTACTTGACGGTTCCGAAGATCTGGGTGCCGGGCAGCGGGACGATGCCTTCGAGCGCGTAGGTCGCGACCGAGGGTTCCCAGTTGTGCTGGTTCGTCACGTTCGTCCCCGACAGGCGGAATTCCCAATGCTTATCAAACTTGTAGAAAACCTCGGCATCGAGCGTGTACTGCGTCGGGATGACGAGGTAGCCCTGATAGTCGTTGTTCATCGGGCTGGTCACGAGGATGTTGGACTCGATCCCGAAACCGTTCGGGAACGTATACGAGGCGAGCGCGTTGAACGTGTCCAGGGGCTGGCCGGGGGCGCGGAGGCGTCCGGTGGTCTGCTGGGGAGTGGTGCCACCTTCGTCGAGCGGGATCGGCGGGCCGCCGGGAACCTGGTTCCCGTCATAACCCTGGAACGGGAACTCGGCCGCCGGTGAACTCCCGTTTATCCAGGAGAAACCGAGCGTCGCAAAGAACTGCTTGTTCGGCTGGAAGTTGATCGAGAGCTCGTACCCGTAGTAGATGTACTCGATGACCGGGGATCCCTGCGGCTTGCTCTGCCGCGACTGTTCGAAGATGTCGTTACTGATGAAGAGCTTGCCGTCATCGAGCGAGAACTTGCCACCCAGTTCGAAGAGCTGGCTCTGCTCCGAGAAAAGCGAGCGCGGGAGCGCGGGGTTGCCTTGTGAGTCCGCATAAATTGCGAAGCCGCCGCCGTCCCCCAGGTCGCCCGTGTAGTTCTGGCTGTAATTGTAGGTGAAGTAGGTGCTGAACTGGGGGCTCACCTTGTCTACGAGGCTCAGATTCAAGCTGGGCTCGCCTACCTCAATGGCTGCCGAGGCCCCCGGATTAAGGGGATCGCTTGTCTCAACGTGCATGACGTCGATGCGGGCGCCGGTGACCAGATTCCAAGTCTCGGCAAGCTTCCACGTCGCCTGGATATACGGCGAAACGGTGGCGGCCTCCGAGACGTTGGTGTCGTTGTTCAGGTTGAAGTACAGTCCGCCTCCGTTGCCCGAGCCCGGTCCGAACGTGCCGAGTGCCGGCGTCGCATAACGGTCCTGGAAGCCGGGGACCTTCATCCCTAGGAAGCCGCCGCCGCCGCCCGCGGCCAGGTAGGAATTGATCTCCCCACGGAGAGCGGTGTTTGAGAGGTCCCAGACGTTCACCGGCTCGAAGAAGAAGTCGTCGTAAGCACGGGTGCTCTGGTATTTCTCCTCCAGGCCCGTGTTGACCGTCACCCACGGCTTCGTGATGATGAGCGAGGTGCGGTTGTCGAAGGTCCACGAGGGATCGACAATCTCGCTGTAGCCGTCGGAGTTGAACGTGTCGCGCTTGGTATACGTCCACAGCGTGTTGTTCACGATCTTCGCGTCCGTTGAGAGAATCAGGGTCTGGATGATCTGCGAATTGTACTCCATGCCGTGCGCATGGCTGGCAGGGCCCTGGGCCGTCTCATGGTAGTTGACCGGTACCGGAGCTCCGAAGGCGATAATGTCGCCGCCCCCGGGTCCCGTGCCGACATTGACCGCGTTTTGCAGGTTGCCCGGGCCCGCCATAGTCCCGTTGTCAATGTTCGTGCCGGGAACGTAGAGGCCGTTTGAGATCAGGGCCTGAGTGGGTCGGTTGATGCCGAAGTTCTCCCGGTAGTCGGCCCAGAAGGCCTTCGCCATCACGAACATCTCATAGCTCTTGGTGGGGCGCCAGGTAAGGGCGCCGTAGATCGAGGTGTCTTCCTTGATCCAGTTGTCATAAAACCCGTCGCTGTCCTCGCCCGAATAGCTGAAGCGGTAGGCGAGCGTGGGGGTGATGGGGCCGCCGGAATCGATGCTCCAGCGGTTCGTGTTGTAGGAGCCTTTGGTGAAGCTGATCGTCGTCTTGCTGGTGTCGAAGAAGGGCTGCTTTGAGATCATGTCCACGAAGCCCCCGACGTAGGCTGAGGCGCCCTGGACGGCCGTCGCCGGGCCGGGAATGATGTTCACGGACTCCACGACGTTGAAGTCAATCGGCATGCCGTCGCCGCTTTCGCCGATCCTCTGGCGCATCCCGTTGATGAAGACATCACCGGATTGGCCACGGATGCTGGGGTTCGAGGGCGAGCCGAAGTTCGAGTCCGTGTAGGAACTCGAGGTCAGCTTGCTGAACTGGGTCGTGTCCTGGATGTCGATCACGTCCATCTGCGCGCGCGACACGATCGTCACGTTCCTGGGAACATCCAGGATGTTGTCATCGGTGCCGAACACCGACGCGAACGGCCGCGACGTCGGCAGGATCTGCTGCTCGATCGGCACGTCGTTTACCTGGAATTTCTCCATTTTCACCGCCGGCTCCGTAGTAGCCGATCCGGCGACTTGACTCGGGGTGGGAGTCGTTGCGGTTGTGGACGAGTCGGCCGCAGGGGCTGGACTTGCCGTTTGTGCACGGGCCTGGGACGCGATCATCGCGCACGCAAAGCCCGCTACTATCCCCAAACGTGTGGTGTAGTGCATAGGTCGTGGGCCAAAAAGCATTCCACGTGCCATATGACACAGTAAAACGACACTTGCTGGGTTATTTGAGCCTCTTCTCGGATTATTTGGGGCCCTTCTCAGGCCCAATCTCCCCGCGGACGTCCACCCCGCTAAGGACGCGAGAGTTCCGACGAAGTCCAGCCACCGCCCAGCGCCTGGATCAAGGCGACGCTCGAGGTGAGTTGCGACTGCACGACAGAGAGAAGGGTTTCCCGATTGGTGAGCTCCGTGACCTGGGCCGCGGTCACGGTGGTAAAGTCGACCGTTCCGGCGCTGTATTCGTTCAGCGCAATCTTCGTCGCCTGGTCGGCCTCCGACACGGCCGCATCCTGCACCAGGGCCTCTTCCTTGAGAATCCTGAGTCCCGCCAGGTTGTCCTCGACCTGCTCGAGGGCGGTAAGGACCGTCTCGCGGTAGTTGGCTGCGCTAGCCTCGTAGGCGGCCTTGGCCGAAAGGACCAGGTCGTGGCGCTGGCCCCAGTCGAGGAGCGCGTCTGTGGCCGACGCACCCAAGGTCCAGAATCGAAAGGGAGCAGTCATAAGGCTGCTTAGGGGCGAGCCCTCATACCCGCCGGCACCCGAAAGGCTGAGCGTCGGGTAGTAGGCCGCCGTCTGGATCCCGATCCTGGCATTGGCAGATTGCGCCAGCCTCTCGGCGGAGGCCACGTCGGGCCTGCGCTCCAAAAGGCTAGACGCTAGCTGGGGCGGGACCTCCGGGATCACCATGCCAATGGTGGGCGTGCGCCCGATCGAGAACTCCGAGGGGGCCTTGCCTACCAGGACCGCGATCGCGTGCTCGTATTGGGCGCGCTGCACGCCGGAGGCGATCAGCTGCGCCCGGGTGCTGTCGAGCTCGGTCTGCGCCGTGATGATGTCGCTTCTGGCCGCCACGCCAACGGCGTATTTGTTCTGGGTGATCTTGAGCGTCCTTGCGTACGCGGCCACCGCATCCTCAAGGAGCCGGATCTTGTCGTCGGTGGTCCTTAGCCCGACGTAATCCTGCGCCAGGGCGGCCTCCATGGACAGGCGCGCATTCGCGAGGTCCGCCTGGTCCGCGGACGCGGTCGCGGCGTCGGCCTCGACGGTCCTGCGGAGCTTGCCCCAGATGTCCGGCTCCCACGAGGCCTGGAGCTCGGCTGTATAAAGGTTAGTGGCGGGTGTCCGGACACCGGTCATGGCTTCCGGGGACTTTGAACGCTGTGCCGCTCCCGTGACGCCCACCTGGGGCCCGTAGCCTGTCCGGTCGGCCCGCACGACCTGGAGCGCCTCCTGATAGCTACCGACCGCCTGAAGGATCGTCAGGTTCGAGGTGTCCACCTGGACCTCAAGGTCATTGAGCACCGGGTCGTGGAACACCTCCCACCAAGGCCCCTTCGCCGCGCCGTCGCTCGGAGCCGCAACCTTCCAGTTGGGATCCTCCTTGTAGGCCACGGGAACCTTCACCTCGGGCCGCTTGAAGTCGGGGCCGACGGCGCATCCCGCAGCGAGCCAAAGGCCGGCCGCAGCGATCGTGAGCCAGCTGCGGCAGTCGAGGATACGTGCGGTTCCTGGGTGCTTCATGTCCGTCATTGCTTCTTTAGTTGAATTCATACCGGCGCAAGCGCGGGGTCCTTTTGCGGGGCGGAAATCCCGAGCCTGACCTTGATCTTCTGGATGCGGGTCCTCGCGCGGTCGACATAGAGGTAGACGACCGGGGTCGTGTAGAGGGTGAGGAGCTGGCTAACCACCAGGCCGCCCACGATCGAGATCCCGAGGGGCTGCCGGAGCTCGGCCCCGTCTCCGTGGCCCAGCGCGAGCGGAATCGCGCCGAGGATCGCCGCCAAAGTGGTCATGAGGATTGGGCGGAACCTGAGAAGGCAGGCCTTGAAGATCGCATCCCGGGAGCTCAGGTGCTCGGCGCGCTCGGCCTCGATCGCGAAGTCGATCATCATGATCGCGTTCTTTTTGACGATGCCGATAAGCAGGAACACGCCGATTAGCGCGATGAGGCTGAACTCCTTGTTGAAGAGCATGAGCGCCAGGACGGCGCCGATGCCCGCCGAGGGGAGCGTGGAAAGGATCGTGAAGGGGTGGGCGTAGCTTTCGTAGAGGATCCCGAGCACCAGGTAGATGGCCACAATTGCCGCGATGATCAGGACAACCTCGTTGTTGAGCTGATCCTGGAAGGTCTTCGCGGTGCCGGCGAAGGCCCCATGTATCGAGGCAGGGACGTGGATCAGCGCCGACTGGCGCTGTATCGCCGCCACGGCATCTGAGAGGGAGGCGTCAGGCTGAAGGTTGAAGGAAATCGTGCCCGACACGAAAGAGCCGTCATGATTCACCTGAAGCGGCGTCGTCCCCAGCTCGTACCGGGTGAAGGCCGAGAGCGGCACCATCGTCTCTGTCAACGTGCTCACGGCCTGGCCCGTGGACGCCGAGCCGTGGCCCGTGGTGGCGATCGCGTTGATGCTAGCGTTGCGAGCGGTGTCGGCTGCGACAGAGTTGGCATTCGTGGTGGACACATGGCCCGAGCCGCTGGAAACAACGACGGTGCCCGCAACTGCGTTTGTGGACTGTGTCCCGCTCACGACTCCCCCGGTCGAGCTGACATAGATGTCCTTGAGTGCTGAGGGATCCTGCCAGTACCGCTCAGCCACCATCATGACGACATGGTACTGGTTCAGGGACTCATAGATGTTCGACACGATCCTCTGGCCGAAGGCGTCGTAGAGGGTGTTGTCGATCTGCGCTGCCGTCAGATGCAGGCGGGAGGCCGTGTCGCGGTCGATCGTGAGCTCGGTGTCCAGTCCCTTGTCCTGCTGGTCCGAGTTGAGGTCGAGGAGGGCCGGCTCGCTCTTCAGCGCCTCCATGAGCTTTGGGACCCAGGTCCGCAGGTCCGCAAGGTTGTCGGTCTTGAGCGTGTACTGGTAGAGGGAATTGCTCATCCTGCCGCCCACGCGGAAATCCTGGGCGGGAAACATGAAGAGGGTGGCGCCGGGGACCTTGGCCAGCTTGGGCCTTAGGCGGGCTATGATCTGTGTTGAGTTGGACTTACGCTTGTCCAGGCCCTTGAGCGACACGAAGAGGCGCCCCGTGTTGGCGCCGCCACCGCCGCCCGTGAAACCCACCACGTCGTCCACGTCCGGATCGTCCTGGATGGTCTGAACAAACTGCTTCAGCTTGCCGGAGATCCTCTGGAAGGACGTGCTCTGGTCCGCCTGGATGAAGCCGAAGAGCCTTCCCGTATCCTGCTCCGGGAACAGCCCTTTGGGGATCGTCCTGAAAAGCCAGACGTTGAGGACCACGGTCGCGATGAGGACCACGATCATCAGGAAGGCATGGTCGAGCACCCACGTGAGTGTCCTCTTGTAGGTGGCCAGTACGTCCTGGAACGCCCCCTCCGTGAACCGGCTGAACCGGTTCGTGATCGGCAGGTGTCCTCGGCTGCTCAGGAGCTTCGAGCACATCATGGGAGTCGTGGTGAGCGATATCACCATTGAGATGAGGA
>Ga0302319_10002001_pt1 | contig 44806 bp, 44 predicted proteins | sample Bog_T0_2_FD_203319 | JGI IMG/M metagenome (GOLD analysis project Ga0302319, IMG submission 203319) | Peat permafrost microbial communities from Stordalen Mire near Abisko, Sweden - Bog_T0_2 | ecosystem: Environmental > Terrestrial > Soil > Wetlands > Peat | place: Sweden: Abisko, Stordalen Mire...
CTTTCTTACGCAGCCGTTTTTCACTACCGAGCAGTTTAGTGGGATCAAGGGGAAGCTTGTCAGTCTCAAAGACTCGCTCGATGGCTGCGAACGGATTCTGCGAGACGAGTTTAAAGATTATCCGGAGAGCGCGCTCTATATGATCGGAGCCATTGACGAAGCGAAAAAGCCGGATCCGAAAACAAACCCGAAAACTGAGCCGAAGATGCATTCGACAGCCAAGCCAGAGGTCAAAACTTCACCCGAAACTAGACCCGAGACGAACCCCGCGCCGAAAGCGGAACCAGCGAAGGCCGCATGAATCTTAAAATCCTGCTTCCGTTCGAGATTTTCGCGGAGAAAACCGACGTATCGCGCATCGTTGCCGAGACCCGAGAGGGATCGTTCGGAATCCTGCCTCACCGCCTCGATTGCGTTGCGGCGCTTGCGCCCGGGATCTTGACTTACGAAACAAAAGAAGACGGAGCAGTTTACCTCGCCGTCGATGAAGGCGTATTGGTCAAGGCCGGCGCGGATGTGCTCGTCTCCGTGCGCCACGCCATCAGAGGAACGGATCTCGGCCAGCTCCATGAAGCGGTGAAACGTGAGTTTCTGACACTCGACCAAAGCGAGCGCAACGTTCGCGCTGCGATCGTCAAAATGGAAAGTGGCCTGATCGGCCGGTTCGTGGAATTTCAACATGAGCGATGAGCTGAAAGGTCAATCCGCGAACGAGGAGACGGAATTCGTGCGGCAGGTGACCGCGAAGGCTGCCCGCAAGCTCAGGGCGCAACGGGAGGGTAAGCAGGGAGTCTGGTTTGGTCTCGGCATGTCCGGACTTATCGGCTGGTCCGTCGCGGTACCGACGCTTCTGGGTGCGATGCTCGGCCTTTGGCTGGACCGACGCCATCCGGGAACTCGTTCCTGGACGCTCATGTTGCTGGTCGCCGGATTGTGCATCGGCTGCGCCAATGCCTGGCATTGGGTGGCGCAGCAGGACCGAGCCATGCACGACGGGGCCATGCACGACGAACCGGAGGGCAAGGACAGGGAGGATATGAAAGATGAATGAAACATTGGCTCTCATCCTCACACTGCTCGCTGGCGTTTTGCTTGGCGCGATTTTCTTTGGCGGCCTTTGGTGGACAATTCGGAGGGGCGTCTCGTCCAAACAGCCAGCGGCGTTGTTCTTCTTCAGCCTGCTACTGCGAACGGGGATTGCGCTGGCTGGTTTCTATTTTGTGGCGCGCGGCGATTGGCGCAGAATCCTCTCTTGCCTGCTTGGATTTATTCTGGCGCGCATCCTGGTGACTTGGCTTACCCGCGTGCCGATTGCAAAGGCACCGATTGCACAGGAAACGACGGCGCAGACTGTCGGTGATGTATGCCGGTAAATCTCACATCCGATCAGCAGATTCTGTGGCAGCACGGCTTTGTGAAACTTAACGGAACCATCGTCATGACGTGGGCGACGATGATCGTGATGTCGTTGGGCGCAAAGCTGATCACACGCAAGCTCAAGACGGAAGGCGATATCTCACGCTGGCAAGGTTCTCTTGAAATCGTCGTTACTGCAATGGAAGAACAGATCAAGGAAGTGGGCCTGAATGAGCCCGCGAAATATCTCTCCTTTCTCGGCACGCTCTTTCTGTTCGTTGCGACGGCCAGCCTCTTTACGGTGATCCCCGGTTATAAACCACCGACGGGTTCACTTTCGACCACCGCGGCCCTGGCCCTGTGTGTGTTTGTCGCCGTGCCTCTGTTTGGCATCCGGGAGCAGGGGTTCGTTAACTATCTCAAAACCTACACGAAGCCGACCTTCATCATGCTGCCATTCAATATCATCAGTGAACTGTCGCGCACGCTGGCCTTGGCAGTTCGTTTGTTCGGCAACATGATGAGCGGAGTGATGATTATCGGGATCTTGCTCACTATCACGCCCTTTATCTTTCCTATTTTCATGACCGTACTCGGGCTGCTGACGGGCATGGTGCAGGCCTATATCTTCAGCATTCTGGCCACGGTCTACATTGCCGCCGCCACCCGCGTACCGAAGCTGAAGGCGGCCGTCGTCCAGACTAAGTTTCAAACCACACCCGATACGAAGAATGTGAAATAGCAACCTTAGCGAAAAGGAGGACTTCTTATGGATAGCGTTACCGTGGTCGCAGTGGTATCAATCGCCACTGCCGGCATTACCACCGGCATCGGATGTATGTGTCCGGCGCTCGGCGAGGGCCGGGCAGTTGCGACCGCCCTGACTTCTCTGGCACAGCAACCCGACGCCTCGGCCACGATCACTCGGACGTTGTTCGTAGGTCTGGCGATGATCGAATCGTTGGCCATTTACTGTTTTGTTGTCTCGATGATTCTCATCTTCGCAAACCCGTTCTGGAGTCACGTTATCGCTCAAACCGGAGGGAAATGAGCCATGCTCATCGACTGGTTCACCGTCGGGGCACAGGTACTGAACTTCCTCATACTGGTTTGGTTGTTGAAGCATTTCCTCTACAAACCTATCCTCAACGCCATCGACGCGCGGGAGAAGCGCATTGCCGCTGAACTTGCGGATGCCGATGCGAAGAAGAAGGAGGCACAAAAGGAGCGCGACGACTTTCAAAACAAGAACAAAGTGTTTGATCAACAGCGCAGCGCTCTTATGGGTAAGGCCGCGGACGAGGCGAAAGTCGAGCGCGAGCGTCTTCTCGACGAAGCGCACAAAGATGCGGATAATTTACGCGCTGTGCAAGCAGCCGCATTGCGAAATGACCAAAAGAGGCTGGGCAGTGCGATTGCTAACCTAGCAAAGCAAGAAGTCTTTGGAATCGCGCGAAAGACTCTCGCAGACCTCGCCACAGTCAGTCTCGAAGAACGTATGGGAGAGGTGTTCACGCGCCGCTTGCGAGAAATGGACGGGAAGGCTAAGACGCTGCTCGGTGCAGCCCTCAAGTCATCGTCTGAACCGGCAGTCGTGCGGAGCACGTTTGATCTGGGTTCCGCTCAGCGGGCAGCGGTTCAGAATGCGCTCAACGAAACCTTCTCGGCGGAAATCCATATCCGATTCGAAACCTCGCCAGATTTAATCAGCGGCATTGAACTCACGACGAATGGACAGAAAGTGGCGTGGAGCATCGCGGATTATCTGGCCTCGTTGGGAAAGGGCGTCGATGAACTCCTGAAGAAGAGGGATGAGGCTGCGGCGGCAGAAGCGAAAGCTGAGACCAACCCAAAAGTGGAAGCCGAGCCTAAGGCAGCGGCAAGAACTGAACCGAAGCCAGAAGCGAAAGCCGAGCCGAAGCCAGAAGCGCCTACGCCCGAAACTGTGAGCGCATGAACCTGGAACCTGAGAGCCTCCAGCACGATTTCGACGGCCTATTCGCTGGAATGAGGCAAGTGCGCGAAGCCTTCGCGCCGCGACTCACGCTGCGCGAAGTGGGCATCGTCACAAATGTCTCCAGCGGAATCGCCACGCTTTCAGGCCTTCCCGGCGTGGGATATGAGGAGTTGGTGAGATTCCGTGGCGACCTGTTGGGCATCGCGTTCAACGTGGATGAGGACGAAGTCGGCGTGATCCTGCTCGGCGAATATCAGGATCTGCACGCGGGCGACGAAGTCGAACGCACCGGGCGGGTCATGGACATTGCAGTAGGGGACAGTTTGCTGGGGCGCGTGATCGACCCGTTGGGCAAGCCGCTCGATGGCAAAGGCGCGATTGCCGGGGACCAGCGCCTGCCGGTGGAGCGCCCCGCCCCGCCCATCATGGATCGCGCGCCCGTAGTCATTCCTTTGCAGACGGGATTGAAGGTGGTCGATGCGCTCGTTCCCATCGGGCGCGGGCAGCGCGAGTTGATTCTCGGCGATCGGCAGACGGGCAAAACGGCCATCGCCATCGACACCATCTTGAACCAGCGCGGGCAAAATGTGGTCTGCGTCTATTGTGCGATCGGTCAGCGCGCTTCTGCCGTCGCCAAGGTGGTGGCCAACCTCCGCGAAAAAGGCGCACTGGACTACACCGTGGTGGTGGTCGCCGAAGGCAACGATGCGCCCGGCCTGGTCTATATCACGCCCTACGCCGCGACCAGCATCGCCGAATATTTCATGGAAAGGGGCCGCGATGTGCTCATCGTTTACGACGATCTCACGCAGCATGCCCGCGCCTATCGCGAGCTTTCCCTGCTGCTCCGTCGTCCGCCCGGGCGCGAAGCGTTTCCCGGCGACATCTTCTACATTCATTCGCGGATGTTGGAACGGGCCACGCATCTCAGCCAGGAGCGCGGAGGCGGTTCTCTCACCGCGCTTCCCATCATCGAGACCGAGGCGCAGGATATCTCCGCCTACATTCCGACCAATCTTATCTCCATCACGGACGGTCAAATCTACCTCTCGCCCACGCTTTTCGAACTGGGGATCCTTCCCGCGGTAGACGTCGGCAAATCGGTTTCGCGCGTGGGAGGAGCGGCGCAACGAGCCGCGTATCGCGCTGTCGCCGGCAACCTCAAACTCGCCTACTCGCAGTTCGAGGAATTGGAGACGTTCGCGAAGTTCGGCACTCGTCTCGATGAATCCACGCGCAAGATCATCGATCACGGGCAGCGCATTCGAGCTTGCCTCAAACAGCCGGAATCGCAGCCGGTCTCGATGATCGAGCAGATCGTCGTGCTCCTGGCGTTGACGGCGGGCCTTTTTGATCCGGTGCCGATCGAAAAGGTGAAAGATGCAGAGCAGGCAATCCAGAAAGCGATATCGGACATCCCAGTGGACATAGCGGGGCGCCTAACGACGGCAGACAAATTGAGTGACACGGACCGAAAAGCGATTCTCGAAGTTGCCACGCGTGCGCTTGCCCCGTTCCAGCCAGCGCCTAAACCGAAACCAGCCGGTCCCGAGCCCCAACCCGACGCCCCACCCACGTCCACCGCTAAACCCACAGCCCCGGCCAAGGCTTCGCCATGAGCGGCACATTGGAGAGTCTGCGTCGAAAAATCGACGGCGCGGCGGATCTCCAAGGCGTAGTTCGGTCGATGAAGGCGCTGGCGGCATCCAGCATTGGACAATACGAGAAAGCGGTTCAGTCGCTCGACGACTACTATCGCACGGTGGAGCTCGCATTGGTTGCGTGCCTCCATCAGGCCGGCGCAGTTTCGCTCGCCGAGGGAAAACACCAGCCGCACGAGCGGCCGCATGAAGGGCCTTATCAAGAAAACATCGGCGCGGTCGTGTTCGGTTCGGACCAGGGTCTTGTCGGCAGGTTTAATGAGGTAATCGTGGAATTCGCCGTGCACGAGCTCAAAACGTTGCCCGGCAAAATAACGAAAATCTGGGCGGTCGGCGATCGCGCTCACGCGCTCTTGGCGGACACTAGTATCGCTCCGGTCGATCTGCTATCGGTTCCGACTTCGGTCGATGCCATTACGTCCCTTATCGGTCAGATCCTCATAAAAGGCCAGGCGGCTCTCGATCATGGCGATGTGGAGGAGGTCTATGTCTTCCACAACCACCCGAAATTCGGAGCTGTTTACGAGCCGGTCAGCGAGCGACTGGTGCCGTTGGATCACATCTGGCAAAACAAGCTGGCCGTAATGGCATGGCCGACAAAGAATCTGCCGGAGGTCATCGAAGGAGCCAAGGCGGCGCTTCCCGCTTTCGTTCGAGGATACCTCTTTGTTCTGCTCTTTCAGGCCTGCGCCGAATCCCTTGCCAGCGAAAACGCCAGCCGTCTGGCGGCCATGCAACGCGCGGAAAAGAACATCGCAGACATTTTGGAAGATCTAAACCGCACCTTCCGCCGTGTTCGCCAGGAATCCATCGATGAAGAGCTGTTCGACGTGATCTCTGGTTTCGAGGCGTTGACGGGAAGCCCGCGCCGCAACTAAGGAATTCCTCACAGGGCAAATCCTTTGTTGCAGGTTGGAATGCTCTCATCCATCGCGAGCAGGCCCTTGTGGTCGGAGACCATTCTCCGCGTGCTATCGATCAGTGCTTCGGCGTCATTGGCCGTTGCTCCATTTCCAGTCGCGGATTTCCGGCATGTCCTGGCCGTGTTGGTCGATGTAGTGCTTATGCTCGATGAGCTTGTCCTGCATCTGCTGCTTCAGGTAAGCGCCTTTAGAGCCCAGGTCCGAGAGGCGATTCACCACATCCAGCACTAAGTGAAAGCGGTCCAGATCGTTCTGGACTCGCATGTCAAAGGGCGTGGTGATCGTGCCCTCTTCTAGATAGCCGCGCACATGCAGATTGCGGTTGGTGCGGCGGTAGGTCAGCCGGTGGACCAGCCACGGATATCCATGGAAAGCAAAGATGATGTGCTTGTCTTTGGTGAACAGCGAATCGTAATCTTTGTCGCAGAGCCCGTGAGGGTGCTCGGCGCAGGGCTGGAGCTTCATGAGATCAACTACATTGACCACCCGGATTTTCAGTTCGGGTAAATGCTGGCGCAGGATGGAGACGGCGGCCAGAATCTCCAGCGTCGGTGTGTCTCCGCAACAGGCCATCACCACGTCCGGTTCATCGGCTTCCTGGTCGTTGCTGGCCCACTGCCAGATGCCAATTCCTTCCGTGCAATGCACCACCGCTTGATCCTTGACAAACTGCACGATCAACGGAATCACAGAACTGATCCGTCTGCTCGCGAGCCGACATTCTCAGACCAGTCATGATCGAGCACGGCGGCGCCAGTTATGCGGTACGAAAAGGCGACGTGTCCTTTTGCCGGCGGCGATTGGGGCGTGTACTTTTCGGCCGCGAGCCAAAGTAGCTCTGTTGGAAATCGCACTGCCCGATGGCAACGCCAACTCCGAGGATTAAGAAGGTGAAAACATTTTGAAAAAGCTAATTGTGTTCGATCTGGATGGAACCCTTGCCGAAAGCAAATCGGCGGTCGATCCCGAAATGTCAGGACTGCTGCATGAAGTTCTCGCGATCGTCAAAGTAGCCATCATTTCAGGAGGCGATTGGCCGCAGTTTGAAAAGCAAGTTGTTGACAAACTTCCTCATGACGAACGCCTGACGCAGCTATCGCTGCTTCCCACCTGTGGAATGAAGTTCTATCAGTACTCAGGCGATTGGAAGAAGCTTTACGAAGAAGATTTCACCAAGAATGAAAGAGAAAAGATACTCAGTTCTCTTGAGAAGGCGCGAACACAAGCAGGCTACAAAGTGGCCAAGGTGTGGGGCGAAGCGATCGAAGACCGGGGCAGCCAGATAACATTTTCCGCACTCGGCCAGCAGGCTCGGCTGGAAGAAAAAAATAAATGGGATCCCGATTATGCCAAGCGGAAGAAGATCAAAGCGATTCTTGACACTTACATTCCTGAGTTTTCCGTTCGCATCGGGGGCTCGACATCGATTGATATCACCAAGCCTGGTATCGACAAGGCTTATGGCATCGGAAAGCTGCGAGACCTGCTGCACATTTCGTTGAATGAAATGATTTACATCGGTGATGCGCTGTTTCCGGGAGGGAACGACTATCCCGCCGAGAAAGCCGGTGTAGATAGTATTCCGGTCAGGCTGATGCGCGTGAAATGGGTTGCCCTGGTCGGAGGCCCCATCGGGATTCTGATCATGCTGGGTGTCGCGATCGGCACCGGCAAGCTGGTCGGATGGAGCACGACAGAAGGGTTTGTGATCGGAGCCGCAGTTTCGGTGGCCAGCACGATGGTGCTGGCGCGGCTGTTAAGCGATACCGGAAGACTGACTACGACCTACGGACGCGTGATGATCGCCATCACTCTCGTGGAAGATCTCGCCGTGATCTGCATGACGGTCGTGATTCCCGTATTCGGTAACGCCCAGCGCGGAGGCTTGCTAATAGCTGCCTGGGTTCTCGGCAAGGCCGTGCTCTTACTTATTCCGCTGGGCTATCTCGCGATCCGAGTGATTCCCGCTTTCTCCGGCGCGTCAAGAGAACCTGCAACTCGGAGCTTCTGCTGCTGGTTGCGATCGCCATTTGCCTGGGGACGGCTGCGCTGGCCCAAGCCCTCGGATTCTCCGTCGCGCTGGGAGCCTTTCTCGCCGGTGTATCCATCAGCAACCTGCCCGAGCTTCACGATGCTCACACCCAACTGGTTCCCCTGCGGGATGCTCTCGTGGCGCTTTTCTTCGTTTCGCTCGGGACACTAATCGATCCCACGGTAGTCCTGAATAGCCTGCCACTCCTCGGACTCATGCTGCTGCTCATCGTCGGCGGAAAGTTTCTGGTCTGGAGCGTGGTCGTCTGGCTCTTTCGTTATCCGCTCAAAACCGCAATTCTTGTGGCAGCGGGTTTGACACAGATTGGCGAGCTCTCATTCGTGGTGATGCAGGCCGCGCGCTCAGTGGGGATGGTGGCTGAGAACGTTTTCAGCACGGTCATCGCCGCATCCTTGATCTCGATATTGCTCAATGTGTTTATCGTGCGCGGCACCTTTGCCTGGCTGGGGAGAAGTACCTCCGAACGGGGCTTGATCAAGACTGACAACGATGTACTCGTGCCAGCGACTCAGTGAGTCAAGGCCTTTCCCCTTTGATGAGATGTTATTGATTTCAACATTGATCTTGCACTTGCTCGGTTATTCTGTCGTTTTTTGATCGAAGGACAGAACCTGACCAGCGTCCTCGACGTAATCGACTTCGGCGGTCTTTTCTCCAGCAACGCCATCGGCCCTCCGCGGAGCTACTCCCTCCGGTTGACGACGAGTTTCTAGCTACGGTGTCCGGCCGGAATGAACGATAGGTCATACGAATTTTCAATTCGGAGTGGCGCGTTGGTCGTTATCGAGGCAAGGCCAGCGCTACCGTGAATGCGGGTGACTTCAAGGGACTCCGAAAGCTGGCGGAGGCCTGTGGCGATAACTTCAAGCTAGGATTAGTTCTCTACGATGGCGGAAGACCGGTCCCCTTCGGCGGGCGTCGTGTGGCTGCGCCAATGTCTTTTTTGTGGGGGTGACTTTTCGCGGTCTTCGGGCTCCGCAGTGGACGTAGATGCTGCAATACGTCATCACACTTGGAAGCCAGAGAGTGATGGCGGATTAAGATCTTCACGTTACACCTAGCTAACCGAGAAGGAACCTACGTCCGAAAACTCACACTGCATTGATGTTTCAAGCTTTTTGAAAATCACTATGTCTTTAAAGTATTGATAATAAGAAACATGGTGGAGGCGGCGGGAGTCGAACCCGCGTCCGAAAATGTTACTGGTCAAGAGACTACATGCTTATTCACGTTCATGCCCCAGGCGTTTGCCGCCATTGCTGACGGTTCCCCCGGGACGTTCGCGGCCCACGCTCAGAACGGACAAGAAACGCTAGCCGCTAGCCTGTGATCTTAACCTCTCTCCCCAGACGTAGAAGAGAAGAGCAGCCCCCTGTGTGACGCTCGCTCACCGCCCAAGGGCGAAGCGGTGGAGAGCGGCTGCCTAATTAATTAGGCTGCGTATGCCATTTGTTGATTGGCAATTATCATTTTGCACGCGATTACGGGTGTGTGCACCCCGGCATGCCTCTTGGCCGCAAGCATCTCCGTCGAAGCCGTGACGCCCCCACTGGTGGGATTGGCCATTCGTTCGAGAGCTGAGTCTGGGTGGACGGACGCTGGATCGATCTGGATTTAGTGAGAAAATAAATTTCGCAAAATCTCTAGAATCAATCACTTACATTCTTCAGCACTCGCAAAATATTGAAACGGAATAACTTATCCGTAAAATATTCCAGGGAAAGGACTTAGGTGATTCCTCTCGGGTTAAGCGCTTTAGAATCAGCGTACGTCTCGCAAAATATTGCATTTGCTGGACTTAGCTCTCTAACTTGAATGTCAAAGAACGATTGTTGTCTATTAACATTAGATGCTGCGGCGGGCGTCCAAGTCAAGGAGATTTGGCTTGGCGTTTGGGTCGGGGCGACGAGATGGGGGCAGCTATTGTTGCTCGCCCGGGTGAAAATACTGGTAGACCGGTGATCCCTTAGGTGCCCAGCGTTTGGCTTTCTCCAGCCACTCATCGCTATTCGGTGTATCGGCCAAAGACTTGTACGTTGAGCTGAGGTTCATCGCCAATTCGCTCTTCTCTGCCATCTGGGATTCCGAATCACCGCACAATGCGACACAAACCTGGTATTGCGTTGCGGCTTCCTTGTAGCTTTTCAGATGGAGGTAAGCGAAAGCCATTTCCCGGCACAGCAGCTCGTCCTTGGGATTCTTGGCAAACTCACTCTTGGAGAGGCGAATAGCATCTTGTGATCGTTCGATTGCGTTGTAGGCATAGGCAAGCTCGAAGCCGAGCTTCGGCGAATCAGGTCGTTCCTTATAGGCAGATTCGAGATACGCGACGGCTCGGCGCGAGTCTCCAATGCCATTGTAAAAGGATCCCCAGTTGACCTTGTGTGTGACGGGGTCTGTTTTATCCTCGTAAGATTTCAGCCAATCTGGTTTTTCCGGCAGCCCAAGCTCCGCTAAAGCTGCAGGCGGAAGAATAGCAACAACTCCATTTTGATCCAAGCGGATTTTGAGATTCATTTTGTCGGGCAGAATTGGATTAGGTGCGAGACGATATTTCCCGTTGGCATCAATCGTAAAACGCCCGCCATACTGCACCGTGAATCCCGCCTGAGGATCGATGTAAACGAAACCGTAGGTGTAATCGGTATCCTCCGGCTTGTGGTATAGAGCGACCCATCGGTCTTCGCAGTCAGACATGTGAGAGTCGTAATTGAGGCCGGCCGCTTTCCACGTTGGATCGCTGGCGACGTTGCCAATGTTGACGTGCTGGACTGCGCTGAGAAGTTCGGAGCTTATCTGGATTGCCAAGGCGTCTGCCTGCGTGTCGGCCCCCTTTTGTCCCGCGACAGGTTTATTAGGACTTTGCGCCGAAACGAGGCAAACGACGGCGAGTATTACTAGGCCAACTCGTAGTCCGCAGTTTCGCATGCGAAAAGACTAGCCGCGTCACTGGCAGAATGCTAGAAATTTCAATTGGCAAGGGTATTGGGCAAACCGAAGATCGAAGGCCGAATTGGTCAAACGAAGAGAGATGGCCGTGTGAACCCTAGGTTTTGACACATTATGCATGCATATGCAAGAATAGCATGCATGAGGAAAAGTACGGTACCCGAAGTGAGCACTGGTTCGGACGCGGTTCGGCGCCATGCCTACGAGAAATACATTTCTGCTGCGCGCCGGCGTCGAGAGAAGACTGTTGCCATTAATGTGGGGGAAGTGCACCGGGCCTTGGCGCTCAACAATCGGGTGCCGCTGGTTTGCGCGGCGCTTGGATCGAAGAAATTTTTGACGGAGCACGGGCTTCGCATCGTTTCGAAGACTGGGCCTCCATCTGGACAGAGCACCACCGTCACATTCACATACGAGATTGTCGGCAAAAGACAAGATGACGTTGAGTTGAGTCGCCAGGAAGCCTGGAATCGACTTCGGGGATCGATGAAAGATATTTTTGCCGAATATGGTGGTGGCGAGGCCTACCTGCGCGCTGAACGGGCGTCGTTCCGCGACGCAGACGACGAGAAATGAGCCGCATTTACTGGGACTCGATGCTGTTCATCTATTGGCTGGACAACAATCCTCTTTTCGCGAAAAGAGTCGCATCTATTTATTCGCGAATGCAGCAGCGAGAGGACAAGCTCCTTACTAGCGCCGTTACTTTCGGTGAAGTTTTAGCGGGCGCGTACAGGAAGGCACCCCTGTCAAAGGGCGAAGACGTTCGCACAACATTGTTAAGCGTAGTGTCAGAGGTAATCCCGTTCACTCTCGAAACTGCAGATGCTTATGCCCGGATTCGTGGGAGCACTAATATCGCTTCGCCGGATGCCATCCATTTGGCCTGCGCCGCCGTTGCCGGTACCGACTTGTTCTTGACCAACGATGAAAAGCTGATCGGCAAAGTGATCCCCGGAATTCAGTTCATCGCTGGGCTGGACTCAAACATTCTTTGACCGTACTTAGGATTTTCCCGGACGAAGACGGGCTTCCAGTCGCTGTTTCGCGTCTGGCCATTCGCTATCGAGGATGCTGAAGTAAACTGAGTCGCGGACACGGCCGGTCCAGGTGAGCACGTGGCGGCGTAGTGTGCCTTCTTCTTTTGCGCCGATGCGCAGGATTGCGTTTCGCGATTTCTGGTTCAGCGCGTCGGTCTTCAGTTCGACGCGAAAGCATTTCCAGGCTTCGAAGGCGTGGCGCAGCATTAGATATTTTGCTTCGGTATTGACGGCGGTGCGTTGCCACGGCGGCGCGATCCAGGTGGAACCGATCTCCACGCGACGATTGATGCGATCGATGTTCATGAAGCGGGTGCTGCCGATCACGCGGCCGGAGTTCCGTTCAACGGTTGCGAACACAACCGAGTCGCCGCGCTTTTGCTCGTCGAAAGCCTTCTGTACGAGACGCTCAAAGTCCTCGCGCGTTTTCAAGCGGTAAGGAATCCATTCGAAGATGTTGTCGAGTGCATCTTTGGCGACATTCCAAAAATCTGCAGCGTGGTCGCGGCGAATGGGTTCGAGGCGGACGACAGAACCCTCCAGCGTGATTGGCGTTTCAATATTCAGTGGAGCTGCGACGGTACTCATTGGCGTTCCTTCCCCGGCAGGCCTATTATCTTGCATCTTGCGTCCGTTTGCGGCATCTCTAGTACGGCGCCGCGTTTGTAAAATGAGCTTTGTGAAATCAGGTCTATAGAATCAGATCTGCAGAATAAAGGGCGTTGACTTGCGATGATCTCAGCCGTCCAATGCTGTACAAAGAAGAACTGTACTTGCCGGCGATGTCAGGAGGGACGGCGGTGAAAGCGCAGTGTTTGCCCTTTACTCAAGTCCCGCATACGACTCGCCTGTTCACTGATTTCCTCGCGTATTCTCCTAGCGTTCAGTCTTTCTATCCGCATTCTCCATATTTCAACGAATGGTCTAAGGCCGAGGGTTCCGCAGTTCAGTACGATCGATCGCGCCGAGAGCGAGTCAGCGCAATTCTTGATCGGCAGAACAAATCATGGGATGCTTCGTCGCAAACTTTCGCCAACCTCGATCGTCTGCGGCAGGGCGCCGCAGCCGTTGTGACTGGGCAGCAAGTCGGATTGTTCGGCGGCCCAATGTTCACGATCTACAAAGCTCTTACCGCGGTGAAACTCGCGGAAGAGGCTACGGCGGCCGGCGTTGATTCTGTTCCTATTTTCTGGCTGGCCACGTCGGACCACGATCTCGCTGAAGTGAATCATGTTTCGTTGCCTGGTCCCGACGGCCTTCTGCGCACGCTCACGACTTCGAGCCACGGCGTTCCGGGCGCGCCGGTGAGCAATGTGCTTTTGGGCGATGAGATCTTGATGATCGTGGAAGAAGCCGCATCTCTGTTGGGAGATTCTGAGGCGGTGCAATGGCTGCGCGAGTCGTATCGTCCGGGGGAGACGCTGGGCACGGCTTTTGCGCGGCTGTTTGCGCGGCTGTTCGGCCCATGGGGAGTGATTCTTCTCGATGCATCGGATGCGGAGCTGCATCGAGTTGCCGCGCCGATTTATAGAACGGCTATTGAGCGCGCGGAGGAATTGAATGCCGCATTACTGAATCGTGGTCAAGCGCTGGAGAAGGCTGGATATTCCCAACAGGTGAAAGTGACGGCCTCGTCAGTGCTGCTTTTTGCAATGCGTGACGGCGCTCGGACGGCGATTCATCGCCGAGTCAGCGGGGGTGGGTCGGGAACGGCGGCGGAGTTTGTGATCGGTGGCGAACCAGGAGCGGAGAAACTTTCGTCCGTTGAGTTACTGGATCGTATCGCATCCGCTCCGGAAAATTTCAGTCCGAATGTGCTGTTGCGTCCGGTCGTGCAGGATTATCTTCTGCCTACGCTTGCCTATACCGGCGGCGCCGCGGAGGCGGCATACTTTGCGCAGGCGGGCGCTGTCTATGAAAAGATTCTGGGCCGGGTGACGCCGATCGTACCGCGTTTTTCGGCAACTCTGGTTGAGCCCAAGGTTCAGCGCTGGTTGCAGAAATATGACATCACGGTGCCAGATACATTCCAAGGGACCGAGGCTCTTGGGCAGAAGCTGGCCTCGCATAGTCTGCCGCCAGGTTTGCAGGAGGCTTTCGAGCGCGCGAACAAGTCTGTGGAAGAATCCTTTTCTGGATTAAACGAAGCGCTGACAAAGCTCGATCCGACCCTGGTGGAAGCCTGCCAGACGGGCGCTTCAAAAGTACATTACCAGCTCGACCGGCTGCACGAGCGCGCCATGGCTGCCGAGTTACGACGCAGTGAAGTAGTGCGCCGTCACGCCGAAGCGCTCAGTCAGGCGCTCTATCCTGAAAACGCTTTGCAGGAGCGTGGTGTGGCGGGCATCTATTTTGTCGCCAAGCACGGGACCGAACTGTTGCAAAGCTTGCATGACACTCTGCGCACGGATTGCCACGACCATCAGATTCTCGAGTTGTAAGCGAACGATCTCAAGTTCGGGCGCCGCTTTTGGACGGTGCGAGTCTGCGATCAACAACGAAAGCCTTTAGCCGCGAAGTTCGCGAAGAAAATCCGCAGAGGACGCGAAGAAGACCATCGGGCTTAGCGCTTTAGCCAGGTTCCGAGTTGCTCCAGCGACTCAACACGTGGCAGTTCGCGATCGCGGTAGGCCCCAGCTAGGTCCAGTAAGATTGCTTCCATTCCGGCGTTGCGGGCTCCTACGTAGTCGACCGAATAGACGTCTCCAACGTACAGACTTTCGTCGGCGCGCGCCTGCATGGCTTTGAGCGCGGCTGCGAAGATTTCCGGGCGCGGTTTTTCGACTCCGACGATTCCTGAATCGGTGATGCTTTCGAAGCAGGCAGCAATGCCGCAGCGGGAGAGCACGCGCTCGATCCCTCCATCGGCATTGGAAATTACGGCGATGCGAAAGTTCTGGCGGATTCGGTCGAGTGCTTCGCGCGTTCCGGGAAGAATCTGATCCCAGTTTGCCGAGTTCTGTGTGTTCTCTATCAGCGCACTGCGGAGGCTGGCGTCCTCTCCGAGTTCTGCGAGCAGGTACGTGTGAAAGGTCCACCAGAAGCCGTGATCGACGCGGCCGCTCTGCATGCCCTGATCGAATTCATTCTTTGTTTTGCGCTCGAGGGCTTGCCATTGCTCGATCGTGGGATGACGATGGCTCGGGATGGGGGCGAGCATCTTTGCTCTGTTGGGGAAGAGAAGAGTGTTGCCTACATCGAAGAAAATGACGCGCCGCTCTGGCATCTGTTCATTTTACTGAAGGTGCCGGCCTCGGCGAGCTTGAGATTCCTCGGGCATGTTCACAACCTAAAGCCCCTTTAACCGCAAAGTTCGCAAAGAACGGCCGCGAAGGGCGCGAAGAAAAGCACAGACTTGATGTGACCGGTATGGAAAAAAATTGTAATATGCAGTCACTTGGGCAGGTAAGCTTTCTTCGTTGAGTTCGCCGCGCTATGGGATTGTCCTTAACAACTCTGATTTCGGCCTTCGCGCGCACGACGCGCGCCGCGCTTTCGCTGCATCTCCTGTTGCGCGCACAATCCGCGATCGCGGCCAGCCTTATATTTGCTACGCGCCATTCCGGTCGACGCGACGGCGTTTATAGCATTCTTTGGGCGGTCGTCTTCGGGTTCGCTACGCTGAATATTCTCAGTCTTGCGGCGAGGCGATTTGAACCGAATCGTCGCGGTCTCACGTTCGGAGAGTTGCTGGCGGTGATGGTCGTTCTGCTGGCGATCTTCCTGCTGGGTTGGGAGTTGCTGAGAGTGTTTCATATCTTTCCGATCAAGCTCCAGCGCTGAACGGTCGCGGAAAAATCCAGATCCGACGACTCAGCAACTCGCTGTCTTTGCGGGGGCGACCATTAAGAGCCCTTCACCGCGAAGGACGCGACGAATGGCCGCAAAGCTCGCGGGGACAAACCGTTTGCGGTATGATTCGCAAAATGGCAAAGACAAAAAATCCGGCCACGATTGAAGTCACTTGTCCCTGCTGCAGCGCGCTGCTGAAGGTTGACACGGGCACCGCTGAGGTGATCGCCCACACTGCGGCGGTGAAGCCAAGGATGTTCGCCGACATGGAAGAAGCCGCTCGCGCGATGAAGGAGCAGGATAGCCGTCGTGAATCCATCTTCCGGCAATCGGTGGAAGCGCAGAAACATGCTTCCGAGTTGCTGGAAAAGAAGTTTCAGGAAGCAGTGAAGAAGGCCAAGGAAACTCCCGACACGGGCAAGCCTATTCGCGATTTCGATCTGGATTGAAGGCAGGGTTTAGGGGACAGGTATCAGGGACGACAAACCTACGGTCTGCCAGCCCCTATCCCCTGATCCCTGACCACCGTTCCTATGCACATTCGTCCACTGCTTCTTGGTCACCGGGGCGCGCGGGCCGAGAAGTCTATTCCGGAAAATACGCTGGCTTCGTTCGATCTTGCGCTGGCTCAACGCTGCGATGGTTTTGAATTTGATGTGCGGCTTGCTGCGGACGGGCAAGCGGTCATCTGTCACGATGCGGAAATCCGTGGACTGAACATTGCCGAGACCTCAGGCGAAAAACTCGGCTTGCCGGAATTGCGCGAGGTACTCACTCGCTACCAGAAAACGGCATTCCTCGATATTGAATTAAAGGTCCCAGGTTTGGAAACGATCACGGTGGAGTTGCTGCGGAAGCTCCGCCCGGCGCGCGGTTTCGTGGTTTCTTCTTTCATTCCTGAAGTGCTGCAGGCTGTGCACGGATTGGATGCAACCATCCCACTTGGCTTGATCTGTGAAACGCGGGCACAACTCAATCGCTGGCCGCAGTTGCCTGTCGAGTATGTGATTCCATACCACGCGCTGGTGCGCCGGAATCAGATTTCTGAGATGAGGGCCGTCGGCAAGAAGATATTGGTTTGGACGGTCAATCTTCCTGCCGATATGAAGCGCTTTTCGAAGTGGGGTGTGGATGGCATTATTTCTGACGACCCTAAACTCCTGGCAAAAACCCTGGCATCTCCACCGCGGAAACAGATTGCTGGAACTTGAGCGTTTAGTGAGCGGATGCGGACAAACTGGTTCCGCCGGCGAGCGCCGCTTTAGCTTCTTTAATCCCCGCCTGAATTGTGGGTTCCCAGTCAAGATGCGGAATCGTCGACACAGCGGCAGCTTGGTAAAAGGCCAGCGCTTCCTGAAAACGGTTGAGCCGCTTCAAACAAATCTTCGCTGCACCGAGTTGTGCCAAGAACGCCTGGCGCTCGTTGGGGTGGACTTCTGCCAGCCGTTCATACTCGTACAGGGCGCGGTCATAACTTTGCGCGTCGTCGGCAGCCTTGCACAAATCGAGCCACACTTGAGCGGGCGCCGCCTCGCCGCCGGTATGCAGAAATTCCTCGTAATCCTTCCAGGCTGCTTCCGGATTGCGCGCCTTCAAATGCAGGGCGCAGGTTTTCATGGTCGCTTCGTGGAAAGCTGCTGTCTCCTGCTTCTGCCAGTGGATTTGCTTCAACAGGTTCCATGCGTCGAGCGAATCGGGTTTTACGGCTACGTGGTTGGTCAGCGTGGCTGATGCCGCTTCGAGCTGGCCGCGATCCATCAGGCTGCTGGCTTGCTCAATTTCCGTGTCGGCCGTCCACGCGAGCTTTTCTTCGATGGCCTTATTGTGTTTTTGCTCGAGGCTCGTGTGCTGCAGTCCAAAGGCTACGAGCGCGCCAAACATGAATCCGCCGACGTGCGCCCAGTGCGCCACTCCGCTGGCCGAGCCGAGCAGCGATCCGTAAAACATTTCCATCAGCAGCCACAGCGGTAGCAGCCAGTAGGCCGCGGCCTTGAAGCGAAAGAGGCGGAAAAAGAACAGCCACGCCATTTCGATCTTCATATTCGGAAAGCGCACTAAGAACGCTCCCATTAGAGCCGCTACTGCGCCGGACGCACCCAACGTCGGCGTGATGCTGCCTGGATTCGACCAGGCATAAAATTGCAACGCGGCCGCGCCCGCGACGAGATAAAAAGCGCTGTACAGCCAGCGTCCCCAGGCATCCTCGAGCACAAATCCCGCCAACCACAGGAACCACATGTTGCCGATCAGGTGCAGCCATCCTCCGTGCAGAAAGTTGGCCGTGAGATAGCTGATGGGATTCGGCTTGGCGGGAACGAACGCGTATTTCTCGGCTAGCGACGCCGATGAAACTTTCACATATTCAGCGGACTGCGCGTCCATTTCTTTTTGCAGTTGTTCCGGATCGTCCATCAGCCTCACGTTGGCGTCGTAAGCGTCGAAGATGTCGCGATTGGGATTTTGGAGGAGCGTCCACTGCGCGGGATGGCTTTGCTTGAAACTGTCGACCAGATTCTGCGCCTCGGGCTGCAGCTTCAGCTCGGGATGCAAGGCGGCAAGAATCAGGATGTGCGCTTTAGCCTGCCCCAGCGCCGGAGCTTGCTCGTCGATGGAGCCTATCGTGAACAGGAAAACCACGACGTTGATCACGATTAATCCAATCGTGATTACCGGCCAGCGCCGGGCTGTCATGTTTTCGTGTCCGATCGGAACAAGCATCTGAAATCGCCCCTGCCGCGCCAAGGACTTACAACACAAAAAGCTTGTGTCAGTTTAGGTTTATTTTTGGCAGATTCCCAGATCAGAACTGGCTTGAACTAATCTTTCGTAACTATGTGAGAAAAACGTGGCCACGGATTCGCACGGATTTTCACGGATTGTTTTTGGGGGATATTGGTTTACTAGATTCAGGTTTTATCCGTGTGAATCCGTGTAGATCCGTGGCCAAGAATTTAGTCTGCTGCGGCTTCGAATGCCGCGGCCTGTCGCACGGGGCGCAGGAAGGCAGAGCGTTCCATTTCAAAGGCTTCCAGGTTGGCTCCCAGGGTCTGTTCGTTCCAGCCGAGAACCGCGCCGATGCGCAACGCTGCTTCGCGGCTGCAGGATTCCGACCAGCATGCGCCGAGCGCCACCGGCACCCGGCGCAGCAGCACATCGCCTAGAGTGATGGCGCACTCCTTGCGATAGGCTTCCACCACCTCGGCGACGACGTGCGAAGTGTGAGGACAAATTGGCGCTCGCAATTCGGCGCTCACCAAAGCCATGCGGGCGATGTCGGCTGCGCGCTTACCGTGCCATTCCATAATTCCGCGCGCTGACTCTTCGCTGATCGCACCGAGTCGGGCGATTTCGAGCACTGCGTCATCCAGCAGGGGATCGAGCGCAGGTCCAGGTCCCACTGCGATCGTATTCGGTTCGGCCGGATTCAATCCGATTTTGCGTGCACACTCGCGGGCCAGCGACGCTGCCGTCGTCAGCTTGCCGCCGATCACCGAAAGCATGTGTGAGGCCCCATCGTCAGCGTGGTCGTGCAGAGTGTGACGCCGTGTTACCGCTGAGGGACTATTGTCGGGGGAGTAAGGCAAGGGCCGGATTCCCGCAAAGGCGTGCTTCACGCTTTGCGCCGAAAGCTTCGCTTTAGGAAAAAGTTGCGTTAGCGAGCGCAGCAGATAACTGATTTCCTCTGACGATGGAACGGTTTTCGCCGGGTCGCCGTTGTCGGCCACTTCGGTTGTTCCCACCATAATCTGATCGTTCCAGGGAAGAATAAAAATTGGGCGTCCGTCGATGGCTTCGGTGTAAAGGGCCACGCTCGGCGAACCGGGAAACCGCGGCAGCACAATGTGTGAGCCGCGCACGCCCCCCAGCATTGGTTTGGCCATTCGAATGGCAGAGCGCTGGCAAACACGGTCAGCCCATGGGCCGCTACAGTTGATGACCCAGCCGGCGTCCACGCGCGCATCGCGGCCGGTGATCTGATCGCGCAGCAGCACGCCTCGCGTGCGGCCATGGGCGACGTCAACCGCGAGCGCTTCCATGTGATTGCGGACGACTGCTCCTGCGTCGACGGCTTCCATCAACCATTCCGCAACCAGCCGCTCAGGAAACTCGCATTGCGCATCTTCATAATTGAAAAACGACCATCGATGTCCGGCGTCGAGAGCGCGTTCGAACCGCTTCACTTCCATTCCGCTGGTGTCTTCACCGCGTGGCTTTCCTGCCATGCGCTGGTAGAGCCACAATCCAGTGCGCACCTTCAAGGCGCTGCGCTTGCTCGTCTCATTCAAGAGCAGCAGAAACTGCATGGGATGCACCAGGTGCGATCGTTCCCGGAGCAAAGTTTCCCGCTCGTGCAACGATTCCCGTACCAAGCTCAGTTCGCCGTGCTCCAGGTAGCGCAATCCGCCGTGAATGATGCGCGTGGAGCGGCTGGTCACTCCGGAGGCAAAATCATTCTGCTCAACCAACAGAGTGTGCTTGCCAGCGCGAGCGCACTGCCGCGCCACGGCCACGCCATTAATGCCCCCGCCGATCACGACCACCTGAAAGTGCTGGTCATTGATCGGCGCCCTTGGATTTGCTGCTAATACCATGTTTTATCAATTAGATACATGTTGTTCTTCAGGTAATCGTAGAGCCGCATGGCGTGTTCGCAGACACTGCGGCCTTCCAAAGTGTGCAATGCGCTTCGCTGCCCTGAAAGGTAACCTTGGTACCGACAAAATAACTGGCCAAAAGTTGGCGCGCGGTACTCGGCCGTACCGTAATAATGCTAAAAAAACTGGCCCGGCGTTCTGCAGCCGGGCCACCCTGTTAAATTCGCGCTCGCACTACGCAATTTTGCGCGCAGACTTCTCGCTCCCGGGAGCAGCCTTGGCCGCACCCTTCGAGAATAATGCGATCATCTCCCGATTGAAAGCTGGAATGTCGTCTGGCTTGCGGCTGGTCACTACACCGTTGCTCTCAATCACTTCTTCATCCACCCAGGTGCCCCCGGCGTTTTGAATGTCGGTTTTCAGCGAAGGCCAGGATGTGACCGTACGTCCGCGGACCGCGCCAGTTTCCACCAGCATCCACGGACCATGGCAGATCGCGGCCACCGGTTTTCCCTGGTCGATAAAGCTTTTCACAAACTTCACCGCGTCCGGATTCATGCGCAGTTGGTCGGGATTCATGACTCCGCCCGGCAGCAGCAGCGCGTCATATTGCGATGGATCGGCGGACTTCAGCGGAACATCCACCGAAACTTCCTTGCCCCAATCCTTGTGATCCCAACCTTTTATCTTGTTCTCGGTTGGGGAAACAACTTGCGTGCGGGCGCCTGCTTCTTCCAGAGCCTGTTTCGGCTTGATGAGTTCAGACTGCTCGAAGCCATCGGTTGCCAGGATTGCTATGGTCTTTCCTTGAAGATTATTCGACATGTATTTTCTCCTCTAGTGTTCGTACTTCAGATTGCGTTTCTGATATCAGTTCGATGCCACGTTCGGCGTGGCGGTTTTCGTGAATCGCCAAATCGCTGCACATTGCCGGCAGCACATTGCCCGTACTCAGCCGGCTCATTTAGAGTGGTTGCCAATGTCTACGACCGGCGAACGTTTCGAACGCGCAGTGGCGATCATGGAGCGCCTGCGGGCTCCTGGGGGCTGCCCCTGGGATCGCGAGCAGACTTTCGATTCCATCAAGCCTTACACGCTCGAAGAGACTTATGAAGTGCTTGAGGCTATCGATAATCGCGATTGGGAGGAACTTCCCGGCGAACTTGGCGACTTGTTGCTGCAAGTGCTTTTCTATTCGGAGATGGGGAAAGAGCAGGGAAGTTTTTCCATCGATGACGTGCTCGACCGGCTCTCGCGCAAGCTGGTGGACCGGCATCCGCATGTATTCGGCGATGCCAAGGCCGATACCTCGGCGGACGTAAAACGCAATTGGGAAGCTCTGAAGGTCGAGGAGCGCAAGAAGCGGCAAGAGCAGACGGGGGCCGCGAACACAAACGCCGACAATGCGGCAGGGAAGACCGCGCCATCGATTCTGGCTGGAATCTCTTCATCGATGCCGTCGTTGCTCGAAGCCCATAAGCTCAGCTCGCGCGCGGCGCAGATTGGTTTCGATTGGCCTGACATGGAAGGTCTGTTCGAGAAACTTGGCGAGGAGACGGCAGAGCTTCGCGAGAACCTGAAGGAATTTCCCGCTCCCGGCCCGCGCCCTGAAGGCCGCGGCGTCGCGGGTTCCGGACGCCAGACTATTCCTGACGATTTGCGCGTGCGGCTCGAAGAAGAAGTCGGCGATCTTTTCTTTGTGCTGGTGAACATGGCGCGCTATCTCGCACTGGATCCCGAATCAGCGCTGCGCAAGACCAATCGCAAGTTCCGCCGCCGCTTTCAATGGATGGAACAGCGGCTGCATGAACGCGGCAGCACTCCCGAAAACACCCCAATGGAAGAGCTCGAATCGCTTTGGCAACAGGCCAAGCAGCAGGAGAAGCAACCGTGAGCGCGGATGCTGTTGTGATTCGCAACTGTCGGGGGCTCGACGAGTTGCGAGCTTGCGTCGCCTTGCAAAAAGAGATCTGGAACTTCAGCGATTCCGAGTTGATCCCGCTGCGCATGTTTGTCGTCGCCGAAAAAGTTGGCGGACAGGTGATGGGCGCATTCGATGGCAGCGAGATGGTGGGCTTCGCGATGTCGGTGCCAGGTACGCGCTCTGGCCGAATCTATCTTCACTCCCACATGCTGGCCGTACGCGGGCAATACCGTGACAGCGGATTGGGCCGCCGCCTCAAGCTTCTGCAGCGTGAAGACGCGCTCGCGCGCGGCATCGAACTCATCGAGTGGACTTTTGATCCGCTTGAGATCAAGAACTCCTATCTCAATATCGAAAAGCTCGGCGCGATTTCGCGTCGGTACAACATCAACCAGTATGGAGTCACCTCATCGCCCCTGCAGGGCGGCCTTCCCAGCGACCGACTGATTGCTGAGTGGTGGCTGAAATCGAAGCGTGTGGAAACTTTATTAGCCACGGGAAAGAACCCGGCGTTCACCAAACAGATTGCGATTGACGTTCCAGCGCAGATTTATGAATGGAAAGCCGCTCCTGAAACGCGAAGCACCGCGCAGCAAATACAGGAACGCAATCGTGGGCAGTTTCTTAAGGCGTTCGAAGGCGGACTCACAGTGCTGGGTTACGCGCGTGACTCGACAGGTAACGGCAAGTTTTTGCTCGGTGACTGGGATGAGAACTGGTCGTATGCATCGGCAGAGTAGGCTTCGGGCTTCTTTCGTCAGCCGTTTGTCAGCGGAAAGAATAAGCCGCGGCCACTGCTGGCCGCGGCTCAAGTCTTAAACGTGCACGCCTCGCAGGGTTGCGAGCGATTCCCGACCGGCCTGTTGGCCGATTCCGAGGACTACGCGGCCGTTGATTTGTCCCTTTTTCATCCGATCGAATACGTCGTTGATCGAATCGAGGGGAAGAGTCTGGATGGTTGCCTTTACTTTGCCTTCCGCGGCGAAGGCAAGACTTTCTTCGAGGTCGAGGCGTGTGCCGACAATGGAGCCGCGCACGGTGTATCCGTTCAGCACCACGTCGAAGATGGAGATGGGGAACTCTCCCGCGGGAAGGCCATTGAGCACGCAGGTGCCGCCGCGCCGCAACATACCGATGGCCTGCTTGAAGGCGACCGTGGAGACCGCGGTCACCAGGACTCCGTGAGCGCCGCCAATCTGTTTCTGGATTTCTGCAGCCGGGTCTTGCGTTTTTGCGTCGATAGTGATGTCGGCTCCGAGCTTGCGGGCGAGAGCCATTTTCTCCGGGCCTAAGTCCACTGCCCCAACATGCAGGCCCATAGCCTTGGCGTATTGAATGGCAACATGGCCGAGGCCACCAACGCCGGAAATTACGACCCACTCGCCGGGACGCGCGTTGGTTTGTTTTAGTCCTTTATAGGTTGTGACCCCGGCGCACAGAATGGGCGCGGCGTCGACGAAAGAAAGACTATCGGGAATTCGTCCCAGATAGTCAGCTTGACCGAGGGCATATTCTGCAAAGGTGCCGTTGACCGAGTAGCCGGAGTTCTGTTGTTCGTGGCAGAGCGTTTCCCAGCCGGACAAACAAAATTCGCAATGACCGCAGGCGCTGTGCAGCCAGGCGATGCCTACGCGATCGCCAACCTTCAGATGTGTAACACCGGTGCCGAGGGCGGCTACGATGCCTGCGCCTTCGTGGCCCGGGATGAATGGCGGAGTTGGCTTGACGGGCCAGTCGCCTTCCGCCGCGTGCAGATCGGTATGGCATACACCAGTGGCAATAATTTCTACCAGAGCTTGACCTGGTCCGGGGGTGGGTACTGGCACTTCTTGAATGACTAGGGGCTTGCCGAATTGCTCGACGACCGCTGCTTGCATGGTTCTTGGAATGGCCATGAATGAATCCTCCTGGGAAACTAGCTTTACTGTATCGGGGTCCGAGTCGCGGGGCTGTGATCGAGATCACGGCCTCTGTTGCGGCCGATCACAAGAAAGAGGCGGGATAAGTTGCTGCGTTTGCGGTGCAAGAGCGGGCACGGGTAGACTAAATAGGCTCGCCGCGAGTGAGGGGAAATCTATGTTAGTCGTCATGAAAGCGCACGCTACCGAAGAGCAGGTGCGTGGCGTCTGCCAAAAAATCGAGAAGCTGGGCTATCGCGCACATGCCATGCCGGGCGCGCAGCGTACCGCCATCGGCATTACCGGCAACAAGGGCGAAGTGGAGCAGGGCACGCTGGAAGAAATGCCAGGCGTGCAGGAAGTGATCAAGGTTTCAAAGCCCTACAAGCTGGTAAGCCGCGATCTGAAAGAAGACAACACGGTCATTCGCTTCGCGGGGACTGCGGCCACGATCGGCGGCCCCGGACTGGCGATTGTTGCAGGACCGTGCGCCATCGAGAGCCGCGAGCAGGCTTTTGCCGTGGCGGAACGCGTGCATCGCGCGGGAGCGCAGTTTTTTCGCGGCGGGGCTTACAAGCCGCGGACTTCTCCTTATTCTTTTCAGGGATTAGGCGAGGAAGGGCTGCGCATCATGGCGGAGATTCGCCAGCAGTATGGCATGAAAATTATTACGGAGGCGATCGACAACGAATCGCTCGATCTGGTGGAAGAGTACGCGGACGTGATCCAGATTGGCGCGCGCAACATGCAGAATTTTTCGTTGCTGAAGCGCGCGGGACGGGCAAAGAAGCCGGTGCTGCTGAAGCGCGGCATGTCGGCGACGCTGGAAGAATTTCTGATGGCAGCAGAGTACATTTTGAGCGAAGGCAATTACAACGTCGCGCTATGCGAGCGCGGCGTGCGCACGTTTGCCGACCATACGCGCAACACACTCGACCTCAGCCTGGTGCCTGCCGTGCAGCGCCTCAGCCATTTGCCGATTCTTGTCGATCCCAGCCACGGCACTGGTAAGCGCAATAAGGTCACTCCTCTGTCGCGTGCGGCGGTGGCTGTGGGTGCCGATGGATTGATGGTTGAGGTTCATAACAAGCCCGATGAGGCGATGTCGGACGGTCCGCAATCGCTGTTTCCCGATCAGTTCGATGAGTTGATGACGCAGGTGCGGCAGATCGCGGCGGTGGTGGGCAGGACGGTGCCGGGGATTGGAGTGAGGGAGACGGTGGCAGTCACTAGGTAGGTCGGGCCCTCGTTTCAAATCGAAGGAGGAAGTATGAGGGCCAGCAGAGTCATCTTTTCCCTTCTCGTTTTTGCAGGCGTCTTTCTTGTAGGCGCTTGGGCCGACTCCTCTGCCGAGGCTCAGAGCAGTGCAGCGGGATCAAACGCACGACCGGACGCGTCGGTTCAGACTGGCACTCCGGGCAAAACGGATCCTGCGCCTCCGAATATGCCGCCTGTTCTGTCGGGCGCTCCAGCGCCGGCATTTTATACGGGCACGATCACGGAAGTACATGATGCACATCCTCCTGACCCCGCCTTACTCTGCTCTACACCGCCGAAAGCCGAGACGCGGGTTGAAATGGAGGCTGTGGGCGATGCGCACGGCTTCGATGCGGGATACTATCTTGAAAGCCGTGTCTTGCCGATGGTACGCGCCAATTGGTATCAGCTGGCTGCCAAATCGGTAGGAAAAAATGCAGGCCAAGTCACGGTGGAATTTGAAGTTCGAAAAGACGGCACGGTTGGCGCGACAAAACTCACGGATGCTTCCATTGATTCTTCTCTTAGCAAAATGGCCGTGACCGCGATCGAGAAATCGATCCCTTTCCCTGTTTTGCCCGCGGATTTCACCGGACGGAGTATTAATCTGCGCGGGGTGTTCTCGTACCGGCCCGACCCCACCGGCCGGAGCACACCCGCCACGGCTGGCAGCACTGTGTCCGGCAGCGCCAGCCAACCGTGGGTACTTCGCCGATTCTGCAATCCCGCTGAGGCTGCAAATGCCGGATCGATCTGCCCTGCTCCGCCTCGCGTAACCTACCAAACCGACCCTGACTTCACTCCGGAAGCCCGGCGGGCCATGTATCAGGGCACGGAAGTACTTTCGGTCGTGGTGGGAGCCGACGGGAGCGTGCAATCTGCCTGCGTGCTTCAACCTTTAGGCTATGGCTTGGATGGGAAAGGGATCGACGCCGTGCGCAAATGGAAATTCGAACCGGCGACACTAAATGGCAAGCCACAGGCGAGCCAAATCGCGGTCGAGATTGACTTTCATTTGTCCAAGGATAAAGACACACATGTTGCGGCTCCCGATAAGCCCTGACGCAAGATCGGGCGGCCAGCGATACGGTCTGACTAAGGAGGTCAAGACAGGCGCGATTCTGGCCCTGCCATCCCGCGTTCGCTACCGCTAGAATAATTGTGCATAATCTGATAATCTGATTTTATGAAGAAAACTGTCATCTCGGTCACCGAGGCCGCCCGCAACTTCGCCGACTGCGTGAACCGCGTGCGTTATCAGAATATGACGTTTGTTCTGGTCAAGAATGGCACGCCGGTGGCCCGCTTGGTGCCGGAGGGCGAGAAGGTCTGCCTGGCTCACGACCTGGCCAAGACTCTCCGTAAAGTCGATTTGCCAGCGGAAGAGTTCAAGGCTTGGAATCGGGATCTGCTTGCGGCCCGCAAGATTCTGAAACCGCCGAAAAACCGCTGGCGATGACCGTGGACGCCGCCAATGGCAATTGTTCTTGATACCGACGTGATCATCCGGGGCGGGAGGGGAGCCTTTGATCTCGCCGCCTGGTTGGAGAGTCAGCCCAACGACCGCTGCGAAATCGCCGCCATTACCATCGCGGAGTTATGGCACGGCGTGGAACGATCTTCGGGCACCCACAGGCTAAAGCGCGAACAGTACTTGCGAGACATTTGCGCGGGCTTGCCGACTATTCCCTATACCGATGCGACCGCGCTGGAACACGCCCGTATCTGGGCGGACTTGGAATCCTCGGGCACAATGATCGGTTTCTATGATCTGATCGTGGCAGCCACGGCTTTGGAGCGCGGAAGCACGGTAGCGACTTCAACCAGCGTCATTTTGCCCGAGTACGCGAACTGAAGGTGATCGAACCAAGGTTATAGACGTGCATTTAAGCTGTGCAAAGAACTGTAAAGCCTGTGGTCTTTTTCCCGGATCTGGTCCAAGCTAGAGCTCTTGGCCCATCGACCAGATATTTCTTTGGAGATGTTGACTTATGTTTCGCAGTGGACGTTTTGATTTAAGTCTAAGCACGATCGTTTTGGTAGCGGCGCTGCTGGCGCATCCCTGCGGAGTCCTTGCCCAGCGCGGTGGTGGCAGCGGTCACGTTGGCGGCGGCACTGCCGGAGGCGGCGGATTGAGCAGCGTCGGCAAGCCGACCGGCGTGGATGATAGAGACGGTTTGAAAGATTTTCGCGCAGTCATGGCCGTGCAAGCCACCAGCGAGCAGATCGTCCAGTACGCCGCGATGATGAAGAGCACGGAAGCCGCGAGCGCGGAATTGAAAAGGTTTCTGCTGCAAATCGCGAAGGAAAACGGCTCCACTCAACTTTCCAGTCAAACTACGGCTGTTGCACAGACAATCGAAAATGCGCGGTCGGAAAACAAGAAGTTTCTCGCCGGATTCTCCGAGCCGCAGAAATCCGGTTTGAAAGAAATCAGCAAGAGGCTAATCAAAGCAGACTCCGACCTCGCACAACAAGCGAAGGCGCTCGATCTTGAGGCCGGAAATTCGAAGACAGATCGCCAACCGATCGCGGCATCGGCGCAAACCCTCGAGCACGCGCTTACCATTTTTCAGACCCAGCAAATCGGACTGGGAGAGGAAATGAGCATTGGAAGCGGCACCAACGGCGATTCCGCGTTCAACCTTGCTCAGGTGAAGCGCTCGATCACTGTTGCCAGTCAGCCGATCGCAATTACGACGTCAGAAGTGATTTCCAATAGCGTGGCCTCTGGCGGCCAAAACACATTCAAACTTCAGCTCACTGCGGATTTGTCGGACTTGCAGCAAAACATTACAGACGTTCTGCATTCGGAACTGGACAAAAGTGATCGCTGTGGAGAGCGGATTGCCGTCCAGGGCGCGACCCTTACGCCATCGGAGCCCGCCAGTGTGGTGCTTGTTCAACTTCACTTTGAGCGCTGGACTTGCATGGGCAGGGAAGCAAACGAAATGGTGGAAGGCAACGGCACGTTCGCGGTGAAGCTGACGCTATCGGTCGGAGACGACGGCGCGGTGCGGCTTACGCCTGAGATTGCGCGCGTCGATGCGCAGGGATTGATTGGAGACCTACTGCGGTCGGGCTCTCCGGGAGAGATGTTGCGTGACAAGATTAGTGAATCAATTCTTTCCGCCATCCGCCAGGGTAGTGACTTTAACGCAACGCTTCCCCCCGCTGCGCGGAGCAACGCCACAATCCACGACGCGCGGTTCCAGGGTAGCAGCTCGGGAAAGCTGTGGGTTGTGCTCGGTGGAGAGATTCGAGTTTCCAACGAGCAGGTAACGTTGCTGACCAGCGAATTGAAAGCTGGCGAATTGGACGCCGGCGAACTAAAGGCCCCGGAACTGAAGCGAAGACCCGCGCAGGAAACCTTTCAGGAAACCGTTCAGGAAACCGTGCCCCGCTAGCTGCCGCGGCGAAAACCTCTCTCTGATAGTCTTGTTTCTTTCAGGGAAGCAGCCTTCATCTTGCGAAAACTCCTTCTGATCCTCACGGTTCTGGTTCCGCTGCTGGGCGGGGCAGGATGGTGGTATTTCCGTGAGCAGGCGCTGCCCGATTACGGGCCTGCTTACCGCGAATATGCCTACGTGACCAACGGCAAGAGCAACACCGTGAGCGTGATCGATCTGCGCACGTTCGAGCCGGCAAAAACCATTGCGGTTGGAATGGAGCCGACCGGCGTCGCGGCCAATAGCAAGAAAAATGAAATCTACGTAGTCAATACGGGGTCGAACAACGTCAGCGTGATTGACGCCGAGAAAAATGCCGTGGTGGCCACGATCGGAGTCCATGGCAAGCCGTACTTCATCGACGTGTCGGAAGATGGAAAACGAGCGTATGTGGCGAACTCCGCATCGGCCAATGTGTCGGTGATCGACCTGGAAAAGCGCGCGCTCATCGGCAATGTGCGCGTAGGCGCTGCGCCGGGGCTGGCGCGCGTTTCGCCCGATGGCGCGGCTGTGGTGGTCTCAAACCGGAGTGACAACACCGTTACGTTGATCGACGCGAAGCTATTGCGCGTGCGGGCAACTTTACCGGTCTGCCAGCAACCGGAAGACATCGCCATCCTGCCGGATTCGAGCAAAGCATTCGTGGCGTGTTCGGGCTCCTCGCAAGTGGCATCGATCGCGCTGAAAACGAGTGAGGCGACCAGCGACCGTGTGCTGGCATTGCTCGATGTCGGCAAGACGCCCGTGAGCCTGGCGCTCAAGCCAGATGGCGGTGAACTGATCGCGTGCGATTTCGATTCGGGCAGCATTTCGATTATAGAAACAGGGAATGATGAGGTCGGCAGCAGCGCATTGATCGGGCAGAATCCGACGCATGCAGTGATCGCGCTCGACAACTCGCGGTTATACGCCAGCAACTTCGGCTCCAATAGCGTCGCCGTCTATGACATTGATTTGGGCCGCAGAGTCGCAACGGTGGCTGTCGGCAGCCGTCCGGATGGCCTGGCGTTGTCGCAGGATCAGAAGTATCTTCTTGTGCTCGACACGCAGGCGGGCGATGTTACGGTGATCCAGAAGCGCACGCCGCGAAAGCTGGAGCCCACGGAATATTCGCTTCTGACCATGATTCCGGTAGGCGTGCAACCGAATGGGATCGTGGTGAAAGCATTTATCATGAGCGGGCCGGAGAAGAAGTAGCGGGCTATCGGAGCCTGACTACGTTGGAACTTTCAGGATCAGATACGCGCCGACCATCGCGAAGATCAGGTCCGGTGACCACGCCGCCAGCGCTGGCGGTAACTGGCTGATATCTCCCATCGCTTCGAACAAGCGCGATACCACGGTGTAGATCACGGCGATTCCCACCGCGACTGCGACTCCCGTGATCGCTCCCTTCTTGGACGCTGACAGCGAAAAAGGAACGGCGAGCACCGCCATGATCAGCGTGATCAGCGGGTAGGAAAGCTTTTTGTTTAATTGCACGCGCAGTTTCACCACATCGAAGCCGCTCTGCTGCAGGTCACCGATGTAGCGGCGCAGCTCTTCATAGTTCATCTCAGAATACTGCTTCACTTCCTTCTTGAAATAGGACGGCTCTTCGTTGATCTGCGGGAAGGTGGAGACGTCGAAGGTGTGGAAGCCGGCGATGGCTGGGCCGCGCAGGGTGCGCTGCCAGCCTTGTTCGTAGATCCATCGGCCCAGCTCCCGGCCCCAGTGGGCGCGGTCCGCGTGGATGCGCTCGGTAATCGCGAAGCTGGCGGGGTCGAGTTGAAAGACGGTGAGGTTGGCGAACTGATCGCGGTCGGCGTCAAAGAACTGGTAATAGTAAATGTCATTGTTCTGGCCGAAAATCCAGCGGCGATCGGGACGAAGATAAGTCTGCGGCGGCTTGCCCTTGATCTGGTTGTGCAGCGCTTCCTGCCGCTTGTTGGTGTGCGGCAGGTAGAACTGATCGGCAAAGAACAGGCCCGAGGCGAGCATCGCGGCCGCAACCATCACGGGCGTGACGATGCGGTAGATGCTGGTTCCAGTGGCCTTGATCGCAGTGATCTCGTTTGAGCGGTTCATCAATCCGAATGTGATCAGCACTGCCAGCAGCATGATCAGCGGCGCAACGCTGTAGAGCAGGTAAGGAGAAGCGTTCAGCAGATACTCGACGACCACAATCGCGGGCGTCTGGTTGTGCAGGATGTCGCCCAGCAACTCGAACAAGGTGAAGACCTGCATGAGGACGAGGAACGCCAGCACGATCATCCCGAGGTAGAGGAAAAAGTCGCGCAGGATGTAGTCATCGAGCAGCGTGGGGAAGTTGGCGCTGAATACTCTGCGCCTCGTGGAGGCGCGCTCGAAAGCGTTACCGGGGTCTCGACGCCTGCGCCTGCGCTCGACTGGGGGGACACTCGCCGAAGAGATTGCTGCCGGCTTATCGCGCTTCCATGCCAAACGGATCGCCGACAGCGACAAAGGCCGCCTCTCGGCTTGCCACAACAAAAACAGCGCAGCGGCAAAGAAGACGAAGTTCGCCAGCCATGCTCCGAAAACCGGGCTGACCCGGCCCTGCTTGGCGAGCGAAACTCCGATTAGAGAAATGAAGTAATAGATGAAGACGAGCGCAATCGTGAGCACGAAACCGCCCGACTTGCCGCTCTTCTTCGATGAAAGGCCCAACGGGATTCCGACCATCGCCAGCACCACGCACGCTGTGGGCAAGGCGAAGCGGTTGTGAAATTCGATGAGGTAGAGGCGAGCCGTGGCGGGATCGGCACCGGCGGCGCGCTCGCGCAGCGCCCGTGTTCCTGTCGCCCGGTATGGAATTTGCTCGTCCGCCTTGTTTTCTGATGACGCCAGTTCGATTGGGATATCGGTCTGCAGGAACGTGGAAATCTGATAGTGATCGGCTTTCGCCGGATCGGTTTCGTGCGTGGAACCGTTGGTTAAGTGCAGATGGAGGCGGTCCTGGCCCTCCGGAACGAGGATTCCTTCCTTAGCCAACGTGATGGATGGATTGGCGGGATCAGAGATGTCGGCGAGAAATACATCGTTCCATACCGCGCCGCCTTGCGCGCTGTGTACATCCTGCACGTAGAGCACGAGCTTGGGAAAACCTTCGTAAAACACTCGAGGTTGCACTTCGTACGAAACTTGCGAGCCTTTGAGTTGATCCTCGAGGCGACCCAGCGAGGCGAGCGACCACGGCGCGAGGTAGAGGCCGTTGAGCAGAGCGAGGCCCCAGGCGGCGGTGACAAAGATTGCGAGCACGCGGCCGAAGCTCCACACGCCCATGCCGCTGGCGCGCATGGCAGTGATTTCACTGTCGGCGGCGAGCCGGCTCAAGCCGATGAGAATGCCAACCAGAACGCTCATCGGGATCGTGTACGTCAGGGCGAAGGGGACAGTGTAGAAGAAGATTTGCGCGACACTGGGCAGCGGCGCACTGGCGCGGACCACTAGTTCCAGGATGCGTCCCAGGTCGCGGGTGAAAAGTACAAAGGTGAAGATGGCCGCGCCGATGAGGGCGTGCGAGGTGACTTCACGAAGGATGTAGCGGGTGAGAATCCGCATGGTGGCGCGCTAGCAGCATAGCATTAAAAGCAGTTGCCGGCCGCCAGTGGCCAGTTCTTGTGCGGCCCTACTATCTATCCTGCTTTCAGAAACAACGCTCCCAGCGGCGGCAGTGTTAGCTTCAGCGAGTAAGGACGTCCGTGGGCGGGTTCTTCTTCGGCTTGGACTCCGCCGAGGTTGCCTACGCCGGTGCCGCCGTATTCGTGGGCGTCGCTGTTGAGCAGTTCGCGCCAGTAGCCTCCGGCGGGAACGCCTATGCGATAGCCAACTCGCGGGATCGGCGTGAAGTTGCAAACTATCAGAACTGTGTCTGCCGGAGTTTCGCTCTTGCGCAGTAACGAAATCGTGCTGGTCAGGTTGTCGTTGCAATCGACCCACTCGAAGCCCGCGGAGTTATTGTCGAGCAGGTGCAGCGCGGGCTCACTGCGATAGACGCGGTTCAACTCTCCAACCCAATTCTGCATGCCGCTGTGAACTGGATACTGCAGTACATCCCACTCGAGGCTGCTGTCGTGGGCCCACTCGCGAACCTGGCCGAATTCGTCGCCCATGAACATCAGTTTCTTTCCTGGCTGCGCGTACATGTAGGCGAACAGGAGGCGCAGGTTGGCGAAGCGTTGCCATTCGTCCCCGGGCATCTTTGCGATCAGCGAGCCTTTGCCGTGGACGACCTCATCATGCGAAAGCGGCAGCACAAAATTTTCCTGGAACGAATACAACATACGGAAGGTCAGCTTGCTGTGATGGTATTTGCGATGAATGGGATCCTGGCTGAAATATTCGAGCGTGTCGTGCATCCATCCCATATCCCACTTCATGCCGAAGCCCAGGCCGCCGAGATATACCGGCCGCGAAACCATAGGCCATGATGTGGATTCTTCGGCCGTAGTCTGGATGTCAGGATGTTCTTTGTAGGCTTCCTGATTGAAGCGGCGGAGGAAGTCGATGGCTTCGAGGTTTTCGCGGCCGCCGAATTTGTTCGGAATCCACTCGCCCTCTTTGCGAGAGTAATCGAGGTAAAGCATGGAAGCGACTGCATCCACGCGCAAGCCGTCGATGTGATACTTGTCGAGCCAGAACATGGCGCTCGACATCAGAAAGCTGCGAACCTCGCTGCGTCCGTAGTTAAAGATGTGCGTCTTCCAATCGGGATGGAAACCCTGGCGCGAATCCGCATGCTCATATAAGTGCGTGCCGTCGAAGTAGGCAAGACCGTGGGCGTCGGAAGGGAAGTGCGACGGCACCCAGTCGAGGATTACAGCGATGCCGTGCTGGTGCAGGTAGTCGACCAGATACATGAAATCCTGCGGCGTACCGTAGCGCGATGTGGGAGCGAAGTAGCCGGTGGTCTGGTAGCCCCAGGAACCGTAGAAGGGATGCTCCATCACCGGAAGAAATTCTACGTGGGTATAGCCCATGCGTTCCACGTACTCGGCGAGACGCGGCGCGGTCTCGCGATAGGTCAGCGGACGATTGTGATCCTCGGGAACGCGCATCCACGAGCCGAGGTGAACTTCATAGATGGAATGAGGCGCGCGCAGAGAGTTGCGTGCGGCGCGGTTCTGCATCCAATCGCGGTCGTTCCATTGATAATCGAGATCCCATACAACGGACGCGGTGCGCGGCGGTTTCTCGTGCAGCAGGCCAAGCGGGTCGGCCTTGTCAACGTGGTAGCCGTGAGTACGCGACTCGATGTGAAATTTGTAAAGCGCGCCTTTGGTCACTCCGGGAACGAAGCACTCCCAGATGCCGGAGTTTCCGCGAGGGGTAAGCAAATTGGTGCGCGCACCCCAGGAGTTGAAACTGCCAATCACAGAAATCAAGCGGGCATTCGGCGCCCACACGCTGAAGGCCGCTCCCTGTTGGCCGTCGCGCGAGACCAGATGCGCGCCCACGGTTTCGTACATGCGATAGTTGCTGCCTTCGTTGAACAGGTAGAGATCCTGATCGGAGAGCAGAGTGATGCGGTCGGAGGCGGTGGTAAGGGTATCGGGCATCTTGCGCGTTCTTAGTGTACCGGAAGAGGCTCATCCTGGCACCGGAGGATACTTTGGCAATGCTCGCTAAACGCACCATGACCTTGCGTACCAAAGAGAAGCGGAAATCCGCATGCTAGACTTTTCTTGCCGCCCATGCCCGCCCTGCGTCTAATTCTTCTCTGGCATCAGCACCAGCCTTTCTACAAGGATCTGGTGACTGGAGAATATCGCCTGCCCTGGGTGCGACTGCATGGACTGAAAGATTATTACGGCATGGTGAAGCTGCTGGATGAGTTTCCCAATGTGCATCAGAATTTCAACCTGGTGCCGTCGCTGATCACGCAGATTCAGGATTACGTGGCGGGAACGGCGAAGGATCCGTTTCTGAAGGTCGCGGCCAAGCCGGCGAAAGATTTGACGCAGCAAGAACGGCAGTTCGCCTTGCAGTACCTCTTTCAGGCCAATCACGCGAACGTAATTGGACGGTACCCGCGCTACCGGGAATTGCTCGATTCTTTCCGAGGGCACGGTTACTTGCCCGAGAAGGCGGAGAAATATTTCACGCCGCAACATTTCACTGACTTGCAGGTGCTATCGCAGATCGCATGGTTCGACGAATTCTTTCTGGAGCATAAAGACATTGCAGCGCTGGTCCAGAAAGAACGTAACTACTCGCTTGAAGATCAGGAGTTTGTGATCAAACAGGAGCGGGAGTTGCTGGGCAAGGTCTTGCCGGCGCATGCCGACGCGGCGAAGAAAGGCTCGATCGAGATCTCGGCTACGCCTTTCTATCATCCGATTCTTCCGCTGGTCTGCGACACCAATGCCGGGGCAGCTTCATCGCCGGGCCTGCCTTTGCCGCAGAATCGGTTTCGGCATCCTGAGGACGCGCGCGAACAACTGGTGCAGGCGCTCGATCTCCATCAGAAAGTTTTTGGAGTGCGGCCGCAGGGTATCTGGCCGTCGGAGGGCAGCGTCTCGGAAGAAGTGCTGGCCATTGCGCACAGTCTCGGCATTAAGTGGATGGCGACCGACGAAGGCGTGCTCGGGCGCAGCACCGGCGTGTTCTTTCAGCGCGACGGCGACGGCCGGCTGCCCACGCATCTGGCGGAGCGACTTTATGACATCCATCGTTATGAGAACGGCCAGACGGCCATGCACATGGTTTTTCGCGATCACACGATTTCCGATCTGATCGGCTTTGTCTACTCGGGCATGGATCCACGCGAGGCAGCCGCACATCTGCTGTGCAATATTAAGGACGCGGCTCAGCCCGTGCTGGCCCAAGGGCGCGACGCCGTCGTGTCGGTAATTCTCGATGGGGAGAATGCGTGGGAATATTATCCGAAGTCGGGGCGGGAGTTTCTGCGGCGATTTTATGACGCGCTGCAGCGCGAACAGGGATTGGAAGCGGTCACGATTTCAGAGGCGATTGCTCGCCATCGAAATTTCTCGCCTCTCAAGTCTCTGGTGCCGGGCTCGTGGATTCATGCGAACTTCAATGTCTGGATTGGCGCTCCGGAAGACAACCGCGCCTGGGATTATCTTCACCATGCGCGCGAATTCTATGCGCAGAATGCGGCTCGAGCCACGGAAGCCCAACGCAAGCTAGCCTTCGAAGAAATCCTAATTGCCGAGGGCAGCGATTGGAACTGGTGGTATGGGCCGGAGCACCACTCGGCGAACGACCGCGACTTTGACGAGCTCTACCGCAAACATCTTTCGAATGTTTACCAGGCGTTGGGCGCTACGCCTCCGGATTATTTATCGCAGCCGATCACCGCTGGCGAAGTGCGGCCGGCGTTCACGCCGCAGACGGCTTATATTCATCCGCGCATCACTGGCGACAAGGTCCGCTACTTTGAGTGGATGGGTTCTGCAATCTTTACCGCCGACCAGCGCGCCGGAGCGATGCATGGAAAACAGTTCTTGCTCGATTCGGTTTACGCCGGAATCGACGCTACATTCGTGTACGGCCGATTAGATTTTGCCGGGCCGGTCCCAGCCATGGAATGCGATCTGGTCGTGAACTTGGAATCCTGGGCGAACGGGGAGCCGCGTCCACGGCGGTCGCTGCGTCTGGATGCACGAGTGGAGGCCGGCAAGCTTACGGGATGGAAGATCGACGGCCTCGATGAAGCCACGTCAGTGGCTTCGACCAAGAGTGAGGACGTAGCCAAGGCGGCTTTGATGCGCAACTTTGAATTTCGCCTGCCTTTGAGTTGGTTGCTTGCTGCGCCGGGTTCGGCTTCGAGCCAGACCGCGGCAGAAAAAGAAAAGGGTGCAGTCCCGATCCCTGCAACCAGCCGTCTGCGGCTGCGCTTCAGTCTCTGGCAAAATCGTTTGCCGGTGGACGCATTGCCGATGGAAGGTTGGATCGAACTGCAGTTGCTGAGTGAATGGGAGTTGGCGTCCGGGTAATATCCTGGGGAACCAATCTAGGGCCGCAGGATCAAGAGATCCTCGATCCTTCCTTGGAAACCTCGGTCGAAAGTCACGAGGTTTAGATGCGACGCTGAGGCAAACGCGGCCAAGTAAGAGTCCGACCAGGTTTTCGGGCCGGGATAGTTCCGATCAGAAAACGAGCGAAAAACGGAGTCAATGTTTAGGGATTCCTCAAGGAAAACAACACGACTATCTCCCAACCATCGATCGTAGGCTGCCCAAGCTTGGTTCTGAGTCATCACTTCATCGGTACCCATCATTGCCTCGGTGGTAAGAAGCCGGAGCAAACTGAGCTGAGTAAAGCGGCAAAAGCAAACGCGCGCTTCCACGTCCAGTTCATCGAACCATGCTTTGGCGATGCTGTGGTGAACGTGGCCTGCATAGGTCATGGCGACCCACACGTTTACATCAGGGAAAAGGAATGATCTCGAAAATCTTGGCATTATCCAGCTCAAGCGTCCCCGGCCGCTTTGAGGGTACGATGGGAAGTGAAACACGCCTGGTTCTGCGGCCGCGGTTCTTCAGCTCCCGCTCCACACTACGGAGTATTAGTTCCTTGACGGAGTGTCCTTCCTTCGCGGCTTTACCTTTGAGCTCACGATAGATCGGATCCGGGATGTCTACTGTCGTTCTCACACTCCGATGCTGCCATATTTATGGCTGACTGTCAAGGCTTGCGGTACACCTGCAATAAAAAACCGGAACAGACGGCTCGGGTTTTCGCCTAGCCAAATATCGGCTTACTGCCCCGCGCTAGCCACCACGGGCGTCATCGCCAGCGGTCGATTGAGTTCGAGCGTAAGGTCGGTGCCAGCCGGAAGAACTGCCGAGTGATGTTTGCTGAGCCAGTGAACGCCGGTCGAGCCTGCGCCGACCACTCCGCCGATGAGGACTCCCGGCGGTCCGCCGATGAGGCCGCCGATCAACATTCCACCTGCGGTGCCGCCGCCAGTTTCCCATTGATCGCGGCGGTCGTGGCCAGATCCCTTGAACTCGCCTTCGCGGTTCACGTCAGTGTCGCGTCCGGCATTCGTGTCAACCAGAGTCGCGTCGAGAAAGAATCGTTCGCCGGTCGGAAGGACCAGCGCTTCGGGCATAATGCCGATGGTCGGCTTGCCTGAGATGCGGCGCGGTTCGCTCACCCTGGTAACGCGGCCCTCCACCATCGCTCCTGCCGGAATCACAACTCTACCGTTGAGCATCACGGGTTCTGCCAGGCGTGCCCGGAAAGGGTCACCCGCTTTGTTGCTGAAGGTCGCGAGAGTTGTATCGAGTTTGACCATCAGAGCGGTGCCGGCCGGAACGGGCGAAATGGTCTGCGCTACGGCCATTGTGCTCATGCACGAACCTGCCACCAATAAGCTGCAGGATAGAACTGTCCACTTCTTCATGATTCCTCCTCAGGTCTTACAACCCCTAAGTGCCTCAATTGTTGCTTCAACTCTAGACTAGAAGGATGGCTGCGACAATAAGCGAGCCGAATCGGGGAACCAGCGAAGATAAGGGTTAAGCCGTCACAAAGGTTAATCTGAAATCCGAATTCCCAGCCGAGATTGCAGTTGCTTGCGATAACGCCGGCTCATGCGAAGTTCGGTTCCGTTTTCGAGCAGCACCTGGTAATCGCCGTCTTCGCTGACTTTGAGACCCCGGACGCGATCGAGGTTCACGATGGTCGAGCGATGTATGCGGCAAAACGTAGCTGGATCTAAATCCTGTTCCAGTTCAGCCATGCTGCGGCGCAACAGGTGAGTCTTATCCCCAACGTGCAGAGCCGCGTAGTAGTCGGCGGCCTCGATCCAATCGATCTCCGATAGGCTGACGAATGCGACCTGACCGGCGCTCTTGATGGTCAAGCGCTGAAGTTTCTTGGGCAAGCCTTTGCCCTGCGCGATCTTTTGCTTGGCGCGGCCCAATGCACGATCGAACCTCGCATTATCGAAGGGCTTCAACAGATAATCGAGCGCTCCGGCTTCGAAAGCCCTCAGCGCGTACTGATCGTAGGCGGTTACAAAGATGATCGCGGCAGGCACGTTTTTTCCCAGCAACTCGAGGACATCGAACCCATCGCACTCCGGCATCTGCACGTCGAGGAAAAGAAGGTCTGGTTTCGCGGCACGGATTTCTCGCGGTGCATCCACACCGGAGCCGCACTCGCTGACAATTTCAATTTCCGGATCGAGCCGCAACAGCACGCTGAGATTACTGCGCGCGAGCGGTTCGTCGTCGACAATGACCGTGCGTATCTTGATCGGACTTGCCTCCGCAGACACGAATCACTCCTTCGTCAATGAAACGAAAGGTACAGCAACGAATGGCACGGAAACCGATACTTCCACACCGTCCGGGTCGTGATTTCGCAGGCTCAACTCGAAGGCATCTCCATACAGGCTTTGCAATCGAGTTCGCATATTCGAGATCCCGATTCCATCGCGACCACTTGCTGGCAAGCTAGGGCCGTCGTTGTAAACACTGAGCGTGAGCCTCCCGTTGGAGCGAATGGCAGCAATCCGAATCGCGCCTCCCTGGGCCCGTTTTGCGATTCCGTGCTTAATCGCGTTCTCGACGATGGGCTGCAAAATCAGCGGCGGCACCTGCGCAAGAAGAAGTTCCTTGGGCACATCTACACTCAACTGAAGCCGCTCCACAAACCGAACCTTCTGAATGTCGAGATATTTTTGCGCGAACTCCATTTCCTCACTCAGGGGCACCTGTTGGCGAGTGGAATCCTCCAACACGCGGCGCAGAAAATCGCTCAACCCCGCAATCGTGCTCACCGCGTCGTCGTTTCTTCCCTCCCGCACGAGGCCGGCGACAGCGTTGAGCGAATTGAATAGAAAGTGTGGTTCGATCTGGTGCCGGAGCGCATCGAGTTGGGCCTTCGAGAGTTGCTCGTTGAGTCGCGCAGTCTCGGTCTGTTGATAAGCGATGCGCGCTCGTGAATCGAGTACGTAGCCGAGCGCAAGGACCGCAGTGTACAGAACGAGGTAAGAGAGAATTCCGTTGTAGAACCTGTCAAATAAGAGAGGCGCGAACGGGCGACGGATCAAACTGTATCCGTAGGGATTGAATGCCAGGTCGAGCCAGGCAGCCCAGGCAGCGAAGATAAGCCCGATGCTGGCGCAGGCGGCGAGATGCGCCGGCCACGTCGCGAGCGGCCTCAATCTCACCGGAGGGAATCGGCGCCCGAGGCGCATGATGAATCCAGTTGCGAGCGCCCACGGCAGCCAGGAAACGACCGTGGTCACGAACAGCTTCGTCCAGGCGTGATGCATACCCTCAGCGCGCATCACCAGGACGGTCTGCATCGCATCGACCAGCCCGAAGCCGAACCACACCGAGGCAATCCATATCCACCGGTGCGGCTGCGAGCGGAGAGCTACGGCGTCCATATCGAGATCGTATCTTACTGCGCTCGCTAAAAGGCTAAAGATGCAGTGAATCGCCAGAGCCCTGCAGTCACTGGTCTAGCCAGCAAGCACGCCCAGAGAGATACTGCCTTCATGCTCACTCCATTCAAGACCGCGCTGTTGCTTCTGATTGCTCTAGTTCTTCTGGCCGCTTTCATGCAGTACCCGTCTTCGACGACCTCCGGGCCGGAATATACCAGCGACGCGAAGCTCGAACTTCCCGAGCATTATCGAGATTGGGTTTACCTAACATCCGGCTTCGACATGAGTTACAACCCGGCCATGCAGATGGCCGATCATCACATGTTCGACAATGTGTTTGTAAATCCGGAAGCTTACAAAGCATTTGTGCAAACCGGCACCTGGCCTGACAAGACAATGCTCGTCCTCGAAGTCCGCGGCGCGCAGGGCAAGGGATCGATCAACCAGAAAGGCAATTACCAGGGAACCGAAGTGATGGGACTCGAAGTGCATATCAAAGACGAAGCGCGCTTTCCCGGCAAATGGGCTTTCTTTGGGTTCGATGACGGCAAGACCGGGAAAATGGTTCCGCTAACGGCGGACTGTTACACTTGCCACGCTGCCCATGCGGCGGTAGACACCACGTTCGTCCAGTTCTATCCGACACTGCTGCCGATCGCGAAAAGCAAGGGTACACTCTCTGCCGCATACCTGAAAGAGACTGAAGCATCTGAGAAGAATGAAAAGAAGTAGCACGCAGTTCCCCAGTTCGTTGAGATCATCTTGGGCAGCGTCCTGATTTGAAATTAGGACGCTGCCACATCCTCCAATAGGGGATTACTTTGAACCTTGCTTACCGGTCATAATTATTGCGTACAAGATCCCACCGACGATGAGCCCGGGAAGTAATCCGTACAGCGGAAAGGCGAAGAGAGTGGCATCTTCGATGATCCCCTTGCGGAAAAGAACGCCGCCAATTGCCGAGAAAATAAAAAATCCTAAGATCATTGACACGCATGTGGCAAGACCGGCGACGATGAAGCGCAGTACGAACTCAAGCAAATGTCTCATGAGCCTGTTCTTTCGGTTCACAGCCTATCCGTCGGCCGCTATCTGCGTCAAAATGAAAATAGCGCGATGCTCCATCCCCCCATTGCCCCCATCCGCTCGTCTCCCATCCGCTATAATCGTGAGTTTCAGACCTGATCACATGTTGATAGAGAGACAAGGAAGGTAATCACGGTATGACGAATATCGCGGCAATCATTGGACGCGAAGTGCTGGATTCGCGCGGCAATCCTACAGTAGAAGCCGAAGTGCAACTAGGGAGTGGCACCTCAGGAAGAGCCATTGTGCCAAGCGGAGCATCGACCGGCGAGCACGAGGCCGTCGAACTGCGCGACGGAGACAACGCGCGCTTTCTCGGCAAAGGAGTGCTCAAGGCCGTCGAAAACGTCAACGGCGAGATCGCCGACGCGCTCGCCAATTGGGATGCGTACGACCAGCGCGGCCTCGACCAGAAGATGATCGAACTCGACGGCACCGAGAACAAGAGCCGGCTGGGAGCGAACGCAATTCTCGCGGTCTCGATGGCGGCGGCGCGCGCAGCTTCACTCGAATACAATCTCCCGCTCTATCGCTATCTCGGCGGCGTGGGCGCCAACACGCTGCCCGTGCCCATGATGAACATTCTCAACGGCGGAGCTCACGCCGACAACAACGTCGACTTCCAGGAATTCATGGTGATGCCCGTAGGCGCGCCTTCGTTTTCTGAAGCGCTGCGCTGGGGCGTGGAAGTTTTTCATACCCTCAAGGGAGTCCTCAAGAAGCGCGGTTACAACACATCCGTAGGCGATGAAGGCGGTTTCGCACCTTCAGTGAAATCGAATGTCGAGGCCATCGAAGTAGTGCTCGAAGCGATTCAGCAGGCTGGTTACAAGCCCGGAGAAGAAATCGCCATCGCACTCGATCCCGCGGCCAGCGAGTTCTATCAGGACCACAGATACGTCTTCAAAAAGTCCGACAACTCCATGAAGAGTTCTGACGACATGGTCAAGTTTTGGTCGAAGTGGGCGAACGACTATCCCATCGTGTCGCTCGAGGACGGACTCGCTGAAGACGACTGGGAAGGCTGGCAGAACCTCACCAAAGAACTCGGCGGCAAAATTCAACTGGTGGGCGACGACATCTTCGTCACCAACATTCAATTTCTGCAAGAAGGAATCGACAAAGGTGTGGCCAATTCGATTCTGATCAAAGTAAATCAGATCGGCACGGTCAGCGAGACTCTGGATGCAATCGACCTCGCGCGGCGCAACGGTTATACGTCGGTGATCTCGCACCGCTCCGGCGAGACGGAAGACACCTTCATCGCAGACCTGGCCGTAGCCACAGGCGCTGGACAGATCAAGACCGGGTCGGCGTCGCGTACCGACCGCATCGCGAAGTACAACCAGTTATTGCGGATCGAATCGGAGTTGGGCGATTCGGCGAGATTCTTGGGGTTGAAGGCGCTGAACTATAGGCACTAGCTGAAGGAAGCTGCGAGCCTTATGTGGAGGCAGCCGCCCACGGCTGCCCGTCGAGCGAAGCCGCAATCCTTTTTTACTGCAGGCAACAACACAAACACATTGCAGTCAGGAGTTTCATAAGCGCGCCTTCCGTTTGTTGGATATACTTCCTCGACTATGTTTCAACCTCGTCTGCGTCCGTTCGCATTGTTTCTTCTGCTCTTCATAGTGCTGGGCCTCGGGGGTGGGGCAGCGCAGGCATCTCCAGTGGCAACCGCCGCCACGCAAGATTACCTGGTTTACGTAGTCTGCGAATCCGCCGACAAGATTGTGCTCATTCGCTTCGGCCCCAACGGCGCGCACATCGAGAGCGAAATGCGCACCGGTCTCATGCCCATGGACGTCAACGGCCCGCATGGCATCGCCGTTTCTCCCGACAAAAAGTTTTTCTATGTTTCCGAAGGCCACGGTCGGCCCGACGGATCGGTGTGGAAATACCGCGCCGGCACCGACGAAGTTATCAAGTACACCAACCTCGGCCTGTTTCCGGCTACGACCGACATCACTCCCGACGGCAGCTTCATCTACGTGGCCAATGCAAATTTCCACGGCGACATGGTTCCGTCATCGATCTCAGTAGTCGCCACCGACCAGATGATCGAGGTCAAGCGCATCCCAACCTGCACCATGCCCCACGGCTCGCGCCTGAATCACGATGGCACGAAACACTATTCGGTTTGCATGATGGACGACATGCTGGTCGAGATCGATACCAGAAAATTTGCCGTGGATCGCTACTTCATTCTGGGCAAGGGCAAGGAAATGGGCATGGCCGGCGCGCCAGATCCTCATGCGATGCCCGACCACAAGAGCGCCACATGCACGCCCACGTGGGCGCAACCATCAAACGACGGATCGATCATCTACGTGGCCTGCAATCAATCGAACGAGATCGTCGCGATCAGGACTGACACATGGACTCTGGCTCGCCGCTTTCCCGCAGGAACCGGCGTTTACAATCTCGCAATGACCAAAGACGGACGGCTGATCGCAACCAACAAACGCGGGCAGTCGGTGTCGATCTTCGATCCCGTCACAGGTCGCGAGCTGGCAAAGATTCCCACGCAAAGAAAAATTGTGCACGGGGCAGTAGTAACGCCAGACGACCGCTACGCTTTTATCTCGGTAGAAGGAGTCGGCTCCGAGCCCGGCACGGTCGAAGTGATCGATCTCGCAAGGTTGAAAACGGTGGCCACGGTCGATGTGGGGCCGCAGGCGGCAGGCATTGATTTCTGGAAAATGGAACCAACCAAGTAGAAGGTCGTTGGCCGTGAGCCGTTGGCCGTCCGCTCGGTTTTGCCAACGACCAACGACGAACGACCAACGACGATTTAGTCTTTTCAGCCCGGAGGCCGAATGTTCAAGCACAGCGCAGTTGCATTGGCAGTCGCAGTCATGCTTCTTTCAGCAGCAACTATCGTTTGGTCGCAGGACACGACCTCCGACGCCGCCAAGCAAGAGCCACCCAGCACTTCCGTGGCTCCGGCCAGCGTGGAGATCAGTCCGGCCACCGTCGACGCTCACGTCGGAGAAAAAATCAAATTCACCGCCTCCGCCAAAGACGCCGCCGGCAATCCCATCGACGAAAAGCCCTCGGTGTGGTTTGCCGCTCCCTTCGATCTCGCGGGCGCCGATGAGTCCGGCGAAGTAACGTTTCATGCGCCGGGAGTGGTGACCGTAGGTGCCGTGATCGCCGGGAAGACTGGCTATGCCACCGTGAACGTGGGGAATTCGAAAATCACGAGCGTCGAAATCGAGCCCCCCGTTTATCCGGTCGTCGCCGGAGCCGCCGAAAAGCTTTTGGCCACAGCACGCACGGCGAACGGAAACCCCCGAAGCGATGCTGCGATCAAGTGGACATCGGAGAAACCGTCGGTTGCCAGCGTGGACACGGCCGGACTAGTCACGGGTCTGGCACCCGGCAGCGTGACGATCATAGCGACGTCGGAAGGAGCGAGCGGCAAGATTACGTTACAGGTGGTGCGCGATACGGTGCGAAAGCTAAATGTAAAACCGGTAACGGCTGAGG